>Ga0325401_1000133_pt1 | contig 44577 bp, 49 predicted proteins | sample PopdelMetagenome_FD_205666 | JGI IMG/M metagenome (GOLD analysis project Ga0325401, IMG submission 205666) | Populus deltoides microbial communities from Bellville, Georgia, United States - Xylem-PdKOR-R2 | ecosystem: Host-associated > Plants > Phyllosphere > Stem > Wood/Secondary xylem | place...
CCAGCCGATCTCGGCGGCCATGCGTCGCCCGAAATGGTCGGCGAGCACGGTGATGTCGCCCGCGCGCGCGCGCAAGGGGGGCAGCGTCACCACCTCGAAGCTCAGCCGGTCGAGCAGGTCCGCGCGGAACTGGTGGCGTTCGACCTTGTCGGGCAGGTGTTCGTTGGTGGCGGCGACGATGCGGACGTCGACGCGCAAGGGGCGCGACGCGCCGATACGGGTGATCTCGCCATACTCCACCGCGCGCAGCAGCCGGTCCTGCGCGGCCATCGACAGCGTGCCGAGCTCGTCGAGGAACAGCGTGCCGCCGTCCGCCTCCTCGAACCGGCCTGCGCGCACCTTCGTGGCACCGGTGAACGCGCCCGCCTCGTGCCCGAACAGCTCGGCCTCGATCAGAGTCTCGGGCAGCGCGGCGCAGTTCATCACCACCAGCGGTTGATCCCAGCGGGTCGACAGCCGGTGGAGGCGCTCGGCGACCAGCTCCTTGCCAGTGCCCCGCTCGCCGATCACCAGCACCGGTCGGTCGAGCGCGGCGGCGCGGCTGGCGCGCTCGAGCGCGTCGAGGAACGCACCCGACTGTCCGATCACCTGTGCCGCGCGTTCCATGGCCGACGAATGGCGTAAATCCCCAACGCTTGGCAACCCCCACCCACCTCCGTCACCCCAGCGCAGGCTGGGGTCGCTGGCGAGGGAAGGCTAACCCCTTGAGCGATTTCGGCTTTCGCAAAGATGACGTAAGACGATTTCGGTTTGGCACGCCTTCTGCAAAGCTCTGTGCATCCGCCAATAGCGCGGCTCACAAGGTTCAAACGGAGGCAATCATGGCCAATCTCACCAGCAAGCTCGCCGCCCTCGCCCTCACCGTGGTGATGAGCGCCACCTGCGTGCTCGGCGCGGTCGGCCCGGCCACTGCGGGCACCGCATCGGCAGTCGCCAGCAGCGCCCGTTTGATGGCATAAGGGGATGAACGCCGTCAGCGTGATCCAGGAGTATTCGATGGGCATCTTCTCCCGAACCCGCGACATCGTCGCCGCCAACTTCGCCGACCTGCTCGACAAGGCGGACGACCCGGCGAAGATGATCCGCATGATCATCCTCGAGATGGAGGAAACGCTGGTCGAGGTCCGCGCCTCCGCCGCGCGCACCATCGCCGACCAGAAGGAGATGCGTCGCCACGTCATGAAGCTGGAAGGCTTGCAGTCGAGCTGGACCGAGAAGGCCGAGCTGGCGCTGAGCAAGGATCGCGAGGACCTCGCCAAGGCGGCGCTGGTCGAGCGGCAGAAGGCGACGGACATGGCCGATCAGCTCAAGGCCGAGATCGAGGTGCTCGACGATGCGCTGCGCGCGTCGGAGGAGGACATAGCCAAGCTCCAGAACCGCCTCCGCGAGGCGCGGAGCAAGCAGGCCAACGTCCAGACCCGGCTGGAAAGCGCCAACAACCGCTATCGCCTGCGCGAGATGTATGCCGGCGCCAAGACGCAGGACGCGATGAGCCGCTTCGACCAGCTGGAGCGCCGCGCCGACGAGGCGGAGGGCCGCGCGGAGGCGATGGGGCTGGGCGTGGTCAAGTCGCTCGACGACGAGATCAACGAGCTGCGTCAGTCGGACCGGGTCGATGAGGAACTGGCCGCGCTGAAGCGCCGCCTTGGCAAGGAGGGCTGATACGATGCCGTTCATGGCAGGCGTGGTGGCGATCGCCATCGTGATCGGGCTGCCCTGGCTGATCCTCCACTACATGACCAAGTGGAAGCAGGCGCCCAAGATGACCGACGAGGACGAGCGGCTGCTCGACGACATGCATAGCCTGGCCCGCCGGCTGGAGGACCGCGTCGCCACCGTTGAGCGGATCATCGCCGCCGACAACCCCGACCTCGGCCGGCTGTCGGGCTCCCAGGACTATCGCCCGAGCCTCGACAAGGGCCGGGACACCTATCGGCTTGAAGAGAGGAACTGACCATGGCCGTCCGGACCAAGTTCTACCTGGATAAGGAGGACGCGAAGTGGAAGGGCGTATGCGCCGGCATCGCCGACTTCACCGGGGTGGAAACGCTGTGGGTGCGCCTGGGCGTCGCCGGGCTGACCGTCATCGCGCAGCAATGGTGGATCATCGTCGCCTATCTCGTCATCGCCTGGGTCGCGGAGACCAAGCCCACCGGGCTGTACCAGGATCGCGAGGAGGCCAAGTTCTGGCAGGGCGTACGGTCCAACCCCAAGCGGTCGACCGGCGAGGTCCGCTCCAAGTTCCGCGAACTCGACCGACGGCTCGCCGACATCGAGCTCCACTATACCAGCCGCAACCAGCGGCTCGCCGACGAGATCGACAGCCTGCGCTGAAGCCGCAGGCGTTCAACCGGGGGAACACACATCATGTCCGTGGGAGAACTGATCCCGGTCGTCGCCATCGCATCGGGGTCGATCGGCTGGATCGCCACGACCTGGATCCGGGCGCGGCACGGCTATCCGGTCACCGACGATTGGGGGAACAAGGTCGCGAAGGGCGACCTCGACGACGCCCGCCGCGTCGAACTGCTGACCGGCGAGAACGAGCGGTTGCAGGGCCAGGTCGGCCGGCTGGAGGAGCGGATCGCGGTACTCGAACGCATCGCCACCGACCCCGCCGAACGCACCGCCCGCGAAATCGACGCGCTGCGCTGAAGGAGATCGAACCATGTCGCCCGAACAATTCTGGATCGTCCAGTCGCTCTTCCCGCTCGTCGCGATCGTCGTCGCGGTGTCGGTCGGGGGCTGGGTGCTGAACACCTGGCTTCGGATCAAGAACGGGTACCCGCTCGAAACCAGCTGGGGAAAGGCGCTGTACCCGCAGAAGAACGACGAGACGGTGGAGCGGGTCAAGCTGCTCAGCCAGGAGAACGCGCAGCTCCGCGCCGAGCTCGGCTCGGTCAAGGATCGGCTGGCGAACGTCGAGCGGATCGTGACCGACGGCAGCCACACGCTGGACCGCGAGATTGAGGCGCTGCGCGTCTCCGTGCGCAACTAGGGGAACGATGATGGACGGTTTCACCGTATTCATGCTGGGCATCGCCATGATCGGGTTGGTCGTGCTCCTGGGCGTCGGCTCCGAGATGTTCAAGCGGTGGCTGACCCACAAGGAGCGCATGGCGGACAGGCTCAACGCCCAGGCGGCGGAAAAGGCGGCGCAGTATGCCGCGCACAACGAACGGCTGGAAGCGCGGGTGCAGGTGCTGGAACGGATCGCCACCGACCGCGGTGTCAACCTGTCGCACGAGATCGAACGGCTGCGCGACAGTCGCGCGGCGCACTGACGCGCCCGGCAAACCATAGGAAAGAGATACACGATGCCCTGGTCCGTTGCCTTCATGGTGGTGATGATCGTGCTCATCACCGCCATCGCCAAGACCACCCGCTCGCGCCACCAGGCGCTGGGCCGTCACCCCGACACGAGCGCCGACCACCGGCGCGCCGAGCAGGAGATCCTCGCCCTCAAGGAGCGGATCGCGGTGCTTGAACGCGTCGTCACCGAAAATCACGGCAGCATCGACCTCGATCGACAGATCGAGCGGCTGCGTGACCGCTAAAGGAGGGCGGATCCATGACCGACCAGACGATGTACGTGACCATAGCGCTGTCCGGGATGGCCAGCGTGGGCGTGGTCGCCGCGGCGACGCTCGCGGGCTGGCGCGGGTGGCTCCAGCTCAAGCGGACCGAGCTCGACCATGGCCAGCCCGGCCTTGGCCCCACGCCCTCTGCCGGCGCGCGAATCGAGATCGCGGACCTCAAGGAGCGCATCCGCAAGCTGGAGGCGATCGCGGCGGGCGTCGACCTGTGACCGGCCCAGGCAGCGCAGCTTGCGACCGGGCGGCGATGCGGACGGCGCTGGCCTTTGCGGTCGGGGGCACGCGGCCGGTTGCGGGCGAGCAGCGCGATCCCTATCCGCTGGGATCATGGCCCCGACCCTTGCAGAGCTGCACGACGAATATGCGTTCCTCGATCCCGACGACCGCTATCGACTCCTGATCGACCTGGGCCGCGCGCTGGAGCCGATGCCCGCCGCGCTCAAGACCGACGCCACGCTGGTCCGCGGCTGTTCGGCATCGGTGTGGGTGTACCCCACCGCCCGCCCGGACGGGACGCTCCACTTCCTGGCCGATTCCAACGCGGCGATCACCAAGGGGATCATCGCACTGGTACTGGCGAGCGTGCAGGACGGCACCCCCGCCGCGATCGGCGCGACGGACATCGAGGGCGCGCTCGCGCCCTTCGACCTCAAGGCGCAATTGAGCTCCAACCGGACGCAGGGCATCCCCAACATGATCGCGCTGATCCGCGAGACGGCGGCGCGGTTCGGCTGATACATTCTGCCGGCAACTGGCCGCGGCGTTAACCGGCGGGTCGTATCTTGACACTCATAGTGCGGGCCATGGTCACCACCCGACAGATCGACCTGGTGCAGGACAGCTTCGCGCTGGTGCTGCCGGTCACCGGCCGCGCCGCCGCCGACTTCTATGCCCGGCTGTTCGCGCTCGCGCCCGACACGCGGGCGCTGTTCCACGGCGACATGGACGAACAGGGGCGCAAGCTGTTCCAGACGCTGGCGATGGTCGTCGACGGGCTGCACCGGGTCGAGCGCATCCTGCCGGTCGCGCACGCGCTGGCGGTCCGCCACGTCGGCTATGGCGTCCGCGACGAGCATTACGCGGCGGTCGGCGCGGCGCTGGTCGCGACGCTGCGCGACGCGCTGGGCGAGCGGTTCGACCCGGAGACGGAGGCGGCCTGGGTCGCGGCCTACACGCTGCTGTCCGAACAGATGATCGCGGCGGCGCACGCCGCCGCCAGTCACGCCGCATGAGTAGCGCGGCGGCGTCGCTGTTCGGATCGGTCGATGCCCGCGATGCGCTCGGGATGGAGGCCACATCGCAGGTCGGTCGCGCCGCTGCGATGATGCGCCGCGCCCGCACGCTGGTCGCCGCCGACCGGTCCGGATGCCTGCCGCTGCTGACGGCGCGGCGGATGGTGCTCGCGGGCCACCTGCAACGCTACCAGCGCTTCAAGCACGGCCGCATCTTCGATCCCGTGGTGCGGTACGGATCGCCGTCGAGCATGATCGTCGCGCGCACCATGAAGGTCGATTGCATGGCGATGGGCGAGGTATTCGGGGCATACCATGCCCGCTGGCTCAGGGTCCGCGCGCCCGAATGGCGCGGCTATCGCGCCGACATGATCGACACGGTGGACATGCTGCTGGTCCATCTCGAGGCCGAATTGCGCGCGATCCGGCAGCTGTTGCTGATCTCGGACCTGTACGACGGGCCCGGGCTTTAAAGTCCCAGCTCCCCGGCGATCACGTCGAGCGGGGTGCCCGGCTCGACCAGGCGCCATTCGCCCGGCCGGGCGGCGTCGATGGCGACCACCTGGCGCTTGGGGCACAGGCCCAGGCACTGGACCTCGACCACGCCCGCGCCGGCCTTGCGCCCCTTCTTGAGCGCGAGGTGACGGCGCAGCGCCTTGGCGAGACCGGTGCGTCCGTCCGCGCCGAAGCCGCCGCCGAGCCGCTTCGAGCACTTGCCGCAGACCAGCACCGCAGTTTCCCAGCGGCTGGCAACGATACGCATCAGGTGCGACCGCCCCGGCGGTCTTCCGCGGCGCGGAGCACCTCGTATGCGGTCTGCACCGCCTGGAAGCGCTTGGCCGCATCCGGATCGTCGGGGCGGACGTCGGGGTGGTTCGCCTTGGCGAGCCGCCGCCATTCGGCGCGGATCGCCTCGAACTCCGCATCCGCCTCCAGCCCGAGCACATCGAGCGCGCGCATCTCGTCGCGCGAGCGCGTGCCGTCCCCCGCCCCGCCCCAGGCGTAGTGCGACGATGCGCTGTAGCCGTTCGCGGTCCGCCGTTCGGCCCCCTCGCGGGCGGCGGCCTCCTTGGCGTCGAGCCCTTCGAAATAGTTCCAGCCCTTGTTGTACTCTGCGGCATGCGCCTGGCAGAAATACCAGCGGTCGGGGCTGTTGGGGGACTTGGGCGCGGGGCACTCGCCCGGCTGGTCACAGCCATGCCGATCGCACAGTCGCACCGCCTTCGCCTCGCGTGCCGCGCCATATTCGCGCCAGCGGGGAAAACCCCAGTCGTTGGAACGGGATGTCGGGCGCGGCATGCGGGGGCAGATAGAGCGCACGGGGCAGGATCGCCAGTGGTGGATGGGCGGCGAAGTGATCCGGGTTGCGGGGTTGGCGATATCGCGACCTCGCGGGCGGGCACGCGAATTTTTGCGTGCCGGCGCACCGGCTTGCAGCACCGCTGCAAGCCCCGCAGAAGCGCCAGAGGGTCTGTAAGCCGGGTTCTGTCCTCGTGCGAGCACGATGGACGGCCATTCCTCTACGACGACGCTTGCGCGCCGCCTCCAGCAACCAACCCGGGCCTCGGGCGGGAACGCGCCCGTATGAGGCCCCTATTCGGTCTTGCTCCCGGTGGGGTTTACCATGCCGCGACTGTTACCAGCCGCGCGGTGCGCTCTTGCCGCACCCTTTCACCTTCGCGTGGCCGAAGCCGTCGCGTACCTGCTCTCTGTGGCACTGTCCCTGGAGTCGCCCCCGCCGGGCGTTACCCGGCACCGTTGTTCCGCGGAGCCCGGACTTTCCTCGGTCCCGGACGTTGATCCGGGAACGCGGCCGTCCGACCCTCTGGCGCGGCCTCCCCTACTCATCCCCCTGCGGTTTGGGAAGCAGCAACGCGAGCAGGATCATGCGGCATTCCGCATCGATCTCGCCATCCACCAGCTCTGGGCGGAAGCGGCGCTGGAACGCCATGATCGCCGCCATCCGGTCCTCGACGTCATAGCCGAAACGTTCGAGCGCAAGGCAGAAGCCGCCCTCCGTCCATTGCGGGTCCATCAGGTTCTTCGTGGGCCGCGGCAGCGCGAGGCGGCGGCGGGCGAGTTCATGCCAGGGGAACAGCTCGCCCGGATCGCGCTTGCGGGTGGGCGCGATGTCCGAATGGCCGACGATGTTGCCGCGGGTAACCTCGTGCCGGTCCTTGACCTCGGCGACCAGCGCGACGACGGCGGCGACCTGTTCGGGCGGGAATGGGCGATAGCCCCATTGGTGGCCGGGGTTGACGATCTCAATGCCGACGCTCGCCGAGTTGACGTCGGTCACCCCGCGCCAATGCGACCGCCCCGCATGCCACGCCCGCGCCTCTTCCGCGACGAGGCGCAACACGGTGCCGTCCTCCTCGACCATGTAATGCGCGGACACCTTCGCCTCGGGATCGCGGAGCCGGGCGAGCGCGCCCGCGCCGTCCTCCATACCGGTATAATGGAGGACGATCATGGTCACCGGCAGCGCGCGCATGTTGAAATTGGGCGACGGAGCCTCGACCATCCGCATGCGGGACCCTTTCAGCGGTTCAGGTCCCCTGCCCTGCCCGGTGCGGCTCCACCTGTAAACAGCCGTACCCGTTCGTGCTGAGCTTGTCGAAGCACCGTCTTCCTTTTGCGCCACCGGGAGAAGGTGAGCTCTTCGACAAGCTGAGGGCGAACGGCGGGTTCAGCCCACCTGCCGGGTATAGAAGCCGCGATGGCGGGCGCTGGGGCCGAACAGCGCCGTCTGGCCGATCACCGTCTCGCCCGCGCCCAGCACCAGCGTGCCGCCGGGGCGCAGCGCGCGCACGAAGCGGCCGAACACCTGCGCCTTCATCTCCGCCGACAGGTACAACAGCACGTTGCGGCACAGCACGAGGTCGAACAGCCCGGACGGCATCGTCTCGGCCAGCAGGTTCTGCCGGCGATAGGTGACGAGGCGGAGCAGCTCGGGCCGCGCGGTCCACTGGCCATCGATGCCGCCGCCGTCGAACCAGCGCATCATCCGCCGGACGGGCAGCCCGCGCTGGATCTCGAATTGCGAATAGGTGCCGGCGCGGGCGCGCAGGATCGCGCTTTCGGACACGTCGGTGGCGATGATCTCGGGCACCGGCGTTCCCGTCGCCTCCAGCCGTTCGGCGAACAGCATCGCCAGCGACAAGGGCTCCTGCCCCGTCGAGCAGCCCGCGCTCCAGATGCGGATGCGGTGGCCGGCACTCTCGGCGGCGGCGACCACGTCGACGACCTGGTCGAGATAGGGACCATCCCGGAAGAACGAGGTCTCGCCGTTCAGCAGCGCGTCGACGATGCGGTCGCCAAGCCCCGAATCGCTGCCGTCGAGCAGCTGGCCGACGAGCTGGTCGAGCGTGTCGAGCCCGCGTTCGCGCAGCAGCGGCTTCAGCGCGGTATCGAGCCGCCACGATCGCCCGCTCGCGATCTGCTGGCCGGTGCGCGCCTCCATCAGCGCGGTCAGAACGGTGTTGGCGGTGGTGGAATGGGTGTGGGCCGGCTGGATCATGGTCATGGCCGCGCCCCCGTCGCGATCAGCGTGCCGATCGCCTCGGGCGAGAGCAGCGCGTCAGCGATCGGCGCGACCGCGCCCGGCATGCCCCACACCACCGAACTCGCCCGGTCCTGCGCCAGGATGCAGCCGCCGACCTCGTGCAGGATGCGCGCGCCTTCCGCGCCGTCACGGCCCATGCCGCTCAGGATCACCGCCAGCGCGCGGGGTCCGTGCACCTGCGCCAGCGACGCGAGCATCGGATCCACCGAGGGGGTGCACCCGCTCGCCACCCGTTCGTCGGACAGGCGGATCGCCATGCCGCCATCGGGCAGCGCGACGCAGCGCAGATGCGCATCCCCCGGCGCGACGATCACCCGGCCGCGGCGCACCCGCATCCGGTCCACCGCGACATCGGCGGGTCGGCCGGCGAGCAGCGCGACCTGCGCCGCGAAATAGGGCATGAACGACACCGGCAGGTGCTGGGTGACGAGGATCGGCTGGCGGAACTCCGCCGGGATCGCGCGCAGCACCTGGCCCAGCGCATGGATGCCGCCGGTTGACGCACCGATCGCGACCACGTCGAACGCCTCCGCGCGCGAGGTGACGGACGGCGACAGCGGGGTTGCCGGCACGGGCAGCGGCATGGAGGCCGCCTGAGCGGGGTCGGACAGGCGTTGCAGCTTGGCGAGCAGCGTCTGGCGGAAGCGCGCGCTGCCGCCGCCGGGCTCGGACGGCTTGACCACCGTGTCAGCGGCCCCCAGCGCCAGCGCCTGGATCGCGGCGGCGGTGCCCTCGTCGGCGGCGGACGACACGATCACTACCCGCGCACCCCGCCCGGCGACGAGCAGGTCGGGCAGCGCGGTGATCCCGTCCGTTCCCGGCATCGCGATGTCGAGCAGGATGATATCGACCTGCTCGGCCTTGAGGAACGCCATCGCCGCACCCGCGCTGCCCAGCGCCGCGGCGACGGTGAACGCGCCGCTGTCGGCGACGAGCTGACCCATCACCGCGCGCGCCACCGCCGAATCATCGACGATGAGGACGCGCGGCAGGATGCTCGCGACGGCGCGGACAGGCTGGGCGGCCCGGGCGGTAGATGGCATGGGCTAGCTCCGGCGCAAGCGGGCTGCGGTTCAGGCGACGCCCACGATCTGGAGCTTGGATTCGAGCGTGTCGCGGTCGAACGGCTTCATGACGTACTCGTCCGCCCCCGCCTCGATTGCGGCGCGGATATAGGCCATGCCGTTCTCGGTGGTGCAGAACACCACCTTCGGCTTGGGACTGACCGCGCTGTCCTTGAGCGCGCGCAGGAAGTCCATCCCGCTCATCACCGGCATGTTCCAGTCGAGCAGCACCACGTCGGGGGCCTGCCGCTGGCACTGGTCGAGCGCCTCGCGCCCGTCGCACGCCTCGCGCACCTCGAACTCCAGCGTCTCCAGGATGTGCCGGGCGACCTTGCGGATCACCTTGGAATCGTCGACGACGAGGCAGGTCTTCATGGGGTACGCCTTCCTTGGTGAACACCGGCAGGGGGAACGAGCGGAGGTGTAAACGGCAAGCCTTGTCGCCGGGTTAATCGCGTGGCGGACTCAGGCCGCCAGCGGCTGGGGCACCAGCACCGACAGGTCGATGACCAGCAACGGCTCGCCGTCGCGCTCGACCAGTCCTGCCGCCGCCGCGCGCCAGCCACCCTCGAGCGCCATCGACAAGGGCAGCCGCTCGAACGGGGCGACGTCCTCGAGCGCATCGACCAGCACCGCGTAATCATGCCCGTCAATGCGGGTGATGACCGCGCGGCGGCCCCCCTCGGCGGCATGGGTCTCGGGCGGCAGGCCGAGCGCGAGATGGGTGTCGATCACCGTCACCACCCGGCTGCGCAGGGCGGTCAGCCCGCGCACCGCCGGCTCGGTGCGCGGCACCGCGATCACCTCGCCCAGGTCGACCACCGATCCCACCTGCGCGGTCGGGATCGCGACGGTGCGCCCGGCGACGCGGGCGATCAGGAACAGGTCGGTCATCGCGCGCCTCCGCAAGCGTTCATCGCGGCGATCAGCGCCACCCGGTCGTATCGATAGACGCTGTCGTCCCCCGGCCCGCGCGCGGCGGGCCGGGCGCGCAGCCGCACCACCGGCGCGGCCGTCGCGGGCGGCTCGGCATCATCCTCCATCGCCAGCGCCACCGCCGCGGTCTCGCCGGCCCCGAGCCGCGAGACGCAGGCATAGCCCGACGCCTCGATCGCGGGGCGCAGGAAGGTGTCCATCCACCCGCCCGCATCCCCCTGCAACAGGCACAGCGGGCGCGCCGCCGCGACCGGCGCGGCCAGCGAGGCGAACAGCTGATAGGGGTCGATCACCTCCACCTGCTCGCCGCCCAGCATCGCCACGCCCGCGATCAGGCCCGGCGTCGCCGGTGGCGCGAGCCGGGCGGGCAGCGTCACGATGTCGATCGGCTCGACCACCGCATAGGCGAGGTCGGCGGCGCCGTCGGTCAGGCGCAGCACGGTCAGCCCGTCGCGATCCTCCACCGGCGCGACCGCGTGGAGCGGCACGATGTTGTCGCCGCAGCTCAGCCGCAGCCGCCCGCCGGTCTGCCGCACCGCCTCGCGCGCGACCTGCTCGACCCGGTCGATCGCCGCGAGCGCGAGCGCCCGCCGCTGTCCGTCGAGGTCGTCGAACAACAGCGCAGGGATGCCGGCGTCGGCCGCATCGTCCCCGCCCTCGTCGCCGATCGCGGGCGTGGCGAAGCGCAGCCCGGCGACGCTCGCGATGCCGCTGCCGTCGAGGAGCAGCATCGGCAGCCCACTGTCGGGCAGCGTCTGGCCGGCATAGACCCCGGTCGCCATCACCGCGGGCGCAGCGGGCTTGACCACCAGCTCCTCGGTATCGAGCACCGCGTCGAGCCCCAGCGCATAGTCGCCGTCGCGGGTCGCGACGATCGCCAGCACCTGCGGCGGCGCGTCGGTCAGCCCGAGCAGCCCCCCCAGCGACACCAGCGGCAGCCGCCGGTCGCGCACGGTGGCGAGCTGCGCGTCGCCGACCCGGTCGATGCGGATGCCCGCGCTCGACGTGCGGACGATCTCGTCGATCGACTGGCGCGCGACCGCAAACCGCTGGTCGCCGACACCGACCACGATGGTCGAGATGATCGACAGCGTCAGCGGCACGTGGATGGCGATGGTCAGCCCCTCGCCCGGCCGGTTGCGCAGCGCGATGCGGCCGCCGATCTGCTCGATGTTGGTGCGGACCACGTCCATGCCGACCCCGCGCCCCGACACCGCGTTGACGGTATCGCGGCTCGACAGGCCGGGGTGGAAGACGAGGTCGAGCCGCTCGCCTTCCGTCATCCGGGCGAGTTCGCCCGCGTCGTACAGCTTCTGCGCCGCCGCCTTGGCGATCAGGCGGCTGAGGTCGATGCCGGCGCCGTCGTCGGCGATCTCGACCAGGATCTGGTTGCCCGACTGGCGCGCGGACACGCACAACCGCCCCGCTTCCGGCTTACCCAGCGCGCGACGGCGTTCGGGCACCTCGATGCCGTGGTCGACCGCGTTGCGGATGATATGAACCAGCGGATCGCGCATCAGCTCGATCATCTCGCGGTCGAGCTCGACGTCCGATCCGTCGATTGCGAGGTGCACCTGCTTGCCGAGCTCGGTGGCGGTGTCGCGGACGAGGCGCGGCATCGCCGAGAACAGCGCCTCGATCTTCTGCATCCGGGTGCGCGTGACGGTGTCGCGCATCTCCGCCAGCGTCAGCGACAGGCGGTCGAGCGACGCGTCGACGGCCGGATCGGCCATGCCGTCGCGTAAGCGGCGGGCGAGCTCGTTGCGGGCGAGCACGAGGTCGGACATGCCGCTCATCATCCGGTCGAGCAGGTCGACCGACAGGCGCACCGATCGGCTGGCGGCACGCGGGCCGGCAGAGGTGGCGAGCTGCCCCGCCGGCGCGGCGTCGGGCGAAAGCGCCGCGATCAAGAGGTCGTCGGCCGAATCGTCGAGTGCGGTGCCGCTGTCGATCGACTCCACCACCTCGCCGATCCGGTCGACGATCGCGAGCACCGCGTTGACCAGCGCCAGGTCGGGAACGCGCTCGCCGTCGCGCACCGCGGCGAGCACGTCCTCGGCGGCATGGCTCAGCCGGCCGAGGCGCGGCAGGTCGAGGAACCCGCAGCTCCCCTTCACCGTGTGGACGAAGCGGAAGATCGCGTCGAGCCGGGCGCGGTCGGTCGGGTCCGCCTCCCACGCGACGATCTCGCCCGCCAGCGCTTCCAACGTCTCGCGCGTCTCGGCGATAAATTCCTGCAGAAGGTCGTCCATGCAGGAGGGCATGGACGAGATTGGTTAAGGCGGGGTGAGTGACTTCATCCGATCCTCCCCTGCTAGGGAGGTCGCGGGCGCAGCCTGACAGAGGGGTGTCGCCGGTCGCGAGGAGCGGGCTCGGTTGCCACCGGCGACGCCCCTCTACCGCTTCGCGGTCCCCCTCCCCTTGCAGGGCAGGATTACCCCGTCACCGCCGCACCCAGGATCATCACCCCCTCCGCCGGCTCGGAGACCAGCACCGATCCCCCCGCCTGCGCCGCCAGCGCATGGACAAGGTACGCCGCCGCTGCGCGCGGGGTGACGCCCTCCGACCCCGAGCCCTCGGTCAGCGTCCGCCGGATCTCGGGATCGAGCACGATGCGCGGCCCCTCCAGTTTGACGACGATCTCCAGCTGGCCGCCATTCTCCTCGCCGCCGATGTCGAGCCGGCCGCCCCGCGCCAGCGCCTCCGCGGCGATCAGCGACAGGTTGAGCAGGATCTTGATCGCGGGCTTTGGCATGTCGCCGGCCTCGACCAGCCAGCCGAGCTCGATCCGCTTGTTGTCGGCGAGCAGGCCTTCGATGGCCGCCCTGGCCTCGCGCACGTCCACCCGGTCGCCGAACCCGCCCGCAGCGCCGAACGCGAGGCGAAAGAACTTGAGCTTGTTGGCCGAGGTCCGCGCGCTTTCGGCGAGCAGCTCCATGCACCGCTCGCGCATCGCCGGGTCGGTCTCGTCGGCGAGCAGCTCCAGCCCGTTATTGAGCGCCCCCACCGGGGACAGCAGGTCGTGGCAGAGCCTGGAACAGAGCAGGCTCGCGAAATCGACCGGGCTGGGGTTCATCGGCACGTCCTTGCAGGAAACGCCCTATGTGCCGAGATGGGACTGAACGCGCAAGGCGACCGAGACGAAGCGCCCGTGCAGCATGGCGTGCACCGCGCCGTCCGCCACCGCCCGCCACGCCCGTGCCTCACCGCCACCGACGATCAGCCAGAGCGCGCCATCGGGCGCGGCATCGGCGGCGTCGCGCGGTGAGGGCTCGGCGACGCCCGAAGGATGCGAATGGTAATGCCCGATCACCCCCGGCCCGCCGCTCCGCGCGCGCCGGTGCGCGGCGAGCAGCGCCGCCGGGTCGATCTCGAACCGGCGCGCAGGGTCCGCGGCGACATTGCGGCAGGGCTCGACCCCCTCGATCCAGTCCGGGCGGCCAAGCAGCAATCCGCACACCTCGCGGTCTGGCGCTGCCGTCGCAGCGGCGACGATTTGGCGGAGCAGCACGCTTGCAATCGTCACCGCCATGCCCACATCGATACCGTATGGACCGGGGGGTTTCCATCATCGAAGCGACGATCGCGCCGGCCGCGCATGGCTGGCGGCTCGACCGTGCGCTGGCCGACGCAGTGCCGACCCTGTCGCGCGAGCGGCTCAAGGTGCTGATCGCGGCCGGATCGGTGACCCGCGACGGGGTGGCGGTGCGCGATGCGGCCAGGCCCGCCGCCGCCGGCGACCGGCTGGCGGTCGCGGTGCCCGACCCCACGCCGGCGCACAACGAGGCGCAGGACATCCCGCTGGTGGTCGCGTTCGAGGACGAGCACCTGATCGTCGTCGACAAGCCCGCCGGGCTGGTGGTGCATCCGGCCGCGGGCAACCTCGACGGGACCCTGGTCAACGCGCTGCTCCACCATTGCGGCGGCTCGCTGTCGGGAATCGGCGGGGTGGCGCGGCCCGGCATCGTCCACCGGATCGACAAGGATACCAGCGGGCTGATGGTCGCCGCCAAGACCGATCGCGCGCATGAAGGGCTCGCGCGCCAGTTCCACGACCATTCGATCGATCGCCGCTATCTCGCGATCACCAGCGGCCGGCCGGGGCCGGAAGGGCGGATCGACGCCCCGCTCGCCCGCAGTCCGCAGAACCGCAAGAAGATCGCGATCGTCGCCGGCGGCAAGCGCGCCGTGTCGTTCTACCGGAACCTTCGGAACCTTCGCGACGCCGCCATGGTCGAATGCCGGCTCGAAACCGGGCGCACGCATCAGGTGCGGGTTCACATGGCCTCGATCGGGCATCCCTTGCTGGGGGACCCGGTCTATGGTAGAACGAAAAGCGTACACAAGCCGGTGCTGGAACGGCTCGGCTTCGCGCGACAGGCGTTGCACGCCGCGCATCTCGGTTTCGTGCATCCGATCACCCGCGAAACCCAGGTTTTCACCAGCCCGCTGCCCCCTGACATGCAGGAACTGTTCAGCGAGCTTCACGTATAGATTCGGCCAAATGCTTTGCCGCGGTGCGGGAGGCGCAAGGCCCCAGGACAAGGGAGTGTGAGTTCATGGCACGCAGCAACGTCCCCGCGACGATCCCGGCGCTCGGCGGCGAGCAGAGCCTCAACCGCTACCTGTCCGAGATCAAGAAGTTCCCGATCCTGCAACCCGAGCAGGAGTACATGCTCGCCAAGCGTTTCCAGGAGCACGGCGACACCGACGCCGCCGCGCAGCTGGTGACCTCGCACCTACGGCTCGTCGCCAAGATCGCGATGGGCTATCGCGGCTATGGCCTGCCGACCTCCGAGCTGATCTCGGAGGGCAATATCGGCCTGATGCAGGGCGTGAAGAAGTTCGAGCCCGATCGCGGCTTCCGCCTCGCCACCTATGCGATGTGGTGGATCCGCGCCTCGATCCAGGAATACATCCTGCGCTCGTGGAGCCTCGTGAAGATGGGTACCACCGCTGCGCAGAAGAAGCTGTTCTTCAACCTGCGCCGGATGAAGTCCAAGCTCGACGCGTTCGAGGACGGCGACCTGAGCCCCGAAAACGTCGCCAAGATCGCCACCGACCTCGGCGTGTCGGAGGCGGACGTCACCAGCATGAACCGGCGCATGGCGATGGGGGGCGACACCAGCCTCAACGTCTCGATGCGCGAGGACGGCGAGGGCCAGTGGCAGGACTGGTTGCAGGACGATGCGCCCTTGCAGGACCAGACCGTCGCCGAGCGGCAGGAGGCCGATGTCCGCCACGACATGCTGGTGTCGGCGATGGACGACCTCAACGACCGCGAGAAGCACATCCTGACCGAGCGCCGGCTGACCGACGACCCCAAGACGCTGGAGGAGCTGTCCCAGGTCTACGGCGTCAGCCGCGAGCGGGTGCGCCAGATCGAGGTCAGGGCGTTCGAGAAGCTGCAAAAGGGCATGATGCGGCTCGCCGGAGAAAAGCGGCTGCTCGCAGCCGCTTGACGGTCGCCTTGCGACCGGCGAGCCCGGCCGGCAGGTTTGCGGCAACGCCGCCAATCCTGTCGGACGTCACGGGCGGGCTTCGCACGTCCGCCCCTTCTAGCCTCTCCACGCGTCACCCCGGCCTAGAGCCGAAAGCCCATCGAATGTTAAGGCGACCGGCCAGTCTGCGCTCGGCAATACCCGACACCCCCGGCTTGACGAAGTGGCCCGCGAAGGGACCTACGCTCCCATGACCCGCACCGTCGTCATCGGTGCCGGCGCGGCCGGCATCGCCGCTGCCCGCTCCCTCCACGACGCCGGCCGCGAGGTCTTGCTCCTCGAAGCCGCCGACCGCCTCGGCGGTCGCGCCCGCAGCGTCACCCTCCGTCATCATCCCTTCTCCCGTCATCCCCGCGAAGGCGGGGGTGACGAGCAGGTCAGCGGAGACACCTACACCGTCGACCTGGGCTGCGGCTGGCTCCACTCGGCCCGCCGCAACCCCTGGACCGCGATCGCGACCCGCGAAGGCTTCACCATCGACCGCTCGTCCCCCAACTGGAACGTCCAGTGGTGCGACCTCGGCTACCCGCCCGCGCAGCAGCAGGCGTTCGGCGAGGCATGGAACCGCTGGGATACCGCTGCCCACGCCGCGCTCTCCGGCCCCGACCGGCCGTTGTCTGACTTCATCGCTGCCGACGACCCGGCCCGCCCCGCAATCGACGCGATCTCGGGCTATGCGAACGGCGCGCCGCTGACCGCCGTGTCGCTCCACGACTGGGCCGCGTACGAAGACGCCGCGACCGAGGACAACTGGGCCGTCCGCGAGGGCTACGGCACCTTGGTCGCCACGCACGCGAACGGCCTCCCCGTCTGCCTCTCGACGCCGGTCACCCGCATCGACCATCGCGGCCTGGCCATCCGGGTCGAGACCGCTGCCGGCACGATCGAGGCCGATCGCGTGGTCGTCGCCGTCCCCACCACCGTCCTCGCCCGCGGCGACATCGCGTTCGACCCGCCACTTCCCGCCAAGCGCGACGCCGCCGCCGTTCTCCCGCTCGGGCTTGCGGACAAGGTGTTCCTCGCGGTTGCCGACCCGCCCTGGCCCGCCCACGCCCACCTGATCGGCAATCCGAACACCAGCCGCACCGCAAGCTATCGCCTATCCCCCTTCGGCTGGCCGATCGTCGAGGCGTTCTTCGGCGGCGATACCGCGGAGGCGCTGGAGGACGTCGACGCCGCCGCCTTTGCGATCGACGAACTGGTCGCGCTGCTCGGCAGCGACTGGCGCGCACGGCTGCATCCGCTGGGCACCACCCGCTGGCGGCGCGAGCGCTTCATCGGCGGCAGCTACAGCCACGCCCGCGTCGGCCACGCCGCCGCCAGACAGGTGCTCGCCGAGCCGGTCGACGGCCGCATCCTGTTCGCGGGCGAGGCGTGCTCGCGCACCGACTTCTCCACCGCGCACGGCGCGTACGAGATGGGTGTCGCGGCGGCGAGCGCGATCCTCAATCCTCCGCGATGAGGCCGTGGTCGCGGGTGTCGCGAATCCGCAAGTACGTGACCAGCGACACCGCGATCATCGCGGTCACGTACCAGTAGAAGCCCCGCTCCCACCCAGCGCCCTTGAACCACAACGCCACATACTCCGCCGTGCCCCCGAACAGCGCGTTCGCCAGCGCATAGGGCAGCGCCACCCCCAGCGCGCGGATATGCGCGGGGAACAGCTCCGCCTTCACCACCGCGTTGATCGAGGTGTAGCCGGTCACCGCCACCAACGCCGCCATCACCAGCGCCGCCGCGGCCCATGGATCGCGCACTCCCTCCAGCGCGACGAACACGGGATAGGTGCCGAGCACGCCCGCGACGCCGAACCCGATCATCAACGGCCTGCGCCCGACCCGGTCGCTCAGCGCCCCACCCAGCGGCTGCAACAGCATGAAGACGAACAGCGTGCCCGCGTTGATCCGCGACGCCACCTCGCGGTCGAACCCGCCGGTCACCACCAGGAACTTCTGCATATAGATCGAATAGGCATAGAAGGCGAGCGTGCCCCCCGCGGTCAACAGCATCACCGTCGCAAAGGCGCGGGGGTGATGCCGCAGTAGCGCCGCGAACCCCGACGGCTTGGCGTCCGCCCGCGCGAAGCTCTCCGTCTCAGCCAGCCCCCGGCGGATGCGGAACACCAGTATCGCGAGCAACGCCCCGACCGCGAACGGAATGCGCCACCCCCATGCCTCCAGCGTCGACTCGGGCATCACCGATTGCAGCCCGATCAGCACGCACAAGGCGAGCAGCTGTCCCGCGATCAGCGTGACGTACTGGAATGCGGAGAAGAACCCCCGCCGGTTGCGCCCCGCCATTTCGGACAGATAGGTCGCACTCGCCCCATACTCGCCCCCGACCGACAGCCCCTGCACCAGCCGCGCGAGCACCAGCACCACGGGCGCGGCCACCCCGATCGTCTCGCGCCCCGGCACCAGCGCGATCGCCGCGGACCCGGCGCACATCAGCGTCACCGACAGCGTCAGCCCCGCCTTGCGCCCATGCCGGTCGGCATAGACCCCCATGATCCACGCCCCCACCGGCCGCATCACGAACCCGACCGCGAACACCGCCGCGGTGTTGAGCAGCTGCGTCGTCCGGTCCCCGGCCGGGAAGAAGTGCGGCGCGAAGTAAAGCGCGAAGGCGGAGTAACAGTACCAGTCGAACCACTCGACGAGGTTGCCCGTCGAGCCCCCGACGATCGCCTTCAGCCGTGCCGCCCGGTCCATGTGAACGCCTCCCCCATCATCTCCCGCTTCTTACCAGCGGCTGACAGAAGCGGGACCCCCGCCTGCGCGGGGGTGACGACGCGAAGGATCGAAACACCCCGCACCCGGGTTCTCCGACCGAACCACCGGAAGGACCCCCACATGGCCGACAAGACGCTCCACGACCTCGCCAAGGCGATGAAGTCGATCGACTTCGCGATGCTGTTCACCCGGTCGGACGGCGGCGAGCTCGCCGGGCGGCCGATGAGCAACAACAACGACGTCGAATATGACGGCGACAGCTGGTTCTTCAGCCATGGCGACACGCGCACCGTCGCGGACATCGAGCGCGATCCCAAGGTGGCGCTGTCCTTCGCCGGCAAGCCCGGCCTGCTCGGCAAGCCGGGGCTGTTCGTCGCCGTGGAGGGCCGGGGCGAGCTGATCCGCGACCGCGCGACGCTGAAGCAACACTGGACCAGCGACGTCGACCGCTACTTCCCCGACGGGCTCGACACGCCGGGAATCGTCCTCATCAAGGTCCACGCCAACCGCGTGCACTATTGGGACGGCGAGGACGAGGGCGAGATCGTACCTGCCTGACCGTCGGAGGCAGCGGCCGACCCTCACCCATCGCCGGCTATGCCGTCTCTCCTCTCCCGCCGGGAGAGGAAAGGCCCGCCCGGTACAGCCGGGTGGGAAGGGTGAGGGCCGTGCGCCGTCAGTGGTTATCCCGCGGCAACCCCATGGTCTGGGCGATGCGCTGGTACTTCTCGGCGCCTTCCAGGATCGCGCCGGTGTTCATCTGGCCCACCGTCGCCCGCTGGATCTCCTGCCACGGGGTTTGTGAGGCCGGGTACTTGTACCCGCCCACGGCCTCCAGCGCACGCCGGCGCTCGGCCAGCTCCGCGTCGGGCAGCAGCACGTTGGCGGTCCCCGCGTTCAGGTCGATCCGCACCCGGTCGCCGGTCTGGAGCAGCGCGATGCCGCCCATCGCCGCCGCCTCGGGGCTGGCGTTGAGGATCGACGGCGAGCCGCTGGTCCCCGACTGCCGCCCGTCGCCGATGCACGGCAGCGCATGGATCCCTTCGGTGATGAGGTACGCCGGCGGCCGCATGTTGACCACCTCCGCCGCGCCCGGATAGCCGACCGGCCCCGCGCCGCGCATGAACAGCAGCGTGTCGGGGGTGATCCCGGTCGCGGGGTCGTCGATCCGGTGGTGATAGTCCTCGGGCCCGTCGAACACGACCACCGGCCCCTCGAACGCGTCGGGGCTGGTAGGGTCGGACAGGTAGCGCTCGCGGAACTCGGGTCCGATCACGCTGGTCTTCATCACCGCGGCGTCGAAGATGTTGCCCGACAGGACGATGAACCCCGCCTCTTCCTTGAGCGGCCGGTCGTACGGGCGGATGACCTTCTCGTCCTCGATCGCGGCCCCGCGACAATTGTCGCCCATGGTGCGGCCGTTGACCGTCATCGCGCCCTCCGCGATCAGTCCCTGCCCCATCAGCTGGTTGACCACCGCCGGCACCCCGCCCGCGCGGTAATAATCCTCGCCCAAATACTCGCCCGCGGGCTGCAGGTTGACCAGCAGCGGCACCTTGTGCCCCTCGGTCTCCCAGTCCTTGAGCGGCAGGTCGACGCCGATATGCCGCGCGATCGCGGCGAGGTGGATCGGCGCATTGGTCGACCCGCCGATCGCCGAATTGACCTTGATCGCGTTGTGGAACGCGTCCTTGGTCAGGATGTCGGACGGCTTGAGGTCCTCGGCGACCATCTCGACGATGCGCTTGCCGGTGACGTACGCCACCTCCTGCCGGTCGCGATACGGCGCGGGGATCGCCGCCGAGCCCGGCAGCGACATGCCCAGCGCCTCGCACAGCGAGTTCATCGTCGTCGCGGTACCCATCGTGTTGCAATAGCCGGTCGACGGTGCCGACGATGCGACCAGCCGGATGAACTCGGCGTCGTCGATCTCGCCCGCCGCGAGCATCTGCCGCGCCTTCCACACGATCGTGCCCGAGCCCGTCCGCTCGCCCTTGTGCCAGCCGTTGAGCATCGGCCCGACCGACAGCGCGATCGCCGGGATGTTGACCGTCGCCGCCGCCATCAGCGCCGCCGGCGTGGTCTTGTCGCAGCCGATCGTCAGCACCACCGCGTCGAGCGGATAGCCGTACAGCACCTCAACCAGCCCCAGATAGGCGAGGTTGCGGTCGAGCCCCGCGGTCGGGCGCTTGCCCGTCTCCTGGATCGGGTGGACCGGGAACTCCAGCACGATCCCCCCGGCCTCGCGCACGCCCTCGCGCACCCGCTCGGCCAGCACCAGGTGGTGTCGGTTGCAGGGCGACAGGTCGCTGCCGGTCTGGGCGAGGCCGATGATCGGCCGCCCCGACCGCAGTTCGTCGAGGCTCAGCCCGAAGTTCAGGTAGCGCTCCAGATAGAGCGCGGTCATGTCGATATTGGCCGGGTTGTCGAACCAGGCGCGGCTGCGAAGCTGAGTGGGAGCGGTATCAGTCGGGGTCACGTGGGCTATCTCCGATGGGTCAGCGCGCCACGGAGACGCGGTAGATCATGCGATGGCGGTACGGCTTGCCCGGTTCAACCCGCGCCGAGCCGAAAGCGGGCTGGTTCGGGGTGTCCGGAAACTTCTGCGGTTCGAGCGCTAGGCCGTCGCCCATCCGGTACACGTGTCCGCCCTTGCCGACCAGCGATCCGTCGAGGAAATTGCCCGCATAGAACTGGACGCCCGGCTCGGTGGTCAGCACCTCCAGCACCCGGCCCGACGCAGGGTCCTCCAGCCGCGCGGCGAGCTGCGGCTCGGCGGTGATGCCCTTGTCGAGCACGAAATTATGGTCCCAGCCATGCGCGATCACGATCTGCGGATCGTGCCCGTCGCGCAGCCCGTCGCCCAGCATCCGCCCGCGGGTGAAGTCGAACACCGTCCCCGTCACCGGCTTCAGCTCACCGGTCGGGATCAGCGCCGCGTTGACGGGGGTGTAACGGCGCGCGGGGATGGTCAGCTTCTGAGGGTAGATGCCCCCGGCCGACCCCTCGCCCGCCATGTCGAACAGCGCGTGGTTGGTCAGGTTGACCACCGTCGGCCGGTCGCTGGCGGCGGTGAAGTCGATTCCCAGCGACCCCTTGTCGTCGAGCGAATAGGTGACGGTAACGTCGAGCTTGCCCGGATAGCCCTGGTCGCCATCGGGGCTGGTCAGCGTCATGGTCACGCTCGCCACGGGGCCGCTGTCGACGACCTTGACGATCCGCCACACCCGCTTGTCGAAACCCTGGGTGCCGCCGTGGAGCGAGTTGGTCTTGTCGTTGAGCGGCAGCTGGTACGCCTTGCCGTCCAGCGTGAACCGCCCCTTGGCGATGCGGTTGGCATAGCGGCCGATCGTCTGGCCCCAGTAATTGGGCGTCGTCACATAGCTGCGCACGTCATCGTAGCCGAGCGTGACGTCCGCGACCTTGCCGTTGCGGTCGGGCGCGTTGAGCGACTGGAGCGTCGCACCCAGCGTCATGATCCGGGCGCTGACCCCGTTGCTGCCGGTCAGCGTCACCGCCTCGACCTGGGTGCCGTCGGGAAGGGTGCCGAAGCTCGCCCGCTTCGCGCTCGCCGCATGGGCCGGCGCGATCGCCACCATCAGCGCCAGCATGCTGCCAGTCGCCAAGCCCAGCGCCATCTTCGTCTTCATCCCGTGTTCCCCTCCGCCCGCGGCTGCCCTATTGCGTTGACGCTCGCCAGACCGCTATTTAGTCTGACAAGTGTCGGAAGCGCAAGCCGACCAACGTCGTAACCGGAGGGGAAATCACGATGCCGTCGATGGGGAACGCGCCAACCGGCGCTGTGGGGGCTGGACCCGTGTCGGGCAGCTATAGGCCCGCGCTGACGCTGCTGGCCAGCCTGTTCTTCATGTGGGGGTTCATCACCGTCATCAACAACACGCTGCTGCCGCACCTGCGCAGCGTGTTCGACCTCAACTACACCCAGACCACGCTGATCGAGAGCGTGTGGTTCATCGCCTATTTCTTTGCCTCGATCCCTTCGGCCAAACTGATCGAGCGGATCGGCTATCAGCGGTCGCTGGTGATCGGGCTGCTGGTCATGGCGGCGGGCGCGCTCGGCATGGTGCTCGCGGCGTCGCTGCCGTCCTATGGCGTGACGCTGGTCATGCTGTTCGTGATCGCCAGCGGCATCACCCTGCTCCAGGTCGCGGCCAACCCGTACGTCGCGGTGATCGGCCCGCCGGAGACCGCGTCGTCGCGGCTCAACCTCGTCCAGGCGCTGAACTCGGCGGGCACCATGCTCGCGCCGCTGTTCGGAGCGTATCTGATCCTCGGCCGGTCGAAGGGGGGCACCACTCAGGCGGGTACCGTGCTGACCCCGGCCGAGCGGCTGGCGGACGCGCAGTCGGTGGTCTTGCCCTATGTCCTGGTCGCGATCGTGCTGGTCGTGCTCGCGGTGGTGATCGCCCGCTTCCCGCTGCCCGCGATGGGATCGGCGACCAGCCGCCTTGCCAAGGCGGAGCGCAAGCAGCATTCGCTGTGGGCGCACCGCAACCTCGTGTTCGGCATCCCGGCGATCTTCATCTACCTGATCGCGGAGATCGGCGTCGCCAACCTGTTCGTGAACTTCGTCTCGCAACCCGACATCGCCAACGTCACCAATGAACAGGCCGGACGCTATCTCACCCTGTTGTGGGGCGGGATGATGGTCGGCCGCTTCGTCGGTTCGGCGATCATGCAGCGGATCGACGCGGAAAAGGTGCTTGCCGCCTTCTCGATCGGCGCGTTCGCCGTGATGCTGATCGCGGTGTACACCACCGGCCCGGTGGCGATGTGGGCGCTGATCTCGGTCGGGCTGTTCCATTCGATCATGTTCCCGACGATCTTCACGCTCGGCATCAAGGGGCTGGGGCCGCTGACCGAGGAAGGCTCGGGGCTGCTCATCATGGCGATCGCCGGCGGCGCGCTGGTGGTGGTGCAGGGCAAGCTGGCCGATGCCTATGGCCTCCAGACCTCGTTCCTGCTCACCGCCGCGTGCGAGCTGTACATCCTGTTCTATGCGCTGTGGGGCGCAAAGGTGACCGCGCCGCTCGCCGCGCCCAAGCTCGACGCGTGAACCGGGGCCCCAGCCGATGACGGGCGCATACCTGGCGATCGACTGGGGCACCACCAACCGCCGTGCTTACCTGATGGACGCGGACGGCAGCGTGCTAGGCACATCACGCGACGACCGCGGCGTGCTGGCAATGAGACCGGGCGAGTATCCGGCGGAGCTCGCCGCAATTCGCACCCGGCTGGGCGACCTGCCCGCGATCGCCGCCGGGATGGTGGGATCGACGCGCGGCTGGCGGGAGGCACCGTACCGCCCCGCCCCCACCGACCTCGCCGACCTTGCCGCGGCGGCGCTCCGGATCGAGGAGCAGCGGTTCGCGATCGTCCCCGGCGTATCGCTCCTCGCCGGCTCCGACCCCGCCACGATGCGCGCGGACGTGATGCGGGGCGAGGAGGTGCAGGTACTGGGCGCGGTTGCCGCCGGGCTCGCCCCCGCCGACGCCCTGTTCTGCCAGCCGGGCACCCACAACAAATGGGTGCGGGTCGAGAGGGGCCGCATCGTCGATTTCGCCACCGCGATGACCGGCGAGCTGTTCGCGCTGCTCCGCGGCCACGGCATCCTCGCCGGGATGCTTGACGGCCCGGTCGCGGACGGCGAGGCGTTCCGCCTCGGCCTCGCCCGCGGCCGCGGTGCGACCGACCTCCCCGTCGCTCTGTTCGAGGTGCGCGCAGCCGTCCTGCTCGGCACCCTTCCGCCGCCGGACGCGGCGGCGTTCGCCAGCGGCATCCTAATCGGTGCCGATGTCGGTACGCAGGTTGAGGGGCAAGCGGTCCACCTGCTCGCCACCGGCACCCTCGCCGACCTCTACGCCGCCGCGATCGCCGACGCCGGCGGCACCGCCACCCCGCTCGACAGCCACGCCGCCTTTGCCGCCGGTATCCACCAGATCTGGACCCTGACCCGATGACCGATCCCGCCGCCCGTTTCGCAACTGCCTTCGCCGCCTGCCCGCTCGTCGCCGTGCTCCGCGGCCTCACCCCCGACGAGGCCCCTGCGATCGGCGACGCGCTGGTCGAGGCGGGGTTCACCCTGATCGAGGTGCCGCTCAACTCCCCCGATCCGTACACCAGCATCCGCCTGCTCAGCCAGCGCCTGGGCGGCCGCGCGATCATCGGCGCGGGCACGGTGCTGACCCCCGATCACGTCGGCGAGGTCCGTGACGCGGGCGGGACGCTGGTCGTTTCCCCCAACACCAACATCGACGTCATCCGCGCCACCGTCGCCGCCGGGATGATTGCGCTCCCCGGCTATTTCACCCCTACCGAAGCCTTTGCCGCGCTCGCCGCCGGCGCGCACGGCCTCAAGCTGTTCCCCGCCGAAGCCGCCTCGCCGCTCGTGCTTCGCGCCCAGCGCGCCGTGCTGCCGAAGGAAACAAGGATGCTCGCGGTCGGCGGCATCACCCCCGACGCGATGGCTCCGTGGCGCGCCGCCGGTGCGGACGGCTTCGGGCTCGGGTCCAACCTCTATCGCGCGGGCAAGCCCGCCGCCGACGTGCTCGCCGACGCGCGCACCTTCGTTTCCGCCGTCAGGAGCCTTTGATGACCCACCTCCGCCTCCTCCAACACCGCGACATCGACGGCCGTCGCCGCGTGATCCTGGCCGAGGACGACCGCGCCGTGTTCCTCGCCGGACCCGAGACGACGCTCGCGCTCGCCAACGACGCCATCGCCGCCGGCCAGTCGCTCGCCGACGCCGCCCGCGCCCGCGCCACCGACGAGGCGGTGGACCTGTCCGCCGAGCTCGACGCCGGCCGACTGCTCGCCGCGATCGACCATCCCGACGCCGCCCGGCTGATGCTCGCCGGCACCGGTCTCACCCACCTGGGTTCCGCCTCGGGCCGCGATGCGATGCACGCGGCGGCGCAGGCCGGGACGCAGACCGACTCGATGCGCATCTTCCTGGAGGGGGTCGAGGGCGGCAAGCCCGCCGCCGGCGTGGTCGGCGCGCAGCCCGAATGGTTCTACAAGGGCGACGGCCAGTCACTGGTCCACCCCGGCGCCCCGCTCCACGCCCCGGCCTTCGCGCTCGACGGCGGCGAGGAGCCCGAACTCGCCGGCATCTACCTGATCGGCCCCGACGGCACCCCCTTCCGCCTCGGTCTCGCGCTCGGCAACGAGTTCAGCGACCACGTCACCGAGAAGCACAACTATCTCTGGCTCGCCCATTCCAAGCTGCGCGAAGCCGCAGTCGGCCCCGAGCTGCTGATCGGCGACGTGCCCCCCGCCTTCGAGGGCACCAGCCGCATCGTCCGCGACGGCGCGACGCTGTGGGAAAAGCCGTTCCTGTCGGGCGAGGACAACATGTCGCACAGCCTCCACAACCTTGAGGCGCACCACTTCAAATACCCCGCCTTCCGCCGCCCGGGCGACGTCCACGTCCACTTCTTCGGCACCGCGACGCTGTCCTTCGCCGATGGCGTGAAGACGCAAACCGGCGACGTGTTCGAGATCGAGGCCGCGCCCTTCACCCTTCCCCTGCGCAACCCGCTCGCGCGCGCCGAGCCCGCCGCCGTCGAGGTCCGTAGCCTGTGAGCAGCCCCATCCGCCCTACCCCGATCAGGCTCGCCATCGTCGGCATGGGCAAGATCGCCCACGACCAGCACCTGCCCGCGGTCGCAGCCAATCCCGATTTCGAGCTGGTCGCGACCGTCAGCCGTCACGGCTCGGCGACGGAAGGCCTGCCCTTTTTCCCCAATATCGACGCGCTCGCCGACAGCGGCGTCGCGGTCGACGCGGTATCTCTGTGCACCCCGCCCCAGGTCCGCCGCGCCACCGCCGCGCGCGCGATCGAACAGGGCTGGCACGTTTTCCTCGAGAAACCCCCCGGCGCGACGCTGGCAGAGGTCGAGACGCTTCGCACCACTGCCGAGGCCGCCGGGGTCAGCCTCTACGCCAGCTGGCACTCGCGCCACGCCGCCGGGGTCGAGCCCGCGCGCGCCTGGCTCGCCGGGCGGACGGTGACCGGCGCGACGATCACCTGGCGAGAGGACGTGCGCGTCTGGCATCCGGGACAGGACTGGATCTGGCAGCCGGGCGGGTTCGGGGTGTTCGACCCCGGCATCAACGCGCTGTCGATCGCCACCCGCATCCTCCCCCATCCCCTGTTCGTCGAGCAGGCCGATCTCGACGTCCCCGAGAACCGCGCCGCCCCGATCGCAGCCCGCGTGGCGATGCGCGACACCGCGGGCGCGCCGGTCGCGATGGACCTCGATTTCCGACAGGAAGGCCCGCAAAGCTGGGACATCGCGGTCGAAACCGACGCCGGCACGCTTACCCTGTCAAAGGGCGGCGGCGTCCTGACCCTGCCCAAGGGCGAGACCGCCCCGGCCGGCGCCGACCTCCACGGCGAATATCCCGCGCTCTACGCCCGCTTCGCGCAGGTCATCCGCGCAGGCCAGTCGGACGTGGATGTCGCCCCGCTGCGCCTCGTCGCCGACGCCTTCCTGTGCGGCCGCCACAACCGGGTGGAGCCGTTCGTCGAATAGGGCTGTCCTACACGCCCCGACTCGTGCTTCGTCGGGGTGTGATTGCCCCCCTTCCGTTCGCACTGGGCTTGTCGAAGTGCCGGTCTTTCGCCGACCGGGAAGAAACGGCATTTCGCCTGCGCCCGGCACGAACGGCCAGGGAGAGGCGCTCGACCCCGCGACCTTTACTGACCTTCCGGCGATCGGAGCCGCGCGAACACCCCAGACCCCGTGACCTTCGCTGACCTTCCGGCCTTCAAGCGGTCCCCACCACCACGCACGCCAGCGCCATCAGCAGCCCCGCCCCCCGATTTGACCGGAACCGCCTCAACGCCCCCGCCCCGTCGTCGGGATCGAGCGTCGCCGCCTGCCATCCCAGATGCGCCGCCATCGGCACCAGCGCCACCCACGCGAGCGGATCGGGCCGCACCAGCCACACCGCCCCCGCCCACAACAGCACCGCCGCGCCATAGCATCCCGCCACCCCCGCGCGCACATGCCGCCCCATCGCCAGCGCCGACGATCGCACCCCGACCAGCGCATCGTCCTCCCGGTCCTGCAACGCATAGATGGTGTCGTATCCCACCACCCACGCGATCGAGCCCAGGTACAGCAGCCCCAGCGCCGCGGAGGCTCGGCCGGTCACCTCGACCCACCCGACCAGCGCCGCCCACGAGAACACCATCCCCAGCCAGACCTGCGGCCACCAAGTGATCCGCTTCATGAACGGATAGGCCGCGACCAGCGCGAGGCTCGCCAGCGCCACGATCGCGGCGGGCAGATGCAACTGCACCAGCACCACGAGCCCGACCAGGCACAGCGCCACCAGCCACACCCAAGCGGCGCGCACCGACACCAGCCCGCTCGGGATCGGCCGCGCCGCCGTCCGCGCCACCTGCGCGTCGAGGTCGCGGTCGACGATGTCGTTATAGACGCACCCCGCCCCCCGCATCGCGACCGCGCCCAACAGCATCCACGCCGCCAGCCGCCAATGGCTGAACGCCCCGCCCGCCAGCGCCACCGCCCAAGCGCCCGGCCAGAACAGCAGCCACCACCCGATCGGCCGGTCGAACCGCGCCAGCAGCGCAAGCCCCCGCAGGCCAGGCGGCAGCCGGCGAACCAGCCCGCGATGCTCGCTGTCGGGGACGATCGGTTCGGCAGGTGGATCGGAACGTGGCGACACTGACGAGCTTCCTTCTTCCGTCATCCCCGCGAAGGCGGGGATCCCGCTTCTTCGGTCGGGAGCAAGGCAGCGGGACCTCCGCATTCGCGGGGGTGACGAGGGTCGTAAAGCCGACGGCGTCTGCTCCTAGTCCACCCGCGATTTGGCGCGCAAGGCCGGCCGGGCTACGACACGCTGATGGTCGGGCTCTCCGTCGCCCTCGGGCGGTTCTTCGAGGCGTTGTTCTGGGCGATCCTGGGGGTCGCCGGATCGATCGCGGGCGCGGTGGTCGGCGGGTTGCTGCTGGTGCTGGGCGGCTGGATGGCGCTGCGCTGGGCATGGCGGCGACGCGGTGCCCGGCGTAGAGGCGGCTGATGCCCGCCACCCCCGCCTGGCCGCCGCAATCCACCCCGCGGCTGTTCGTCGACACCCCCCTTGCCCCCGGCCCGCTGAACCTCGACGGCCCCGCCGCGCATTACCTCGTCGGCGTGATGCGCACCGGTGTCGGCGACCCGGTGAAGCTGTTCGACGACCGCACCGGCGAATGGCTCGCCCGCGCAACGGAGGTCGGCAGGCGCCGCCTGACGATCGAGATCACCGACCACCTCCGCCCACGCGAGCCCGCCCCCGACCTCTGGCTCTGCGCCGCCCCGCTCAAGAAGGGCCGGGTCGACTGGATGGCCGAGAAAGCGTGCGAGCTGGGCGTCGCCCGCCTCGTCCCCATCCTTACCCGCCGCACGGTGGTTGACAAGCCCAACACCGATCGCCTGCGCGCCCACATGGTCGAGGCCGCCGAACAGTGCGACCGCACCGCCCTCCCAACGCTCGCGGAACCGGTCAAGCTCGACGCCCTGCTCCGCGATTGGCCTGCCGACCGCACCCTGTTCTTCGCCGACGAGACCGGCGGCACTCCTGCCCTTCCCGCGATGCAGGCCGGCGGCGGATCGGCCGCGATCCTGATAGGCCCCGAGGGCGGCTTCGACGCGTCCGAACGCGATGCCATCCGCGCCCTCCCCCAGGCGGTCGGCATCAGCCTCGGTCCTCGCATCCTTCGAGCCGACACCGCCGCCGCCGCCGCGATCGCGCTGTGGATGGGCGCGGCGGGGGATTGGGGTGCTGGTTAGTTCTCCCGGCCGGATCACCGATCGCGACGAAGCAGGGCAACCAGCTGTTGCGCGCCCGAGAGATGCACCGAAAAGCGAAGCCTCGATCCATCACGGAACAGGACATGATACTCGCCGCTCGCCTCACGCTTCCTCACCGACGAAACCTGCGACAGTCGCCACATGGTCTCTCCGCCGGTGATCGCGCAGACCCGCAACGCATCTCCCCGCCACGCGATCGTCCGCCCATGTGCCATCCATGCCGTCCAGAGCGTCATCGCGCCGAATGCCAGCGTCAGGCCGATCGCGGCGGCGTTCTGCTCGGCCGCGTCGGGGCGCGACGATCCGCCTGACACCAGAAAGGCCAGGGTTGCGGCCGTGGTCGCGGCACAGCCGAGGATCGTCCCGTTCAGCAGCCAGCCCGCGCGCAACGTTCGCCATCCATCGCCATCAAGGCGCGCCGGCTTCAGCCTGCGTTCGGACCATGCCACCAGGATCGCCGCCGCGAGCGCACCGCCGACACCGCTGAACAGCACTCGCATCATCTGTTATCTCTCCTCGCCGCAACCTTGCACACCCGAGCAGGCGACGCCCAACCTGCCCTATGGCGCCCCCGTTCACCCCCCGCTAAGGGCGCGCCATGACGACCAAGACCGGCGCGCCCGCCGCATCGCCCACCATCGAGTCGCGCGACCAGCTCATCGCCAATTTCGCGCGTGGCGAGAAGCCGGCGGAGCGGTGGCGGATCGGCACCGAGCACGAGAAGTTCGTATTCCGCGAGGACGATCATCGCGCGCCGTCCTATGACGAACCCGGCGGTATCCGCGACCTGCTCGGCGCGCTGACCCAGCATGGCTGGCAGCCGGTCACCGAAGGCGACAACGTCATCGCGCTGTCGGGCGCGGACGGCTCGGTCAGCCTGGAGCCCGCGGGCCAATTCGAGCTGTCGGGCGCACCGCTCGAGAACCTGCACCAGACCTGCGCGGAAACCGGCCGCCATCTCGTCCAGGCCAAGGCCGCGGGCGAGCAGCTCGGGCTTGGTTTCCTGGGCCTCGGCATGTGGCCCGACAAGGCACGGACCGAGTTGCCGGTGATGCCAAAGGGCCGCTACGCGATCATGCGCCGCCACATGCCGCGCGTCGGCAGCCTCGGCCTCGACATGATGCTGCGCACCTGCACCATTCAGGTCAATCTCGACTATCAGTCGGAGGCGGACATGGCGCAGAAGTTCCGCGTCGGCCTCGCGCTCCAGCCGCTCGCTACCGCGCTGTTCGCCAACTCGCCCTTCACCGAAGGTCGCCCGAACGGCTTCCTCTCGTTCCGCAGCCATATCTGGTCCGACACCGACCCTGAGCGCACCGGCATGCTGCCCTTCGTCTTCGAGGACGGGTTCGGCTACGAGCGCTATCTCGACTACATGCTCGATGTGCCGATGTACTTCGTTTATCGCGACGGGCGCTACATCGACGCCGCCGGGCTGTCGTTCCGCGACTTCCTCAAGGGCGAGCTGTCGGTGCTGCCGGGCGAGCTCCCGACGATCGACGACTGGAACGACCACCTGTCCACCGCCTTTCCGGAGGTACGGCTCAAGACGTTCCTGGAGATGCGCGGCGCGGATGGCGGCCCGTGGAACCGGATCTGCGCGCTGCCGGCCTTCTGGGTCGGGTTGCTGTACGACGGCGGCGCGCTCGATGCGGCGTGGGACCTCGTCAAGGATTGGACGCTGGAGGAGCGGCAGGCGCTGCGCGATGCGGTGCCGCGCCACGCCCTCGACGCGCCGCTGCCGGGCGGAGGGCGGTTGCGCGACATCGCCGGCGAGGTACTCGACATCGCCCATGCCGGATTGGCGTCGCGCCGCCGGCTCAACGCGGCGGGCGACGACGAGACCGGCTTCCTCGATCCCCTGCGCGAGATCGTCCGCTCGGGGCGGGTGCCGGCGCAGATGCTGCTCGATCGCTACAACGGCGAATGGCAGGGCGACGTGTCGCACATCTACGCCGAGCAGCGCTTCTGAAGCGATCATCCGGGATCGGTCGACCCCGGATGCCGAACCGATCAGTCCGAGCCGGAGTTGTCGTCGGCCACTTCGCGCACGATCACCACCGCCGCGACGAACGCCAGGAACCCGGCCAGCGCGTACACCGCACCACCGGTGACGAGCCTGTCGCTGTTGCCCAAGGGTATCCCGACCCGTGCCGCCTAGACGACCGACAGCGAGGCGGCGGCGTCCGGTGCCGCGACGGCGGAGGTCGCCAGCACCACGACTGCGGCGGCAAAGAGCGGAGGAACACGCAGGCGCATGATCGATCCCTTGTTCCGTTGACGAGCCGGCATCTTCACCTGCGTCATTGCATTGTGCGATGCATCACGCCGGATCGGATACAGTTCGGCCCCCGATGATACGAAATAGTCGCGGTACCGCCCCGTGCCGGGTCATCCAGCGACTGTACGCGCGATAGTCCGGGTCGGCTTCCAGATGCCGCTCCTCCGTCTTCGCCCGCCAGTAATAGACGCCGCTGACCAGTCCCAGGATCGCGGTCGCGCGCGCGGCGTCGATCAGGCTGGCCGTCGACAGCACCGGGATCGTCGCCAGCCACCAGTACAGGTTCTTGGACAGGTACGCCGGATGCCGCGACCACGCATAGGGCCCATGGGTCAGGATGCCGCGATGGGTCAGGTTGGAAAAGCGCAACCCGAACGCCACCGTCGACCAGGCATAGACTGTGGTCAGCACCACCAGCACCGCCCCCAGCGCCGCCAGCGCCCAGGGGTGCCCGTCCAGCCAGTACCGCCAGTCCGCGGTGCCTGGATGATAGTCGAGCGGGCCCCCGGCCTCCATCAGGATGAATGGCGGATAGCAGATCAGCGCCGCCATCCACGCCGCCGCATGCGGGTTTGCCGAGCGGATATGGCTGTCCAGCGGCCGCATCGTCAGCATGTAGCCGACACACGCGAACGCCACGTCGAGCGTGAACATGACGTCGATCAGCCACCCCGACAACACCACCGGATCGGCCAGCGCCTGCGCCAGCGGAGTACGCACGAACTGCCCGAATCCCGCCGGCACGATCGCCAGCATGAAGGGGAGGAAGAACGCCTTCACCCCCCAGGCGCGCAGATGGCCGCCGATCGCCTCCGCCTCCCACCCCGCCTGCCCGGTCAGCCACGCCCCCAGGTGCCACGCGCCGTCGCGGGGCTCGCACAACCGGCGGTCGATCCACAGGATGTACGGCACCGACGCGATCACCAGCACCGGCGCGGCATGAGCCAGGCACCACATCGCGAACGACCAGTTGCCGATCCAATAGAAGCGCGCGGTCAGATACAGCGCCGCGATCCCCGTCCACGTCACCCACATCCCGGCGAGCTTGGTCAGGCTGGTGTCCAGCGTCTCGCGCCACGGCCGGACGCGCGCCCAGTCGATCCCGGTCGACGCACGCCGATGCACCCGGTCGACCAGCAGCGACCACGCGATCATCGGCACCGCGCAGGCGGTGAGGTTGACCAGCGCCGCATAGGGCCCGTCCAGCCCCCAATGCCGCGCCGCGATCATCCAGCCGAGCACCCCCGCCAGCCCGGCCAGCCCGACTCCCCCGCTCACCGCCGATCGCGGCCTGGGATCGCGGCGGGTCGCACGCGCCAGATGGAGATCGTGGAGCATCGCGCGCCGTTGTAGCCACACAATGGTAAGCGGCGTGTTAAGCGCTCAATGCGCCATCATCGCCGCCGCCGTCGCGACAAGCACGCCGACCGCGCTCACCGCCAGAATACGCCGCCGGCGCGCCCGTGCATCGGCATAGGCCGGCAGATTGAGATACCAGCGCCCAGGTTCCGCCTCCTGCACAACGCCCGCCCGCTGCCAACGGGCTAGTGCGCGTGGACATGCCGCCCGGGCTCATAGGCGACCGCGCTGTCAGGCGAGACGGCACCGGCGCGCATCAGATGCTCCGCCACGTCCCGCCGCGCCTTTGCCACCACCGCCGCTGCTGCCGTTGCCATAGGTCACCTCCGGCAGCGATGCTGTCCCAACGGCCCGGCGATGGCAAGCGGAGGTGGAGCGGGTAACGGGAATCGAACCCGTGTATTCAGCTTGGAAGGCTGCTGCACTACCATTGTGCTATACCCGCGCGCCGTGCCCGCCGCCTTAGCCGCGGGTCACCGGGCGGTCAACGCGCCGGCTTGCAATCAGCGCGGGCTCTGGTTCGCCATCGGTGCACGCGCCTTGGACGGATCGCCTTGTCCCGCCTTGGTCATCACCGCCGAGCATTTGGAGCTCTGCGCCGCCTGGCCGGGGCCCATCGCCTGACAGCGCTTGAGCGTCTTCTGCTCCGCCTCGGTCAGGTCGGGTGTCTGCGCTGGCGCTTCGAGGGTAGACGACTGGCCGGCGGGTGCGGACGGGTCCGTGGGATCCATCGTCGCCTGGGTGGGCGCGGTCTGCACCGGCGTTGCGGGAGCAGGCGCAACCTGCCGGGCGCCGGCGGACGCCGCACATGCCAGTAGGGCGGCACCGAACATCACAACTCGCATGACACAGTCTCCGATCGTTTCGGAGCTGTTCAACGGGCCGGCCGGCGCAGCGTTCCCGGGCGAGTGGCAGCCGCGGGACACCGACGATGGTGGACAGGGCTGGATTCGAACCAGCGTACGCTTGCACGGGCAGATTTACAGTCTGCTGCCTTTAACCACTCGGCCACCTGTCCGGATCGCCGCTTCGCTTGAGCGAGGCGGCTCCATGGCGAAGCGTGCCCGCCCTGTCAACGCCGCAAGAGGCGCTTGCACGCACTCCCTCCGCGCCTTAGCACCCTCCCGATAACCGAGATCAGGGGGGAACACATGCGTCATCTGCTGGCCGCCACCGCGGCGATCGCCGTCACCTCGCCCGTCATCGCCCAGGACAAGGCGGGCCCTGCCCCCGCCGCCCCCGCCGCCGCCGCCGCCGCGCGGGTGATGGACGAGGGCATGAACCACAGTCAGGTCATGGTCACGGCCCAGCACCTGACCGACGTCATCGGTCCGCGCCTCACCAACTCGCCCCAGATGCGCAAGGCGGAGGCCTGGACGAGCGCCAAGTTCTCCGAATGGGGCCTCAGGAACGTCCACAAGGAGGGATTCCGCTTCGGCCGCGGCTGGTCGATCGAGCGGTCGTCGGTGCGGATGGTCACGCCCCGCCCGATCCAGCTCACCGCGATCCCGATCGCCTGGACCCCCGCCACCGCCGGCGCGATCACCGCCCCCGTGATCGTCGCGCCGATCGCGCGCGAGCGGGACTTCGACAAGTGGCGCGGGCAGCTCCGCGGCAAGGTGGTGATGATCTCGCTCCCCGGCAGCGTCCGCGAGCTCAAGGACGCGCCGTTCGAGCGCTATTCGCAATCCGACATCACCGAACTCGACCAGTATCGCCAGCCCCGCTACGACCCCGAGACCGCCGATCGCCGGCTGAAGCGGCTCGACTTTTCACAAAAGCTCGACGCCTTCCTCAAGGCGGAGGGCGCGGTTGCCTACGCCACCATCTCGTACCGCGACGGCAAGCTGGTCCACGGCGAGGGCTATCTGTTCGGCAAGGCGGAAACCCCCGCGATCCCCGGCGTCCAGATCGCCGCCGAGGATTATCGCCGCCTCGCCCGCCTCGCCAAGATGGGCCCGGCCCCGACGCTGGAGATCAACAGCGACGTCTGCTTCGACGACAGCGACGAGAACGCGTACAACATCATCGCGGAGATACCCGGCACCGATCCGCGCGCGGGCTACGTGATGGCCGGCGCGCATCTCGACAGCTGGGTCGCGGGCGATGGTGCCGCCGACAACGGCGCAGGGTCGGCCATGATCATGGAGGCCGCTCGCATCCTCGCCGCCACCGGCGTCCGGCCCAGGCGCACGATCCGCTTCGCGCTCTGGTCGGGCGAGGAGCAGGGTATCCTCGGCTCGATGGCGTACGTCCAGCAGCATCTCGCCACCCGCGGCACGCCGAACGACCCGAACTCGACGGGGATGAAGGCGTATTACAGCTTCGGCAATCGCTGGCCGATCACGCCGCTGCCGGGCTATTACGACCTTGCGGCCTACTTCAACATCGACAACGGCTCGGGGAAGCTGCGCGGGTTGTACGCCGAGAACAGCCCGGCGCTGGTCTCGACCTTCCGCGACTGGCTGTCGCCCTATCAGTCGCTGGGCGCGGGCGCGGTGGTGATGAGCCCGACCGGCGGCACCGACCACGTCTTCATGCAGCAGGTCGGCGTCCCCGGCTTCCAGTTCATCCAGGACCCGCTCGACTATGAATCGAGCGTTCACCACAGCGGGGTGGACACGTTCGACCATCTCAAGGGCGACGACATGCGTCAGGGGGCGACCGTGCTGGCGGGCGTGCTGCTGTCCGCCGCCAACGCGGACAAGGCCCTCCCCCGGCCGCCGGTGCCGACCCGGCCGACGGTCACCGATCCGTTCGCGTACAACGCCGACGACGATTGAGGCGATTCCGGCGCGCGATCCTCCTCTGCAAGGGGGGACCGCGAAGCAGTGGAGGGGTGTCGTCGCCCGCGACCGGCGACACCCCACCGTCAGGCCTGCGGCCTGCCACCTCCCCTTGCAGGGGAGGATGGTTGTATCCCGGCATCAAAGCCTCCTAAAGCCCGTGCCATGGCACGTCATACAGGCCGCCGCGGCCACCGCCCTTCCACCGGCACGCCCGGCCGGCCTCGCTTCTGGGGCCGCCACGCGGTCACCGCCGCGCTCGCCAACCCCGACCGCACCGTCCGCAAGCTGTGGCTAACCCACGAGGCGGCGGCGCATGTCGAGGTCTCCACCGATCTGCCCGTCACCTATGCCGACGTTGCCGATCTCGGCCGCCTCGTCCCCGCCGATGCGCCGCACCAGGGCATGGTGGCGGAGGTCGATCCGCTCGACGACCTATGGCTCGCCGACCTTCTCGAACGCGGCCGTGCCGACCAGCGACCGCTGGTCGTGCTCGATCAGGTCACCGACCCGCACAATGTCGGCGCTGTGCTGCGCTCGGCCGCCGCGTTCGATGCGCTCGGCATCGTCACCCAAGACCGCCACTCGCCCCCCGAATCGGGCGCACTCGCCCGCGCCGCCTCGGGCGCGCTGGAAACGGTGCCCTGGGTCCGGGTCGTCAACCTCGCCCGCGCGCTCGACGAGATGGCGGAGGCCGGCTTCTGGCGCGTCGGGCTCACCGGCCACACCGACCGCACGCTGGCGCAGGTGATCGGCGCCCAGCGGCTCGCGATCGTGCTCGGCGCAGAGGGCGAAGGGATGCGCCAGAACACCGAGGCGCATTGCGACGAGCTCGCCCGCCTGCCGATCGGCGAAAAGGTTGAAAGCCTCAACATCTCCAACGCCGCCGCGATCGCGCTCTACGCTGCTGCGGTGCGGTAGAGATGGACGACCGTTCCTGCCCACATCGTTGAGGATGCGAGAAAAACAAAATACTTGAACGTGACGCAGCGCATCGTAGCTTGTTGAGACCGGATATCGGAAGCCGGTGTGGTGAAGCGCTCTGCGGTTGTCGCGGATCGACCACGACTCGGCTTCCGGAGCGTTCTTGATGCGGAACCCTATCGTTCCGGAAACGTAAGTTCCCCGATCTCGCAACCAAGGAGATGACATGCGTGACATCCTGATGGCCGCCGGGCTTCTCGCCACGATGAGCGCGGCACCCGCGCTGGCCCAGAGCGCCAAGCCCGGTCGCACCCCGATGGCCGCCGCGCCCGAGCAGGTTGCCTCGGCCGACACCGCCGCACAGCAGGCATCTGCGCAAGCGGGAACGCCCGCGCCCGCTCAAGGCACGCCGGCTCCTGTCCAGGTGCCTGCGCCCGCCGCTCCCGCCGGGCCGCCCCAGGTCACCGCCGGTGCCACGATCGTCGACGCCGCCGGTGCTCCGGTCGGTACCGTGTCGCAGGTCAGCGGCGCAACCGTCGTCGTCGATACCGGCACCAACAAGGTCGGCGTCCCGGTCGGCAACTTCTCTCAGGGTCCCGCTGGGCTGATCCTCGGCAATACCAAGGCGGAACTCGACGCCGCCGCATCGCAGGCCGCCGCCGCGTCGCAGGCGCAGCTTGCCACGCTGCTCACGTCCGGCACCCCCGTCCACGGCGTCAACGGTCAGGTGCTCGGCACCGTCAAGGCGTCGGACGCGGAGTTCGTCACCGTTACCAGCGCCAAGGGCGGCGACGTCCGTCTGCCCCGCACTGGTTTCTCCGCGGGTACAAGCGGCCTGACCGTCGGCATCGCGCAGGCCGATTTCGACAAGGCGGTCACGGCCTCGCGCCGCTGACCCGATGGGGCGGGTGGCCGGGTGAGGCCCCGCCCTTCATCATCACGGCGTCCCGCTGCCCTAGTCTCTCAGAGCAGCTTTCAGGCGCAGAAACGCACCGCCGGAAGTCACCGGGCCGAGCGACGGAATGGGTGACAAGCCCCTGTCCTACATGCCTCGCTCGTGCCAGGACGCTTGCATGCGCCGCCGTTCCGCACGCTCCACCCGTCGACCCCGGTCGGGGCATGACCGGTTCCTGCGAACATGTCGTTTTGCCGGAACCTTCGGAACTTTCGGGCTGACGATCGGGCCTCAGTCCTCCGCCGCAATCGTCACCCGCAGCCCGTCCAGCGCATCGCCAAAGGGCAGCTGGCACGACAGGCGCGAGGTCGCGTTCCGATCGCTGGTCGAATCGAGCAGGTCATCCTCGTCCGGTCCCATCGGCGGCAGCCTGTCGGTCCAGGCCGCGTCGACATGGACGTGGCAGGTCGCGCACGAACAGCACCCGCCGCACAGCGCCAGCAGCTCGTCGATGCCGCCGTCACGGATCACCTCCATCACCGACAATCCTGCCTCGCCGTCAAGGACGCGTTCTTCCCCCTCGCGGGTGGTGACGATAAGTTGCGGCATGAACACCTCTTTCCTGAACGTGCCGGGCCATGCCGCGCGGCTCCGGCGGGATCAAGCATCATGGGCCTGACCGCCGACCAGATCCGCGACGGTCTCGACGCGCTCGCCGCGATCGAGCCGGGCTTCGCCGCGGGCCTTGCCCGCGTCGGCTATCCCCCGCCGCGCATCCGCGAACGCGGCTATGCGACGTTGTTGCGCACCATCCTCGGCCAGCAGGTCAGCGTCCACGCCGCCAATGCGGTTTGGCGCAAGCTGGAGGCGATCGTCGGCGACCCGTCCGATCCGCACGCGATTGCCGCCGCCACCGACGAACAGCTGCGCGAGGCCGGGCTGTCGCGGCAAAAGGCAAGCTACGCGAAGAGCCTCGCCGACGAGGTGACCAGCGGCCGGCTCGACTTCGACGGCCTGCCCGCCGACGACGAGGCGGCGATCGCACTGTTGACGCGGGTCAAGGGGATCGGCCGCTGGTCCGCCGAAATCTACCTCCTCTTTGCCGAGGGCCGCCCCGACGTCTGGCCCGCGGGCGACCTCGCGGTCCAGATCGAGATCGGCCGCCTGCTCGGCCACGACGCCCGCCCCTCCGAAAAGGCGATTCGCGCACTCGCGGAAGGCTGGCGACCCCATCGCGGCGCGCTCGCCATCTTCACCTGGCACCATTACGGCGCCGGGCCGGACCTAACCCCGGTTTAGCCCCCCGCCCTTGCCCGCCCCCGCCCGATCCGCCACACGGGACCCAATGACCGCTCCCAGCGCCGCCGCCCCCCGCTCGCTCGCCGAGAGCCACCGTTCCGTTCCCATCCCCGCCGGCGCCACGGGCCTCCGGCGGCTGGGCGCCTTCATGGGACCGGGGTTCCTGGTCGCGGTCGGCTATATGGACCCGGGCAATTGGGCGACCGACATCGCCGGCGGCTCGGCGTTCGGCTATGCGCTGCTCTCCGTCATCCTCCTGTCCAACCTCATGGCGATCGTGCTCCAGGCGCTCGCCGCCCGCCTCGGCATCGTCACCGGGCTCGACCTCGCCCAGGCCTGCCGCGAGCACCACTCGCGTGCCGTCGCAGTCGGCCTCTGGCTGCTCGCCGAGATCGCGATCATCGCCTGCGACCTCGCCGAGGTGCTGGGCACCGCCATCGCGCTGAAGCTGCTGTTCGGCCTGCCGCTGACCTGGGGCGTGGTCGTCACCGCGCTCGACGTGTTCCTGATCCTCGCGCTCCAGCGCTTCGGCTTCCGCAAGCTCGAGGCGTTCATCATCGCGCTGCTGCTGGTCATCGCCGGCTGCTTCGCGTTCGAGCTGATCGCCGCCCAACCCAGCATCCCCGCGGTGCTGAAAGGGCTGGTCCCGACGCCAGAGATCGTCACCGACCCGGCGCGCCTGTATCTCGCGATCGGCATCCTCGGCGCGACGGTGATGCCCCACAACCTGTATCTCCACTCCTCGCTCGTCCAGACCCGCGCCTTCGACCAGGACGATGCGGGCAAGGCCGACGCGATCAAGATGGCAACGCTCGACGGCACCATCGCGTTGGGCCTCGCCTTCTTCATCAACGCCGCAATCCTGATCGTCGCCGCCGCCACCTTCCACACCGCCGGCCGCACTGACGTCGCCGACATCGACCAGGCGTATCAGCTTCTGTCACCGATGCTGGGCGTCGCGGGTGCGAGCGTCCTGTTCGCGGTGGCGCTGCTGGCTTCGGGGCAGAACTCGACGGTCACCGGCACGCTCGCCGGGCAGATCGTGATGGAAGGCTTCCTCCACCTTCGCCTGCCCACCTGGGCGCGCCGGCTGGTCACCCGCCTCCTTGCGATCATCCCCGCGGTGATCGTCGTCGGGGCCAGTGGCGATCGTGGCGCGACCCAGTTGCTCGTGCTCAGCCAGGTGGTGCTGAGCCTCCAGCTGCCCTTCGCCGTGGTGCCGCTGGTGCGCTTCACCGGCAGCCACGCGATCATGGGCCGGTTCGTCTCGCCTGCGTGGCTTCGGGCGCTCGCGTGGCTGATCGCGACGGTCATCATCGGCCTCAACGCGACACTGCTCTGGGGCATGATCTGACGCGACCATTCCAGCGGTCGTGCGTTATGCTCGCGCAACCAACGATCGCCTCAACGGGGCGCGCCATGGGGGAAGAATGACGCCGACAGCCGGACATCTCGCGTGACGGCTTCCGCGCCCGACGCCGCTTCGCTGGCCGACGCGATCCTCGACACGCTGGTCCACCGCATCGGCAAGGACGCGAACGCCGCCCGCCCGCACGACTGGCTCGCCGCGACCATCCTCACCGTCCGCAACGACATCGTCGAACGCTGGATGCGCTCCACAAAGTCTGCGCACGCGGCAGGTGCCAAGCGGGTCTATTATCTCAGCCTCGAATTCCTGATCGGCCGCCTCCTAGCCGACACGCTCGCCAACCTCGACCGCGCGGGCGAGATTGGTGACGCGCTCGCCACCCACGGCGTTAACCTGTCCGACATCGCCGGCATGGAGCCCGACGCCGCGCTCGGCAATGGCGGCTTGGGGCGGCTCGCGGCGTGCTTCATGGACAGCCTCGCCAGCCTCGACCTACCCGCCTACGGCTACGGCATCCGATACGTGAACGGCATGTTCCGCCAGCGGATCGACGACGGCTGGCAGATCGAGCTGCCCGAAACCTGGCTCGCCCACGGCAATCCCTGGGAGTTCGAACGCCGGGAGAGCGCCTACTTTGTCGGCTTCGGCGGCGAAGTTGAGACCAGCGACTCCGGCGCGGCGCACTGGAACCCCGCCGAGGCGGTAGAGGCGGTTGCAGTCGACACCCCCGTCGTCGGCTGGCGTGGGCGACGGGTCAACACGCTGCGCCTGTGGACCGCCCGCGCGTTCGACCCGATCAAGCTCGACCGCTTCAACGCCGGCGATTTCCAGGGTGCCCTCGATGGCCAGATCCGCGCCGAGACGCTGACCCGCATCCTCTACCCCAACGACACCACGCCAGCGGGGCAGGAGTTGCGGCTGCGCCAAGAGTATTTCTTCTCCTCCGCCTCGATCCAGGACGTCGTCCGCCGCCACATCCAGTACTTCGGCGACATCCGCACCCTGCCCGACAAGGCGGCCATTCAGCTCAACGACACCCATCCCGCGGTGTCGGTGGCCGAGCTGATGCGGCTGTTGGTCGACCAGCACGACCTGCCGTTCGGGGAGGCATGGGACATTACCCGTGCCACCTTCGGCTACACCAACCACACGCTGCTGCCCGAGGCGCTGGAAAGCTGGCCGTTACCCTTGTTCGAGCGGCTGCTCCCCCGCCACATGCAGCTCGTCTACCAGATCAACGCCGCGCTGCTCCGCGAAGCGCGCAAGATGGAGGGCGTTGACGACCAAGCGATCGCCGCGATCAGCCTGATTGATGAGGCAGGGGAGCGCCGTGTCCGCATGGCCAACCTCGCCTTCGCCGGATCGCACAGCGTCAACGGCGTTGCTGCGCTCCACACTGACCTGATGAAGCAGACGGTGTTTGCCGACCTCCACCGGCTCTACCCGACCCGGATCAACAACAAGACCAACGGCATCACGCCCCGCCGCTGGCTCCAGGGGTGCAATCCCGCGCTGTCCGCACTGATCGACGACGCAATCGGGCCCAAGTGGCGCGACGATGCCGCCGAGCTCTATGCCCTCGACGCCCATGCCGACGATCCCGCGTTCCAGCAGCGTTTCACGGAGGTCAAGCATGCGAACAAGGTGGCGCTCGCACGGCACCTCAACGATACGACCGGCCTCCGCGTCGATCCCCACGCGCTGTTCGACATCCAGATCAAGCGCATCCACGAATACAAGCGCCAGCTGCTGAACATCGTCGAGACGGTCGCGCTGTACGACCGCATCCGCTCGCATCCCGAGCGCGACTGGGTGCCGCGGGTCAAACTGTTCGCGGGCAAGGCGGCCTCAAGCTATCACAACGCCAAGCTCATCATAAAGCTGGCCGGCGACGTCGCGCGGCGCGTCAACGCGGATCCCGCGGTCGGCGACCTGCTCAAAGTGGCGTTCGTCGCCAACTACAACGTCTCGCTCGCCGAGCGGATGGTCCCCGCAGCGAACCTCAGCGAACAAATCTCCACCGCCGGCATGGAAGCGTCGGGGACCGGCAACATGAAGTTCGCGCTCAACGGAGCGTTGACCATCGGCACGCTCGATGGCGCCAATGTCGAGATCCGCGACCGTGTCGGCGCGGAGAACATCGTCATCTTCGGCCTCACCGCCGACGAGGTCGCTGCGAAGCGCGTTGGCGGCTATGATCCCCGGGCCGCGATCGAAAGCTCGGCCGATCTTAGCCAGGCAGTGTCCGCGATCGCGTCGGGCGTCTTTTCTCCCGACGATCCCGGGCGCTATGCCGGGCTGATGGGCGGGTTGTACGAGGGCGACTGGTTCATGGTCGCCGCCGACTTTGACGCCTATGCCGCCGCGCAGGCCGAAGTCGACCGCCGCTGGCAGGACCCGGCCAGCTGGCAGGCGACGGCCATCCGCAACGTCGCCCGCATGGGCTGGTTCTCGTCGGACCGTACCATCGGCGAATACGCCCGCGACATCTGGGGCATCGCATGAAGCCCTCCGCCCACGCGATCGCCGCCCTGCTGGAAGGCCGTCATGGCGATCCTTTCTCCGTTCTCGGCGTTCATGCCGGCCCGAACGGCAGCTTCGCGCGCGTTCTGATCCCAGGCGCGGAAACTGCCGAAGCGTACGCCCTCGACGGCACTCGCCTCGGCTCCGTCACCCGCATCGATGACGCCGGCCTATTCGAGGGACCGATCACGGGGAAGCCGGCACCGCTTCGCTACAAGGCGCAGGGGTTCGGCGCCGAATGGTGGATCACCGACCCTTACAGCTTCGGGCCCGTGCTCGGCCCCACCGACGATTACCTGATTGCGGAGGGCACGCACCTGCGCCTCCACGACAAGCTCGGCGCGCATCTGATCGAGCATCAGGACGTGTCGGGAGTGCACTTCGCGGTTTGGGCGCCCAACGCGCAAACCGTATCGGTCGTCGGCGACTTCAACGATTGGGACCGCCGCCGCCACGTCATGCGCCGCCGCTCGGACGTCGGCGTGTGGGAGATCTTCGTTCCCGACCTCGGCGAAGGGCGCACCTACAAGTTCGCGATCACCGGCCCCGACGGGACGCTCCAGCCGCTGAAAGCCGATCCCTTCGCCTTCGCCGCCGAGCTTCGCCCCGCCACCGCGTCGCGCACCACCGCGCCGCTCCGCCACCAGTGGCAGGATGCCGACCACCGCGCGCACTGGGCCTCGGTCGATCCCCGGAGGGTGCCGATCTCGATCTACGAGGTCCATGCCGGGTCGTGGGAGCGCGACGAGCATGGCTGGTTCCTGACCTGGGACGCGATCGCCGACCGGCTGATCCCGTATGTCGTCGAGATGGGGTTCACGCATATCGAGTTCCTGCCGATCACCGAGCACCCCTACGACCCGTCATGGGGCTATCAGACCACCGGCCTTTACGCCCCCTCCGCCCGCTTCGGCGACCATGAGGGGTTCGCCCGCTTCGTCGACGGTGCGCATCAGGCCGGGATTGGCGTGTTGCTCGACTGGGTGCCCGCGCACTTCCCAACCGACGCACACGGGCTGTCGTACTTTGACGGCACCGCCCTCTACGAGCATCAGGACCCGCGCGAGGGCTTCCACCCCGATTGGAACACCGCGATCTACAACTTCGGGCGGCGCGAAGTGGAGGCGTACCTCGTCAACAACGCGCTGTTCTGGCCCGAGCGCTACCATCTCGATGGCCTCCGCGTCGATGCGGTCGCCTCGATGCTATACCGCGATTATTCCCGCAAGGCGGGCGAATGGGTGCCTAACGAACATGGCGGGCGCGAGAACCTCGAAGCGATCCGCTTCCTTCAGGCGACCAACAAGGCCGTCTACGGCGAACATCCCGGCATCGTCACGATCGCGGAGGAGTCGACCAGCTGGCCCGGCGTTTCCCGCCCGGTCCACGAAGGAGGCTTGGGCTTCGGCTTCAAGTGGAACATGGGCTGGATGCACGACACGCTCCAGTATTTCGCGCGCGAGCCGGTCCACCGCCGCCACCATCACGGCGAGATGCTCTTCGGCCTCGTCTACGCCTTTTCCGAGAACTTCGTCCTGCCCTTGAGCCACGACGAGGTCGTCCACGGCAAGGGGTCGCTGCTCGTCAAGATGCCCGGCGATGACTGGGAGCAGTTTGCCAACCTGCGCCTCCTCTACGCGCTGATGTGGGGTTACCCCGGCAAGAAGCTGC
>Ga0325401_1000136_pt1 | contig 44427 bp, 41 predicted proteins | sample PopdelMetagenome_FD_205666 | JGI IMG/M metagenome (GOLD analysis project Ga0325401, IMG submission 205666) | Populus deltoides microbial communities from Bellville, Georgia, United States - Xylem-PdKOR-R2 | ecosystem: Host-associated > Plants > Phyllosphere > Stem > Wood/Secondary xylem | place...
CGACGCGCGACGAGGTGCGCGCCAAGCTGTCCCACTTCGTCCGCTCGCGCTGGTTCGAACCGCCCTTTGGCGGCGCGGTGTTCACCGGCCTGCTGCTCGATGCGTTCGCCGCGATGGCGCAAGCCGAGCGCGGCCCCCGGCTGCTCCCCGACGGCCAGCCGCTCGACCTGTTCGTCACCGTCACCGATTTCACCGGCCATCCCGAGCGCCTGCGCCTCAACTCGCCGCCCGAGGTGATGGAGACCGAGCACCGCCTCGTCCTCGGCTTCACCGACGACGGACACATGGGAGGCGGGGGGCTGGGCGAGACGCCCGACCTCGCCTTCGCCGCCCGCGCGACGTCGAGCTTTCCCGGTGCGTTCCCGCCGTTCGGGGTCGCCGAGCTCGACGCGGTGCTCGCCGCCCGCGACCTGCCCTGGCCCGGCCGCCGCGACTTCCTGTCCCGCGCGCTGCCCCGGCAGGCGGCGGCGGGCACCGTCGACGCGGCGGTGCTGATCGACGGCTCCGTCCTCGCCAACGCGCCCTTCCGCCCTGCGATCGAGGCGCTGGCGCAGCGCCCCGCCCGGCGCGAGGTCGACCGCCGCTTCGTCTATATCGACCCCTCGCCCGGCCCCAAGTTCCGCCTCGGCGGCGGCAGCGGCCCACCCTCGTTCGTCCAGACCATCCTCGGCGCGATCAGCGAGCTGCCCCGCCAGCAGCCGATCCGCGACAACCTGGAGGCGATCGCCGCCCGCTCCGACCGGATCGACCGGCTGCGCGGCATCCTCGATCAGGTCCGCCCTGCGGTGGATGCGGCGGTGGAGCAGCTGTTCGGCCGCACCCTGTTCCTGCGCCTCACCCCCGCCCGCCTCGCCGGGTGGCGCGCCCGCGCGCACAAGGCGGCGGCGGCGGACGCGGGCATCGCCTATGCCGCGTACGACCGGCTGAAGCGGGAGGGCGTGCTCGATCTCGCCGCCGATCTCGCAAACCAGGCCGCGGGGGGTCGCGGCACCGGCCGCCGCGCGCGCCTGCGCGCCGCGCTCGCGACCGCGCTCGCCGAGGCCGACCCGGTGGACCTGCTCCGCCGCTACGACCTGCGCTTCCGCATCCGCCGCCTGCGCCTGCTCGCCCGCCGTGCCGCCGAGCTGGAGAGCGACCATCCGGAGGCGGATCTCGCCCCCGCCCGCCAGGCGATCTACGCCGCGCTCGCCGGCTATCTCGACGCGCTGCGCGCCGAGCACCACGCATCGCTGCGCCGCACCGCCCGCGCCACCCGCGCCGACGGCGGCCCGCTCGCCGAGGCGCTCGCGGCCTCGCTCGACCTCCACCGGCTCGACGCGGAGACCGACGCGACGCTCGCCACCGCGCTCGCCGGCCTGCCGCGCCCGCTCCGCCGTGCGCTGCTGCTCGCCTACCTCGGCTTCCTGTATTTCGACATCGCCACCTTTCCGCTGCTCCAGGGCGAGGGGCTGGACGAGTTCGACCCGATCCGCGTCGACCGCATCGCCCCCGACGACGCGACCGCTATCCGCGCCGGCGGGGCGGAGGCGACGCTCAAGGGCATCCGCTTCAACAGCTTCGGCGCGTTCTTCAGCCGCGGCTATCGCGAGAACGACTATCTGTGGGGCCGGCTCCACGGGGCCGAGCGGATGATCGATATCGCCGTCTCCGCCCTGCCCCGCCACGCCCGCATGCGCCCCGGCCGCGTCGCCGCGCTGAAACGCGCCGCCTTTCACGCGATCCTCGACGAGGAAGCGCCGCGCCTGTCCACCGCCACCCAAATGATCGCCTCGCTCCGGCGCGAGGTAGGCTGACCCCGCCCTCTCTTCCCTGAATCTTCCCCTGCAAGGGGAGGGGAACCGCGAAGCGGTGGAGGGGTGTTGCCGGTTGGGAGGGGGTGCCGCCGCTCGCAACCGGCGACACCCCTCCGTCAGCCCTTCGGGCAAGGGGAGGATCGGCGGCCGCCGACGCGCAAGGCTGGTCTTCCCCGCCCGCCCCCGCTACCCTCAGGCGCAGGAGACACCCTCAAATGCAGTTCCTCCGTATCCTGTTCTGGTGCCTGCTCGCGTTCGTCGCGGCGCTGTTCACCTATGGCAACTGGACCCCCGTCACGATCCAGCTGTGGAGCGGGCTGGAAGCGCTGGTGAAGTTGCCCTTCCTGCTGCTCGTCGCGTTCCTGGCGGGTCTGGTGCCGACGCTCCTCTACAACCACGCGGTCCGCTGGCGGCTGCGCCAGCGCCTGGCCGCGGCCGAGCAGGACGCCGCGCAGGCCCGCTACGCCGCCACGATCGCCGAGACGCCCCCGCCCGTCCCCGTCCCCGTCCCCGTCCCCGTCCCAGACGTCCCCCCGGAACCCGCATGACCAGCCGCATCTTCGTCGCGCTCGACACCCCCGACCTGTCCCGCGCCAGGGCGATCGCCACCCGCGTCCGCGCCCATGTCGGCGGGATCAAGCTCGGCCTGGAGTTCTTCGCCGCGCACGGCCAGGCGGGCGTGCGCGAGATGGCGCATCTCGGCCTGCCGATCTTCCTCGACCTGAAGCTCCACGACATCCCCAACACCGTCGCCAAGGCGGTGCAGGCGCTGAGCCCGCTCGAACCCGCGATCCTCACCGTCCACGCCGCCGGCGGCCGCGCAATGCTGGAGGACGCGAAAGCCGCCGCCAGCCCCAAGACAAAGGTGGTGGCGGTGACGATGCTCACCAGCCTCGACGCGACCGACCTGCACCAGACCGGCGTCACCGGCACCCCGCACGATCACGTCGTCCGCCTCGCCGCGCTGGCGCAGGAGGCCGGGATCGACGGTATCGTCTGCTCGGGCGAGGAGGTCGCCTCCGCCCACGCCGCCTGGCCCAAGGGTTTCCTGGTCGTCCCCGGCGTCCGGCCCGCCGGCGGCCCCGCGGGCGACCAGAAGCGAGTCGTCACCCCGCGCGCCGCGCTCGACGCGGGTGCCTCGATCCTCGTCGTCGGCCGCCCGATCACCCAGGCCGACGACCCCGACGCGGCGGCGAGGGCGATCTCCGCCACGCTCTAGGCATTGTCGTCACCCGAGCGAAGGCCGGGGTCGCTCGCCACGGAGCCACCTCCTCCGGCGATGCCAGCTTCCGCTGACATGACGAAGATGGCATGGCGTTCCCATGCCTATCCTCGCCAAGATCTGCGGGCTCTCGACGCCTGACGCCCTCGACGCCGCGGTCGCCCACGACGCGAGCCATGTCGGGTTCGTGTTCTTCCCGCCCTCCCCGCGCCACGTGTCGCCCGAAGTCGCCGCGGGCCTCGCCGCCCGCACCCCCAACCATGTCCGCAAGGTCGGCGTGTTCGTCGATCCCGACGACGCGCTGGTCGACGCCGCCTTCGCCGCCGGGAAGCTCGACGCGATCCAGCTCCACCGCACCGCCCCCGCCCGCGCCGCCGCGATCCGCGCGCGCCTCTCGCGCGAGGTCTGGGCGGCGGTCGCGGTCAAGACCCGCGCCGACCTCGACGCCGCCGCGGACTATCGCGGCGCGGCCGACATCGTCCTCTACGACGCCAAGACCCCCGAAGCGGCCGCGTTGCCCGGCGGCATGGGGCTGCGGTTCGACTGGACGCTGCTCGACGGGTTCAAGCACCCCCTGCCCTGGGGCCTGTCGGGCGGGCTCGATCCCGCCAACGTCGCCGACGCGATCCGCCGCACGAACGCGCGGCTGGTCGACGTGTCCTCGGGCGTCGAGAGCGCGCCGGGCGTCAAGGATGTGGACAAGATCGCCGCGTTCCTTAAGGCGGCGCGCGCATGAACGCCCCCAACTCCCCCAATTCGTTCAAGGCTCAGCCCTCCAAGGAGGCGAACAGCCTCCGTCAACAGCCCGACGAACGCGGCCATTTCGGCGATTACGGCGGCCGCTACGTCGCCGAGACTCTGATGCCGCTGATCCTCGACCTCGACCGCGAATACCGCACGGCAAAGGCGGACCCCGCGTTCCAGGCGCAGTTCGACGACCTGCTCGAACATTATGTCGGCCGCCCAAGCCCGCTCTACTTCGCCGAGCGCCTCACCGAAGCCCTTCGCGCCAGCGCACCCGAAGGCACCGGGGCGCAGATCTGGTTCAAGCGCGACGAGCTGAACCACACCGGCGCGCACAAGATCAACAACTGCATCGGCCAGATCCTGCTCGCGATCCGCATGGGCAAGACCCGGATCATCGCGGAAACCGGCGCCGGGCAGCACGGCGTCGCCACCGCCACCGTCTGCGCGCGCTTCGGCCTGCCCTGCACGATCTTCATGGGCGCCAAGGACGTGGAGCGGCAGCAGCCCAACGTATTCCGCATGAAGCTGCTCGGTGCCGAGGTCCGCAGCGTCCAGTCGGGCGCGCGCACGCTCAAGGACGCGATGAACGAGGCGTTGCGCGACTGGGTCGCCAACGTCCACGACACCTTCTACATCATCGGCACCGCCGCCGGCCCGCACCCGTACCCCGAGCTCGTCCGAGACTTCCAAAGCGTGATCGGCCGCGAGGCACGCGAACAGATGCTGGGGCGCATCGGCCGCCTCCCCGACCTCCTCGTTGCCGCGATCGGCGGCGGGTCGAACGCGATCGGGCTGTTCCACCCGTTCCTCGACGACGCCGACGTCCGGATGCTCGGGGTCGAGGCGGCCGGCGAGGGCCTCGACGCCAAGCACGCCGCTAGCCTCGCGGGCGGCTTCCCCGGCGTCCTCCACGGCAACAAGACCTACCTCCTCCAGGACGAGGACGGCCAGATCGCCGAGGCGCACTCCATATCCGCCGGGCTGGACTATCCCGGCATCGGCCCCGAGCACAGCTGGCTCAAGGACATCGGCCGTGTCGAATACACCGCCGTGACGGACACGGAAGCGCTCGACGCCTTCCAGCTCCTCTGCCGCACCGAAGGCATTATCCCCGCCCTCGAACCCAGTCACGCCATCGCCGCCGTCGCCGCACGCGCCCGGACGATGGACAAGGACGCGGTGATCCTCGCCAACCTTTGCGGCCGCGGCGACAAGGACATCTTCACCGTCGCGGCTGCGCTGGGGGTGGCGATATGATGCGCAACACCTCCATCCGTCACCCCAGCGAAGGCTGGGGTCGGCCCATGGGATCGGGCAGCCCTCACCACCATGCGACCCCAGCTTACGCTGGGGTGACGGAGTTGCGCTAATGGCGCGACCGGAATCAAGGATTGACGCCATCGTAGATCAGGCGACCAGACGACTAGCGTGGTTGCTTGCTTCCCAGATGATGGCGTTCGTGAGCGTCGTCTGGCTGATGCTCAGGATCAAAAAATGACCCGCCTCGCCAACGCCTTCGCGCAGGGCCGCCCGGCCCTGGTCGCGTTCGTCACCGCCGGTGACCCCACGCCCGCCGCCACCCCCGCGATCCTCGACGCGCTCGTCGCGGGCGGGGCGGACGTGATCGAGCTCGGCATGCCCTTTACCGATCCGATGGCGGACGGTCCCGCGATCCAGGCGGCAAACATCCGCAGCCTCGCCGCCGGCACCACCACCGCCGACATCCTGTCGATCGCGACCGGCTTTCGCGGGCGCCACCCGGACGTGCCGCTGGTGCTGATGGGGTACGCCAACCCGATGCTCCGCCGCGGCTCCGACTGGTTCGCGCAAGCGCTGGCAAGCGCGGGCGTCGACGGCGTGATCTGCGTCGACGTGCCTGCGGAGGAGGACGACGCGCTCGGCCCCGCCCTGCGCGCCGGCGGCATCGCCCCCGTCCGCCTCGCCACCCCCACCACCGACGCGCGCCGCCTGCCCGCGGTTCTCGATGGGGCGGGCGGCTTCCTCTATTACGTCTCGGTCGCCGGCATCACCGGGTTGCAACAGGCGGCGCAGACCTCGATCGAACAGGCGGTGGCCGCGCTCAAGGCCGCGACCGACCTGCCCGTCGCGGTCGGCTTCGGCATCCGTACGCCCGAACAGGCGGGCGCGGTCGCGGCGGTCGCGGACGGCGTCGTGGTCGGCTCGGCGATCGTCGACCTCATCGCCGCGCACGGGCCCGATGCGCCGGGCCCCGTCGCCACCTATATCGCCAGCCTCGCCGCCGCCGTCCGCGAGGCACGAAAGGTTCCCGCATGAGCTGGCTCAACAGCGTCCGCAACGCCCTCTCCCGCGTCGTCGCGACCAAGGAAACGCCCGACAATCTTTGGCACAAGTGCAAGGGTTGCGGGCAGATGGTCTTCACCAAGGAGCTGGAGCAGAACCTCTGGGTCTGCCCCAAGTGCGACCATCACGAACGCATCGGCCCCAAGGCGCGCTTCGCCCAGCTGTTCGACGAGGGCAGCTGCGCCGAGCTCCCCGCGCCCAAGGTGCCCGAAGATCCCCTGAAGTTCCGCGACAGCAAGCGCTATTCCGACCGGATCAAGGCCGCCCGCGGATCGACCAGCGAGCAGGACGCGCTGGTCAACGCGCGCGGTCGCATCGGCGGCCGTCCCGCGGTGGTGGGCGTCCAGGACTTCGCGTTCATGGGCGGGTCGATGGGGCTTGCGGTGGGCGAGGCGTTCGTGCGCGGGGTGGAGGCGGCGATCGCCGACCATTGCCCCTACATCGTCTTCACCGCGGCGGGCGGCGCACGGATGCAGGAGGGCATCCTGTCGCTGATGCAGATGCCCCGCGCCACCGTCGCGATCCAGATGCTCCACGACGCCGGCCTGCCCTATCTTGTCGTCCTCACCGACCCCACCACCGGCGGCGTCACCGCGAGCTATGCGATGCTGGGCGACGTCCAGATCGCCGAGCCCGGCGCGCTGATCGGCTTTGCCGGCGCGCGCGTGATCGAGAACACGATCCGCGAGAAGCTCCCCGACGGGTTCCAGCGCGCCGAATACCTGCTCGACCACGGTATGCTCGACATGGTCGTCCACCGCCGCGACCTGAAGGACCGGCTGGCGACGACGATGGCGTACCTGACCAGGGCGGAGGCGGCTTAGGCTTTCGTTGCACCGGGCGGAACGGGTCCATCCGCACCCTCGTGCTCCCGCGAAGGCGGGAGCCCGGACTGGACCTCCGCCTCCGCGGGGGTACACGGAACGCGCATGGGTCGGGCAATGACGTCCCTTGCGATCCCGGCGTGACGACAGGACACATCGCCCTATGCCCGACCACGCCACCTCCACCGACCCCGCCGTACAGGCGCAGCTCGACCGGTTGTGGGCGCTCTCCCCCGGCGCCGACATCCTCGGCCTCGACCGCATCACCCGCCTGCTCGCCCGGCTCGGCGACCCGCACCGCGCGCTTCCCCCGGTGTTCCACGTCGCCGGCACCAACGGCAAGGGTTCGACCTGCGCCTATCTCCGCGCCGCGCTGGAGGCGGCGGGGTACCGCGTCCACGCTTATACCAGCCCCCACCTCGTCCGCTTCAACGAGCGCATCCGCCTCGCCGGCCGGCTGATCGACGACGCCGCGCTCGCCGCCCTCCTCGCAGAAGTGCTCGACCGGGCGGACGGCCTCGGCGCGAGCTTCTTCGAGGTCACCACCGCCGCCGCCTTCCTGGCCTTCGCCCGCACCCCGGCGGATGCCTGCATCATCGAGGTCGGGCTCGGCGGCCGGCTCGACGCGACCAACGTCGTGACGCCGGTCGTCTGCGGCATCGCCGCGCTCGGCATCGACCACCAGGCGTTCCTGGGCGACACCGCGGAAGCGATCGCCGCGGAGAAGGCCGGCATCGCCAAGCCGGGCGTGCCGCTGGTGACGATGGGCTACGGCGGGACCGTGACCGACACGATCGCACGCGTCGCTCGGCACGCCGGGGCAGTCGTCCTCGCGCGCGGCGAGGCGTGGCGGTGCGGCGGTCGCGGCGTGATCGGCGGCACGCCGATGCGACCGCTGTTCGACTATAACGACGCGCATGGTTCGCTGACCCTGCGCGAACCCGCGATGGGCGGCCGCCATCAGGTCGACAATCTGGCGTTGGCGGTCGCGATGCTGCGCGCGCAGTCGCTGATGCCGATCGCGGAGGATGCGATCGTTCAGGCGGCGGGCGAGGCGCACTGGCCCGCAAGGATGCAGCGGCTGAGCGACACGGGCCCGCTCGTCCGCCGACTTCCCCCGTCTCGCCGCCGGTCCGGCGTCTGGCTCGACGGTGCCCACAACGAACAGGCCGCCGCCGCGATCAGCGACAGCTGGACCAACGGCCTCGCGACCGCGCTCGTGATCGGGATGCTCGCCAACAAGGACGCGGACGTCGTGATCCGCGAACTCACCGACACCAGCGGCCCCTGCGAGGTGGTCGCGGTGCCCGTGCCGGGTCACGCCTGTCATTCGCCCCGCCACTTGGCCGCGCTCGCCCGCCGCCATGGCGCGATCTCGGCCCACACCGCCGCCGATGTCGAGGAGGCGTTCGACATGATCGCTCGCCAGGGTGGTGGCGACTCGGTTCTGGTCGCCGGCTCGCTCTATCTCGCCGGCCGGGTGCTGGAGGCCAACGACGAACTACCGGACTGACCCGATCAGTTGCTATTGACTTGCAATAACCGACACGCGACGATGGCCGTATCAGCCCTGGAGCGTCCCATGACCGCGTCGACCAGTCCGTCCCCCGCAGCCGCCACCGCCGCCCTGCCCCATGCCCTGCCCGAGTGCGGCAACGCCCGGCTGGCCCTGTTCGCGATGCGGCGGATGGGCGCGCATGGGCTGGCCGACGCACGCGCGGCGCATGCGCTGTTCACCGCGTTCGGCCAGGGCTTCCGCCGCCCGCTGGTGCTCACCCGCGCGCTGATGGCCGACCTCGCCAGCGCGGCGGCGGGCACGATCGCGATCGCGCCGTGCTGCTGCGCGCGCATGACCCATGCCGAAGCCGCGCTGCTGTCGGTGCTCGCCCGCGTCGAGACCCGCCCCGAGAACGCCCGGCTGCTCCTCGCCGACCTGCTCGGGGTCGCCCGCGTCGACGGCGTCCTCGCCAGCTTCGCCGCGGTCGCCGCCGCCTTCGCCGACGAGGGCCGGCCGATCAGCTAGGGACCGGGTCGGCCTCGCCCCGCCCCTCGTGCCCGGCGCTGCCGATCGAGCGGTCCACCAGCCCGGACCGCGCCATCCACCAGAACAGCAGCACGCCGGGCAACGCCGCCAGCGTGGTGCCCCAATAGAAATCGACATAGCCGAACCAGTCGACCAGCCGCCCCGTCGTGGTCGCGGTCAGCACCCGCCCCACCACGCTCGCCGCCGCCGAGATCAGCGCGTACTGCGCCGCGGTGAAGCGCAGGTCGCACAACGCCGAGAAATACGCGATCACCGTCACCCCGCCGATCCCGCTCGACAGGTTCTCGAACACCATCGCGCCCGCCAGCCCCCAGTTGCTATGCCCATGCCCGGCCAGCAGCGCGAAACTCGCGTTCGACCCCATCATCAGGATCAGGCTGAGCAGCACCGATCGCTTCAGCCCCAGTCGCGCATACAACACCCCGCCGATGAACAGCCCGACCCAGAATGCGCACGCGCCGATGAACACGTCATAGAACGCGATCTCGTCGTTGGAGAAACCCAGGTCGTCGAGCAGCAGCCTGAGCGCCTGCTGCCCCATCGTGTCGCCGATCTTGTGGACCAGGATGAACAGCAGGATGACCAGCGCGCCATGGCGGCGGAAGAACTCGGTGAACGGCCCGACGATCGACGCCCACACCTCCGCCGCCCCCCGCCGGGCCGCGGGCGCGTGACGCCGCGCCGGCTCGCCCCGCACCAGCCCGACGATCATCGCCGGCAGCGCGAACACCGTGCAGGCGAGGTACGACGCATGCCACCCCACCCGCGCCGCCAGCACCAGCGCGATCGACCCCGCCGCGACCGATCCGATCTTCCAGCCATATTGGGTCATGCCGGACCCGATCCCCATCTGGTACGGCTCCAGCGTCTCGATGCGATACGCGTCGATGACGATGTCGTAGGTCGCGCCGGCGAGGCCCACCAGGATCGCCGCGACGATCGTCCCCGACAGGTCCGTGCCCGGATCGACCCGCGCCAGGTTGACCACTGCCGCGATCACCAGCACGCCCGCCAGCAACAGCCACGACACCCGCTGTCCCAGCCGCCCGATCACCGGCAGCCGCACGCCATCGACCGCCCAGGCCCATAGCGGCTTCAGATTATAGACCAGGAACGCCAGGCTGAACGCGGTGATCGTCGACTTGTCCAGCCCGTCCTGCTTCAGCCGGGTGGTCAGCGTCGCGCCGATCATGGTGAAGGCGAGCCCCGACGAGATGCCCATCGCGAACACCGCCAGCGGCCCCGCTTCCGCATAGGGCCTGACGCCGTTCCACCAGCTTTTCCGAACCATCCGTGCGTGCGCTCCCGTATCAGGCGCGCACCCTAGCGGCAAAACCGCCCGCGCCTACCCCGTCCGCTCGAACAGCCTCAGCCCTGCGGGCAGTCGCTTGGGCGGCTTGCCGTCGATCTGCGCCTCCACCGCCTGGATCGCAGACAGCAGGTCACGCGGGGCATAGGGTTTGGACAGGCACCCGCTCGCCACCTCGGGCGCTTCGACCGGGCAATTGCCGGTGACGAACAGCACCGGCACCCCGCGCTCCCCCGCCGCGCGTGCCACCGCGATCCCCGATCCATCCGCCAGGCTCACGTCGACCAGCACCAGGTCGATCGGCGCGCCCGACGCGATCACGTCCACCGCATCGGCGACCCGGTCCACCGTGGCGACGATCTCGTACGCCGCATCGGTCAGGACATGCTCGTTGTCGAACGCGACCAGCGGCTCGTCCTCGACCAGCAGCAGCCGCGTGATGCTTCGCTTCCGTCGTCCGAAGATCATGCCGCCCGGCTCCGCTCGCGCCATCGTTACGCCCACGTCCCATACGCGCGAGCCCGGCGCTCGGCCGCAAATTATTTCCGCTTGGAGTCGATGTTCGCTACGGGATGCGCCATGCCGACCCCCACGGACGACCAACGCCCCGACAACCCCGCCCCCAGCCCCGCCGGCGAGCGCGCCGGCGAGCGGATCGCCAAGCTCCTCGCCCGCGCCGGCATCGCCTCGCGGCGCGAGGTCGAGCGGATGATCGTCGAGGGCCGCATCGCGCTGAACGGCGTCGCGATCGACACCCCTGCTACCGTGCTGCGCTCGCTTCACGGCGTCACCGTCGATGGCCGCCCCGTCGCCCAGCCCGCCCCCGCCCGCCTGTTCCTCCACCACAAGCCCGCCGGCCTGCTCGTCACCGAGCGCGATCCTGCCGGCCGCCCGACCATCTACGACCGGCTGCCCGCCGACCTGCCCCGCGTCGTCCCCGTCGGCCGCCTCGACCTCGCCACCGAGGGGCTGCTGCTCCTCACCACCGACGGCGGGTTGAAGCGCGAGCTGGAGCTTCCCGCCACCGGGGTCGAACGCGCCTATCGCGCCAGGGCCTATGGCGACGTGACGCAGGCGCAGCTGGAGGCGCTGATCGAGGGCGTCGAGATCGACGGCATCCGCTACGGCCCGATCGACGCCAACCTCGAACGCCGCACCGGCGCGAACGTCTGGATCGAGCTGATCCTGACGGAGGGCAAGAATCGCGAGGTCCGCCGCGTCCTCGAATATCTCGGGCTCCAGGTCGGCCGGCTGATCCGCACCCGCTATGGCCCGTTCGTCCTCGGTGACCTGCCGGCAGGCGCGGTGGGCGAGGTGCGCCAGGCCGATCTCGTCGCGTTCCGCCGCACGCTGACGGGCCGGGGGGGCGGCAATCGCCCCGCCGCCGACGAACGCATCGCCGTGCTCCCCCACGAGGCCCCCGCGCCCGAACCGACACCCGAACCCGCCCGCGCCGCCCCGCCCCCGCGACCCAATCGGCCACCCCGAGCCCAGTCGAGCCGCAAGTCCGGCTGGGGCACCCAGGCCCGCCCCAGCCGCCCCAAGCCCGCCGCCGACCGCCCCGCCCGCGAAGACGCCGCCCCCCGCAAGGACCGCCAACTGCGCGCCGACGACCGGCCCAGGACCGAGCCACGCGCTACGCCCACCCCTTACCGCCGTGACGGCAAACGTCCCTCGCCCGCCCGCCCCGATCGCCAGCCCGGTCGGAGCGACAGACCCGACACCCGCGACGTCCAGCCCCGTCGCCCCCGCGAAGGCGGGGGTTCATCTCCCAACCGCGCCCGCCGCGCGCCCGGCGACGGCGAGGCACGCGATCGCAACACCACCCATCACGCTGGCCAAGGAGGTCCATCTCGCGACCGCACCGCGGCCCGCCCCCGTGGCCCCCGCCCGGACCGCCCGGACGGCACATCCCGCCGTCCTGGTCCCGGCTCCGCCCCCCGCAAGCCTTCCGGCCGCCCGCCGCGGGGCAAGCGCTGATGCGGGTCATCGCCGGCCAGTGGCGCGGCCGCCCGCTCGCCGCGCCCAAGGGGCTCGCCACCCGCCCTACCGCCGACCGGACGCGCGAGGCGCTGTTCTCCATGCTGCAAAGCCGCCTCGGCAGCTTCGAAGGGGTGGCGGCGGCCGACCTATTCGCCGGCTCGGGCGCGCTCGGGATTGAGGCGCTGTCGCGGGGCGCCGCGACCTGCACCTTCGTCGAACAGGATCGCGCCGCGCTCGATGCGCTCCGCGCCAACCTCGACCGGCTGCAAACCCGCGCCGACGTCCGCGCCACCTCCGTCCTGCAACTCGGCCCCGCCCCCGCCCCGCTCGACGTGGTGATGATGGACCCCCCCTATGGCACCGGCGCGGGCGCGGTCGCCGCCGACAAGCTCGCCCGCCTCGGCTGGATCGGCCCCGCCACCTGGCTCAGCATCGAAACCGCCCACAACGAGCCCGTCGAGGTCGCCGGCTTCACGATCGACGCCGCCCGCACCCATGGCAAGGCACGGCTGACGCTGCTCAGGCGGGCGTAACGGCCTCCTCCGAAGCTTTGGGCTGATCGCAACGTGAGGCTCCGCCTTCGGGCCCGCACCAGCGGCGATCGGAACTCAGAGGTGACATCCCCCGCGCGCGCATCACGAGCCCGCCTTCACCCCACCGGCTCGACCACACCCGCCCCGGTCCTCCCCCGCATCAGCACCAGCGCCACCAGGCTCACCCCTGCCGCCGCGCTGAGATACCACCCCACCGCCCACAGTCCGTGCGTGGTCGCCAGCCCCTGCGCCACCAGCGGGGTCAGCCCGCCGCCGATCACGCCCGCGACGTTGAACGCCATCGACGCGCCGGTATAGCGCACCCGCGCCGGAAACAGCCCCGGCAACCACGCGCCGAGCGGCCCGTAGACGAAGCCCATCGCGAACAGGGTCAGCGCCAGGAACGCGAACATCCCCGCCGTCCCCGCCCCCACCAGCGGCCCGATGACCAACCCGATCGCCACCGTCGCGACGCACCCGCCCGCCAGCACCCGCCGCTCGTCCCAGCGCCGGTCGGCCAAACTCGCCGCGATCCAGATGCCCGCCGCCATGAACAGGATCGCGCCCAGCTGCATCAGCAGGAAACCCTGCATGGTATAACCCAGCGTCTTGGTGCCGTACCCCAGCAGGAACGCGGTGCCGACATAGTACGCCGCAAAGCACGCGATCGCCCCCACCGTCCCCGTCAGCGTCGCGCCCGGATGCCGCCGGAGCAGCTCCGCGATCGGCACCGTGGGCGGCGGGGCCTCGCGCAGGGACGCGGCGAACTCGGGAGTCTCCGCCAGCTTCAGCCGGATCCACAGGCCGACGACGACCAGAGCCGCGCTGATCGCGAACGGCACACGCCAGCCCCAGTCGCGGAACTCCGCCGGCGACAGCCACAGCCCCAACAGTAGGAACAGCCCGTTGGCGGCGATGAAGCCCGCCGGTGCCCCCAGTTGCGGCGCAGACCCGTATCGCGCCCGCCACCCCGGCGGCGCATGCTCGACCGCCAGCAACGCCGCCCCGCCCCACTCGCCGCCAAGGCCGAAGCCCTGCCCGAAGCGGAGCACGCACAATGCCACCGGCGCGACCCATCCCGCTTGCGCATAGGTCGGCAGCGCCGCGACCAGCGTCGTCGACACCCCCATCGTCAGCAGCGAGGCGACCAGAGTCGCCTTGCGCCCGATCCGGTCGCCGAAATGCCCGAACACGACGCTCCCCACCGGCCGCGCAAAGAACGCCACCGCCAGCGTCGCGAACGCCGCCATCTGCCCCGTCCCCGCCTCGCCCGTGGGAAAGAACAGCTCCCCGAACACCAGCGCCGCCGCGGTGGCGTAGACGTAGAAGTCGTAGAACTCGATGGTCGTGCCGACGAAGCTCGCGGCGAGCACGCGCCGATGAGAGCTGGCGTGCGGAATGTCGGTCATGCGGCTGGCCCTCCCGCGACGTGGCTTGAAGCGCCGGACGCGCCGCGTCAACGCCAGGGCAAGGACGGGCACGGGCCGCACCATCCGATCACCGGAAACGGCCGGACGCCCTCGCTCGCTTGCCGCTTCCGCGCCGCCTCCCGACGTGCCACACTGCCGATGGCACCGATGGGCGGGGAGGGATCCGATGCGGGCGATGATAACGGCGGCGGCACTGCTTGGGTCCGGCGGGGCGCTTGCTCAGACCCCGCCTGCGCAACTCGGGGCCAGCCATATTCCCGCGCCCTGGTGGATGCGTGACCCGGTGATCGCCTCGCTGGGCGCGGTCCGGGTCGAACTGCCCGCCAACCGCGCCCGCTTTTCCGCCCAGTTCAGCGCCGTCGAGCGCGACGCCGCCGCCGCGACCGCCGCCGCCGCGCGCAAGGTCGCCGACCTCGACGCCGCTCTCCGGGCAACCGGCGCCGACCGGGTCCGGCTCACCACCACCTTCGTCACCCGCCCGCTCTACGACCAGTACCGGGACAAGGACGGCAACCTCATCGACAACCAGCGCGCCGACAAGATCGACCGGTACGAGGTCTCGGCCGCGCTCGACATCGAGGTCCGCGACATCGCCGCGCTGGAGGACGCCTACAACGCGGTGGTCGCGGCGCGGCCCACCTCGGTCGGGGCGATCGGCTTCACCCTTGAACCCGACAACAAGGTCAAGGCCGCGCTCGCAACCGAGGCGATCCGCGACGCCACCCGGCGCGCCCGCGCCGCGGTGGAGGCGACCGGCGCGCGGCTCGGTCCGGTCCGGATCATCGATCCCACCGCCCGCGTCTGCCGCACGGACGTGCTGGCGGGCTGGCCGAGCTACATCGGCGGCGTCCGCGCGACCGAGGTGGAGGCGCGGGACATGGGTTTCGCACCCCCGCCGTCGCCCGCTTCCGCACCCCCGGCCCCGCCGGCTCCGGGAGCCCGGGGCACGACCTTCAGCACGCGGGTGACGCTGCAACCGCCCGCACAGGCGGTCGGCGAGGAGGCGTGCGTGGTGTTCGCGCTGTTGTAGCAACTACCCCGGGAACCGCTCGAACTTCGGCAGCTCATCCGTCCCCGCCATCCAAGCCGGCGCGTCCGCCACTTGGATATGCGCCTGCGGGGCGATCGCGTCCGGATCATCGAAGGTGCTTGACTGGATGTCGACCTGCCCCGGGAAGATCGCCTCGTTGAGGAAGAACATCCCCGTCCCGCACGTCCCGCAGAACTGTCGCGTCACCCCCGGTGACGACGCATAGGACATCGGATCCCCGCTGATCGCGACCTGCTCTCGCGGGAACAGCGCCAAGCCGACCATGAACGCCCCCGACGACCGCCGACAGTCCGCGCAATGGCACAACGCATGGTGCTTCGGCTTGCCCTGCGCGGTGTAGCTCACCGCTCCGCACTGGCACCGTCCCGTCAGCATCATCGCGCCTCTCTCCATCGTTCGCGGGATGTTCTCACGCATTGCACCCGCGTGCAACCCCGCCTACCTGCTGGCTCGTGACCGACGTGACCACCCAGGATCCGCCCTATCTCAAGGGCCTCAACGACCCCCAGCGCGAAGCCGTGCTCACCACGGAGGGCCCGGTGCTGATGCTGGCCGGCGCGGGGACGGGCAAGACCGCCGCCCTCACCGCCCGGCTCGCGCACCTGCTCTACACCCGCAAGGCGTGGCCGTCCGAGATCCTCGCCGTCACCTTCACCAACAAGGCCGCACGCGAGATGCGCGAACGCGTCGGCCGCCTCGTCGGCGACGCGGTGGAGGGGATGCCCTGGCTCGGCACCTTTCATGCGATCGGCGCCAAGATGCTGCGCCGCCACGCCGAGCTGGTGGGCTTGCAATCGAACTTCACCATCCTCGACACCGACGACCAGCTCCGCCTCCTGAAGCAGCTGGTCCTCGCCGCCGACATCGACGAAAAGCGCTTTCCCGCCCGCAGCCTCGCCGGGCTGATCGACGAATGGAAGAACCGCGGCTTCACCCCCGCCGACGTCGATGCTGGCGAGAGCGAGCGCTACGCCAACGGCCGGGGCGGCGAGCTGTACGACCAGTATCAGGCGCGGCTCAAGGCGGTGAACGCCTGCGACTTCGGCGACCTGCTGCTCCACAGCCTGACGATCCTGCGCGGCCACCGCGAGGTGCTGGAACAATACCAGACCCGCTTCCGCTACATCATGGTCGACGAGTATCAGGACACTAATTCCGTCCAGTATCTCTGGCTCCGCCTCCTCGCCCAACAGCGCCGGAACATCGCCTGCGTCGGCGACGACGACCAGTCCATCTATTCCTGGCGCGGCGCGCAGGTGGAGAACATCCTCAAGTTCGAGAAGGACTTCCCCGGCGCCAAGGTCATCCGCCTTGAACAGAACTACCGCTCCACCCCCCACATCCTTGGCGCGGCGGGCGGCGTCATCGCCAACAACTCCGGCCGCCTCGGCAAGCAGCTGTGGACCGAGCTCGACGTCGGCGAGAAGGTGCGCGTGCTCGGTGTCTGGGACGGCCCGGAGGAAGCCCGCCGCGTTGGCGACGAGATCGAATCCTGCCAAAAGGCGGGCAAGTCGCTCGACGAGGTCGCGATCCTCGTCCGCGCCCAGCACCAGACCCGCGAGTTCGAGGACCGCTTCATATCGATCGGGACGCCCTACCGCATCGTCGGCGGCTTCCGCTTCTACGAGCGCGCCGAGATCCGCGACGCGCTCGCCTATCTGCGCATCGTCAACCAGCCCGCCGACGACCTCGCCTTTGAACGCATCGTCAACGTCCCCAAGCGCGGCCTGGGCGACAAGGCGCTGGCCCGCATCCACCAGCTCGCCCGCCGCACCGGCGATCCCCTCACCACCGCGTCTGCGCGCATCCTCGACACCGACGAGCTGACGCCGCAGGCCCGCCGCAGCCTCGGCAACCTGATCGGCGACATCGCGCGCTGGCGCGACATGGCGAAGGAGCTGCCCCACCCCGAACTCGCCCGCCAGCTGCTCGACGAGAGCGGCTACACCGCGATGTGGCAGGCCGAGAAGTCGGCGGAGGCCGCCGGTCGCCTCGAGAACCTGTCCGAACTCGTCCGCGCGATGGAGGAATACGAGTCGCTCGGTGCGTTCCTCGAACATGTCAGCCTCGTGATGGAGCGCGAGGGCGGTCCGCAGACGCCCGAGGTCACGATCATGACCATCCACGCCGCCAAGGGGCTGGAGTTCGACACCGTGTTCCTGGCCGGCTGGGAGGAAGGGCTGTTCCCCTCGCAACGCGCGATGGACGAGGGCGGCACCCGCGCGCTCGAGGAGGAACGCCGCCTCGCCTATGTCGCGATCACCCGCGCGCGCCGCCGCGCGATCATCCTCCATGCCGCCAACCGCCGCATCTACGGCCAGTGGACCAGCTCCATCCCGTCCCGCTTCGTCGGCGAGCTGCCGCCCGAGCACACCGACACCGAAACCACCATGACCGGCGGCGCCAGCCTGTGGCAGGCCAACTGGTCCGAACGCGCCGACCCCTTCGCCGACGTCGGCCGAGGCACCGGCCGCGGCCCCGGCTGGCAACGCGCGGCGGGCACGCTTGGGGGCTCAGGTGGGGACGCCAGGCCCGGCGGCGACTGGAAGGCCCGCACCTTCACCCGCGAACCCACCCGCATCGTCGAGAGCCGCAGCCCCAGCGTCAGCCTCGGCAACAAGGGCCGCGCCGACCTGACCCAGGGCCAGCGCGTCTTCCACCAGAAGTTCGGCTACGGCACCATCGCCGTGATCGAAGGCAACAAGCTCGAGATCGACTTTGAACAGGCGGGCCGGAAGCGGGTGATGGACAGCTTCGTGACGGTTGCCACCTGACCCCCGTCACCCCGGACTTGATCCGGGGTCCCGCTTTGTTCCAGCCACTCCCGTCTCCGGCAGACGCACCATCACCGGCAGCACCGCCAATGCGACCAGCGCGATCATCGCACCCGGAACTGCCGGCCATCCGGTCGCGTCGGTCAGCAGGTGCGCGATCAGTGGCGCGAGCCCGCCGAAGATCGCGGTTGCCGTGGTCGCCCCCAGCGCCAGCCCGGTCAGCCGCCCTTCGCCCGGAAACTGCTCGGCGGTTGCCACCGCGCCGACCGCGCTCACCGCCCCGCCCAGCGCCGCCAGCATCATCGCGCCGGCCAGTGCCGCCAACCCGCCCTGCCCCACCATGATCCGGAACAGCAGCAGCGGCAGGATCGCGCCCGACAGCGCCAGCGCAACCAGTACGGGCCGGCGTCCGACCCGATCGGCCAGCATCCCGGTCAGCGGGGTCACTACGATCACCACCAGCGCCGCCACCGTGCCCAGCCGCAGCGAGGCCGTCTCCTCCATCGTACCCGCCGCCACCAGGAATGCCGGAACATAGGTTATCCCGACATAATAGGTGATCGATCCCAAGGCCGAGATCGCGAAACCGCGCAGCACCGCCAACCGATGGCGGGCCAACAAATCGCGCATCGGCCGCTCCGGCACCGTGCCCGCGGCCCGCTGCCGCTCGAACTCGGGCGATTCCTGCATGAACGATCGCGCCAGCCCGATCGCCATCGCCAACCCGCCGCCGATCAGGAACGGCACCCGCCAACCCCAGCTTGCGAGCGCGGCGGGGGTCAGCGACGCCACCGTCACCGCCGCGATCCCCACCGCCAGCAACCCGCCGATCTCGCTGGTCGCGGCGGCGATCGAGGTCACCAGACCGCGCCGATGCGGCGGTGCCCCTTCGAGCAGGTACGCGACGACGCCGGTATACTCGCCCCCCACCGCAAAGGCGGTCACGCAGCGGAGCAGCAGCAGCAGCCACCCCGCCGCCGTCCCGACCTGAGCATAGGTGGGTAGCGCGGCGGTCAGCAGCATAGCCGCCGTCATCAGCGCCATCGACAGCAGCATCGCCGCGCGCCGGCCATGGCGGTCGCCGATCCGCCCGAACACCAGCGCCCCTACCGGCCGCGCGGCATAGGCGACGGCGAAGCCTGCCAGGGTCAGCGCCACCGACGCTGCGCCGGGTCCGAAGAACACCCGCGACAGCACGGTCGCAAGGTACAGGTACAAGGTGAAGTCGTACCATTCGACCACGGTCGACAACGTCGCGATCGCCAGCGATCCGCGCGAGATGCGAGGGGTGCTCACCGCGCCTGCCTCGCCATCGGCGTCATCACCACCGGCCGCACACTCCCGTCCGCCTCGAACACCAGCCGGTCCACCGCCAGCACCCGGTGGTCTCCCGCGCTCTCGGACAGCGGCCGGCGATGGTACGCGATCCACCATTCGCCGTCCGGCGCCTGCACCACCGAATGGTGCCCCGCCCCGCGCGCGACCCGCTCGTCCGCCTGCAGGATCGTGCCGCGCTTCGTGAACGGCCCCAGCGGCCCCGGCCCGGTCGCATAGGCGACGCGATAGTCGGGCCCGGTCCACCCGCCCTCCGACCACATCAGATAGTACACGCCGCCCCGCTTGAGCATGAAGCTGCCCTCGACATACCCGGGCGGGGTAATCTCCTTGTACGTCGTCCCGTCCGGAAACGGCACCAGCCGCTTGAGGTCCGGTGCCAGCCGCACGACGTTGAGGTGTCCCCAGCCACCATAATACAGGTACAGCGACCCGTCCCCGCCCTCCTCGACGGAGTCGCGGAACGCCATCTGGTCGATCGGCTGCGCACCGTTCTCGACCGTCCCGATCAGCGGCTTGCCGAGCAGGTCGCGGAACGGCCCCGCCGGCGTGTCCGCCACCGCCACGCCGATCCCGCCGACCTCGCCCGGATGGACGTCGTTCGCGCCGAAGAACAGGTAGTACCGCCCGTTCGCCGCGATCACCGACGGGGCCCATAGCGCGTACGCCGCCCAGCCGACCCGCTCGACGCTCAAGACGCGCGGATGCTTCACCCAATGGACCAGGTCGCGGGACGAGAACGCGTCCATCCACGTCTGGGTCAGGAACGCGGGCCGAATGTCCGGCCTTCCCCGCATCGCCCGCTGCCGCGCCGACAGCCGCGGCGATGGCGCGTCCGCAGGTGCCTGCGACAGCGTCGGATAGATCCAGTATTCGTCCCCGAACCGCCGAATCTCGGGATCGGCATACCAGCCCGGCACGATCGGGTTGCGGGGCGCGTCCTGCGCCCCCGCGACGGCCGCGATCGCCACCCCCGCCAGCATCAGCATCCGCATCGCAGTCCTCCCGCGCCTACCTTATCGCGGATCGCATAGAACCGAAGCAAGAGGACGGCGTACGATGCCGCTTCCGATACCTTCTGGCGCGAAAGGCCCGTTCAGGAACGATACGGCTTCGCAACCGTATCCCGCGTAGATGCCCGAGTTCCCGGGCCGGAGTATATGCCATGAAGCATCTGCTTGCCGCCGCCGCGATCGCGGTCGCCGCGCTCGCCGCGCCGGTGTCCGCCCAGTCCTCCGCCGCGGACGCGCGCTTCCGCGCCGCGCAGGACCGGTTCGACCGCGAATACCAGATCTATCGCGAGGCGGTGGACCGCTACCAGTCCGAGCGCGGCCGCGTCTCGGGCTATCAGCCCCCGTACAATCCCGCCTATGCGCAGCCCAGCGGCGGCTACCGCACCGCGCCCGACGCCTATGACGACGAGGTCGTCTACGACCCCGCCCGCGACTACCGCGCCGGCAGCCAGTATCGCGAGCGCGTCGTCAACACCGACGAGCGGGTATATGCCGGCTATGACGGCCGCTATTATTGCCGCCGGTCGGACGGCACCACCGGGCTGATCGTCGGCGGCGCGGCGGGCGGCATCCTGGGCAACGTCATCGACGGCGGCCGGTCGCGCGTCCTGGGCACGTTGCTGGGCGGCGCGGCCGGCGCGCTGGCGGGCCGCTCGATCGACCAGAACAACTCGGTCCGTTGCCGGTGATGCGGGAGGGGGCTGGCCCGGTCGGGGTCAGCCCTCCACCTTCATCAGTGCGCCGGCATATTTCGCGTCGGCCGGGTCGAACAGCCCGCTGACCGTGAAGCGCCGCGGCGTCACGCGGGGGCTGACCAGCCCGGACAGCTTGAACGTCCCCAGCTTCTCCTCGCGCGGTGGTTTGCCGTCGCGCTCCAGCGTGGTGGCGCCGACATACAGCTCGTCATGCTTGGCATAGACGACGTGCGGCGCCAGGATCACCTCGCCCCGGTTGTAGGTGGCGGACAGGCAGATCTGCTTGACGATCGCCTCGAAGACGATGGCCGGCGCCGCCGCGGCGGTGCGCTCGGCCGATGTGGTCGTGGTCATGGCCGCCCTCTGCCTCGCATGGTGCGATGCGGCAAGAACGATGCGGGCAACGATGGGTTGCGTCGTACGGAACGGCGTCCGCTCCTGACGGTTCTCCGGCCATGAGCGAGACAGCCGAGAAGACCGATCCCGCGCTGTGGGAGACGGTCAAGGACGAGATCACCGCCGGGGCAAAGGGCGGGAAGAAGGGCCAGTGGTCCGCGCGCAAGGCGCAGATGGCGGTCGCCGAGTACAAGAAACGCGGCGGCGACTACAAGGGCGAGCGCGACGAGGACAACTCGCTCCACCAATGGTCTGAGGAGGAGTGGGGCACCAAGTCCGGCAAGGACAGCGGCAAGACCGGCGAACGCTATCTGCCCAAGGCCGCGCGCGAGGCGCTCACCGACGACGAATACAAGCGCACCACGGCCAAGAAGCGCGCGGACACGAAGAAGGGCAAGCAGTTCTCCGCCCAGCCCAGGGACGTCGCCGACAAGACCCGCGACGCTCGCGACCACCGCACCAGGGCCGAATTGTACGAACAGGCCAAGAAGCGCGACATCCCCGGCCGGTCGAAGATGACCAAGGACCAGCTGCTCGACGCCCTCGCGGGTTAGGAGCGACCCGGCCCGGCAGCGGTGATACCTGCGTCATCCGTGTTCCCCCGCGAAGGCGGGGGTCCGGGCTGGACTCCCGCCTTCACGGGAGCGCAAACGCACGCTCCCGGTCCAAATCCTCAACGCCTCCGCCGCGCCGCTGCATGGCGCTCAGCCAGGTTGAGGAGCTGGTCGAGGTCCTCGCGCGCGATATCGAACGCTTCACCGGTCTCGGCCAGCGCCCGGTCGATATCCTCGCGGTGCAGCGGCTCGCCCGCCGGCTCCGGCACCACCCGCGCCCGATGGGGATAGCTGTGCCCGGACCAGCGGTGAAACGCCCAGGCCAGCGCCAGCAGCACCGCCGAGTCGAACGCCACCGGGATCAGCGCAAAGGCGAACCCCTGCGCCCGGATCGCCTCGCCCCCGATCACCGCGGTCAGCGCCGCCGCCCCGCCCGGCGGGTGCAGACATCGCAGCGCCGACATGACCAGGATCGCCCCCGCCACCGCCACGCCGCCGGCCATGCTCGCATCGGGGATCACCCGCGCCGCGAGTACCCCCACCAGCGCCGACACGGTATTGCCGCCGATCACGGGCCAGGGCTGGGCCAGTGGGCTCGCCGGCACCGCGAACAGCAGTACCGCCGACGCCCCCATCGGCGCGACCAGCACGGGTGCCGCCAGGCCGCCCAGCGTCCACGCCGCGACCACGCCCGCCAACCCGATCCCGATCAGCGCCCCCAGCCCCGCGACCGCCCGGTCGCGCGAGGTCCCGCCCGCCAGCAGCGGGGCGAACAGAGGCCCAAACCGCCTCATCCTGCCACCACCCCCCGACCCATCCTCCCCTGCCAGGGAAGGTGGCAGGCCGCAGGCCCGACGAAGGGGTGTGGTCGGTCATGATCGGGGCAGCCGCCCCTCAACGCGGTGCCACCCCGTCCGCCGTCCCCATCAGCTTCTGCGCGAAATAGGTGAACTGCAATGCCTGCAACCGCGCGCCCTGCTCGATATCCGCATCGCCCGAATGCCCGCCCGCCGTGTCCTCATAGAACAGGTATGGCTTCCCGTACTCCTTCAGACGCGCCGCGAACTTGCGCGCGTGCTGCGGCCCGACCCGGTCGTCCTTGGTCGTGGTCCAGATATAGGGCTCGGGATAGGTCGCGTCCTTCTTCAGCTGCGCATAGGGCGAGATGCGCTCGAGGAACGCCTTCTCTTCCGGCACCGACACCGACCCGTATTCGTCCACCCACGACGCCCCCGCCGCGATCCCCTCGTACCGCACCATGTCGAGCAGCGGCACCTGGATCGTCACCGCGCGCCACAACTCGGGATGCTGGGTGAACTGCACCCCCATCAACAGCCCCCCGTTCGACCCGCCATAGATGCCGAGCTTCTGCGCCGAGGTGATCCGCCGCGCGAACAGGTCGCGGGCGACGCCCGCAAAGTCGTCATAGATGATCTGCCGCTTCGTCTTGCGCCCGGCGTCGTGCCACGCCGGCCCGAACTCGCCGCCGCCGCGGATGTTGGCGAGCACGAACGCGCCCCCCTTCTCCAGCCACAGCTTGCCGTTCACCCCCGAATAGCCCGGCAACATCGGCAGCTCGAACCCGCCATAGGCGGTCATGATCGTCGGCGTCGTCCCGTCGAGCGCCACGCCCTGCCGGTGGACGACGAAGTACGGCACCTTCGTCCCGTCGGAGGACGCCGCCTCGAACTGCTCGACGACCAGCCCTTCCGCATCGAACTTCGCCGGCAGCGCCTTGACCGGCATGGGCGCGGCGGTGCCGGTCACGTCCAGGCTGGCGAGCGTCGTCGGGGTCAGGAAGCCGGTGGTGACCAGATAGCCGTGGTTGTTGCGGTCGGACGTCCCCGACAGCCCGAACGCCGCGTTGTCGGGCACCTCGATCTCACGCCGGCTCCATGCGTGCGCACCCCCATTCTGCTTATCGGGCGCCAGCACCGCGACGCGCCCGCGGACATTGTCGGTGTACAGCACCACCAGCCGGTCGCGGGTCAGGTCGATCCCGGTCACCGCCTGCCGCGGGGTCGGCTGGAACACGATCCGGGGCGTCGCACGCCCGGCCTCCAGCTCGCTCAGCGGGATCGCCGCCACCGCGCCCGCGGGCACGCTGCCCCAGGGATCGCTGGTCTCGAACACCACCTGCCCGTCGACCATCCCGGCCGGGAACGCGCGCGCCGGGATGTCGAGCTTCCGCGCCCCGCCCGCCGCCGTCCACAACAGCGTGTCGCCCCCGAAAAACGTCTGCCGTCGTCCGATGAACACCGCGCGTCGCCCCTGCCCGTCGGTGATCGTCTGCGCATAGGTGCCGAGCTGGTCGGACGCCTCGCCCCGGAACACCTCGGTCGCGGCATCGAGCGACTGTCCCCGCTTCACTCTCTTGACCACGAAGGGATAGGACGACGCGGTCATCGTCCCCGCCCCCCAGTCGCGGCTGACCAGCAGCGTGTCGCGGTCGAGCCACGTCGCCCCCTGCTTCGACCGGGGCAGCACGAACCCGCCCTCGACGAAGCGCCCCGCCGCCAGGTCGAACTCGCGATAGGTGATCGCGTCCTCGCCGCCCTCCGACAGCGCGACCAGGCACAACCGCTCCTCGGGCTGGAGGCAGGTCGCCCCCTTCCACACCCACTTCTTCCCCTCGGCCTTCGACAGCGCGTCGAGGTCGAGCGCCACCGTCCAGGCGGGCTGCGCCTCGGCATACCCCGCCTCGCTCGTCCACCGCCAGATGCCCTGCGGATGATCGGCATCGCGCCAGAAGTTGTAGATGCGCCCGTACCGCGCCTCGGGCATCGGGATGCGGTCCTTCGCCGACGCGATCGCCAGCGCGTCCTTGTAGAAGCCGGCGTAGCGCGGATCGGTCTGAAGCCGCGGCAGCGTGCGGGCGTTCTCGGCCTCGACCCAGGCGAGCGCCTTGGCGCCGTCCTTGTCCTCCAGCCAGATATAGGGATCGGTCATCGGCGCCACTTGGGCGAGCGCCGGCGCGGCTGCAAGCGCCAGCGCGGCAACAAACGGCTTCAAACGCATGGGTACTCCCGATATCTTCCCGTGGCCAAGTCTGCCGCGCACGCGGGGGGAGCGCAACCGGCGCTCGCCCGTTGCCCCGTCCATGACCGATGGCCTTCCCCAGCCCCGCCGCCTGTACGCGATCGGCGCGATCTCCGCGGGCACCGCATTGGTGGTGATCGACGGCGCGATCGCCACCGTCGCGCTGCCGACGATCGCGCGCGACCTCCATGTCGACGCCAGCGCGGCGGTGTCGGTGGTGACGGTGTACCAGCTGACCCTCGTCATGCTGCTCCTGCCCTTCGCGGGGCTGGGCGACCGGATCGGGTTGAAGCGGCTCTACCAGGGCGGGCAGGTCGTGTTCACGATCGCGACGATCCTGTGCTTCTTCGCCAGGAGCTTGCCCTTCCTGCTCGTCGTCCGGGTCGGGCAGGCGGTGGGGGCTGCGGCGACGCTGTCCGTCTCGTCGGCGCTGCTGCGCGCCACCTATCCGCACGCGCAGCTCGGGCGCGGGCTCGGCATCAACTCGGTGGTGGTGTCGAGCTCGGCCGCGCTCGCGCCGACGCTGGGCGGACTGGTGCTGGCGGTCGCGCCCTGGCCCTGGGTCTTCGCCAGCGCGGTACCCTTCGCGCTCGGCTCGCTCGCGCTGGGCCGCGCCCTGCCCGCGCCGCCGCCCCGCCAGACCCCCTTCGACGTGCTCGGCGCGGTGATGTGCGCGGCGATGTTCGGCCTCGTCATCGGCGGGCTCGAAAGCGCGGTTCATGGCGACAGCCCCGTCGTATCCGCCGCGATCGTGGCGCTGGGTGCGCTGATCGGGGTCGTCTTCGTCCGCCGCGAGCGGGGCGAGGCGGCGCCGATCCTGCCGGTCGACCTGCTCGGGCGCCCGGTGCTCGCGCTGTCGACGCTGGGCGCGTTCACCGCCTTCGTCGCGACGATGTCGGTGTTGCTCTCGCTGCCCTTCCGGCTTCAGCATGGCTATGGCTTCTCGCCGTCGGAGGTCGGGGCCGCGATCGCCCCCTGGCCGCTCACCACCATGGTCGTCGCGCCGCTCGCGGGCTGGCTGTCGGATCGCTATCCGGCCGGGCTGCTCGGCGGCATCGGCATGGCCGTCGCGGTCGCCGGGCTCGCCGCGCTGGCGCTGCTGCCCGCCGATCCGAGCTGGTTGGCGATCGCGTGGCGGATGGCGCTGACCGGCGCGGGGTTCGGCATGTTCCTGTCGCCCAACGCCCGGCTGATCGTCGGCTCCGCCCCGCGTGACCGGGCGGCGGCGGCGGGCGGGCTCATCTCGACGACGCGGATGGTCGGGCAGACCACCGGCGCGACGCTGGTCGCGGCGCTGCTCGCGCTGGGCCTGGGCGCCGGCCGCGTCCCCCCGCTCGCCGCGGCGGGGCTGGCGGTGATCGCGGGCCTGTGCAGCCTCGCCCGCCTCCGTCCCTCGATCCGCAACCCCGCCTTACGCGAAGCCCGCGACGCCCAGCCCGGCGAGCAGGTGCGGACGTAAGGGGCGCTACGAACTCGATCAGAACACCGCCCGCGGTGTCGCCTCCCCCATCATCGCCTGCCGCACCAGCGGGATCGGCGGGCCGCCATGGCTCAGGAACCCGTCGTGGAACGCCTTCCACGCCTTGCGCCCGCCCCGGCTCGCGGTCCAGTCCGCCCGCAGCCGCCGGATCATCAGCTTGCCCATCGTGTAGTTGAGGTACGCCGGGTCGTATGTCCCCCGCGCCGACTGCTGCCGCGCGCCGCCCTCGTCCTGATAGCATTGCTCGACGAACATCCGCCGCGACTGCTCGGGCGTCATCCCCCGCGCATGCAGGCCGATCGCGGACAGGAAGCGGCAGTCGCGCAGCAGCGCGTTCGACAGCTGGCCGATATGGACGCCCGCGTCGCCGTCGCCATAGCCCGCCTCCCACATCATCTCCTCGGCATAATGCGCCCACCCTTCGGCAAAGGCATAGCCGACGAACAGCCGCCCGAAGAGCGACGGCGACTGGTTGGCATGGCGGAACTGGAGGAAATGCCCCGGCATCACCTCGTGCACCGTCACCGCGAGCAGGTTGTCGCGCCCCGGCACGAACGCATCGCGCACCGCCTTGTCCCAGGCGGGATCGGGCGGCGAAATGTAGTAGATCGACGGAATGCCCCGCTCGAACGGCCCCGGCGGGTCGATATAGGCCAGGTTCTGGCGGTTATAGGGCGGGCTCTCCTCGACCAGCGCCTGTTCGGCATCGGGGATGGTGACGAGGTCGCGCGCCTGCACGAAGGCCCTCAGCGCCGGGATCTGCCGCCGTGCCTCCGCGACCGGGCCGTCGGCGGGCTTGTCGGCGTTCATCTTCGCGACGCAGGCCGGCACCGTCGCGCCCGGCGCATAGCTACGGCACGCCGCCACCAGCGCCTGCCTGTTGCGGGCAAGGTCCGCGCGCCCCGCCGCCTCCAGCCGGTCGATCGAGACGTCCACCCCCTCGGTCGCCGCCAGCATCCGGGCAAAGCGCTGCGGCCCCAGCGCATAGTCCTGCGTGGCGGAGGCCTTCTGCCGCCCGACCCAGCTGCCCAGCGACCGCATCGCCTCCGCCGCCTCGTCCGCCGCCGCCTTCAGCTCGCGCCGGACGGCCTCGTCCTTGACCTCGGCGAACGCCCGCACCGCGTCCTTCTCGTAATAGTCCGCGAACCCGTTGAACGCCGCCTCGCCATAGTTGACGAAGCTGAGCGGCATCGGCGTTCGCAGGTTCGCGCGGATCTGCCCCGCCGCCCGCGGCACGTTGCGGAAGAACAGCGTCAGCACCCGCGCCCGCGTCGTCGCATCGGCATAGTTGCGCGCGACATACACATTGGGGTCGAGCCCGCCGCCGACATACCAGGCCGGATTGCGGTGCGGCTGGTCGGCATCCTCCAGCCAGAACAACCGCCCCTCGAACACCTTGATGAGGTAGTCGCGCTCGAACCGCTCCTCGGCGTGCATCCTTTCGCCCGAGATCGCGCGCGCATCGGCCAGCACCCGGCGATAGAAGTCGCCGAGCCGCTTCAACCCTTCCGGACTCCAGTCCTGCACCCGCCCATCGAAGTCGTGCCGCCCCTGGTACACCGCAAAGCCCGGATCGAAGACGAACAGGTTCTCCACCGTCCGGTCGCGGAACAGGCTCCATGCCGTCGCTCCCGGCGGGATGGGGGGCGGGCCGGGCACGGTCACCATCGGTGCGGACGGCGTTCCCACCTGTGCCGCCGCAACGCCCGCCCCGACCAGTACCGCCGCCAACGCCGCCCGCATGCCCGCTCCCCCCTGCTGTTCCGGCATGTTGGCATGACGAAGCGGCGCGCACCAGCGGAACGGCGTCCGACCCGCAAACGTTACCCCGGCTCCCACCGGAGACTCCCCATGCCCTATATCAAGACCCGCGACGGCACCGATCTCTACGTCAAGGACTGGGGTAGCGGCCGTCCGGTCGTGCTCACCCATGGCTGGCCGCTCGACGCCGACAGCTGGGACGCCCAGGCGCTCGCGCTCGCCGACGCCGGGTTTCGCGCGATCGCTTACGACCGCCGCGGCTTCGGGCGCTCGGGCCAGCCCTGGTCCGGCTACGACTATGATACACTCGCCGACGACCTCGCCGACGTGCTGAAGGAAACCGGCGCGGACAGCGACGCGACGATCGTCGGCTTCTCGATGGGCGGCGGCGAGGTCGCGCGCTACATGAGCCGCCACGACGGCCGCGGCGTGATCGCGGCGGGGCTGATCTCCTCGGTCGTCCCCTACATGCTCCAGACCGACGACAATCCCGACGGCGTGCCCGAATCGACGTTCCAGCAGATGCGCGACGGCATCCGCGAGGACCGGCCCAAGTTCTTCCGCCACACCTTCGTGCCGCAGTTCTACGGGGCGGGCTACATCACCTCGCCGGTCAGCGACGACGTGATCCAGTATTCTACCAACCTCGCGCTGATGGCAGGGCTGCGGCCGACGCTCGCCTGCCTCGACGCGTTCGCGCACACCGACTTCCGCCCCGACCTCGCCGCGTTCCGCGTTCCCACGCTGATCGTCCACGGCACGGGCGACAAGACGGTGCCGATCGACGCCTCGGGCCGCGCCGCAGCGAAGGGGATCGCGGCGTCGCAGCTGGTCGAATATGACGGTGCCCCGCACGGGCTCAACGTGACGGAGGCCGATCGCCTGTCGAACGACCTGCTCACCTTCCTCGGCCGCTGAGCACCGACCGGCCGGGCGGTGAACCCGCCCGGCCGGCACTTGCATCCGCCGCGCCGATGAGCGACCCTCCGCATCGCGACAGCCTTCCACCCTGCAGGAGGATGCGATGCGACTCGGTGCCTTGTACGCCCTGACCCTGTTCGCCGCCGCCATGCCGGCCCACGCCGCGACCACCATCCGGACCGGGAGCTACGGCTCGGGCAACTTCGTCGCCGACAGCGGCGATTATGCGCTTGGCCCGGGCCGCTACCGCTTCACCCTCCGCTTCACCACCGCCCCGCTCTACCAGGCGTCGGAGGTCGAGAAGACCACCACCACCAACTTCTTCTGCGTCGATCCCGACGGGGGTGCCGGCGAGTTCGCCTGCGGAGGCGACAACGTCCCCACCACGATCGGCTTCGACGAGGTGACGCCAACCGTTTTCCAGGCGAACCTGACCGTCGACGGCCTCCGCAACGTCACCTTCGATTCGCCGCCGATCGTCCGCTATGAAGAGTTCGACACCTGCTGCGGCTTCCGGGTGGAGTTCGAGGCGGTCGACCCCGGCCGCTACACCCTGTCGGTCGCGGCCGTGCCCGAACCGGCGGGCTGGGCGCTGATGATCGGCGGCATGGGGCTGGTGGGCAGCGCGCTGCGCCGCCATCGGTCACGGGTCGCGCTCCCCGCCTGATCGCCTGCCCGGATACAGATCATCCGGGGCCAGCTGACCCGTTCTTGCCCTCACTTCAACGGTACGATCACCTCGTCCGGATGCGCGACGTTCAGCTCCTTGCGCACCATTTCGTCCACCATGTCCGGGTTGGCGTGGTCGGGATCGAGCAGCGCCACTCGGTTCCTCAGCACCGCCCGCCGCCGGTCGAGCGCCGCATACTCCCGCTCGCGCTGCACCAGCTGGCGCTGATAGTCGCCATAGGCCAGCACGCCGTTGCGCCCCAGCACGGCATAGCCGCCGAAGAACGCGATCACCGTCAGCATCGCCGCCGGCATCGCCGCCCGCTTCAGCGTGCGGACCACTCCGGACGACGTCGCACGCGCACCCCGTTTCACCACCGCCCCGGCTCCTTTCAGGCGCGAAGCACCTCGCGCCCGGCATACCGCGCTGCGCGCCCCAGTTCCTCCTCGATCCGGATCAGCTGGTTGTACTTCGCCAGCCGGTCCGACCGCGCCAGGCTCCCCGTCTTGATCTGGCCGCAGTTGGTCGCGACCGCCAGGTCCGCGATCGTCGCGTCCTCGGTCTCGCCCGACCGGTGGCTCATCACCGCGGTGTAACCGGCGCGCTGCGCGGTCGACACCGCCTCCAGCGTTTCGGTCAGCGTGCCGATCTGGTTGACCTTGACCAGCAGCGAGTTCGCCAGCCCCTGCCCGATCCCGTCGCGCAACCGTGCCGGATTGGTCACGAACAGGTCGTCGCCGACCAACTGCACCTTGTCCCCGACCAGCTCGGTCAACGCGCGCCACCCCTCGAAATCGTCCTCGGCCATGCCGTCCTCGATCGAGAAGATCGGGTAACGCCGGGTCAGGTCGGCGAGATACTCGGCCATCTCGTGCGCGCCGAGCACCTTGCCCTCGCCCGAGATATTGTACCGGCCGTCGCGGAAGAACTCGGTCGCCGCGCAGTCGAGCGCCAGCATCACGTCGTCGCCCGGCGTGTACCCCGCCTTCTCGACCGCGCGCATGATGAAGCCCAGCGCCTCGTCGGTCGACGCGATGTTCGGCGCGAAGCCACCCTCGTCGCCCACGCCCGTCGCCAGCCCCTCGTCGTGGAGCGCCTTCTTCAACGTGTGGAAGATCTCGGAGCCGCAGCGCACCGCCTCGACGATGTTGCCCGCGCCGACCGGCACGATCATGAACTCCTGAAAGTCGATCGGGTTGTCGGCATGCTCGCCGCCGTTGATGATGTTCATCATCGGCACCGGCAGCACATGCGCCGCGACCCCGCCGACATAGCGGTACAGCGGCAGGCCGCGCGCGTCCGCCGCCGCCTTCGCCGCGGCCAGGCTGACGCCCAGGATCGCGTTGGCGCCCAGCCGCCCCTTGTTGGGCGTCCCGTCCAGTTCGATCATCGCGGCGTCGAGGTCCGGCTGGTCCTCGGCATCCATGCCGACCACTTCCTCGGCAATCTCGCTGTTGGCCGCCTCGACCGCCCCGTCGACGCCCTTGCCGCCCCAGCGCGCCTTGTCGCCGTCGCGCCGCTCCACCGCCTCGTGCGCGCCGGTCGACGCGCCCGAGGGCACCGCCGCGCGCCCGAAGCTGCCGTCCTCCAGCAGCACGTCGACCTCGACGGTCGGATTGCCGCGGCTGTCCAGGATCTGGCGGGCGTGGATGTCGATGATCGCGGTCAAGGTGGGCGGCTTTCGGTTGTGTCGCGCCCGGCCTTAGCGCCGCCTGCGCGCGAATGGAACCGCGAGCCGGGCGGCCGGGTTGAGCGAACGACACGTAACGAAAGGGACCGTCATGGCGACCGATACATCCAGGCCGATGAGCGACGGCGACATCCTGCCGCCTGCCGACGACAGCGCGGAGGCGAACGCGCCGCTCAAGCCCGCCGCCACCGGCGACCGCGAGCCCGCCGACAGTCCGTCGACGACGATCAACAGCGGCACGGCCGGCGATGGGGCCGGCAAGCTCGCCGATGCCAAGCAGGCGGCGCGTGACGGTGCTGGCAAGCTCGGCGCGCAGGCATCGGACAAGGTCCGCGCCTATGCCGAAGAGGGCAAGGCCCGCGCCGGCGGCGCGCTCGACCAGCTGTCGCAGATGCTCACCGATGCGGCCGCGCAGGTCGACGAACGGCTGGGCGCGCAATACGGCAACTACGCCCGTCAGGCGGCCGGATCGGTCCAGACCTTTTCGTCCTCGGTCAAGGACAAGGATCTCGACGTGCTGCTCGACGACGCGCGCGGCTTCGTGCGCAAGAGCCCCGCGGTCGCGATCGGCGTCGCCGCGGCGGTCGGCTTCGCGATCGCCCGCCTCGTCCAGGCCGGCGTGGACGACGCCCGCTCGCTCGGAACGGACCCCGACAAGGCGTGACCCAGGTCGCCGATCCGGAGATGCTCGCGCAGGGCGACAGCGTGCCGACCCTGGTCGGCCGCCTCGTCGAAGAGACCCGAACGCTCGCCACGGCAGAGGTCGCGCTCTACAAGGCCAAGCTCGCCGAGCGGGTGGGTGCCTACAAGAGCGCGGCGATCTTCTTCGTAACGGCAGGCGTGCTCGCACTGGCGGCGCTTATCGCGCTGCTGGTCGGACTGATCCTGTCGCTTGCGACACTGATCGGGCCGGGTTTCGCCACCGCAGCGGTGGTGGTCGGGGTGCTGGCGATCGCCGGCATCTTGGCGATGGTCGGCCGCGGCAAGCTCGCCCCGGCGGGAGACCGTGCATGAGCGACGCACCGACACCTGCCGCCTCCTCTCCCGCGGACCGCCTTACCGATGCCGAGCGCGAGGCGGCACTCGCCCGCAACCGCGTCACCGACACGCTGGCCGTCCTCCAGCACCGGCTCGACCCGCGCAAGGTCGCGCGCGAGACCATGCGCGACGCCAGCGACCGGGGAACAGCGCTCGCCCAGGCGTCGGTCGACACCGCCCGCCGCCACCCTGGGGCGCTGACCGGGGTGGCGGCCGGCCTCGCCGCCTTCGTGATCGGCCGACCGATCGTCCGTTTGATACGCAACCGCCGCGAAACCCGCCGCCTCGCCAAGCTTCAGGTGTCACCGCCTGCCCCCCATCAAGGATCCGACCGATGACCAAGTCGCACACCGCCCATGACCGCACCCATGCCGACGCTGCCCAGGGGCAGCAGGGCCATGGTGCCGCCGACCTCTACGCCCAGGGCCGCGCCAAGGCGGCCGACGCGGGCCGCCGCGCCGCCGAGGGGCTCGAGTCCAACCCGCTCGGCGTGCTCGTCGGTGGCCTCGCGGTCGGCGCGCTGGTCGGCGCGCTCGTGCCCCGATCGGCCCGCGAGAAGGAGATGCTCGCACCGGTCGGTCGTCGCCTCGGCGAGAGCGCCCGCGCCGCGGTGCAGGCCGCCAAGGATGCCGGCTACGCTGAACTCGACCAGCGCGGCCTCACGCTCAGCGGCGCGAAGGATCAGGCTCGCGGCGTGATCGACGGGCTGTCCAAGGCCGCCTCCAGCGCCGGCACCGCCGCGGTCAAGGGTGCCCAATCGGAAGCGGGGACGTCCGAAGCGGACGTCTGACCCAATTGCACCCGGCGGTCGGCATCGGCCGCCGGGTGTGTCGGAACGGCTTCAAAGCCCGCCGCCGTTGCACTAGGAAGGCTGCGACATGAGCAAGCTCCACCTCGTCTTCGGCGGCCGCGTCCGCGATCCCCAGACACTCGACTTCGACGACCGCTCGCTCGAGGTCGTCGGCATCTTCCCTGACTACGCCAGCGCCGAAAAGGCGTGGCGCGCCGCCGCCCAGCGCACGGTGGACGATGCCGAAATGAAGTTCGTCGTCGTCCACCTCCACCGTCTGCTCGAACCCGACCTGCTCAAGCCGGCCGGCTGACGCTCGGTCGTAAAAGCCGGACCAATTTCACCCCGGCTCCAACCGTCATGCCGGACGTGTTCCGACATCCACGGTGTGGCCGACACGCCCTGCGAAAGTGCAGATCTAGCGCGTCTCGATCGCTGAAACGGGATGCCCAGGATTGCCGCGTTCAGTGTCGAGCGCGGTCGGTACACCGACCCACGCTTACAACGCGCCGCTCGACTTCACGCCGGACTAACAAAATCCTGCCGCGCCACAGCCGCCGCTTTCACGCCCGCCGGTAGTGCCACATCAGCAACGGCCGGGTCAGCAGCAGCCCCGCCAGAAACCCGCCGATATGCGCCCCGACCGCGACGGTGACCCCGCCCATTCCCGCCAGCCCGATCAGCAGCTGGATTCCGATCCACGCGGCCCCCAGCCACAAAGCATGGCCGAGCTCCGACACGCCCTTGTGCCGCCGCCCGTACAGCAGCGCATACGCCGCGACGACCGCGGAGATCGCCCCGCTCGCCCCGATCATCGGCACGTCCGCGGCCGGACCCTGCAACCATTGCCCGCCCGCCGCGGCATAGGCGCCGACGACGTACAGGATCGCGATCGACACCGGCCCTAGCGTCCGCTCCGCCTGCTGCCCGCAATAGACCAGCATGACGAGGTTCAGCGCCAGATGCGCCCAGCCGCCATGGACCAGCGTCGCCGACAGCGGCGTCAGCCACACCGGCAGCGTCGCGATCCCGATCGGCAGCACCCCGGTGCCGCTCGCCAGCGCGGGAATGAAGCCCCAGCCGACCGCGGCCTGCGTCAACAGCCCGTTGACGATCACCAACCCCGACACGATCAGCGTCAGGGCCGCGACGCCCGCGGTCACCCGCCAGCCGGCGATCCGGTCCATATCCGTCAGATGAACTCGATCTTGTTGACGAGGTAGTATCGGTCGCCCGACGGCACCGTCACCTCCACCTCGTCCTCGACCTTGCGCCCGATCAGCGCGCGGCCCAGCGGCGAGTTGTAGCTGATGCGCCCCGTCTTGGCGTCCGCCTCGGTCTGCCCGACGATCTGATACCGGATCGGCTTGTCGTCGTCGTCGAGCAGGGTCACCGTCGCGCCGAACACCACCTTGTCGCCCGACAGGTCGCGCGGATCGATGATCTGCGCGCGGCTCAGCTTGTCCTCGATATCGGCGATCGACGCCTCGATCTGCCCCTGGCGCTCCTTGGCGGCATGGTACTCGGCGTTCTCGGACAGGTCGCCATGCGCGCGCGCTTCCTCGATCGCGTCGACGATCAGCGGCCGTTCCACCTTGAGCCGCTTCAGGTCGGCGGAGAGCTTCTCATAGCCCTCCTGAAGCATCGGCATCTTCTCGACGGTGGCCATAGGTACCAGTCCCCAATCAAAACGGGGCGAGGCACATGTTGCGCCCCGCCCGCAGGTGCCTGTTCAGGCGCCGTTGTGCGATCGGGAATAGTAGGATTGCAGCGGCCGTACTTCAAGATGCCCGCCACCGTCTCGCGCCGCCGCCGCGATCGCCCGCGCCGCCTCCACCGCCGCCGACGCGGTGGTGTAGTACGGGATGCGCCCCGCCAGCGCCGCCTGCCGGATCGGCTTGCTGTCGAGCAGCGACTGCCACCCTTCCGTGGTGTTGAAGATCAGCGCGATCCCGCCATCGGCGATCCGGTCGACGATATGCGGCCGCCCCTGCGCGACCTTGTTCACCCGCTCCACCGCGATCCCCGCCCGCGACAGGTAATCGGCCGTGCCGCCGGTCGCGACGATCGGCAACCCCGCCTCCGCCAACGCACGCGCCGCGGGCAGGATGTGGGGCTTGTCGCCATCCTTGACGCTGACGAACACCGCGCCCTCGGCGGGCAGCACCGTCCCCGCGCCCAGCTGCGCCTTGCCGAAGGCGGTGGTGAAATCGGGCGCGATCCCCATCACTTCCCCGGTGGACTTCATCTCCGGGCTCAACACCGGATCGACGCCGGGGAAGCGGTTGAACGGGAACACGGCCTCCTTGACCGCGAAATACCCGATGTTGCGGTCGATCGCCGGCAGCTCCTTGAGCTTCTCCCCCGCCATCACCCGCGCCGCGATCTTGGCGATCGGCGCCCCGATCGCCTTGGCGACGAACGGCACCGTCCGCGACGCCCGCGGATTGACCTCGATCAGGTAGACGATGCCGTCCTTCACCGCGAACTGGATGTTCATCAGCCCCACGACGTTCAGCCCGCGCGCCAACGCCTCTGCCTGCCGCTCGATCTCCGCGATCACTTCGGGCGATAGCGAATAGGGCGGGATCGAGCACGCGCTGTCCCCCGAATGGACCCCCGCCTCCTCGATATGCTGGAGCACGCCCGCGACCACTACGTCGTCGCCGTCGCAGATCGCGTCGACGTCGACCTCGATCGCGTCGCGCAGATACTGGTCGACCAGAACCGGCGCATCGCCAGACACTTGCACCGCGGTCTGGATGTAATCGTCGAGCTGCGCCGGCCCGTCGACGATCTCCATCGCCCGCCCGCCCAGCACGAAGCTGGGGCGCATCAGCACCGGATAGCCGATCCGCTCGGCGACGATCAGCGCCTCGTCGCGGCTGCGCGCGATGCCGTTCGCGGGCTGCTTCAACCGCAGCCGGTCGACCAGCGCCGCGAACTGCTCGCGATCCTCGGCCAGATCGATCGCGGCCGGCGCGGTCCCCAGGATCGGCACCCCCGCCTTTTCCAGCGCCCGCGCCAGGTTGAGCGGCGTCTGTCCCCCGAACTGGACGATTACCCCCGCCAGCTCGCCCGCCTGCATCTCGACATGCAGGATCTCGAGCACGTCCTCCGCGGTCAGCGGCTCGAAATACAGCCGGTCCGACGTGTCATAGTCGGTGCTCACCGTCTCCGGATTGCAGTTGACCATGATCGTCTCGTACCCCGCCTCCGCCAGCGCGAAGCAGGCGTGGCAGCAGCAATAATCGAACTCGATCCCCTGCCCGATCCGGTTCGGCCCCCCGCCCAGGATCACGACCTTCCTGCGGTCGGACGGCATCGCCTCGTTCTCGGGCTCGCCGAACGAAGGCGCCTCATAGGTCGAGTACATGTACGGCGTCTTGGCATCGAACTCGGCCGCGCAGGTGTCGATCCGCTTGAACACCGGCCGCACGCCCAGCTTGACGCGATGCTCGCGTACCTCCTCCTCGGTCACCCCGCCGGTCATCGCCTTGACCACCTCGTGGATCAGGCCGCTGCCCCGCGCGATCCCGCGATTCATCCCGCGCAGGTTCGCCGATTGCAGCGCCAGCCACGCCAGCCGCTTGTCGCTAAACCCCATCGCCTTCAGCCGCCGCATCCCCGCGGCGTCGATCGGCAGCCCCTCGGCCTTGACCTGCTCCTCGGCCGCAACGATCTCCGCGATCCGCTCGAGGAACCACGGATCGTATTTGGCGATCGCATGCACCTCTGCGACGGTGAAGCCCTCGCGCAACGCCTGCGCCGCGACCAGCAGCCGGTCCGGCGTCGCCCGCGCCAGCGCCGCCTCGATCTCCGCCCGGCCTGCGCCGACCAGCGCGTCGACCTGGTTGAACCCCGACAGCCCCGTCTCCAACCCCCGCAGCGCCTTTTGCAGTGACTCGTGGATCGTCCGCCCGATCGCCATCACCTCGCCGACGCTCTTCATGGCGGTGCCCAGCGTCGGCTCGGCCCCCTTGAACTTCTCGAACGCGAAGCGCGGGATCTTGGTCACGACATAGTCGATCGTCGGCTCGAAGCTCGCCGGCGTCGCGCCGGTGATGTCGTTCTCGATCTCGTCGAGCGTGTACCCCACCGCCAGCTTCGCCGCGACCTTGGCGATCGGGAAGCCGGTCGCCTTGCTCGCCAGCGCCGACGACCGCGACACGCGCGGGTTCATCTCGATGACGATCAACCGCCCGTCCTTCGGATTGACCGCGAACTGGACGTTGGAACCGCCTGTCTCGACACCGATTTCTCGGAGAACCGCGATCGATGCGTTGCGCATGATCTGGTATTCCTTGTCGGTCAGCGTGAGCGCCGGCGCGACGGTGATCGAGTCGCCGGTGTGCACCCCCATCGGGTCGACATTCTCGATCGAGCAGATGATGATGGCGTTGTCGGCGCGGTCGCGCACGACCTCCATCTCGTACTCCTTCCACCCGAGCAGCGACTCCTCGATCAGCACCTCGGTGGTCGGCGACAAGTCGAGCCCGTTGCGGACGATCTGGACGAACTCGGCACGGTTGTACGCGATGCCACCACCCGACCCGCCCATGGTAAAACTCGGCCGGATGATCGCCGGCAGCCCGACCTTCTCCAGCCCCGCCAGCGCCTCCGCCTCGGTGTGCGCGATCGCCGACTTCGCGCTGCCCAGCCCGATCCGGTCCATCGCGTCGCGGAACTTGAGCCGATCCTCCGCCATGTCGATCGCATCGGCATCCGCGCCGATCATGGTCACCCCGAACTTGTCGAGCGTCCCGTCCCGGAACAGCGCCAGCGCGGTGTTGAGCGCGGTCTGCCCCCCCATCGTCGGCAGCACCGCATCGGGCCGCTCCGCCTCGATGATCTTCGCCACCACCGCGGGCGTGATCGGCTCGACATAGGTCGCGTCGGCCAGCTCCGGATCGGTCATGATCGTCGCCGGGTTGGAGTTGACGAGGACGATGCGATAGCCCTCCTCCTTCAACGCCTTGATCGCCTGCGTGCCCGAATAATCGAACTCGCACGCCTGCCCGATGACGATCGGCCCCGCGCCGATCACGAGGATGGAGGAAATGTCGGTGCGTTTGGGCATTACTTCTTGTGATCCTCACAGAGCGGGGCGCTCAGTGTGAAGGCAATCGCCAACCCAAGACGCTGCGCTTCGTAGATTAGGCCGCCTATATCACGATAGGGCAGAGAACCCGGTCCACGCAGGACCACGAGCCGGGTGCCTCCCGACCCGGTTGCCTCCCCCTCTTGCCTCCATTTGCTGTACCGTCGGATCGTGCCCGCGAAAGCATCGATCTGCTTTTGAGAACCGGCGATGGAAATTAGTGCCGTAACCTCATCGGCGGTACGAGCACATTGTTGGATCAGCTGCGGTGGCGGAAGCGCCTGCATCACCTGCCCTCCCCAATTGACCTCACAAACCGCTCGAACAGATACAAGCTATCCTGCGGCCCTGGGCTCGCCTCCGGATGATACTGCACCGAGAACGCCGGCCGGTCGGTCAACTCCAGCCCCGCATTGCTTCCGTCGAACAGCGACACGTGCGTCTCGCGCGCGGTCGCGGGCAGCGACTCCCGCTCCACCGCGAAGCCGTGGTTCATGCTGGTGATCTCCACCGCGCCGTCGCTCAACCGCTTGACCGGATGGTTCGCGCCGCGATGCCCCTGGAACATCTTGGTCGTCCGCGCCCCCACCGCCAGCGCCAGCAGCTGGTGCCCCAGGCAGATGCCGAACAGCGGCAGCCCCGTGTCGAGCAGCGCCCGGATCACCGGCACCGCATACTCCCCCGTCGCCGCCGGATCGCCTGGCCCGTTGGACAGGAAGATGCCGTCCGGCTGCAACGCCATCACCTGCTCGAACGTCGCGGTCGCGGGCACCACCGACACCTTCGCCCCCGCCAGAGCAAGGTTGCGGAAGATGTTGCGTTTGCTGCCATAATCGATCGCGACGACGTGCGGCTTGCCGACGCCCCCGTCCGGCGCGCCATAGCCGAACCCGAGCCGCCACACCCCGCCTTCCCAGCCATAGTGCGTCGCGGTCGACACCCCCTTGGCGAGGTCCATCCCCTCCAGCCCCGGCCAGCTCGCCGCCATGTCGCGCAACAGGTCGAGGTCGAACGTGCCGGTTGAGGAATGCGCGATCACCCCCGTCGGCGCGCCCCCGCCCCGGATGCGCCGGGTCAGCGCCCGCGTGTCGACGCCCGCCAGCCCGATCCGGTGGTGCCGCCGCATCCACCCGTCCAGCCGCTCGGTCGACCGGAAGTTCGACGGCTCGGTCGGCAGCTCGCGCACGATCATCCCCAGCGCGTGCGGGCCGTCCGCCTCCACGTCGTCCGGGTTCGCGCCGACGTTGCCGATGTGCGGAAAGGTGAAGCAGATCGTCTGGCCCGCGAAGGACGGGTCGGTCATGATCTCCTGATACCCGGTCATCGCGGTGTGGAAGCACACCTCGCCCACCGCCTCGCCCTCCGCGCCGAAGCCGTGACCCCACACCACCTCGCCCGATGCGAGGACCAGGACGCCGGTGGCCTCCCCAGGAACGTCGGCGCGCATGGCGATAGGCTTGGCGTCGGCCATGGCAGGCGGGCACTCCGTTCAGATCAGCAATGTCGCTAAGCCCCGCCCGCTAGACCCCGACCCCCACCTCGTCAATAAGGGGGCATGATTCGAGACGACATCAAGAACGCCCAGATCGCCGCCATGAAGGCCGGCGACAAGGACAGCCGCGCCGCGATCGGCCTGATCCAGGCCGCGATCAAGAACCGCGATATCGAGGTTCGCACCCAGGCGAGCGCCCCTGCGGACGACGACGCGCTGGTGATCGAAGTGCTGCAAAAGATGGTCAAGCAGCGCCGCGAGTCGATCCAGATGTTCCGCAGCGGCGGACGCGAGGAACTCGCCGCCGCCGAGGAGGGCGAGGTCGCTGTGATCGAGCGCTTCCTCCCCCAGACCTTGTCCGACGACGAGACCCGCGCCGCGATCGAGGCGATCAAGGCGGACCTCGGCGCATCGGGCATGAAGGACATGGGCCGCGTCATGGCCGAGCTGAAGGCGCGCCACGCCGCGGTACTCGACATGAGTAAGGCGAGCGGGCTGGTAAAGGCCGCGCTCGCCTGACGCTGTCCTACATCGCGCGGGTCTGATAGGCCGGGCCCTCGCTGTTTCTCATCGTCGTATCGGCATCGCTCGCGTCGCCGTCGCCTGGTGGCGCGTCCGTGTCGCCTGTGGTCGCGCCCGTGTCGCGTCACCGTCGCCCGGTGTCGCGTCGCTGTCGCCCGATGTCGTGTCGGCGGCGCGTCGCGATCGCGTCACCGGCGCGGGCCGGTGGCGAACGGGTCGCTTCGGCCGCAAAAGGCGCTACGGCCTCCACTTCCTCCACTTGACGGCCCCGGCGACCGGCAAGTCCGTTGCGCCGGACCGACAGCTAGGGCATGGATAGAATCGCGCGATGGCCTTGACGCCCGCCTTTCTCGACGAGCTCCGCGCCCGCACCTCGCTGTCGGCGCTGGTGGGCAAGAGCGTCAAGCTGCAAAAGGCCGGGCGCGAGCACCGCGGCTGCTGCCCGTTCCACAACGAAAAGACGCCCAGCTTCTACGTCAACGACGACAAGGGCTTCTACCACTGCTTCGGCTGCTCCGCGCATGGCGACGCCATCCGCTGGATGACCGACCAGCGCGGCCTCCCCTTCATCGACGCGGTCAAGGAACTCGCCGACGCCGCCGGGCTGGAGATGCCCCAGCAGGACCGCCGCGCGGCGGAAAAGGCCGAGCGCGCCAAGGGCCTGTACGAGGCGCTCGACGACGCCGCCCGCTGGTTCACCGAACAGCTCGGCGGCCTGTCCGGCGAGGACGCCCGCGCCGTGCTGGCCAAGCGCGGCATCACCCCGGACACCGCCCGCATCTTCGGCCTCGGCTTCGCCCCCGACAGCCGCGGCAAGCTCAAGGCCGCGCTCAAGGACTATGGCGACCCGATGCTGGTCGAGGCCGGCCTCCTGATCCAGGTCGAGGGCAAGGAGCCGTACGACCGGTTCCGCGGCCGCCTCACCATCCCGATCCGCGACCCCCGCGGCCGCCCGATCGCCTTCGGCGCGCGGATCATTGGCGATGGCGAGCCCAAATACCTCAACTCGCCTGACACCCCGCTGTTCGACAAGGGCCGCACCCTCTACAACCTCGACCGAGCCGCCGCGCCCGCGCGCAAAGCGAACCGGTTGTTCGTGGTCGAAGGCTATCTCGACGTCATCGCCCTGTCCCAGGCCGGCATCGACGAGGCGGTCGCCCCGCTCGGCACCGCGCTGACCGAACACCAGCTCGAACGCCTGTGGCGCGTGGTCGACGTCCCCACCCTGTGCTTCGACGGCGATGCGGCCGGGCAGAAGGCCGCCTTGCGCGCCGCCCACCGCGCACTGCCCCTGATGCAGCCGGGCCGCTCGCTGCGCTTCGTCACCCTCCCCGATGGCCAGGACCCCGACGACCTCGTCCGCGCCCGCGGTGCGAACGGGTTCGAGGCGGCGGTGAAGGACGGCTGCGAATTCGTCCGCTTCCTGTGGGCTGCCGAGCGCGCCCGCCACGACACCACCTCCCCCGATGGCCGCACCGCGTTGAAGCAGGCGCTGCTCGACGCGGTCGGCACCATCCCCCACCCGATCCTCAAGGCCGAATACGCCCGCACGATCAACGACCTGTTCTTCGAAGCGTTCGGCTGGAAGAAGCGCGAGTGGAAGAAGGGCGAGGTCGACGCGGTCCGGGATGCGATGCAGGCGCTGCGCCAGCAGGGCGGCGGCCGGCCGGAGGACGCGTTGTGGCGGGCGGTGCTGCTCGGCCTGTCGCGCTATCCGGCGGTGCTCGTCCGCGAGGTCGAGGTGCTGGTCAAGCTGCGGATCGACAACGAGAACCTTGCGCGCTGGATGCAGGTTCTGACCGACGCGGCATTCGACGGCGGAGAGCTTGATGAAAGCCTGATCGCGACCATATTGGCGCAATCGGATGTTTCCCCGATCGAACGCCGCGACCTGACCCGCGACCTCGCCTTCTCCTTCTACCATCACGACGTGGAGCAGGCGCAGGCCGAAGACGACCTGAAACAGGTCATCCACATCCTCGACTGGGAGCGCGAGATCGCCCTGTCGATCCGGGAGGCCAACGAGCGGTTCGCGGCCGACATGTCGGAGGCCAACTGGCTGGAGCTCCAGCGGCTGGTCCACGACAAGAACAGGCTGGACCGGGAACATCTGGAATATATGGAGCTTGCCCGCGAGGCGGCTTGAACCCACTTGACTTAGGGTACCCACGGGAATGGCGAAGAACATGGCGGCTGAGGCGACCGACACGGTAGACACGGGCGACGCGCCGCTGCTCGACCTCAACGATTCGTCGATCAAGAAGGTGATCGCCCGGGCCAAGAAGCGCGGCTACATCACCTACGACCAGCTCAACGAGGCGCTGCCCCAGGGCGAGATGTCGTCCGATCAGATCGAGGACATCACCTCGGCGCTGAACGAGATGGGCATCAACATCGTCGAGAACGAGGAACAGGGCGAGGACGGCGAACCCGAGGAGCGTGCCGACGACGCCGACGAGCCGGAAGCCGCCGAGGACGGCAGCCCCGACACCCCCGCGGTCGAGAAGAAGAAGGAGACGGTCGATCGCACCGACGATCCCGTCCGCATGTACCTGCGCGAGATGGGCGCGGTCGAGCTTCTGTCGCGCGAAGGCGAGATTGCGATCGCCAAGCGGATCGAGGCGGGCCGGGACACGATGATCCTGGGGCTGTGTGAATCGCCCATCACCTTCAACGCGATCATCGACTGGTCGACCGCGCTCAACGAAGGCACGATGCAGCTGCGCGAGATCCTCGATCTCGACGCGATGCTTTCCAAGGGTCCGTCTGCCGAGCAGGTCGAGGGTGCCGAGGACGAGGGCGACGAGATCAGCGAGAAGACCGCGGGCGCGACCTTTAAGGAAGAGGACGAGGTCAAGGAGGAAGCGCCCGCCGATGACGACGACGACCTGACCGAGCACCGCACACCCCGCCCTTCGGACGACGAAGAGGAGGACAACACCCTTTCGCTCGCGCAGATGGAGGAACAGCTCAAGCCTCAGGCGCTCGAGCGGTTCGCCAACATCACCGCGCTCTACAAGAAGTTCGCCAGGATCCAGCAGACCCGCCTCGACGCGATGGCGGCGGGCGGCGAGCTGTCCGCGGGCGACGAGCGCAAATACCAGAAGCTGCGCGAGGACCTGACCGCCGAGGTCGAGAGCGTCCAGTTCCACAATGCCAAGATCGAGTATCTCGTCGACCAGCTCTACGCCTTCAACCGGCGGCTGACCGCGCTGGGCGGGCAGATGCTGCGGCTTGCCGAGCGGCACAAGGTACCGCGCGCGGACTTCCTCCAGCGCTATGTCGGGCACGAGCTCGACGACACTTGGCTCGCATCGGTGGGCAAGGTCGACAAGAAGTGGGCGAAGTTCGTCGCCGAAGAGGGCGCCGCGGTCGACCGTATCCGCACCGAGATCGGCGAGATCGCGCAGCAGACCGGCATGGCGCTGGTCGAGTTTCGCCGCATCGTCAACATGGTCCAGAAGGGCGAGCGCGAGGCCAGGATCGCCAAGAAGGAGATGGTCGAGGCCAACCTGCGCCTCGTGATCTCGATCGCCAAGAAGTACACCAACCGCGGGCTGCAGTTCCTGGACCTGATCCAGGAGGGGAACATCGGCCTGATGAAGGCGGTCGACAAGTTCGAGTATCGCCGCGGCTACAAGTTCTCGACCTATGCGACCTGGTGGATCCGCCAGGCGATCACCCGCTCGATCGCCGACCAGGCGCGCACGATCCGCATCCCGGTTCACATGATCGAGACGATCAACAAGCTGGTCCGGACCTCACGCCAGTTCCTCCACGAGCAGGGCCGCGAGCCCACGCCCGAGGAGATGGCCGAGCGCCTGTCGATGCCGCTCGAGAAGGTCCGCAAGGTGATGAAGATCGCCAAGGAGCCGATCTCCCTCGAAACGCCGATCGG
>Ga0325401_1000138_pt1 | contig 44257 bp, 35 predicted proteins | sample PopdelMetagenome_FD_205666 | JGI IMG/M metagenome (GOLD analysis project Ga0325401, IMG submission 205666) | Populus deltoides microbial communities from Bellville, Georgia, United States - Xylem-PdKOR-R2 | ecosystem: Host-associated > Plants > Phyllosphere > Stem > Wood/Secondary xylem | place...
ATGGTGAACTTGTAATTTAATAAATCCGGTCAAAATTAAAATAAATTTTTTAAAAATAAAAATAATATTATTTTATTAAAATAATAATATTAATAAGATCAATTAAAATTAACATATTTCAATCATGACTCGAATATTATACCAAATTAGATTTAATAATTATGTCATGTAGGCAAAATAATTCTGCAATTTATATGAGTTAATTAGACCAGAACTTTGTTAGAAATTCTATTGTGAATATTTTTTATTTAATTATCACATCAATTTTCTGCGCATGTAGGCAAAAATATATTTGATGGGGGTCTATTTTTAATTTCTGAGTTTTAAATAATTTCTATGAATTTTTTATTCAACGATGATATGTGTCTTAAAGTTTGTATGCATTGTCCAGTAATTCAAGGACCGAAAATAATCACATGTTTGATAAAAAAAATTAAAAATTTAAACAGACAAGTGTTACGTGTTTTTTTTTTTTTTTTTGAACATAGAAAACGTTGGAATAATTTTTTTTTGGTATATAGAAGGCTCCCCTTATCCACTGAATAAACCGGGAATATTTGTGATAAACTTCACTGTATAAACATGAACAGTAATTTTTTTTTAATTCAACTTTTTTTCTTTATATTTTATCGTTTTCTTTCAATTTCATCATTGTTCTTCTTAATTACACTGAATGTTTTTTAATAATCACCTAAATTATCTTTAAACTAAACAAATCAGTTAGATCATATTAAAAAAAACTCTCACACAATTTAATTTTAAACTTAGAATATATAAAGAGTCGGGTCAAAATACTTTTTAAGTTAATTTTATCCTTTTGTTTTTAAATTTTTCTTACGAGTCAACCGAGTTACTTTGAACCAGTCAAGGTGATCTGGTTACGTCAAAATAATGTTAGGCCACGAATTAAATCACGAGATTTTGTAATCGACTTATTAAAGTCGAGTTTAAAAACAATGTCAAATAATGATCTATAACCTATTAATTTTTTGTTATGTTTTTTTTTGTTTTATTTCGTAATATAGTGTAAACATGTAAACTAGTACCTAACTAATTAATTGGATAACAAGAAAAAATAGTGTTTCAAAGAGATCAAAAACCCATTCATTCTCTTGACAACCAATACATGTGAAGTTGACATTAAGCTAATTTATTAATTAGCTCAATAAACCTGAACTTAATAATATTTATTGATTGAAGTAATTAATACTTGCATAGGCATAGTTCATTATGCCACATCCTGAAGCATTATTATCTTGTATATCACTATAATTTATACTTACACGGAATCTATTTGCAATTAAAAAAATGCTATTTATATCAAATTAAAGAAATTTAAATCTGAATCTTGAATTTTTAAATCTGAATCTTGATAATATTCTTGATCATCCTTTTAGGGGCTTGAGGCCACAGAGCCAGTCCAAAAAGTCCTACAAACTACATCAATCACTTGTCAGGGATCAGGCCACAAGGGAATGCCCAAGGGCCAGATTTGAAATCAACTTCATGGCCTTGCCAGTTTATTGTCGTGGGCTTTCTTTTGTGCTTTTGCTTCTCCTTCAATGTCTGGGCTTGCTCTTGCTCTTGCTTTCTTTCTTACAGCCTCACCAACTTTCTCCACCACCACATCTCTTATTATCCTTGCAATGTACTCACTTTCAAAGCCTCCATTGTTGTTCCTGATCACCTCCATAGCCACACCAACACTCTCTACTAATGGCTGGTTGGAGCCCACACGCATATATAGCTACCATTATACAGCTGGTATATAATTCAATGAAAATGCTGGAGTTGGTGCCTATAACTGAACAAAATCACAGAGTACAGACAGTCTGATTTTAAAGCTTTTAAAATGTTAAAGAAACTAGGGCTTGCTATTTCTAGAGCCTCCGGGAGGGTTTCCAAGAGATGGAGCGGTAGGCCTTTTGCGGTGAGGTAATGAGCAAGGAGATTCAAAGTTGGAAGGTGGAGTTCAATAAATTAATTTGATTGCAACTTGAATATTCTTGACATAATTTAGGCCTTAAGAATTCGAGGTTTATAGGCATGGAACAAAAGTATACGTAGAAGTTTCTCTCTGGATTTTTATTGGCTAGCTCTGGGAAAGGAGATACGTGACCATGAGCTAACTATGAAACAAACATGGAAAAATTTAAAATTAATTTAATAAAACAATGGTAACAAGTTGAGAACAAGTTGAGGGATTGAATTTGAAGTTTCTTTAACAAGAACTTACTTATAATTCGTTTCAAAACCTAAGGAGATTCTTGACAAGAAGGAACTTTCATTGAAAAATTTATACATATATTTGATTCTTTTTTAAACCTTCCAACGCGTTGCTGACATTAGATGATTAATTTGGGTATGCATAAAAAAAATCACAGATAAGAAGGCGCCATAGGCGCCCATAGGCTTATTAGCAAAATCAAGAAAGAGCACAAGCCTATAACTAATAATATATTGATGGATGCCCCAAAAAGGAGAGCTATTCGGTTTCTAATGTTTCCATGGTTAGCATATAGTCGCACACATCCCACATGCATGTAGCCAAGAAGCTTTCGAAGAGAAACTTTCATATTTATCTTTGTTCCACACCTGCTAACCTTGCCATGTATATCAAAGAAAACCTATTGGAAGAAGAAAAGTAGTTCTCTTCAATACAATTCTTGTACAACTTCATCTTCCATCATTGCCTGACCTTCCTCTTCATTACCACACAACCAAAGGCCTGCATGCCGAAGCATCTCCTGGGAAACTTGATGCAAGCATTTGATAAGGCAAGCAGTAGCTTCTCCAACATTTTGACAACATTAAAGCCAGATTTGCTTATTTGTGATTTCTTTCAGCCATGGGCTCTTGCGCTGGCTTTATCACTGAATATTCCAACCGTTCAGTTTGTGATTAGTAGCAATGAGGCAAATTCTGTTGCAGTTCATGCCCTCAAGAACTCAGGTAATCAGTCTGATCACGACAGTCTATTATTCAAGATTCTGCAAAAGATTTTCCGATAGTTAAAGACTGAATTCTTCAACACTTGGAACAATCCTCTAGCACAATGCTGGTCCGGAGAAGAGATTGAAGGTAGATACTTAGATGATCTCTCTGCTGTAGCCATGAAGAAGATTGTGCTTGTTCAAGGCCCTAGCTAGTAATCAAGAAGGTGAAAAAACAGAAATCACAGAATGGCTTAACAAGAAAGACACATCTTGAGTCATTTTTGTTTCATTTGGCACTGAAAATTATTTGTCAAAGGAGGAAAGAGAAGAGCTGGCACTTGGACTACTGCTTAGCAATGTAAACTTTATATGGGTCCTAAGGTTTGCTCAAGGAGAGGAAATTAGTGCAAAAGAAGCATTGCCTGAGGGTTTCTTTGATATGGTTGGAGAAAGGGGACTGATAGTCGAGGAATGGGCTCCACAGAAGAGAATTTCGAGTCATCCTGGCATTGGTGGATTTCTGAGTCACTGTGGTTGGAATTCTGTGTTGGAGAGCATGTGATTTGGTGATCCAATAATAGCTATGCCTTTGTATATGGATCAACCTTTGAATGGTGGATTTGTAGTGGAGTAGGAGCTGGTTTGAAAATCCACCTGTTCCTTTTCTTTTTCTGACTATCAACAGAACTAGTATACAGTTTAAGGATTTGATCATTCGAACAAGTGGTAAAATGTTTATGATCTGGGTACTGAATTTTGTCATTATATAATTTGTTTTATCGTTAGATTTTTGACCTCTCCACATAATCTAAATTTAACTCGGTTAATATTCAAAACAGTTGAGAAAAAATAATCACATTATGAGAAGAAATCAGGCCTACATGATTTTAGCGCAGCGATTGTTTTCGGCCATTAACATGAACCTAGTTAAATTCAATAAAGAGACACAACATTATTGAATGAATACATGAATGAATAATGTTCCCCCCCAAAAAAAAAAAAAGTTCATTGAGTTTAACACAATATGAGAGAGCTTGATTATACAAGGCAGAGGTATCTCAGCGTATGGACTCCATGATCTTGTTCAGCTCTTCCAGCTTCTTCATCCTCTGTTTTTCACTCTCAGTCAGCAGCTGACAAGAAGGTAACAGTGAGAAAGAAGGATTAAAAGAAAAGAACTCAAAACTCAAAAGGTTTGGAGACAAGAGTACAAGTCCTGAGTACCGGTGGAAATTAAATTCTGAATTAAACAATACCTCCATTAATGTGGCTACTAGCTGAGCTTTTTCTCTATTCTTTTCGTTGAATGCTTCCAGGGCTTCTTTGTATTCTTTCTCCTGTTAACAATCAGGACAAATTTAGATATCTTGTCTAGGAAGAAGAAAGCATGCAAAACATGGGAGCAACTGTTGCTTGCACCTTCTTCTGGCAGCTCTGGCCTAGAGGTTTCAACTCTTTATTTGCCATATCAATCTTCTTACGTGCAATTGCAACGTCTTTTCTCAAAGGGTCAGCCAGCACTTCAAGTTCCTGATCATACAAAAAAATAGGGCATAAAATGCTGGAGCATCAACTAAATTTGTTGCTTGTTATTCAAGAAGCACAGTTGCAGCATTTTCTTCCCTCATAATTAACTTACTTCCCAAATGTGTGTCAAGCGTCTTGTTTCTTCTTCGGCACGGCCTAATTGAAGTTCGACTTTCTCCCTCACCTCCATCTTCTTTCTCTCAATCTCTTCCTCTCTAGCTTGAAACTTGGATATGTCCAGCCTTGGAATCTCCTCTTCTTCATTGATCTCTTCTGTCGATAGCCTCCCACTGCTGCCAATATTACTTCCCATGTTTTTCATCTTTCACCACAGGCTGATCAAACTACTCTAAGAGTTTCTATGTTTGGCAGCGAAGTTCCACAAAACTCTAAAATGCTTAACATTCTTTTGTATCATCTCCTCGTGTTGGTCTCTTGCTTTTGCTTCAAACCTCCACGATCAAACTTGCTTCCTTTTCACTACATTCCTGAGAAAGCAAGAGCAAATATCCCAAAATGCTCCCCAAGACTACTTGCTTCCTGTTGAAAAGATTTCAAAAAAAGCAAAGTCAAGACATCCAAAGAATGGGAATTACTTACTTTATTCTAAGAGAATCAATCACCTACTTCCAAGTTTCACTAATTAGTATGCTAGCTTTCTTGTAACCCTAGTGCTTGCTAGATCAGCGGCAAACTCTCCTTAAAAAAGGTGCTTTGCTGGGCAACGATAATGGAACTAAGGATCTCTAGTGCGGTCCTGTCTTTCTTTAGTATCTAGTAGTTAAGCAGTCAAATCCCAATAGAGAAACCAATATTTTTTCCTAGTCAGGTAAGTGATTGCCTAACAGAACAATGTTGAGGCGCACACAATGTATATGCATGGATGTGCAGGGATAAAAAAAAGAGAAGTTTGCACATAAAACTTTGCTTGAATGGAAAGGAATGGTCTCATATGACTTCACATGGTTTGCGGATTTTATCGTGTCTGTATCTGCATCTTCCTGTCCCTCTTCTTTTCTGTTTATTTTGATGCATAAGCGTGTTTGGTATTCAAGTTGCGAGCACTTATTTTTTCAAATATTTTTTAATATAATATATTAAAATAATTTAAAAACATAAAAAATATATAATAATAATAATAATAAAATATTAATGAAATATTTTTTTAAATATATATATTTTAAATAACATTCATAATTAAAAAACAGGTTGCTTTTTTTTTATTTTTATTTTATTTTATCCTTTCTCTGTCATTTCACTTTCCTTAAATTGCCTCCCATCCCATCCTTTACCAGGCAGGGTCAGATCATCATCATTACATGTTCTTTTCAGCTGGTTAAGCCACGGGAGCACAATTTACTTTAAGCATAGCTTTTAAACTTAACTTCGAGGTGAATCCATGATATGTGCTGACTCACTCACTAATGAGCTAGTGCTGTTTTTTTCTTTTTTAATATTTTAAAAAAATTTATTTTTAAAAATAATTTTAAATAAAAAATATTTTGAAAAATAACCCAACCCTTTTATAAACAAGTTGTTATAAATTAAATGATTTCAATTGAGTTAATTTAAATTAATTAATTATTTTTATTTTATAAATTTATAAAAATGATATTATTTTAAAAAAAATAAAAAATAAAAAATTTAATTATATATATATTTTTAAATTAATTAAATTATAAATCAGCATGAATTTTTATACCAAGTTAATTATTATTATTATTATTATTTTTTTGTCGAAACTTGATTTAGTTTATATCCCGAATTATCCAAATTATGAATTAACTAACCGAGTGAGATCACGTTTTAAAACAACAACTTTAACCACTTGCAATTGTTAAATTTATGGTTTACATATATATATTAGTTTTTTTTTTTTTTTTTTGTAAGAGGAAAACAGATGAGACCAAAGTGGTAATTGAAAGCCACGATTGCGTGATATGTTGGGTCAAAGTATTAAATAAAAGCTCGTGAAAAATAAATATTAAGAACCTGTTTTTGCTCGTGAAAATCTTTTAATTCCAATATTAGGTAATTGAAATCCAAACCAAATCTATTAAAACCAATTAATTTTTTATTAGCATTATTTTATAATAAAATAAAATAAAATAATTTTTTTTAAATATAAAAATTTATTTTATAACTATATTAAAAATGTATTTATTTTATTTTTCCATTCTATTTTTTAAACAAAAAATTTCCGTTTCTATACATGTATATATAAATTAATAATTAAAATAATAATCAAGTAATTAATTACTTTAATTATTCACTAACCCCGCGAGGCACCAGGTAAAGGCATAGTGTTATTAAACAACGAAAAAATAAAAATAAATCCAGTAGACACTAGTGCAAAACATTCAACACACATGTCCTTCAATCTTCTCTTTACCTAAACCTAAAAAATACCGAGCTACTTCTCTATGCATGACATGAAAAATTTAGAGAAGCAACACAGAATTTGATCAAAAATAGTCAAGAAATCAATCGTGGGTTTCTTTATTTTCAACAACAAAGAAAGGTTTGATCATTTTTCTTTGATCTCTCAATCATAGAAATCGAATTCCTCTCTGGATTTTTCTTTGAATGGTGTTTTCAATAGATTTGGAGTGTTGCTAGCATAAATCTGCAGAAATACTTTACTGGGTTCTGTCTATTCCAGGGTTTGACTTTTTAAATTGCTTAGAGATTGAATTTTGGTGATTTATTGTGTTATGATAGATTCTATATGATCAAAAGCTCAAGGCTTTATATAGATATAGATAGCGGATTTGCTTTTTATCTCTTAGTAATTAAGAAAGATGCAGTCTAGGAAGCCTGAAGATTACATCGCACAGTCTCCATCTGCAAAGACACGTAATCAACATAGAACTGAAGTTGGACATGACTCTCATCCTGCTCCTCGCCGTCACGCAGTGGATCGGTCTCCACGCGTGCAGCAGCGAAGGAGTTTAAGCCCTCGTAGGAAGGTTGAGGGTACTAGAAAGGTAGTTCATGGGGAGGGAAGGAGCAGCTCGACCGAAAGAAGGGACTCTAGTTGGCATTTGGGTGCAGGTAGGACTGAAAAAGTCCGGTCTGGTTCCCCACAGTACGCCCAAGAGCGTAAAAAGCCTCGTTTTGATGAGGGGGTTGTGCATAGGAAATACAGGCAAGTTGAGGAACATGTTGATGGTAAAAGTAATAGATTGAAGCGAGGCTATGGATATGATCATCATGCTGCATCTTCTAGAGCGAGTAAAGAGAAGGATTATCGTGATAACAGGGGCGTGGGTATTGATGGGCATGGCATGATGGGGCAGAAATCAGTGCCTGAGGAAGATGGTATGATAAGAGGGTCATATCGGGTGCCTCGAGATTTGGTTCCCAACTCAAATTATGGAGATACTGGATCACATATACAGTCAATGTCTCGGAATATGGATATTGGCCACTTTGATGATGAAGAACTTCAATTTCGAGAGACTATACCATCAGATAAGATTCCGGCCAGGAGATTTTACGAAGAAGGGGAAAAACCTATGTTTCATTCAAGATATGTTCCGTACACCAGGATGTCAGCTCCTCACTCTAAGGATTTGGAAAGCGCTCCTCGATTTAAAGATTTTGCTGGTTCATCTTCTGGATTCTCAAGGAGTGAGTTTCCAGGTTCTTATAGAGAAGGCATGCCCTTAGCTGCTTCAGATGAATATCCAAGGAGCAGCATAAAACTCACAGAACCTACGAATTTTAACACATATAGGGAAAGGTCAGTTATGGACATAAGAGACTATGAGGCTAGTAAGAGAATTATGACAAGTTATCCGCAGGGTGCCTATAATCCTAAAAGGCCCTCGCATGATCATTACTTCTACTCCAAATCACAAGAAATTGTGGATGACAATCATGCATATCCATCTGACGATGTACACAGAATGATGTCTCCACCTTCTCCATTGAACTATGAGCGTGCTCAAACAGATTTTGAGCATAGAGAATTTTCAAGAATGAGTATGCACCATGTTAGAGACAGGACTGATCACACTGATGGTTCCTTTATAAACGTGAGAAGGAGCACTGTATTTGACCATCCCACAATACAAAGGCAAGCACCCATGGAGAACCTTGATACAGGCAGAATACAAAACACATCAAAGCACAATGTGGAATATTTGGGTTCAGCATATACTCAAGTTGATCGTGGACAGGGAGAGTTACAAGATAATAGGAGATCTCATTCGGGTGTCACACAGGATCGCCAAGTCCCACATTTGAGACCAAATTATGGGTTTGGAAGAGATGCAGGTCCACAGTTTCAAAAGGAAATATTGCATGATCCTCCTATGCCAATATATGACATGGAAATGAAGAGATTTGCTGCCCAGAGGCAAAGAATGAGGGGAGAGCTTGCCTCGTATGAGCCACCAGATAAAGCATTCAACCGAAACTATGTAATGGAGGAAGAAATAAATAGGCATGACAGAAAGTACATTGTGGAGGAAGATATAAATAGGCACGATACAAGAAATATTGTGTCAAACAAACGGAATTTACCTCAAGAATTTGAAGATCTTTATGAAAGTGGTGAGGAATGGGTAGATGAAGATACAGGTGCTTTACATGTGTCCAGGACTCGGAGGTTTGACCAGAGTGCATATAGAAATGCTAAAAGGACATACGATAGAGATAATTTTGGAGATTCTGCATCTGAAGACTGGTTGTCTTCTCAAGATTCCTCGGTGCATGCTCAAAGGGATTTGATTAGAGATTATAAACCTGGTGCTAAATATATGAAGGGTCATCCGAGATCTGGTCCTTTAAGTTGGTATAACTCACACCAGACTGATAAAAAAAGTGTTCATAGACAGCATAGGATTTGGAAAAGAAATGATGATTATGGCAATGATGCAAATATAAATGATGATGACCAGCCAGAAGATTGGGTAAATCTTGGGGAGGCTGAACCACGTGAGGGCTCTGAGGAATTCAAGCAACTGGTGGATGAAGCCTTCTTACTGTTTTCAAAAAGATTAAATTTGAACACAGCAGTTCGAAGAAGATACAAGGAGCAAGGAAAAGCTGGTAGTTTGTTCTGCGTCGTATGTGGCAAAAGGTCTGTTTTCTTTTCTGTGATATGCATTTTTAAAGTGGAGAGCATTTCCATATTTTGATTCAGGAGTTTCCTAGTTTGTGCTACAGCGGGAATCAGGTGAGTTTGGCTTAACCCAAAAGACATGTTTTTTAGTTATTTCTGTGATATGTTACTATTACTTGCTGGGAATCCTTATGGTTTTTCAGTTATTTCTGTGTTATGTTACTATTACTTGCTGGGTAATCCTTATGTAAATGTTATTACTTGGTGAGAGGTGATTGGTCAGAGTAATTCTTTCAGTGAAAGTCACATAAATGATTGTTGTGTGCATGTTGATGGACTAAGAGTGATCAAGAATTACAAGTTCTGTTTGACAATTTTTTTCTCTCTCTTAAGCTGTTGTTTGACATGGCATTTAAATGCCAAAAAAATTGGCAATATATTAACTATTAGCAAATGTTTATAATGTGTAACTGGATGGCACTACGCTGCTGGAAGCAGAAGAAGAATTACACTGGAGGTATGTTGTGTGTGGCTATTCTAGAAGAAGAAGGGGGTGCTATAGTTATGGATGTATCAGAAAGGGAAGATTGAGTTAGTTAGCTGGTCCAATTGGTCGGAGAAAAGGGGCTAACTGCTTTGCAGATTTTATACTGCTTGGGGACAAGTTAATTCTGTTTAATTGTAAGGCATTAGCACTTTATTTCTCAAAGAATGCCCATGTGATATTTGCTTGTTCACCTTGCATATGTTTTCGGTAGGCATGGGGTATTGTGAAGGACTTCATTTTCTTTCCATAAAAAGAAGCTTATTCCATGCAACTTATAGAAAGTGGCTCATGAGACATTAATATTCGTTCATGTTAATTTCTTTACTATACTTGTTGATGGATGTTATGTTTGTCCATCAAGTTCCTTTTGGCATTGTCGAAATATAGTGTGCACCCCACTGCTGTATGTTTACATGCCTGTACTTTTAACAGCTCATCAAAGGAGTTCATGGCTGCTCAAAACCTGGTACAGCATGCCTTTATGTCCCACAAGATTGGGCTGAGAGCGCAACACTTGGGTCTTCACAAGGCAATATGTGTTTTGATGGGGTGGAATAGTTCTGTGCCTTGTGACGCAATAACATGTGCTCCTGAGATCTTGCCTGATGAAGAAGCTTTTGCTCAGAAAGAGGATTTGATGCTCTGGCCTCCACTTGTTGTCATCCACAACATTTCTATGTCAAACAACAACCCAGAACAACAGAAGGTCATACCTATTGAAGGGGTTGAGGCTTTTCTGAGAGGCAAGTCCCAATTTATTTGATTAGTTATTGAATACAGTTGTGCTAAAATCAAATTTGAGTGGGGATGGATGTAAAGAACATCTTTCTAATGCTGATGAAGAAAAGATTGGGTTAAATTCAATTAGCCTTTGAACATACAAGGAAGAAGAACAGCATATATTTCATGTTTTAAATTTTTTCTGCACTATTTGAAGCAGCTGTATATTTAGGATTTGCCAGCCTAACATTCTGTTTCACTTCTACTAATTCACTGCATCCCTTGTCTCTTTGCATAATGATAGGTAAAGGTATTGTTGGGGGTAAAATCAAGGTATGCCTAGGAAAACCTGCCGACCAAAGTGTTATGTTGGTAAAGTTTTTGGGAACTTTTACTGGACTTGGAAATGCAGAGAAGCTTCACAAATATTTTGCAGAGAAGAAACACGGGAGAGAAGAATTTGAGCATAACACATCCAACAACATTAACAACAGCAATAGTTTGGAAGAAGAAACTCAAGGAGGCCAGTTGGAGGAGCACCTACTATACGGGTACCTGGGAATTGCTGAGGACTTGGACAGGCTTGATTTTAATACCAAGAAGAGGATTCTAATAAAGAGCAAGAAGGAAATTCAAGAGCTGGCAAATGCTCCTGTTAAAACTGATGATAAGTCGCTGAATAAATAGCTGATGACAAATATTGACTTAAAACATGGTGAAGCAATTCCAAGTTCCTTCTGGAGGAATCTTCTGTGAAAATGTTTCTCCATCATTATTTCTAGTCTATTGGCAGTGCAATACTACCTTAAGCAATGTGTGCTTCTTAAGATTTGGAATATCTTTGTTGTGAAGACAGAAAATTATGTGCAAAAGTTACCCACCTTTATCTGTAGTCTATTGGTAGTACAACGTTAATTTTAATCTATCAATACAGATCTAGACTTCGAACATCTTTGTTATGTAACTCTTTCCCTAATCAGATATTACCTAATGTAATTCCATACCGTGTTTGACAATTCAATCTCTTACAGAAAATTTGCTATAATTTGTGGAGTATGAAATGCGTTGGATTAGAACCGTTCCTTTTCTCAAAAAAGAGAGAAGATTAGGGCCTGCTCAGTTGCGGAAGACTCATTCTTGAGTGCATCTTTAAGTTCTGTGTCTGTTCTTGTCTTGTCTTCTCACTCTGTTGTTCCTTTGGCAGCAAATGACCTTACACATTACATCATATCCAACAAAGTTGGACTGAACTTGGATAGCTTGATTCATGTTTCCTTCTTTAACTTTTTGCTGATTTATATGAAAGTGGAGTATATACAGGTCTAGGGCTACCACAGCTAACTCACCACTACACCACTACTTCAAGGATTAGCCGTGTCAGATCATACCAGTTCAATTTGAGCCAAGTAGGCTCTGCCCTTTTTACCACACGAAGGAGAGAGAGTGGCTATCCGATGGTAGGAGACTAGGAGTTGCACCCATGACTTGGAATGCCACGGGTTCACTGCTTAACCCCGCTCCTAAATCCTTCGGTGGTACACATTTGTTTAGGATGAACGTGATAGTGTAACATGAACTGTATTTCAGAAATTTACGAGTAAATCTATAAATCATCATATCAATACAAGTCGATCAATTTTTATTAAAATAATTTTTTTTTAAGTTAACCTAAATTGAATAAAAATAAATATAATTGGGTGAATAAAAAAATATAATTGAGTTAAATCAATTTTACCAGAGTTTAATTTAAAACCCAATTTAGATTAAACTTCGAATTACAGAATTTAGAATTTTTAGATCAACCGATTGGCCAGGATAAATTTAATAACTTTGGTTTTCACTGTCTTCCATATGTTAGAAAGAAAATAAGGTTTAAAACACAAGATGGTAGAAGAAAATTGCTGAAGGTTGTAAATAAACAGATAAAATTCTTGTTCTGCATTCAATGAAATTTATTAAAGAACAATAGATTAGGACTTCCATTATTAATGAATACACAAGACATGAAGAAATAAAAAATTCAAGGGAGGCAAGCAAGTTAGCAAGCCACTGATAAATTTTATCCAGATTTCAGACACGACAGAGTCTGCAAGATTCTTTCGAGACTCTTTCCTGTCTTCTTTGGAAGTTGAGGTACTTGATTCCGTAGGCAAAGGTAAACAAGAAGAGTAAGACAAAACCGATATGGGCGGCTGCAACGGCTCCGAGGAAGTCATATTCAAATCCTATGCTTGCCTTAAGTAGCACATTTACTGGGGTTGGACTGTCTTCCGGTACCTCGATTAGTTTTTTGAGGTTGCCCACCTGAGAGGTTGGCTATAGATTGTCCAAGAGACTGGAGAAGCCCATTAGTACCACCTCCACCAGATAGGAATTTGCTGCAAACTAGAGTTGTCAGGTTTCAGTTTTATTTTTTACAATATCCTAGATAGGCATTAGGAACTACGTAAAAATTCATCGGTAAAACACACTGTTCTGGGGACGAGGAAGCCAGACAACAGGTGGCAGCAATTTGGTGGCCTGGAGTGAGAGCGACAAGCATCATCCCGTAAAGAGTGAAGTACATGAAGGCAGTGAATATGAAGAAATAGAACCACAAGAAGTTCTTAATTTCCCATGAGAACTCAATCTTCACGTAGAGCAATATACTGTAGACCACAGTTTGGATTGCAACATAAATTCCCTCTATGGCAACCTGTAAGGCACAAGATAGGATCGGCTATCCATTTATAAACGCTTTCTGGTGTCCGCAAATATTACTCCAAAGTTTTAGCTTATTTTACCTGAGCAAATGCACAAGGCAGTTCGTAGTACATTCCAGCTGCTCTTTCACGGTAGAAGACTATTATTTCTATCGACACGATTGACATCACTGAGAAGTGTTGGTGGCTCCGAGGAAAATGACAGCAGAATACATTGCTCCAAGCAAATTGAACAGGTCTTGTTACTTGTGTCTGTTTACAAGAGTTTGCAAGTGCTTAAGATGGATTCAAATATTAACATTGACAGAAATCACATTCCTAGTGCCTATCCATTGAAAACATGGCTCCATTTTCCCAAAAGAAAAATTCGGTCTATAGTCCTTCAGAAACTGTGCAGAATACAACAACCTGACTAGCTAACGGCAAGTTTATGATGTTCTTTCAATAAGCTTCTACTTTTATTTTCCAAAAATCTCTATAAGGTTTCGAAAAAGCATTTTGTTGCTTGTCATCAATGAGAATTAACAGTAAGAAGAGAATCAAATATTACACAACTTACATCTTTTGCCCTTGGTTCCAGAAAATAAGTCCAAATATAAGACCAATAGCCACTGTCATGAACAATCGCATGGCATTATATCGTGGGTTCTTCCAGCAAGACCATTTCTGTTTCAAGAAGCATGCCTTGCATTGAGTTAAGAAATCCTGCGAGTATTGTGTTGGAAAGTAAAGTTCCTCAGATCCTGTTACCGGAGTGCTTAGTTTTTCAATTAGTTCCTGATTTGACCTGTTTCAGAAAGGAAATAAACTATAAGCAATGGTCATAGTTGAGAACTAATTTAAGGAACAATGAAAGGGAGAATAAGGGGAAAAAACAATGAGGCAGAGACTGACAGGAAAGCATGAGTTAGTAGTACGAGATTCTTACCGGTAGAGTTTAGATTTTGCATATATTTCTGAAAAGTCTACATTAAGTTGAGCTTCAACTGCAGTTGAACTGATTTCCAGCATCCATGTAGCAGGATTATAACCATCTTTGATCTTAGGAACCTCTGGTACAGCCTCAAAGATGTTGTAGATATTAAGTACTGGAAAACTTGTAAAAGATTTTAACATTTGAGAAGCAGTACTCACTTCAAAGTTCAAAGTATTCTATGAGCTTGTGAGACTCGCGACCAAGGGGTCCTGCATAAATGACTTGTCGTCCTCTCTTCATCAGTAATAGCTGCAGAAGATGAAGTGACAAAAAATAAACTTGAAGCGTCGTTGCTTCAAAAAATCAGTGTATTGAATGACCAAAACATATGACAAATTGAAATAACTCATCAAAAGCTTCGAAAATATCTATGCTTGGTTGGTGAATAGTACAGACTACAGTTCGGCCTGTATCTACTGTAACTGTACGCATAACAATTGCGGCAGCTCTAGCATCAAGGCCTGATGTTGGCTCGTCCATGAAGATGATGGATGGATTAGCAACCAATTCTACTGCTATAGTGAGTCACTTTCTCTGCTCAGTCGACAAACCATCTATTCCGAGAAGACCTACCATAGATTCCTTAGTGGGTTCAGCTCAACCAAATCCATGACTTCCTCAACAAACATCTGTAGCACAAAAGATGAAAACCTGCTGATCAATATTTATGGAGGATGCAGAAATAGCCATGTGCATCAGAACTTAAGCAAATAGCTAATACTATGGAATGAAATGCAATTTTCATGAAGAAAAAATACATTTCTTGTATCCTCTTTAATTTCCTTGGCGAGACGCAACAAAGCGGAGTACAGGAGGGATTCATAGACGGTTACATACGGAGAATGGATATCATTCTGCTCACAGTAACCGCTAACCCGAGCAAAAGTTTCTTGCTTCTATGGATAACCAGAAATGCTGATACTTCCTTCAATGTACCATCCAGTTTTTCGACCAGCAAGAACATCCATCAAAGTTGTCTTTCCAGCACCACTTACAAGTTACACCAACCGATGCTGTTAGAACACAGGGCCTGAAAACACCACTAACATCACGTAACAGCTGGAGGCAATCCTCTTCAATTCCTTGCATTTTCATTTCCTGATAAATAAAAAACCTAGATTTCATTATTATCAACAAAAAGTTCACAATCTACTTGAATGATGAACTTCTCAATAAAAATTAAACGGACATTTCATCAATGTTCTTTCATGATCTTTATATTTTCTGTTGTAAGTGATAGTACAAAATAGATTAGAGATATACTTACCATAGGCACATCAACATAGTAATTCACATGATTAAATGCAAGTGACAAGGGCTGGAAGGGCAACACCATTCCTCGTTGCTTAGGCGCTTGCTCTGCAACTGCAAATGATAAGCACAAAAATGATTAAGATAGCAGTTTTGCCACACTGATTGAATAGAAACCTTTCTTGAACATGATCATGTAGAAGTTATGCATTGATAGTAAACTTATGAGTCAACTATATGGTCTTGAGTAGTGGAGATCAAGAAAAAAAAAATTATTGGTGACATGGGATGAAGAGAAACAGCAGGTTTCTATGCAGAAAGCTGTTGAAGTACAGTACAGTTTAGTTATTAAGTTTTATTGTTAAGAAGTGAACCTTCAGAGAATTGGGCAGCAGATGCTGGAGTCATTTCTAAGGCCTTTGCTGTTTGCTTTCCAGTTGAGGATGACTTCTTCGTAGTCTCATCCTCTTCCAGAATAATGGATTTAGAATCTCCCAGAGCTGCATTATTTCCAAAAATTTATTAAAGTCAATATTAAGCTTACGTAGCCAAAATGAAGATCAGTATCAGAGTTGATGGCTTACGATCCAAATAAGTCAGTGCTGCTACAAAAAGGACATTAAAAACCAGAGCAAATCCTCGAAGTACCCCAATCGAAATCCAATACCAATATCCTTCTATGAACATGCCTCGCATTTTCAGAAGAACCTTTCCAACAGTGGGCTCAGAAAATGCTTTGTCATGATTTGGCTGCAGCAAGGAAAGACCACTTTAGTTCAGATAACAAGAAAATAAGGCACCATGGAACAATAAATTCATTGTCAAACATTGTGAAGAAGTCTTACCACACTCCATCTTTCGTCGAGAAACTCTTTGAGGACTATGGCTTTCTGTCCATGCATCATGGGAGAAATATGGTAGCCCCAGATCATCCAGGGTCCAATATTATCTGCAAAATGATGTGTAATTTTTTTTTCATGTATGTCATAAATCTTAGCGTATGCAACTACTAGAAATAGAAAATGTACACAGACTTACTTCCTTCAGCAGTAAGATACAGAAGTGTAATTAGCAAAAGGAAAAATCATTGTCCTTTGGAAACGATGAATCCACCGAGGACAAAAACTACCAGCAGTGTAAAGGTGCCAAGGGTGCTTGACACAACTTCTGTTGTTCCAACAGCAGCAATGAAATGGAAGAGCAACAGAGCCATCTGATGCAAATTGTAGAAAGCTAGAAATTGTTTGAAAAACCTTGACATTTGAAAATATGTGTTAATGAACATGACCAACACATTAAAACAGCTCAGTTACACATCCAAAATTATTGAAAGACAGTAGTCCATGCACGTACCTGCTAGCAGCAGGAGCTAAGCCATTGGTGTAATATGTGAGCAAGATCCATATCCCAGACTCCAACGAGGAGGCAGGGATCCTCAGCAGATATATTGGTAATGCAAAAGCCCATGCTGGATAGAACTTGAAATCCCCTTGTTTGAAAAATACAGGAAGCCGAGTCATAGTCATCGCCATCTCTGCCATCCCATTAAACATGACATTAATGAGACTAAAGAACAGTGCACCGTAATATTTTCTTCCTTCTTGAGCAGTGCCAACTGTCATTTCAGTTCTTAAGAACACTGTCATGGCAATGAGTGCCATGATAGTGATCTGGGTTGTCTTGAATATATAGGCAAAAGAGTTGCGCTTCATTAATAACCACTCTCTCAAAAAGCATGCCTTAAAGAGTTCCTTATTGGAGATTCCATACTCATCTTTCACTAGTGCAGCAGGATGGGCTGTAGATTTATCATAGGGAAATCGAAGTTTTTCGGACACTTTTTGGCCTGTGTAGAAAGACTTGAAGCAATTCACCAACTCAAGTGTCGATACATATCGATAAGGTCCGTTCCTTTTGCTCCACTACTGCTCTTTCTTTGATGCTACCTCTTGCAAGAAATCTGCAACTCCTTCTCTTTCTAGGCACTTGAAATCAACACTTTCGAATAATTCAAGTACATCCTCACATGGACCTTGGTACACAATCTGACCTTCTGAGAGTAAAATTGTCACGACATCATTTCCGAAAAGGATTAGAAGAAATAAACCCTTGAGTTAAGATTTATATTTTGGTTATGTATAATTATATTATTTAACTTTGATTTTGATTTTGAATTCACTGGATATTAGAGTTTTGAAAATTTTGTTTTGAATTTGATTGATGAATTGATTAAAATATTATGATTTTATCGTTATGGGTAATAATTTATTTAATTAATTTAAAAAATTTTGAGTAAAAATGATGATTTTGAATTATCATTTGTTTAAATGATGAATTTGAGTTAATAATTTTGATATATCAATAGATGATCTATGAAAAAAAATCTATGTTTAAGGTTTAAGATGATAAAATTTTAATTTGAACCCTCAATTTATGAGAATTACAGTTTAGTCCCTTAACTTTTGAAAAATTATAGTTTGGTCTCTAAAGCAAATTTCAAGATTCTGGATAGAATTAAGGATGAATTATAACCAAAATTTCAACATAGTTATGAATTTATAACATTTTCAATTTGGTCCTCCATCTGATAAAATTACAATCTGACCCCTAAAAACCTGATAAAATTTCATGTTGGTCCCTCATTATAATTTGTATTAACTATTGTATTAAGATAATCAATTTATATTATGGAATTAGTTATGTTATGCGAAGAAATTTGTTTTGTTTATATAAGTGAAAAAGTTTGTATGCCTACGTGGGATGATTTTTTGCTACAAGTTAATGACTTCTTCGATTAACTAAGATTCAGATATGATGTTTATAAAGACTAACAATATCCTCTCAATTATTCTTCAAAAATAAAATTACAGCTAGGGACCAACTTGTAATTTTTATCATATTTTCAAGGGTCAAATTGTAATTTTATCAAATTGAAGGATCAAAGTGAAAATATCATAAATTCATAACTACACTAAAATTTTACTCATAATTCATCCTAAATTCTATCCAGAATATTGAAATCTGCTTCAGGGATCAGATTGTAATTTTCCCAAAGTTTAGGAACTGAAGTGTAATTTTCATAAATTAAGGGACTAAACTGAAATTTCATCATCTTCAACTTCAAACCCAGATTTTCCCATAGATATCTACCAAAATCTCTAACTCAAATTCATCATTTAAATAAATCATAACTCAAAATCATCATCCTTATCCAAAATCTTCAAAAATCAACTAAATAAACCATTATCTATAATAATTAACCCATAATATTCCAATTAATTTATTAATTAAACCCAAAATAAAATCTTAAAAACCCTAATCCTCAACAAATTCAAAATCATAGCTAAATAGCACAATTATACATAATCAATGTTAATCTTACCTCAGGGGTTTATTTCTTCTAATCATTTTAGTCTTTCCTTCTCCTCCTTTTCATTCTTTCACGGTTTCCTCTCTCAAAAATTCAGATTTTTCCTTTTTTATTTATTTATATTTATCAATTTATTTATTTAATTACCATAATACCCCTCATTCATCTCCATCTATTTTCTTTCTAGGTTTCCAACGACATTGTTGGCTCTTCCTATCAACTCTTTCTCTGTTATATTAAAATATTACAAAAATAATGTCATAAAAAAGGTCATACGTTTCGGGTGCAGGTTGCAAAAGAGAAATTATCATGGTAACATCCAGGATACGAACCATTTGCCTCATAAATTTGACAATTTGGAAAGTGGTTGAACTGTCCAGACCAGTTGATATTTCTTCCATGAAAAGAGCTTTTGCTGGTCCAGCCAACATCTCCCCTGTAGTAACACGCTTCTTTTGTCCGCCGGATATACCTCTTCTCATATCATCATCACCCACCATAATATCAGCACAGATATCTAGTCCAAGAATCTGTTGCAGTAACCTTAATCAGTAAAGCTCCAGATTCCTGAACTATATAGTAAATGGTAGAGACAGTAACTGCAAGTGAAGTTAACAAACCTTGAGAGCATATTCTGTAACTAGACTTCCTGGCCTGCCATAGCTGTCGCCTTCATGAATGCATCTATCTCAGGATCTGGTTTAATTCCTGCTTCCTTTTCTCTCATTCACAACTCTGCCAACAATTCGTATCTAGCCCCGACTCCCAAACAGCGTCCTGAAAAAACCAACATCTCTCTGTCTGTCATCTCGCCGTGATGAAGATCATGCTGGCTTACATAAGCACATGTTCTCTGAGGAACGAACTCGTGAAATTCATGTCCACACTCGGTGACTTTTCCTGATACCTGAACAGAGAGTTACACGTGACTAAGCCAGAATTCTGGACTTAAATCTTACGTTGATAGTTCATCCAGAATTGCTAACACAAGTAAGAGACTATAAGTGGAAGCAGAAACACAGCCTGAGCTCCTTATCCCTCTTCCCTGAAAGTGCCTGCAGCAATGTAGTTTTGCCTGATCCTGGAGGTCCTAGAAGCAGGGTCATTCTGAGGAAACACGAAATAACATAAACAGAATGAATGATCTACAAAGTTCAGGCAAGCTTTATGAAGATTCAATTAGTCCAAACTATTTCAATACAGATTCATTATAGAGAGAACCAACATGAATCTGCTAGTAACAAATAAACAGTAATACTCTGAAATCACATAGATGTACCTCATTGGTTAACGATTCCGCTGGTTCGGCCAAGAACAAAGATTATTTTACATGTTTATTTTACAATTAATGTTCAATCGGTAGATTTAATTAAATAAAATGCAGTAGGTGCACATATGGAATAATGAATTCACTCTTCACTCTTCAGAACCTTTTTTCTGCATGCTCTACATGATTAGAATCAAATAAGTTGTCTGCGGAAATAATTAAAATGACAGGAGGAACCACCTCTATTTTGTTCATGGCAACATTCACCAGAGTTGGAAGTGCCATGGTTCCAACAATGCATCTCCTTCAACCGACAAATGCTCGAACCGGACTTCAATCCTAGGAGCGTCAATTCCCACCCTGTTTAAACAAGTCAAGGTTTTCAACAAAAGAGAAATTATTTATACTGGAAATATCATAAACAAGAGTAACCCTTGAGGAAGAAAGAGCCTGACCTATCAGTCCTTTCCCTCACCCTACGAAGAAATAGCTCATTATCCTCTTCAGCAATCACAGGTAGGCAGTCTCTCGATTGCAGCCCATCTAAGCTCCTCCTCATCTTCCTCTCTCCCACTCTTTCGAAACACGTCTCCTTGATTGACCCACACCTCGTGAATACTCGCTGAGGCCCAGTTCCTTTTACTCGCTGATGATAAACTCCTCATGCTCGGTGACCTTGTGCTCAGTGACCTCGTTGACTTGCAAGGTTATGGCTACCAGCAAAAGCCTCAGTCATGGTTTAAAATCTGTACTCTCAAGCTATTACAAAACAGCAAGATTCCTCTGAACTATACCAACTTTGTTATGGTGCAAGAAGAACTTGCAAGGAGGACTTAAACTTATGAAATTTTCAAGAATCGGCAAATCCTGAAGCAAACCACTTGAACAATGCTTCGGTTATATTTGGAGTTGATGAGCATGTAAGAAAACGGTGATGATGCGTTCATTTCAGAAGGCATGGTTTGTATAGGTGAAGAAGATCACAGGAAAGGCAAGATAGTGACAGAAAAGAGTATGAGGGAGTTACAAGAAAGCTGAAAGATTTTGCACAAAAGGTATCCGCAATTTTGTCAAGTAACACAAGGATCGGATTATTACACATTTTTCTATTCTATGTCGTTGTATCCTAGGAAATCAAGACAGATTCCTGGTCTTCTGACAACAATGATATGTACCTTTGCTTGTCTTTGAGTCACATGACTGGAAACTTGGTGCCCTCTTAGCTGACAACCAGAATTCCAAAGGGATTGGCATATCCTCCAACTCTTCAATCACTTATTATTAAAGTTTCTCTTGTCAAATTTATTTATCTAAATCCCAGTCATTAGCATTAATACAAAGCAGGAATCTACCTATAACTGGTGAATGATATGAGCAGCAAACTCCAATATCAACCCTTTTTTGTTGTCTTTCAGGAAACCTACAAACAGAAACCCCATTTTATCACTTTGACACCCAAACTAAGAATCTAAGACAGCCTTCATTGGTTACTTGGCAACATCAAAAATAAAATAAAAATGCCTGCCCTGAAGACTCCTTGCTTGTCATTGTGGGAAAGGATAAGGACAACATGAGCCAAGCATCAAATTATGTATACTCATGATCATCAAATTACAGCAAATGGTCGAGATCAGGGTGGTACGAACTCCAAGAAACGTTGAGCAAACCATCAAAAGGGGTCAAGACGATCCACCTAACCAGAGCCCATTCTTCGACGAATGCATGGCTAAGATCCCTGTATGCTATCAACGCGACAACAGCACAAGGGATCGCAATTCAAGCCTTGACCATAAGTCCATAACTCGTGTTCACTAGCTTACTTGCCGGGATCAAAGTAGAAACTTGAAATGAAAAAAGTCAGGTGTTGACAGAAAGGGACCTTTTCTCCAAGTGACTTTATGTTTCTCAGGTTCAATGTCCCAAGCATAAACAGAGAGCTAAGCAAACCAGAGACCAGAAAACATCCACAAAGTATCATAGTGATCAATATGGGAAGAGAGACTAACCTGGCTAAATTGTGAATAAAAAATGCATCCATGGAGCATGGAGCAATCAGGGTAATGAAAAATGCACATTTCTTGACCAATATGCCAAAGATATGAGATTCGCCAGTAAGGTAAAAAACATTTCCTGTAAATTTCTCTTTTTTTTTGAATTTTTTCCAAGGATATCAACCAAATTCCCTTGTAAAAACATTTGGCGTGAGGTTTACAGATACAGAATGTACATTCAATCAAAATCTATACAAAATTACAATACTTAGGGTTGTCCTCCAAAGGCATCAAAAACAGCAATGGGGCTGCAGTCCTTCCCGTAGTAATTATTGGTTCAACTCAATTAGTAGTAGCAACAGGAATAGCCATTACCAATCAATCACATAATTGGGTGACAGCAACATCAGTTGAACTGGCAACAAGGGCAGCTTCAGCAATTTTAAGTGCCATTGCAGCTTTATAGGTTGCCAAATCTGCATTCTTCATGAGCAACTGAGCCCTTCTACGCTTGAGGATGGCAGCTTCCAAAGATCTCTTCACTGAGTTTTCAGCTTCTTCGATTTTATGCATGCCATTATATCCTTCCAAAGCATCTTGTTCAGCAGCCATTGCTGTTCAGCAATAGAATTACAGATGATAAAATGTTAATTTATGATAAATGACAGTGAAGTGGGAAGCAAACCATACAGAGTGTAGATACTGAACAAAAATAATTATAATATACAACTAACAAACAAAAGAATAAACCTGAGAACCGGACTACAGTAATGGCCAGGGCAAGAATCAGTAAAATACATCACTAGAGAATAACTTTTTTTTTCAAATTCCTGGGTATCATTTGGTATGAAAATTCTCAACACATGCATACTTGACTAAGAAATAGAGTAAGTTTAGAGATGTGTTGACTAGATAAAAAAAAATTCTAAAAGTAAGAGAGACCTTACCTGGCAATAGACTTGGTTGTTTGCCTCTTCCAAATTGACTGGGAGGTCGTTTGAATGACCTTCTCTTACGCAGAACAGGTTTTGGAATCACTGGGGTTTTCTTAGCTTGATGCCCCTGGTAGCAAGGACCATCAATTTTGATCAGATTAGCCAATATAGACCATTACCAGACACAATTAGCATGCATGTAAAACAATAAATGCTGCAGGAGAGAAGAACGAGAAAGTGAACAGGAACTGACATGGTATTTAAAGTTCCATCTAAATGACATGAAAAACAACTGCAAGTACGTCATGGTAATTTTACATCAACACATCGGGAAAATAACTTCTCACAACAAGCAGGTGGTCAGGTTCTTGTAGCATCGTAAAAGTTGATGGGTAGTTAATTGTAAGAAGGCAGAAAATGTGTCACAACATTATCTTAATTGAAAACATTTCTTTACCATTCCTTTCATTTTTTTCACCCAAATGATGAATACTATAGCTAAATGAATATCTTTCCAGCCTATTAGCAAGGCGATTGATGCCATAGTTGTGGCAAAGGGTTATTTGAAATAAAAGCTGGGTGCTTTTACAGATCAATGTTTTCTTACTGTGGTTATTATGATGGAAAATTTTCACAAAGTCGCATTTTTTGTAACTCCATAATCAGTTGAAATCAAAAGCAAATATTAGCAATACATAAAATGCATTGAATAGTATTGAAAATTATATAGCCATGCAAAGCTAACCCCTCAAATGGCTAAAACATGATTCACCGATGCAAAAAAGTCAAGGAAAATTAATAATTATGCGTGTATGTTGTGAGAGAGACAGAGAGAGAGAGAGAGACAGATAATGATAAGGTAGGTTCATGATTTTTTTTTGAAACTCCTCAATCTCTACTTGATGCAAAATTTACTTTAAAGATGTTATTGAGAGGTGAAATGATAGGATATTCAATTCAAACTGCAGATATCAAAGACTACTGTTATTCAATTCCAACTGCAGATAAGTGAGACATAACAAAACATTTACCTGGAAAACTCGAAGCAACGGTGAACATTTCTGTTTCCGTTTTTTCATCCAGTAACTGTACACAGCTTCAGCCACTTCCCTCCTACCAAAATCCTTACAGTATTTTGCTGCTGCATTCACATCAGTGAAGTCATCTGGATTGCAGTAATATGACTTCTCAAGAGCATCAATCAATAACTCAAAGTTATCCTCTGAAAGATGATCAGATTCTGCTAAAAAGTCATTATTATACTTCTTAAGCCATTCCTCATCTTCAGAATCCATGTCATAACTTGCAGTGCTCCTCGCCAAAGCTCTAGCTACCTCATCATTTTTAGAAGAGATGTAAGCATATGGTCTAAAAAAGGGAGCACCGCCACCATTCTCATAGCCTAGCACTTCTCGTACTCCAGGCACAGAAATGACCTTGGAAACAGAAGCCGGAACATTGCAATCAGAGCATTCCTTGTACAATTCCTTGAAAATGAACCAGTCCTGTCGGTTAGGGAATTCTAGCTTCCAATTGTCATCCCCAGTCCAAATTATATCATGAGTGAAACGGTTGGAAGCACAAGTCCTCATACTTTTCTGTGCCAGATGGGTGTGTCGGGTTAACCCATCTTTCTTCACCACGAGCACCCACTCCCTTGAACCAGTGAATTCAAACATGACAGTGGCCCCTTCTATCCTGTAACATCTGTCTGATTCGGAAACCAGTATATTTGCAGAGCAGCTAGACATATTCATGTCCTTCTTCACTCCAACTGCAGCAGAATTCATCTCTTTGATGTCTGCTGCAGGGCTACTTCGAATTGACCTTCTAAGTTTGTTCTTAGACACAACAGAGGAGAAAGGTATACCTTTTCTCCTACTACTAATCAAATCAGAAACCAAAGCACCACTAGCTTTGTGCAGGCCAGCTATGGAAGAATTTCTAGGTCTCCCTCTCCTGAGTGAGCTCCTTCTTTTCTGAATACCACGTGAATTTAATCCATTTCTGTACTGGGTGCTTCGACCAGCTAACTTGGAAGCTCTAACAGATGGATGTACAACTGCCTTACTCCCAGAATTATCAATTTCAGGCACAGCTGTAATTTTCAGAGCGAAATCTGTTTTCATGGTGGTGCGTGATTGATCTACTTTACTTCCGCTCATCATTACATCATCATCCTCATCATCCTCATCCAACGAGTTATTTACAGGTATGGGAGACAGAAATTTAAACCTAACAAACAAACTGAGATGCATGTGCACAAAACACGAAGGAATTGAAGAAAAATCCACAGAAAACATTGGCAGAAGCTGCCTGGTCCCAAAAAACTTGCAAATTCCAATTCTTTCAGCGGAAAGATCCTGAAAGAAAAATTTAGAAAGGGAGAGGGGGTGAGAGCAATGTCAAGTAAGTATATATCATTCAAATTTAAAATACTGATCAAAACCTAAATTCAAAAACTTTCTTTTAACAACAAACTAAGCTAAAAGTCACTTATATTAAGCTGGAAAAAATGAGCAGAGAGAATTGACACTTTCTCCTTCAAATGGTGGACATAACCGCACAAAAGACAGCCGTTATATAAAAAGAACCAACACTCACCCGCATATATATATAAAAAGAAACAACTATACAACTTGGGCAGAATACAGCCATTATATAAAATGAACCAACACTTACCCGCGCAAAATGAAGTCCATTCGAGGCAAAAACACTGCTGATTGGCTCCGACAAGAGAAAATCAGCAAGTTCAGAAAGGCTCAAATTGACCCTCTTAATATACCTCAAAACCGAACTCAAAAAACAAGACAACCCGTTACTACTACTAGAACTAAAATCCTCAACTAAAACAACAAGCTCAGGAGTACACACAAGACTCTCCGAACTCTCATCATCCAGACTCCTTCGCTGCCTACGTGAAAACTGAATCCCAAACTTCTTATCCTCCGAATCTTCACTCTTTTCGCCACCAAGTCTCTTCCTTTTCCTCCTATAAACAATCCCAAACTTCTTCTCACTCTTAACCCTCTTAAGTCTCTTAGGCGCTGCAATGGCAATAACAACACCAAGATCTTTCTTCAGTTTATCGTCATGGGCCCACCCACTATTCTCCTTGTACTTCAGATCACTATTTTTATTTTGATTCTTCGTCTGATAGTTGTTGTCGTTCTTGATTATAGTGTGGTACCACTCGTCGCCATCATTGCTTCTCCTGAGCTTGCCATCACCAGATTCCAGCCATAAACGCCGCCCAGACCTCAACACCCGAGCCCCATCAACTCCCTTAATTACCCCAAACACCCTCGTCGTCCTCCGCAACCCCACCGACGGCATTCTCGCCGTTCGGCCGCCGTTCAGACCTACCCTAGTCTCGATCTTCTCGCTCCTCAACTCACGGAGTAACCCCGAGTCAACTCACCACCGATTCACAAAAATTCACTCAGTACTCTACTGGAAAAAAAAAAGTTTCGGTTCACCTTGCGACGAGGTTCACGGTCCACATAAAGAGGAGAAAGAAGCAGAGACGTCCATGGGGGCGCTCTACTCGCCCAGATCTAAGAACAATCGACTCACTGTGGTCTAAAAGAAACTGGGTTAACTCAGACTTGACTCGGAATCAGACCCCCACACGTAAATAGCAGACAGTATGGTCTCAAAAACAAACAACATCGTACCCAAAAATTAAAATTAAACAAAAAAACCGATTCAGATTCACAAAACATAAAAAGCCTACAAACAACCCCCAAAAAAATCTACAAATTTCGGAGAAAACAAGAAGAAATCTTGAAAACAAAAGATGAGGGGTCTCTTTACAAAGAGAGAAGAAAAGAAGGGTTTTCTTTAAAGAGATTGAATCTTTCTTGAAAATAAAAGAGACTCACGTAAATCCTGTTGTTTTGTTGTGGTTATTGATGGTGGTGTTTGCTTGAGGGAGAGAGAGGGCATTTGTGTGTGTTTCTTTCTATCTCCTGGTGGGGGCTGGCTAGGGTTTATGACTGAGAAAGAAAGAAACATGAGGGAGGGAACCAACTCACCGACTTATCACTGCCGTTGGATTGAGAGATGGATGGTCGAGATTTGTTTTAAGGATCCGGATTGTTTGGTTCGAACCATTCGATGGGTTCCGGGATTTAGATAGAGAAGAGGAGTTTTATTATAGCGGAGATGATATTTTGGGATTCATGATGAAATGACTTGCATGTCCTTGATGTTGTGGATGGTTTGAGAGGGAAATTAAAAAATTCATAGACTTAGATCATAGTCATTAGACGTCTGTGAAAAGGGTTACGCATTTAGCATTTAAAATTAAAATTGCTTTAAAAAAATTTATTTATTTTTTATTTTAAATTAATTTTTTATATTTTTATACCATTTTAATATATTAATATTAAAAATAAAACAAAAGAATATCATTTCAATACTTTCCAAATCAATAATATTTTAAAAAATACCTTTTCAGATCCATAATATTTTTTAAAAAAATCATTACGACAATATCAAATAAGCTTTTAATCTACATTTATATTAATATGACTGAATTTAATCAAACTAGATTATTAAAAAAATTTAAAAGACATTGGATTAATATTTTTTATTCAAGTTAAAATTTAATTTGGATTAGTGTTAGATTTTAAATTGTAAATTGTTTGGGTCAACTTTTCTAATCAAGGCAGCTAAGAAATGGAGTTTTCAAAGGGTGAGAAGTCAATTAAGACGAGAAATACTTCGATGAATTTGAAAGTAAAAAAGAACAGGGTAGGAGGTTTCACAGTAGTAAAAGCCCATTTATTTACGTAATGCATCACATAAAAAATAGAGAAAATTACCTAACTATTTTATAATTTAGTTGTATTTATATTTACTTTTCATGTTTTTAAAAATTATAATTTATATCCTAGATTTTACTATATTTATTGTTTATATATTAAATTATTAATATAAACTATAATTTCTCAAAACACCAAAAAATGAATAAAAACAATTAAAAGAGTAATTTTTCCTAAAGAACATGACATAGGAAAATACATGTTTTTAACACACGGTGCACAGCTTTTAGTAAAACAGACCGCTAGACAATGATGAAGGGGGTTGGTTGTAAGAGCGAGGGGAGGGGTAAATAGTAATTTTGAGTTTAAAAGCGATAACTCTACCAACCATACGATGAAATGAACCCACCCAGAGCTTCTTTTGTGAACATCGCCGAGCATTTCTAATATTTTTTTTAATTTTTTAAAAAATTTTAATATATTAATATTAAAAATAAATTTTAAAAAATAAAAGGATATATTATTTGAGTATATTTTTAAATAAAATACACTTTAAAATAACTGCCTCTGGAGCCCGTAAAGGAAGTCAGTCCTTGCAAATTTGGACAGCTTTTAAGATCATCCTTGAGATCAAATTTGTCAACCAGATAATTTAATTATAGCAGTCAAAAGCTAACAGTACAGGAGTAGCAGTGGCATCCTTTTGTTGGTGCTTTTTCATGGGAGAAAAGGATTATGTAATGATTTATGTACTGTTGTGGAGCAGTAAATTGTTGTCTTAAACGAAACGATAACAAAGAAAATGATTTGTGCCGCTTACAAAAACATACAGATCATAATGAACTGTAGTGAGTAAAATTAAGTGGAGCAGGAAAATACCGTGCACTGTGCAGAAGTAATGGATTTGTGATGCTCTTGCGGAAGGTGCCGAGCCGTTGCCAATGTCGCCGTCACAGGGAAACTTGCGGCAGTGACTTACGGAGCACCACTTCCACCCTAAAATATGGCTAGTGGTTTGACGAGAGCAACAGAGCATGACATTGGTCATCAAGCATTAACTAATCTTAATTGCCTAATCTAATCTTCTCCAACGATTTATTAAAGCAACACAACAACGTTGATTTCTTCTCGACCATTTGACTGTTTATTTCTGCTTTACAACTTGTATTTATAAGTAATTTTTAAATTGTTCTTCGCAGAAAAAATCACCAAATTAATATTTTTTTAACTATTTAAAAAAAAATTAATGTGCTGATATAAAAAACATTGAACAACCTTATGCACCCCGTAACAAACAGACAAAGGTTTTTATACTATTTTAATCTTAATATCATCTATATAAGTTATATTTTCTTGTCATCGTTAAGATTCGACAAGTATCATGTTCATGTAGCATAAAATTTTCAATGAGATATATATTTTGATCCTTGATAGTTTTTTTTTTTTTAAAAAAAACTATTTACTTACAGAAAAAACCCTTAAATAAAAGTATTGTTATCACCATATTTTACAATAAATATATTTAATTCCTAAATTAAATTTTGACAATCAAATCATAAACTAGATCAAAATTAGTGAGGCAATTTTAAATGGGTGATGATTTGATAGTTGTCTACATGACATTCTTCTCCTTTTTTATTCTTTTACTATATGGACCCGACCATGCAGACTACCCAGCCACAGCCACAACAGTCTAAACAATTCTCCCTCCTTTCTCCTTTTGATGAACACAATGGACCAAGACAAATCAAGGTGGTGTGGACCATGCGGTGAGAATTTTCAAAAAACTGAAGAGAAGGGTATCTAAACTTCCTCCCATGCTTCCCTCAGAAGCCAATACAGATTTATTTATTTTTTAGTTGAAAAAGAAACAAGAATCTAACACACAATGGAGAAGGTTAAATTTGCACTGCATATGATGATTTTTCTCTCTTTTTGCATGATTCAACCTACCTTAAAGGGTAGTTGGCACATCAGTGTCTCGCCTCCAAAGGGTCAAAATTGGCCCTAAACCAAAAAGGTTACTTCATCTACGGATCTAGGTAAATTCAATATACTGAGATGCAAAAAAATGTTAAGACAGTGAATAAGAAATGCATGAGATTTGTAAACAGCACAAAATCTATAATATAAGAAACATTTTCACCCTAAATTACAGCCTACTGGTTTGACACAAAGTCATCAAGCATTAGCTAATCTTAATTGTGTAATCTAATTTCACCAGCAACCTATTTAAACAACACAACTATGTTGATTTCTTTTCCAGCATTTAATATAAGTGTTTGTTTTTGTGTTATAATCTGTTTTTTAAAGTATTTTTTAAATTATTTTTCATTTAAAAATGCATTAAATTAATGACATTTACTTGTAATGTAAGCTTTTACGCATCCCTTTATTTTTTTTATTTAAAAGGTTTTTATACTATTTTTATCTTAATATCATCCCTGTAAGTTATATTTTTGTCATTATTAGAAATTGACAAGTATCATGTTCATGTAGCATAAAATTTACATTGATATACATTTTGATCCTTGATAGTTTTTAATTTTTTTTAATTTATTTACAAAAATCCTTAATTAAAAGTATTTTTATCATCATATTTTACAGTAAACATAATATAATTCCTAAATTATTTTTTTACAAATGAATCCTTACATATCAAATTATAAACTAGATCAAAATTAGTCTAGCAATTTTAAATGGGTGGATGATTTAGTAGTTGTCTACATGACATGCTTCTCCTTTTTGACAAAGCTTCTACTATATGGACCCAACCATACAGATTACCCAGCCACAACCACAACAGTCTAGACAATTCTCCCTCTTTTCTCCTTTTGATGAACATAATGGACCAAGACACATCAAGGTGGTGTGGACCATGCTGTGAGAATTTTCAAAAAAAATGAGAGAAGGGCATCTAAATTTTCTCCCATGCTTCCCGCAGAATCGAATACAGATTTTTTTCTAGTTGAAAAAGAAACAAGAATCTAACACACAATGGAGAAGGTTAAATTTGCACTACATATGATGATTTTTCTCTCTTTTTGCATGATTCAACCTACCTTAAAGGTTAGTTGGCACATCAGTGTGTCGCCTCCAAAGGGTCAAACTTGGCCCTAAACCAAAAAGGTTGACTTCATCTAAGGATTTAGGGAAATTCAAAGTACTGAGATGCAAAAAATGTTAAGACAGTGATTAAGAAATGTATAAGATCTGTAAACAGCACAAAATCTATAATATAAGAAACATATTGCATTTACTCATTTTACCTCGATGCAAATTGCAAGGGAAAGAAAGACTAGGGCATTAATAGACTTGGACTCTTTACCTTGCTGCTGTGGAAAGAAAGACCAAGACTTGGACTCGTTAGCTGCAAATTGATGTGTGCATGCCAAATTGCAGTAACCTCCCAATAGCATTGCACCGGCAAGAAAATTGCCACTATGGATCCACGCCAATGAGATTGCCCAGTGTACACGCAAGAGCAGAAATACTTCCAAATCCGCATTTTGCTCTTCAAAGAATTTGCATAATGCTGCTCTGTGTTTTCTCAACAAATCAAATATTTGGATTCAGTTCAATATTGATCAAGGAATTTCCCTTGAACAAGAATCTACAGTGATTAAGTCAATAAAGTTTTAAGTATGAGCTTATATCTGCTGGTATCACATAGCTAATTGCGACAGAAGATAGAGTATCCGTCAACTCACCCAGCACAAGAAGTCGACGGGGATGAGAGGCCATGTAAAGTGAAAGCACTCGCCGAATCTAATGGGCACATATGACCCATTTCATTGTTGCAGATGAAAGCTAATGACATCATCAACGAAATAAAATCATGAGCTTCCTCCAGATATTTCCAACTACAACAGGCAGCACTCCAGCTTGATCAGCTATAATTGTCTCAAAAATCTGAATGAGTGAGGTGATATTTTGATCACCCTGTAAATAATAAATAAGGCTTGTACTCCCAAGTCCTAACCAAATCATTGGATTATATTCATAACCATCCATAATGAAATCAGAGGGCATTTAGTTCTACATTATACCTAATATCTGGCCTTCCAGTGATGGTTCGTGAACTTGACACCCATCTTGATGAAATAAGCTCAAGTGTGCAAATCTAAGAACTATGTCCTGAGTCTTAACATGCTAAATATAGGGCACGACACCCAATAACCATCAACTGTCATGAACATAAGCAAGAAAGAAGAGCATGAACTATTTTAGGATATTCAAGCGCCACAGTCAGCAGTAGTGGTCCTGCACGTACATGTGCTACTAAAAGCAGAATGAAACGACTCGGACCTTTTTCTCTTCCCCTGTACCAAGTTGAAAAGCACGGAGCAAGACTGAGATAGAACCCAAATTGTTCTTTAACACGAGCAAAGACCTTGATCAAGGATTCCCCCTTTCAGACCACTCCATCAACGACACTTCAACAAAGAAATCACTTCCAACTTGACAGAACATCAATTTTAGAAGCTTTCTTAACTTACATTAAACACCCATTTGTCAACTCCAAAGCGTAACTTAGATCCCAGGTAGCTCTGACCTATCCCCCAAGCATTTTTCATGCTATAACTTATTTTCCGATCAATCAAAACTTAACCACAAAATTCACTGTAACATCCACAATAATCCAACCCTTTATGACAACTAAGCTCCTATGCCATTCGGTATCATCCACGACACCTTATCAAACAAATCGACAAGTTCACAACTTTAACAAACCCAAATCCAGAATTACAATCAAATTCAAGAAACCAAACACATGCATCGAACTTGACATTGATTTTCACTGACAGCATTGAAGCTGGTATAAATCAAGCTATACATGCCTTACACCATCCAAGATCAAAAAAATCACTGTGTCATCAATTTTTCCAAAAAATAAATCAGATTATCTTGATACTTCAAGTTTCAACATCAACCCACATTGAATTTCACACAATCTTACAAAAACAGATAATAACATAAGGTAGTAATAAAATTACTAAACAACTGTAAAAAAGTCTAACCTTGAGCTTCCCAATTGGCAAAATCCTGCGTACGGGAATTCAAAATGCAGGAGAAAGAGTCTGTTTTGGCTTAGCTTCTGATGTTTGAAGGTCAAGAAGCAGCAATCCATTTAAGCAATGAAGAAAGGTTTGAGGTTAGACAACTTTTTTTAAGGTGAAGATGAGTTCTATGAAGAGGAAGAGAGAAGCAATACTCTGTAGAGAGAGGAGAGAGGCTTCGACTTTCGATTATGAAGTTTATTGTTATTCCATGAATTGCGTTTCAAGGGCATTTTTAAAATTATTTTTTTTTTTTACTTTTTAATTATTTTAATATATTGAAGTTGAAAATATTTTTTAAAAAATAATATAAAAATTATTATTTTGATATATTTATAAAAAAAATATTTTAAAAAATAAATATTAGTATACTTCTCCCATCCATGTAATGCATCTTCATTTTTTAATAATTTTTATTTTTTTATAATTAAATATTTATAGATGAGTTTGGCTTGTCTAAATCTTTTATTAAACTCGCTCAACTCATGATTTAAATTAAAATACAGGTTATAAATTGAATAGGCTTGTCTTAATTTACTTTAATCAATCTAAATCAAAAGGTTTTTAAAGATTTAAAAAAAAATAAACAAATATTTTTTAAAAAGAATATAAAATTAAATTGATTTTTTTATGAGATTAACATTTATATAATTTAATTTAGTATTAATAGATTACACTCTTGATTCAATTTACAAGATAAAAATATTCAAATTTTTTATTAATAAAAAATAAACGATTCATTAATTAAAAAAGTGACGATGCCATTGCCAGCTTGTAGATGCAATAGCATGTCTGGACTGTTTACACACCACATTAATGAAACTCGCTTACCACCATGCATGCAATAATAATGATATTTAAACAGCTCGTAATGTTTTTCTTATTCAATTTATTTTTTCAAGGGGTTTTCTCAGGGCAAATAATAATAATAATAATAATAATAATAATAATAATGTAGTGGGCTTGTGAAGGCCTGGATTGGCTAGTCAACAGTCCACCAACAAGCCTGTAACCATGGTGTTTTTTCTGGGACCACATGAAGATTTTGACTGCACGCGCGGAGGGAATGCTAGTGGCAGGACAATTGACGAGAACCAGGCATTCGCCCTCTGCCATAATTCTCAAACTCTTACAAAAATGGGAATAATTTAACTCATTAAATTTTAAATTTATATTTTAAAAATTATTAGTTTAAATCTTATAAAATTTAAAATTATTAAAGACTTATATAATTATTAATTTTAAAATCCATAAAATTAATCGAGATATACTTAAACTGACTCTAACATTTACATTAATTAAAAATAAAAAAAACTCTGAAAAAATTCAGTTCATTATATCACCAGCCAATCCATAAGTTGTTGGCTTGATTATATTTATTAAAATAATATTATTTTATTTTATTTAAAAAAAAAACTTCATGTTAACCTGATCCTATCTAGATTAAATTAATAGAATCATATAAAATTTAGTTGAGATAACTGAATTTTATTAAATTAATATTTTTATAATTTAATTTAAAATTCATTCTGAATTCATTTCTAATCCATAATTTTTTCAGATCAAACTGTACAAATATCAACTTAGATATCTATAGCTATAGAGATAATAAAATTTGAACCGGGTTCTTATAATAACATGCAAAAAAAAAAAAAAAAGAAGTTGAAAGAAAAAAGAAAATACAATTTTTTTAAAAATATCTGTCTATTTTTTTCTCGACACGGCGTGTACTTTTCTTCTCCCTAATAATAATGACATCTACAAAAATAGAAATAGAAGGAAGCTTGCCGTGATTATTTAAAATTAATTTGATTATAATATTTTTAAGGTTAAAAAGAGATAAGATAATATTTATAATTTATTTCTCGAGGATTTTTCTTTTCTATAATAAAAAATGATATAATTTATACAGTTAAAATAATTCATAATCAGTTGCTTCAATTGTTGATTCTTAAAATAACGAGGAAAAAAAATCTGAAAATTAACTAACTAAATAACGGACAAAAAAGAAACGTAGGTTGAAGAACTATATAAGATTTTCTCAGCCGTGCTCAAGTTTACACAAACAACATAGACGTTAAACAACCACACAAAGGATTTGACAGTGATTTCTTCTCTCTCTTGTTTCACTTTTAAGCCAAAAGAGAGATATTGCAATATCAAAAAGCAGAAAACTCTCGCGCAACTAATTTATTCATTAGCTACAATTTTTTATTGGTAAGCGCTTGTTTGATAATTGTCTGTGCATGTTCTGCTATCTGGGTTTGTATTGTTGCCTTGTTCTCTTACTTGTTTTTGTTTTTCTTGATCATAAACTGCTAAAAAGGCGAAGACCCATTAAAGTTCAAGCTTGTTTTTGTGGTTGTTGAGATTGATTATGTTTAAATATTGATCATTTTGCATGAATTTTGATTCAAGTTTGAATCTTTATATGAGTTTTGTGGAGATGGTTTTGTTTGAGTTATGGGTGAGGTAGAATTATGTTTTTTTGGTGGATTTTAGAGAGGTTCATTGTGATTTTATTATTATTGTAATGGACAAATGGAATGCTTGAAAGGACATCCTTTTTTAATTTACATGGTTGGTTCCTTAGAAAACTTAGGGAAGAAACAAGATAATGAAACTTTCCTCGGATCACTATGTCTGGGTTTCAAAATGAAAAAAAGAAAAAGAAAAAGAAAGAAAGGGTATATTAAGCCGAGCTTGGTTTAAGTTTGTAGGATACTTTTTGCTATTGAGGATAAGGTACTGATGCCATGTAAAGTTCAAGTCTTTTCCTTTGTATGATGCATGTGTTTTAAGATTTTGATGCTAGTTTTGAATTGACGATGGCTGAAATGATAACTATTGCATCACCGGAACACTTTCCAACTTAGTTTTTTATCCAGGTATCTCGAGTCAAAGCTGGGTTCTGAGACTCATCCTGATCAAAGGGATTTTAGGTCCAGTGAAGATTATTAATTTTATTTCATAAGCATATTGTTGATGGCAACTACAGAGGCAATTCTGCAAGTTCTGTCTGGGGCTGGTCCTTGTGTTTTTAGCTCAGACCCTTGTTTTCGCAGTTCAGATTTGACATTCTCTTCTAAACTCCACATAAAACGTGTAAAGAAAAGGGCCTCAAGGTGTATGAAAATGTTCAAGTGTTCGAATGTTCTGCAGAATGGTATAGGAAACCACTGGTTTAAGGGATTAGGTGATAGAGATCGGTCTGTGAATGCAACGATCAACAGATTGCAGCTTCTGAGGTGCAAAGGCCCTCAGGCAGAAAGAGTTAGTGGTGCAACTGAAGGAGGAAATGGAACATGGTTTGTAGATGGTGCAAATACATTAAACCTGAATGGGGTGGCATCTGGTGAACACACTGACTGTTTTGGAGCTTGGGATGCTCAGCAGTTGACACGGGAAAAGGAGGGTTTTGCATCTAAAGGTGCCCCAAACCAGGAAAAGGAGAGTTTGGCAACTAATGGTGCGGTAGGAACAGGTAGAGATGCCTCTCCCAAGGTCAGTGTAGATCCTATTGAGGAAGAAGCATGGGAGTTGCTGCGGAATTCTATGGTTTATTATTGTGGCAGTCCTATTGGAACGATTGCTGCTAATGATCCTACCAGTTCCAGCGTGTTAAATTATGACCAGGTCTTCATTAGAGACTTCATACCTTCTGGCATTGCTTTTCTTTTGAAGGGAGAATATGATATTGTCCGGAACTTCCTCCTTCATACACTTCAGTTGCAGGTAATTTAATCATTGATTGTGCTAGCCCTTTTTTTTGCTGTGGGAAGCAGTCATTTTAAGAACTTCCTTTTTTGTTTGTTATCTGATTTTCTATAATGACTCCTTTATTGCAGAGTTGGGAGAAAACAATGGACTGTCACAGTCCTGGACAGGGATTGATGCCTGCTAGTTTCAAGGTGCGCACGGTTCGTTTGGATGGTGATGATGATTTTGCGACAGAGGAGGTATTGGATCCTGACTTTGGAGAGGCAGCAATTGGCCGTGTTGCACCAGTTGATTCTGGTAAATTAAATTTCTCACCATCGATTTTCCATTGAAGATCAGGTGTTTGATTGCTGACATTGCTGAAATTTTCTTATGTTATCATGCCAATATTAGGATTATGGTGGATTATTTTATTACGTGCATATGGGAAATGCTCTGGTGACCTCTCACTTCAGGAGAGGATTGATGTGCAGACTGGAATTAAGATGATTCTGAGGCTATGTCTTGCTGATGGTTTTGATATGTTTCCAACATTGTTGGTGACAGATGGTTCTTGCATGATAGATCGCCGTATGGGAATTCATGGGCACCCTCTAGAAATCCAGGTAATCAATTGTTGAGTGGTTTTCAGATCATTTAGAAGAGTTTTTTTATGTTAAAATAGCCAGTAATCCATGGAGCAAGGGAGGTTCAATGAAAGAAGGGCCCCTGTGGAAAATTTGGATGTTGCCCATTTTTTTGTCAGGTGACTGTACAAATAGATGTCTTGAACCAATTCTGAAATTATGGAATCAGATATGTTGACAAAATCAGGAGTAAGAGTTTGTAGGATTTAGTTGGTTGAAGCCACTCTTTGGTAAGGCTGTTGGCTTAAATGCTTTTCCAGCAGCGGTTTCAAAGTTCATAAGATGAATTAACTGTATCTTCTTGAGTGGTTGAAGGTGCTTGGTTTTCAGTTGAATAGATTGACAATCACCTAGTTCTAATTCTGCCCAGATTTGCTTATATCAGACTGATGAGGATGCTGAGTCTTGGGAGTGGTTTTCCCAATCTAATTTCTGATATGATGTATTTTTCTCTTGTAGGCACTCTTTTATTCTGCCTTACTCTGTGCAAGGGAGATGCTTGCTCCAGAAGATGGATCAGCTGATCTCATCCGAGCTTTGAACAATCGTCTAGTGGCTCTTTCATTCCATATCAGAGAGTATTATTGGATTGATTTAAGAAAACTAAATGAGATTTACCGTTACAAGACTGAAGAGTACTCATATGATGCAGTCAATAAGTTCAACATTTACCCAGATCAGGTTTCTCCCTGGTTGGTGGAATGGATGCCCAACCAAGGAGGCTATCTTATTGGAAACTTGCAACCAGCTCATATGGATTTCCGATTCTTTTCTCTTGGAAATATATGGTCCATTGTTAGTGGTCTTGCAACAAGAGATCAGTCAAATGCGATATTGGATTTCGTTGAAGCCAAGTGGTCTGATTTGATAGCAGACATGCCATTGAAGATCTGTTATCCTGCTCTTGAAGGTCAGGAGTGGCAGATTATCACTGGAAGTGATCCTAAGAACACGTAATGCCGCTACCTTACTAAAATTGATCTCATTTTTCACTTTCTTTCTATTTCTTCAAGTCATGAGTTGTTCTGTTTGATGCAGGCCTTGGTCCTATCACAATGCTGGTTCCTGGCCAACTCTTCTCTGGCAGGTTAGTGATGGTAGTGTAGTTTGTTAATCTTTTTACTGGTGAACATTTTAGTGAAAAGTAACAAATAATTAGAGAAGAAAACAAACTCGGTAAAAAGACAGAAATAAGCAACACCATTGGTAGTTTGAGTTTTGGTACACTAGTCATGCTGGTATGGAGTCATATGAATGCTCGATTGATACTCCTATCTGATATTGTATTTGTCTGTGGGTCATTTGTTAGGCACATACCAGTTTCATACCCTTATCTGTTAGTAATGTCCCTCTGGATGACCATTAGCATTGTTTGTCCATTATGTATGCTTTTTTCTTTTCTTCAGAGTCCATTTTTACATGCTTGGTGCTTTACAAGCTGCGAAGGGGTTTTGATAGCTATATGAATAAGCAGGCCAGCTGAATGTTATGGCATTGGTTAGTAGAACTAGGACATAGAATTTTAACATGTATAATACTCCTTTCAGCTGACAGCTGCATGCATAAAGATGAATAGACCAGAAATTGCTGCAAGAGCGGTCGAGATTGCTGAGAAACGCATATCACGTGACAAATGGCCTGAATATTATGACACCAAAAAAGCAAGGTTCATTGGAAAACAAGCACATCTGTTCCAGACATGGTCAATTGCTGGGTACCTTGTGGCTAAGCTCTTGCTTGCAGACCCAAGTGCAGCCCGGATGCTCGTGATGGATGAGGATCCTGAGCTTGTCAGCGCCTTCTCCTGCATGATCAGTACTAACCCAAGGAGAAAGCATGGACAGAAGAATTCGAAAAAGACATTCATGGTGTAAAGACATTCATGGTGTAAATTACTGAGCTGTCTCTACGGAACTACAGAAGGGCACTTGTTCTCTTGATTCGAGAACTAATTATCAAAGTGCCTATTGGTACCTATAATGAATTGGTTTACAAAGTATAATATAAGTAATCAAACATCTTCTAATTCATTTGGACGAACAAGGTGAAATTTCAATCCCACCTTATTTTATGTACCGTAGTATTGATCTAGTAAAAATCATGTAAATAAATATGGAGCTATAGGATAATACTTGAAACCCTTGATGTGGATGGGACTTTGGTGATTGAATTTGCTTGTAACTTTTACATTATCTCTGTTTTCTTGAGAAACTGTAACAGAAACAGATACATATATTGAAGTAAATTAACTTTTACACTAGTTAATTATGTTCAGATGATCTAGGGCAGGGTGTGTCATCCTCTCATAAAATTGTTAAGCAAGCATTACATATACTGTAAGGTATTCTGCTAATCCTACTGGAACTGACTTGTGGAATACTTGTAATGTTGAAACTTTCCAATTTGCTGGAGATGGAGCTATGTTGCCTCATGCAAATATCACTGTGCAAGGGATACAGGTTGGAAATGAACATTTAAATGCATGATATGTAGTTCAGCTTCTCTAGATCCCGAAAGATGAAAATTGACAAATGACCTTATCAGTACTGTCTTGAATCTGTCAACTGGGGTTTTTTCAAATCCAACGGCTCCTTCAAGACAACTGTGTTTCAACAGGAGACAATGAGTAAGAACAAACTATTTGATTTAGTTTTTGTATCAACATGCTCTAATTTGTCTTCATTAGTGGAATAATTTTTCAACTGCTGCCATTTTTGTTTAGGCCACAGGATTACCTGCTTACATTCCACCTCTTGGCTCAATTTTATGCAAACCAGAAAAGAAAAAGGTCGCTTGAAGCCATCAATGCTTGCTGGTCAGACTACGATTTTGTTAGCGAGCCGATTTGTGTCTTCATCATCCATTAAGCAGTAAAAAGTGTCATTGTTACAGGCTCATTATATTGTCAACCACGTCGAAAGTTCCTGAAGCAGGAGGAGCCTGCTTGAACATCACATTTTCCACCTCTGTTGAAGCAATGATAAGTGCTAACATTGAATTTTGACTCTCCATAATGTGGTGAAAGATTATATAGGGTGGGCAAGGACTAAAGAATCAGTTCTTTCTACTGTAAATAATGCTCTTGAATTGTAGATCCCACAATTTTATTTTTTCTGGGAGAAAAACAAATGGGGACAAAAGGCTAAAAAAAAGAAAATTCAACTAGAAGGGAGATCAACTTTACTAGATTCAAAGGAGCTTTTTGGTTTCTCTTGGCCTCATGTCCAGCTAAACAAAGAGGAGGCCTGATTTAGTTGGCAATTATAGTAGGAATCATTATAACTCAAGAATGTAATTACTCCAACAATAGTGTAAAAGAGTAAAAAGTTATTACTAAACAATTCATTTGGCCTCTCTTTTCCTTTGATTAAGCTTAGTGTATTCCAATAAATTTTACAAATTGTAAAATTTTTAACCAAAAAAGATTGTTTTTTTTTTATTAACGTGGGTGTTCGGGTCAGCCTGCATGCACCTTGATTAATCTCATGGATCCTAAAGTTAATGACCATGTAAACCTCTAGTGACCATCATATTAGCAACAACATGACTCAAACCCGAGACTATATGAGTAGCAAATCATTTAATCCCAAACTCTTATCACTAAAAAAAATTATTTTTCAGTACAAGAACTATCCTAAACCAATCAATAACCAAATACAATGTTGCCTTGATTTTTTTTTTTTTTGTCGTGAGAATCTATGTTCATTGTTTAAAATATAATTATAAAACCCTATCTTAATAGGTTAATATAATAATTCCATGACTTAACTTTCTTGTTATGAATTTTACTTTAAATTAGTTTTCTTACTAAAATAATATCATTTTTATTTTTAAAATAAAGTATATATTAAATTGATTAATGAAATTATAAACAAATTAGTTTATTATCCGAGTCTCGGCTAAATCAACCCTGTTCTTATAATGATGATTTAAACATGCCAACAACATATATAAATAAATTAATGCCATGTTAGCGATCTCAATACATTGGAATTATTTTTTAAGCACATAAACTAAGGTTAATGGAATATAAAAAATTATTTAAGCTGAATTTGGAATCCAGCTTTAGTACCCTACATGGGACCCATCCCTCTCTAAAGAAGTCACGTGGCCCAAACCCATTTTGCCGGCCCATACTTCCCTCCTCCATTCCCTTCAAAACCTCAACTCTCTCTCTCTCTCTCTACACCCTCATTCCCAAATCCCAGTTGTCTGATCCACTTCCAACCACCATTCTCTCCATGACCACCATGGCGGCCTCCACCATGGAACCAAGCGCGGAAGATCTAACCGATGATCTTGATAATCTTAGTTTCACTTCCACCACCACTGCTGTTGAGACAAGACACAGCACAAGTTCAGGGTCCGAAACCACATGGACTACCTCAACCTCGAGCCTCATGTCAAACTCCTGCAAGCCCCATCATCCACCTCAATGTGATGAATGCTGGCATGCAATTCAACGTGAAAACTCCGGTAACTCACCCTTAACCCTAGCTGATTTACGCTTTGTCCACAAACTAGGAAGTGGTGACATAGGGAGTGTGTATCTTGTAGTGCTCAAGGAAGGCAATGAGTGTCTTTTTGCTGCCAAAGTCATGGACAAAAAAGAAATGGCTACTAGGAACAAAGACAGTAGGGCTAGAATCGAGAGGGAGATATTGGAAATGTTGGAGCACCCATTTTTGCCTCCATTGTATGCCACACTGGACTCACCTAGGTGGTCCTGTTTGCTAACGGAGTTTTGTCCTGGTGGTGACCTCCATGTCCTCCGGCAAAGGCAACCGGATAGACGTTTCGATGAAGCTGCCGTCCGGTATGTATGAGCAATGCATGCATGTATACATCCACTTAATATCATACCATATTGTTCGTGTTCGGCAGGCAAGGGAAATAATTTGAGTGGTTGCATTTGGCAAAAAAGATACAAAATTCGTGCAGATGATGGATAATCATAGTGGGGTTAAGTTTACTAATTGTATAAACCGTTGATTGCCTGTAGGGTCAGTGGGTAAATCCATGTGACATTCGGGTGCAGCCATTGATGTTGTGTGGACCATGGAACTTTTGGTGCGTGTCCCGTGCACTAGATCATAATTAATAGAAGGCATCATGGCATTCATGAATTCATAAAAAGGAGTAAAAATTAGATCTCCCTTAATCCATGGCATGTTCCAGCTCATCATTTTTCTGGTTCTTGTCTAGTCAGAGAGTCCCAAGACATCATTTCAAGAATCAAATTCAGCTCTTCCCCCCATATCTTGCTTTAACTTTTCCTTTTTTTAATATAACACCTTCATCCGATATTCTACCTTATTATTGTTGTTGTTTTTAATCATTAAATCAGATTTAACTTTTTTATTTTTGTCTTAAGTTTGGTTAAAATAAAATAGACAGATACAAAAAATTATAAAAAATATTTGGATGGAAAAACAACATTATTGAATAAATTTTCTGAATAATTTTAGAGTGAGCATATAAATTATTAAAAATAAAAACTACAAACAAACATGTTTTTTATATTTTTATATTTTAAAATAGAAATCAAATGCACAGTGATAATATTATTAATGATATCATTACTTAAAAAGGTTCAGCAAATATTTAGTTTAGTAATTTTATTTTATTTTTGTTTGAATTTGGAGTCTTTTAAAAGATACAAGTGATGTGATATATTTTATAATCTTATTTATAAAAAATATTTTACATCTTGAAAAAAAACAAAAATATAATTGATTTTTTTATAATTAATACATAAGGAGGTAGAGAGAACTATCCCAACCTCTTAAAAGAATATATAATTACTTGTGCATTCTCGTAACATGATATATAATAGTGATAATCTTTATAATTAGTTGTAGAATACTTATATATATATATATATATATATCATTAATTAATTAACTAATTTTTGTCGCTTTAAGGTTTTATGCATCAGAAGTTGTGGCTGCACTTGAATACCTACACATGATGGGAATCGTCTATCGTGATCTCAAGCCTGAAAATGTTCTTATAAGATCGGACGGTCACATAATGCTTACAGATTTTGATCTCTCCTTAAAAGATGACAACTCAACATCAACAGCTCAGATTATTTCTGATCAAAACCCACCAATCACATCATCGACAAGTGATTACCCCTCTGAAACATCTCAGTTTGCCACATCATCATGCATTCTGCCCAATTGCATTGTGCCAGCTGTCTCTTGCCTCCAACCATGTAGAAAACGCAAGAAGAAATTCAATCAACGGGGGACCCTCGAGATTGTAGCGGAGCCAATAGACGTCCGGTCCATGTCATTCGTTGGGACCCACGAGTACCTGGCACCTGAGATTGTATCCGGCGAGGGACACGGCAGTGCAGTGGATTGGTGGACCTTAGGCATATTCATGTTTGAAATGTTCTATGGTGTTACGCCGTTTAAAGGGACGGACCATGAGTTAACCCTGGCTAATGTCGTGGCTCGAGCCCTTGAGTTCCCCAAGGAACCATCGGTCCCAGTCTTCGCCAAGGATTTGATCACACAACTTCTCATCAAGGATCCTACAAGACGACTGGGCTCTACGATGGGAGCTCCTGCGATTAAGCATCATCAATTTTTTGAAGAGATAAATTGGGCATTGTTAAGGTGTAAAACTCCGCCTTATATCCCTCAGCCGTTCACTTATAAAAACTTCATTGCCACCAATCATGGGAACAATTCTATAGAACATTATTAGTAAGAGGATATTTTTTTATTATTTTTTTTTCATTTTTATTAGGGGAGAAAAGATGTGAAGAAGGAGCCG
>Ga0325401_1000140_pt1 | contig 44225 bp, 36 predicted proteins | sample PopdelMetagenome_FD_205666 | JGI IMG/M metagenome (GOLD analysis project Ga0325401, IMG submission 205666) | Populus deltoides microbial communities from Bellville, Georgia, United States - Xylem-PdKOR-R2 | ecosystem: Host-associated > Plants > Phyllosphere > Stem > Wood/Secondary xylem | place...
AACCCGCGCACTTCTACGAGCCCGTGCATGGCCGCGTGTTCGCCGCGATCAAGACGCTGCGCGGCAACGACATGCTGGCGACGCCGGTGACGCTGCGCCCGATGTTCGAGGCGGACGAGGGAATGCGCGCGCTGGGCGGGCCGCCCTACCTCGCCAGCCTGACGGGTTCGGGGGCGGGGCTGGTCGGGGCGCGGCAGTTCGCGACGCAGATCTACGACTTGGCGATGCTGCGCGCGCTGGTCAGCGTCGGGCGCGGGCTGGTCGAAAAGGCGATGGACACCAGCGAGGAGGTCAATCCGCGCGCGCAGATCGAGGCGGCGGAGAACGAGCTGTTCAAGGTCGCCGCGGACGGCGGCGCCGAGTCGGCGGTCAAGACCTTCGCCCAGGCCACCACCATGGCGGTGAAGATGGCCGAGCGCGCGCTCAACAGCGGCGGCAACCTGTCGGGCGTCACCACCGGGCTGGACACGGTCAACGCCAAGATCGGCGGCATGCACCACAGCGATCTGATGATCCTGGCCGGGCGGCCGGGCATGGGCAAGACGTCGCTGGCGACCAACATCGCGTTCAACGCCGCGCGGCGATGGATGCGCGACATGGCGGACGGGATCGCGCCGGCCGATTCGGTGGGTGCCAAGGTCGCGTTCTTCAGCCTGGAAATGTCCGCCGACCAGCTGGCGACGCGCATCCTGGCGGAACAGTCGCGGATCAGTTCCGAGTCGCTGCGCATGGGCAAGATCAGCAAGACCGAGTTCGGGCAGCTGGCGGCGGCGGCGGCGGAGCTGGAGAACCTGCCGCTGTTCATCGACGACACCGGCGGGCTGTCGATCAGTTCGCTGCATACCCGCGTCCGGCGACTCCAGCGGCGGCACAACAACGAGATCGGGCTGGTGGTGGTCGACTATCTCCAGCTGCTGTCGGGCAGCGGCAAGGGGTCGAGCGAGAACCGGGTGCAGGAGATCTCCGAGATCAGCCGCGGATTGAAGACGCTGGCCAAGGACATGAACGTGCCGGTGCTGGCGCTGTCGCAGCTTTCCCGTGCGGTGGAACAGCGCGAGGACAAGCGGCCGCAGCTGTCGGACCTGCGCGAATCGGGATCGATCGAGCAGGACGCGGACATGGTGTGGTTCGTGTTCCGCGAGGATTACTATGTCGCCGCCAAGGAACCCAAGCGGCCGAGCGAGGGCGACGACGCGCGTACCTTCGAGGATCACGCCAAATGGGCGAGCGACATGGAGCGGGTCTATGGCCTGGCCGAGCTGATCGTCGCCAAGCAGCGCCATGGTGCGACCGGCAAGGTGACGCTGAAGTTCGACCCGACGATCACGCGGTTCACGGACTATGCGGGGTATTGAGCGGCGCGTCGAGGCGGATGGCGTGGGGTCGGTGCGTTCGTGGTGAGCGAGGTTGAACCGCAGGCGGTGGGTGGTGCACCGCGTGCCCTTCGACTGCGCTCAGGGCGAACGGGGGTGGGGCGACGCGTGGTGGTTGGTTGCTGCCCTCGATCACGCTCAGAACGGACGGGGTGCGGCGATGTGATGTCGTCGTGCTCCGGTCATCGGTCGGCGGGGCGGACCTTAAGGATCAACGCGGGCGATAGGTGATGGCGGCGGTGCCGGCGGCTTCGACGGGCAGGAACAGGCCCTGACCGGTAACGGCGATGCGGCCGTTCTTCACGTCGGCGATGGTGGCGGAGAGCAGGAAGTCGCCTTCGCGCCGGCCGTTGACCGCGCGGCGGGCGGCGTCGAGCACCTTGGCGTAGTCGCCTGCGAAATCATGGGTGAGGCCGGTGCGGATGCTGGCCTGAACGCCTTCGTTCGAGAAGAGCGCCACGAGCAGGTTGGCGATGCGGCTGTCGGTGTCGGCGGCGAGGCGGAGGTCGCGGACCTGCAGCACCTGGCTGCCCGGATCGTTATAGGGGATGGCGGTGAGCCAGACCGTTCCCCTGGTCGCGAGCCACGCCGATCCCTTGGCGCGGACCTTGGCATGGATGCCGACCGCGAGGTGGTTGCCGGTGGTGGCGTAGATCGTCACCTTGCCGAACTCCGCATCGACCGGGCCGACGCCGGGCAGCACGATCCCCCTGGCCGCGAGCTTGCGCACCGTGCGCTGGAGCACCGGTTCGAGCTGGCGATAGTCGGCAAGGACCGGGATGAAGAAGCGCAGCCCGCGCGGGCCGATCTGCGCGGCGGGCGGGGGCAGCGGCGTGCGCGCGGGATCGGCGGGGCGATCCCCCACGAATGTCTCCGTCAGCGCCTCGGCGGCGAGCAGCATCTCCAGCCGGCGGCCGGCGATCCGGTAGCCGCCAAAGCCGAGCCGGCGCGGGGTGACGCGCATCCAGGCCGGGGGGTTTTCGCGGTTGAGCTGGAGCACGGTGAAGCCCTGGCCCCAGACGCGGCCGAGCTGGTCGTGGAGGCGCAGCTTGGCGAGTTCGCCGGGCAGGGTGCGTTCGAGCTGCGCGACGATCGGGCGCAGCCGCTCGTCCGCCTTGTCCGCGAACTCGATGCGCTGGCCCAGGATGTCGACGCCCGGCGGCGTTGTCCAATTATAGCGGATGTCGACCCGCGCGCGCGGGTTCCAGCCGCGGTCGATCGACAGGTGGCCGATCGCGCGCACCGCGGCGGTGCCCGTGGCGGTCTCGCCGGCGACGCCGCCGATGTTTTTGGCCGAGATCACCGCGTGGACCGGCAGGTCGATCAGCAGCGTGTCGCCGCGGCCCGAGACGCGAAGGGGTCCGCGGGTGACCTGGCCGACGATGTCGCAGCCCAGGTCGGGCGTCACCTTGACCTTGCCGATGCGGCGGCCGGGGACGCAGCGGTCGTTGTGCTCGTCGATCGCCCACAGGCGGCGGGGCAGTTCGCGGTCGAGCGCGGCTTCGAGCGAGGCGAGCGGCGCGCCGAGCGGGACGACGATGGTGGAGGTCTGCGCGGGAAAGGCGGCGGGGGCATCGACCCGGGGCGGAGCGGGGTTGCCGGCGTCGCGGCTGCATCCCGCGAGCGCCAGGGCAAGGACGACCGGAACAATGCCAAGCGTTCGAACCATCGCAGTCGCAGATGCCCCAGCCCGGCGCCCGGATCAATCCGCGCCGCTGGGGGCCAGCGTGGTCGTGCGCCGCCGTCCCATCGACCGCGTCCGGCGCCACCGTGTCTGCTTCGACGCGTGACGCTCAGCGCGAGGCGCGGGTCGCGATCCAGCTGCCGCAGGTGACGGCCACCGCGGCGGGGATGTAGCGCCAGTGGCCGGGCAGCAGCAGCCAGCCGCCGACCGCGCTGCCGGCAAGCATCAGGAGCGCGAGCGCCTTCGCCCGCGGCGCGATCGCGCGGTGGAGGCGCCAGGCGCGGATCGGCGGACCGAAGCGGGGATGGGCGAGCAGGCGGCGTTCCCATTCGGGGTTGCCACGCGCGAACAGCCAGGCGGCGAGCAGCATGAAGGGAACGGTCGGCAGCAGCGGCACGAACACGCCGACGATCCCGATCAGGACGGCCAGCAGGCCAAGGATGCGGTAGACGAGGCGCATCGTGCGGGTCAGCTCCGTGGCAGGTCGTGGGCAAAGGCGAATGGGTAAGGCAGCTTCGCCCAGGGATCCGCCATTGCCAGCGATAGGCGGGCGAGGATAGCCGGACGGTGCAACGGCTTTTCCGGGCGATCTCGCTAACATGGATCGTTGCGCGAACGGACCCGTCCCGGTGTCCGCTCGTTGGGCGGCGCATGGTGGGTGTTCTGACAGGCAAGGACGATCCGGCGACCGCGGCGCGCGAGGCGTTCGCGGGTGCGCTGGCCGGGTTCGACCCCGATCGGCCGGTGGCGGTGCTGGGCCATTTCGACGCGGACGGGCTAGGCGCGTTGGCGGTCCTGGTACGGGCGTTAAGGGCCGAAGGTCGCGCCGCGGAGCCGGTGGTGGTCGGCAAGGGCGAGACGCCCTGGGACGAGGAGGTTCGCGACCGGCTGGCGGCATTGCGGCCGGGCGGGCTGATCGTGGCCGATCTGGGCACCCGCGCCGACCCGGTGCTGCCGGGATGCCCGACCGTCATCATCGACCATCACGTACCGACCGGAGAGCTGGCGGGGGCGACCGTCATCAGCGGCAACGGACTGGTGCCCGAGCCGACCAGCGCGTTGCTGGCGTGGTGGGCGAGCGGGCGGCGCGAGGAGCTGCAATGGCTCGCGGCGCTGGGGTTGATCGGCGACATGGCGGACGAGGCTGGCTTTCCCGAACTGGCGGAAGCGCAGGTCCGATGGGGCAAGACCGCGCTGAAGGACGCGACCAGCCTGGTCAATGCGCCGCGGCGGACGGCGGCGGCGGACGCGGGGCCGGCCTTGCGACTGATGATCGACGGCGACGGCCCCAAGGCGATCACCAAGGGCGACAATGACGACGCACGCGCGCTGGTCGCCGCCAAGGCGGAAGTGCGTGCGGCGGTGGAGGCGGCACGCCGGATGGCACCGCGGGTGGTCGGCGACGTGGCGATGATCGCATTCCATTCGGGTTGCCAGATCCACCCGCTGATCGCGCAGCAATGGCGGGGGCGGCTGAAGGACAAGATCGTGCTCGCCGCCAACACCGGCTATCGCCCCGGCTGGGTGCATTTCGCGGCGCGGTCGGCGAGCGGACGCAACCTGATCGAGTTCCTGGCGGAGCACCGGCCGCCCGGCGCGGACGGCCGGTACGGCAACGGCCATGCACAGGCGACCGGCGGGGCGCTGAAACCTGCCGACTGGAACCGCTTCGTCGCCGATCTCGGCTTTCCCGACCTTGAGGTAGCGCCATGACCGATCCGTCCCGCCCGTTGCGCCTGGGCTTTCCCGTCAAGGTGATGGGTCGACCCGATTTGAAGTCGCAGGACACGCGGCGCTGGCAGAAGAATCCGCATCTCAAATGCTCGCTCGAACTGCTCGACCGGGTGCTGGACTATCTGCACAAGAACGACCTCGACATGTACCGGCTGTCGTCGGACATCGCGCCCTATGCGACGCACCCCGACATGCCGCAGTTCCATTCCATGGTGGCGGACAGCGATGCGGAATTGCGTGCGTTCGGCAAGAAGGCGCGCGAGTTCGACATCCGCCTGTCGTTCCACCCGTCGCAATATGTACTGCTCAACGCGCCCAATCCGGAGCTGACCCGCAAGAGCATCTGGGACCTGTCGAGCCAGGCGGAGATGCTCGACCGGATGGAGCTGGACGACGAGGCGGTGATGATTACCCATGTCGGCGGGGTCTATGACGATCACGAGGCGAGCCGGGCGCGGTGGATCGCGGGGTGGGACCAGTGCCCCGAGCATGTCCGGCGGCGGCTGGTGCTGGAGAATGACGACATCCGCTTCTCTGCGGCGGACGTGCTGTGGATCCACGAGCGGACGGGGGTGCGATGCGTCTTCGACTATCAGCATATGTGGTGCCTGAACCCCGAGCGGCTGGACATGCGCGACGTGCTGGAGCGGTTCATCGCGACCTGGCCCGAAGGGGTGCGGCCCAAGATCCACTTTTCCTCGCCGCGGACCGAGTTGCGGGAGGTGAAGCAGAAGATCACCACCAAGCAGCGCGAAGCGGCCAAGGCGGGCAAGGGCCGCGCGAAAAAGGGCGAGCTGCTCAAGGCGCCGGTCAAGGCGACCGCGCGGATCAAGACGGTGCTGCGCCCGCCGATCTGGACCGGGCATGCCGATTTCACCAACCCGTTCGAGTTCGCGACCTTCATGCGAATGGCCGAGGGGCTGGTGTTCGACGTGATGATGGAGGGCAAGTCGAAGGACCTGTCGCTGTTGCGGTTGCGTCCCGACCTGTTGCGCTTCGCGCCGGACGTGGCGGCGCGGTTCGGGATCACCGCCGACGATGCGGCTGCGCTCGCCGAGGACGAGAAGCGGCTGGACGAGGGGGTCGATGCCGAGGGTGAGGCGGACGTCGACGAAGGGCTGATGGCGGCGGAGTAGGCGCGGCCCCGCCTTCCGCGCAGTCCCGGTCGGCCGTGATCCGTGGCCGAAATCTTATCTTTTCATCGGCTTGTGCGGCTTAGCTCCTCGGCGCACACTCCTGTCGGACCTCGCAACGGGGCCGTGATGGAGAGGTCTGATGGCGCAGTTCGGCGATTACCAGCACGCGATCTACTTCGCGGGGCTGAACGGGACCCAGCCGGCCATCCCGACCGACTTCGTGACGCTGGAGGCGCGGGCGGCGGCGGCGTTGCCGCGCAGCGTGCTCGACTATGTCCAGGGCGGATGCGGGGACGAGTGGACGCAAGAAGCGAACGCCGCCGCCTTTCGTCGCTGGGGCATGGTGCCGCGGATGATGGTGGACGCGCGCGCGCGCGATCTGGCGGTCGAGCTGTGGGGGATGCGCTGGCCCGCGCCGGTGTTCATGGCGCCGATCGGCGTGACGGGACTGTGCACGCAGGACGGGCATGGCGACCTCCATGCCGCACGGGCCGCCGCCGCGACGGGGGTGCCGATGTGCGCATCCACCCTGTTGAACGATCCGATCGAGGACGTGGCGGCGGCCTGGGGGCAGACGCCGGGGCTGTTCCAGCTCTACACCCCGCGCGACGAGGGGGTGGCGGCGAGCCTGATCGCGCGGGCCGAGGCGGCGGGGGCGAAGGCGATCGTGGTGACGCTCGACACCTGGGTGACGGGGTGGCGACCACGCGACCTGAACACGGGCAACTTCCCGCAGCTGCGCGGACATGTGCTGGCCAACTATCTGAGCGACCCGGCTTTTCGCGCGCTGCTGGCCAAGCCGCCGGAGGAGGACCCGCGGGCGGCGGTGATGGCGTGGGCGGCGATGTTCGGGCGGGTGCTGACGTGGGAGGACATGGGCTGGCTGCGGTCGCTGACCACCCTGCCGATCGTGCTGAAGGGCATCTGTCACGCCGACGATGCGCGACGCGCGGTCGATATGGGGGCGGACGGCGTATACTGTTCCAATCATGGCGGGCGGCAGGCCAATGGCGGGATCGCGGCGATCGACTGCCTTCCGGGGGTGGTTTCGGCAGTGGATGGGCGGGTGCCGGTGTTGTTCGATTCGGGGATCAGGTCGGGAACGGACGTGGTAAAGGCGGTGGCCTTGGGTGCGACGGCGGTAGGCATCGGCCGGCCATATCTGTACGGGCTAGCGCTGGGCGGCGCGGAAGGGTGCGCGCATGTGCTCAGGTGCATCCTGGCGGAGGCGGATCTGATGATGGCGGTGAATGGCTGGCCGACACTGGCCGCGGTACGCGATGCCGGAGCGGAGAAGATGGCATGAGGACAGCGAGGACATTGGCGACCGTGCTGGCGCTGGGCTGGGCCGGCATGGCGATGGCGCAGGATGGGGCGCCGCAGCGGACGCGGGTGGCGCTGGGGCCGCAGCTGGTGCCAAGCTTTCCGGGCAGCGACGAGGTGAGCGTGAGGCCGTTCGTGGACGTGTCGCGGGCGCGGGGCGATGCGGTGTTCGCGTTCGAGGCAGCGGACGAGAGCACGGGTTTCGCGCTGTTCCAGCGGGACGGGCTGGCGGCCGGGCCGGCGCTGGGGTTCGAGGGACGGCGGCGGCGGGGCGACCTGGGCGTCGACCTGCCGCGGGTCGGCTTCACCATCGAGGCGGGCGGGTTCGTCCAGTATCAGCTCCACCCCGCGGTGCGCGTGCGGATCGAGGCGCGGCAGGGGATCTGCGGGCACAAGGGGCTGGTCGGGGTGATCGGCGCCGACTGGGTGCGGCGCGACGGCGACGATTGGCTGGTGTCGCTCGGGCCGCGGCTGACGCTGGCGAACGGGCGTTACCACCGCGCCTATTTCGGGGTCGGCCCGGCGGGCGCGGCGACGAGCGGGCTTGCCCCGTTCCGGCCCGATGGCGGGGTGCAGGCGGTCGGCGCGACCGCGGGGTTCAGCCGGCAGCTGGGCGAGCGCTGGGGCGTGCTCGGCTATGCCAAGTACGACCGGCTGGTCGCCGATCCCGGTCGTTCGCCGGTCACCCGCGGACCGGGGTCGCGCGATCAGCTGTCGGGCGGGGTGGCGCTGAGCTATACGTTCGGTGGCTGACGACCCGTGCGGTTGATCCAGGTCATCGTGATTGTCGACGCCGCCGGAACCCGGACCCGAGTCGCCGGCTTGTGCCTCCCGTGCCCGATTTCGGTGCGCGACTGAGAGGATATCAGATGGCGATCAAGTTCGCAGCGACGCTCAACGCGGTCAACCGCGGCCTGGACTCGACCAAGCCCGACAAGGGCGCGCACCTTGTGGAGGATTGGGAAACGGCGCTGGCCGATACCGACGTGACGGGGTCCAAGGGCATCCTGCGCGACCTACAGGCGCTGCGCAAGCAGCTGGAAAAGGACAGCCCGGATACCGAGCGGGTCCACACGCTGATCCACCGGCTGGGCGAGGCGACCACCAAGATCGCCGACAAGGCCGAGAAGAACGGCGACAAGCTGCGCGAGCTGGGTCAGGCGCTGACCGAAGCGGGCGAGGAAAGTGGCGACGAGGAGCATGACGAGGAGGCCGCCAAGGCTCCCAAGCGCGCACCCAAGAAGGCCTGAGGCGAACGGGCCGGCGCGTCCTCAATCGGGGACGCGCCGGCCCCCCTTCACCACCAGCACCACATCGCGGACCGCCGCGATCCGGGCGACGGGATCGCCGCGGACGACCACCAGATCGGCGAGCAGCCCGGCCCTGATCGCGCCCCGGTCGGTCAGCCCGAAGGCACGGGCATTGCCGCCGGTCGCGGCGACCAGCACCGCGCCGGCCGGCATTCCCGATGCGGCCATCAGCTCCATCTCGCGCGCATTGTCGCCATGGGTGAACACCCCGACATCGCCGCCCATGCAGAGCGTGACGCCGGCCCGGCGCGCCGCGGCGAAGGCGGTCCGGCTCGCCTCGACCGAGGCGGGGGCGGGCGCCTGGCCGTTCCATCCGGCATAGCGGGCGCTGGCGTCGGCGGCGGCGAGCGTCGGGCAGAGCACGGTGCCCGCCGCCTTCATCCGGGCAAGCGTCGCGGGGCTTGCGCCATAGCCATGTTCGATCGTGTCGGCGCCCGCGGCAATGGCACGGGCGATGCCTTCGTCGGTCGAGGCGTGAACGGCGACCGGACGACCGGCGTCGTGCGCGGCCGCCACCGCGGCGCGGAGTTCGGCATCGGAGAAGGTCGGGCGGCTGGGCTCACCGGCGCGCCAGCGATAGTCGGCATAGAGCTTGATGACGTCGGCCCCCGCCGCGATCTGAGACCGGACGGCGCGCACGATCCCGTCGACGCCGCTGGCTTCCTCCGCGCCCTGGGGCACCTCGACGCCGGGTTCGAAGCCCTTGGGACCATAGGCGCCCGCCGCGACGATCGCGCGGGTGGCGACCAGCAGGCGGGGGCCGGGGACGATCCCCTGAGCGATCGCCTGGCGCAGGCCGACATCGGCATAGCCGGCGCCTTCGGTTCCGAGATCGCGTTCGGTGGTGAAGCCCGCCGCCAGCGTCCGACGCGCGTGAACCACGGCGCGGGCAGTGCGCAGCGACACGGGTTCGTGGAGGACCTGATCGTCCCACTTCGCCTCGTCATAGGGGTGGAGGAACAAGTGGCCATGCCCCTCGATCATGCCGGGGATCAGGGTGGTGTCGGGGCCGAGTTCGATCAGCTCGGCATCGGCAGGGACGGCGATGGCGGGGCCGACCGCCTCGATCCGGTCGCCCCGGACGAGCACGCGCCAGCCGCGGTGGAGCACCGGGTCGTGCCCGTCGAACACCGCGCCGGGGACGAGCAGCATCGGTCGCGGCGGCGGCGGCGATGCGGGCGGGGGCGGGGGCGGGGGCGGGGGCGGGGATGCGGTGGCAGCCTGACCGGCCAGGAGCAGCGCCATCAACCAGCCCATGCGCCGTCCTCCTTGCCAAAGCGGCGTTTGCGCCGATAGCGTCGGCGACCATGGATAGAGCCTCGCGCGCCGCCCGCAACCTTCTGCTGCCCCTGCTGTTCGCCGGGCCGGTCGCGGCCCAGGCGCCGGCCCGGTCCGCTGCCCAAGCCGCGGACGAGACGGCGCGCTGGCGGGCGCAGGCGGCGCGGGTGACGATCACCCGCGACGAATGGGGGATCGCGCATGTCCGTGGGCGGAGCGACGCGGACGCGGTGTTCGGCGCGATCTATGCGCAGGCGGAGGATGATTTTCCGCGGATCGAGGCGAACTACCTCGCGGCATTGGGGCGGACGGCGGAGGCGAAGGGCGAGGGCGCGATCTGGGCGGACCTGCGCCAGCGGATGTGGGCCGACCCGGCGGCGCTGCGCGACCAGTACCGCACCAGCCCGGCCTATCTGCGCCGATTGATGGACGCATGGGCGGACGGGCTGAACCACTATCTCGCGACCCACCGGGCGGTCCGGCCGCAGGTGCTGACCCGGTTCGAACCGTGGATGGCGCTGAGCTTCACCGAAGGGAGCATCGGCGGCGATATCGAGCGGGTGGACCTGAAGGAACTCGCCGCGATGTATCGCGAGACCATCGCGTCGACCGACGACCCGCGTCGGCCGGAGGAGCCGCGCGGATCGAACGGGATCGCGATCGCGCCCCGGCTGACCCGCGACGGCCATGCGCTGCTGCTCATCAACCCGCATACCAGCTTCTATTTCCGCGCCGAGCTGCAGATGACCAGCGACGAGGGGCTGGACGCCTATGGCGCGTCGACCTGGGGCCAATTCTTCGTCTATCAGGGCTTCAATCGCCGGGCGGGGTGGATGCACACCTCGTCGGGGGTGGATGCGGTGGACTCGTTTGCCGAGACGGTGACCCCCGACCGGCGGCGGTACCGCCATGGCAACCGGTGGCGGCCGATCGCGCAACAGCACGTCACCTTGTCGTTCCGCCGCCCCGATGGCGGGACCGGGCGACGCGAGTTCGACATCTGGCGCACCCATCACGGACCGATCGTCGCGAACCGGAACGGCAGGCTGATCGCGCAGGCGCTGATGTGGAAGCCGGTGCCGGCACTGGAGCAGAGCTGGCTGCGGACCCGCGCGGGCGATCTGGCGGAGTATCTGAAGATCGCGGAACGGCAGGCGAACTCGTCCAACGCGACGCTGTTCGCCGACGCCAAGGGCGAGATCGCGTACCTCCACCCGCAGTTCGTGCCGGTGCGCGACGACCGGTTCGACCGGCGCGACACCGTGGACGGCAGCGACCCCGCCACCGACTGGCGCGGATTGACGCCGCTCGCCGGGTTGCCCCAGGCGGTGAACCCGGCGAGCGGGTGGGCGATGAACACCAACAACCAGCCCTGGGGCGCGGCGGGGCGGAACAGCCCGCGCGCCGCGGACTTCCCGCGCTACATGGATGCCGCCGGCGAGAATGCGCGGGGGGTGCATGCGACCATGCTGCTGGAGGGATCGGGCGGGTGGACGCCCGAACGGCTGATGGCGGCGGCGTATGACAGCTACCTGCCCGCCTTTGCCGAGCTGTTGCCGCCGGTGTTCGCCGCGTGGGCGGCGCTGCCCGCGGGCGATCCGCTGAAGGGTCGGCTGGCCGAGCCGGTGGCGACGTTGCGGGCGTGGAACTTCCGCTGGGGCGCCAACAGCGTGCCGACGTCGGTGGCGGTGTTCTGGGGCGACCAGATGTGGCGCGAGGCGGGGCCGTTCGCCCGGGCCGAGCGGATCAACGTGCCCGACTACATCGCCACGCGGATATCGGCGGCGCAGAAGCTGGCCGCGCTAGACCGGGCGGTCGCGAAGCTCGGCGCGGACTTCGGACGGTGGCGGGTGCCGTGGGGCGAGATCAACCGGTTCCAGCGGATCACCGACGCGATCGAGCCGCGGTTCGACGATGCGCGGCCATCGGTGCCGGTGCCGTTCACCTCCGCGCAATGGGGGTCGCTGGCCTCGTTCGGGGCGCGGGCCTACGACAACACCAGGCGCTGGTACGGGAGCAGCGGCAACAGCTTCGTCGCGGCGGTCGAGTTCCGGCCGGAGGGCCCGCGCGCCTGGGCGGTGATGGCGGGGGGCGAGAGCGGCGATCCGGCCTCGCCGCACTTCGCCGACCAGATCGGCCGCTATGCGGGCGGGCAGCTGCGACCGGTGCACTTCGCGGCGGCGGATGTCGCGGCGCACGCCGTGCGGCGATACCGGCCGGGGGAGTGACAGGGAACGCAGGCCGCGACGGCGTCGTTCGTCCGGGCATGACCGATCCCCATCACCTCGACCGCTTCGTCCGGGCGCAGGCGGCGAACTACGACGATGCGCTGGCCGAGATCCGGGCGGGCGCCAAGCGCAGCCACTGGATGTGGTACGTGTTTCCGCAGATCGCCGGGCTGGGGCAGAGCGACATGGCGCGGCACTATGCGATCGGGTCGCTCGACGAGGCGCGCGCCTATCTGGAGCACCCGGTGCTGGGCGCGCGGCTGCGTGCGTGCGTCGCGGCATTGCAGGCGCTGCCGCCGACCGCGGACGCGCAGGCCGTGTTCGGCGGGATCGATGCGACCAAGCTTCGATCGTCGCTGACGCTGTTCGCGGCGGTCGATCCCGCTTTCGATGCGGCGATCGAGCGCTGGTTCGGCGGCGTGCGCGATCCCGCGACGCTCAGCCGGCTGCCCGTTCCGTCAGCGCCATGAAGTCGCGCGCGGCGTCGCGGTCGGCAGGGTCGAGCGCCTCGATATCCGGGCGGCGGCCGAGCATGTGGAGCAGCGACCACAGCGCGAACCGGCGACCGCGGTCGCGCTCCAGCCCCAGGTCCACCTCCAGCCGGTCGATCCCCGCCGCCAGGGCGGGCGGGGTGAGGACGGCGAGGTCGGCGGTGCCGAAATAGCCGAGCAGAAGCGCGTCGAGGTCCATGCCCCGCGCTATGCCGCACGCGCAGCGGGCGTGTCGAGCAGCGCGGCGACGACGGGGACGAACGCGTCCGCCACCCGCTGGATCGCGGCGGCATTGGGGTGGAGCCGGTCGGCCAGCACCAGCGCGGGGTGGCCCATGACGCCCGCCGGGAAGAACGGATGGGTGGGAACGCCGTGGCGGCTCGCGAGCGCGGGGTAGATGCCGTTGTAGCGTTCGGCATGCGCGCCCAGCATCGCGGGAACCTCGAAGGTGGCGAGCAGGACGGGGATGCCGCAGCGGGCGAACTCGACCAGGATCGCGTCGAGATTGGCCTGGGTGACGGCGGGGGCGAGGCCGCGGAGGAGATCGTTGGCCCCGAGCTCGACAATGGCGAGGTCGGGGCGGCGGTCGAGCCGGCCGAGCACGCGGGGGAGCCGGCGCAGGCCGTCCGCCGTGGTATCGCCCGAGACGCCCGCGTTGATGACGGTGGCGGCGGCCCGGCGTTCGCGCAGGCCGGCCTCCAGCCGCGTGGCGAAGTCCGCGGCGCGGGGCAGGCCGTAGCCGGCGGTGAGGCTGTCTCCGAAGGCGAGAATGACGGGTGGGCTCATGCCGCCCATGTGGCCCTGCGGTTCGCGCGCTGCAATGATCGCAGCGGGTTGCGGGGCGATGGTGGCGGCCTGTGTCACTCGGCGGCAAGGGCCCGGCTTCGCGCATCGCGGGTCGGGATCACCAGATGGCGGATGAAGTTGGCGAGCTCGCGGTGGCGGCCATCGGGCGCGACCAGGTCGGGGTCGATGCCGAGCCGCCAGCGCAGGTCGATCCGGTCGGGGCGGTGGTGGAGCCCGTCGAACAGCGCGGCCTGGTCGTGCACCGCGGCCTGGGTGAGCGCCAGCCCGTTCTCGACGAGGTCGGGCGCTTCGCGGCGCAGCGCGGCGGCGATCTCCGCCAGCGACAGTTCGGGGTGGTACTGCACCCCCCAGAAGATGCCGCGGCCGTGCCGGACCTCGGCGGCCTGGATGCGGGTGACGGCGTTGGTCGCGAGGCAGGTGGCGCCGGGCGGGAGCGAGTCCACCTCGTCGCCATGGATCGCGGGTGCATCCCAGGCGACCCCGCGGCCGGCGAACAGCGGGTGATCCTGCCCCGCCGCGGTGCGGCCGATCCGGCGGGCAAGCCCTGCCTCCTGCCGGGGCATGGCACCGACCCGACCGCCCGCGGCGGCGACCGCGAGCTGCAACCCCGCGCAGGAGCCGAACGAGGGCGTGCCGCTGGCGAACACCGCCCGCATGAAGGCGAGCTGGCGTTCGGTTTCGGGCGACCCGTCATAGACGTGGAGCGGCGATCCGGTAACGAACACCGCGTCATACGCCTCGAGCGCGGCGACATCGGGCAGCTGCGCATCGGCATCGGCCGGGGCGACGCGATCGACGGCGACGTCCGGGACGATCGCCCGCAGCGCGTCGGCATAGGTTTCGCCCGCGCTCTGGCCGACCGCAGCGCGGCGCTTGTGGCGCTGTTCGGCCGTTTCGCTTTCGGCAATCAGAAAATGCATCGCGCCCCAACCGCCGGCGGCGGGGCAGGGTCCGGACGGGATTGATCCATGTTGTACAGGTGCCGACGATTCCGCCCCGATCGCTCTCGACCGGGGCGGCGGGGCTGCTATCGTCGGGAAGGGCAGGGAACAGGGGGCGGCATGACGGGACGGTGGACGCGCGCGGCGGCGCTGGCAGCAGCAGGGGCGCTGGTGGCGTGTTCGGGCGGGGGCGAGCGCCCGCGCACGGCCGGCAGCGATGCCGCCAAGCCGAAGGGCGCCGCGAAGGGCAATGGCGCGGGGCTCAACACCGGCTATGCCCACGATCCCTTTCCCTCGACCTACCGCGCCTATCCGGGCGTGCCGACGCTGGTGCGCAACGCGACCGTGATCGACGGCGAGGGCGGGCTGATCGAGGGTGGCGCGGTGCTGTTCGCGGCGGGCAAGGTCGTCGCGATCGGCCGGACGTTGGAGGCGCCCGCGGGGGCGACGGTGATCGACGGTGCCGGCAAATATGTGACGCCGGGGATCATCGACATCCACAGCCACCTGGGCGATTATCCCAGCCCGTCGGTACAGGCCCATTCGGACGGCAACGAGGCGACCGATCCGGTCACCGCCGACGTGTGGGCCGAACATTCGGTGTGGCCGCAGGACCCCGGTTTCGGCCGGGCACTGGCGAACGGGGGCGTGACCACGCTCCAGATCCTGCCCGGCTCGGCCAACCTGTTCGGCGGGCGATCGGTGGTGCTGAAGAACGTCTATGCCCGCACGATGCAAGCGATGAAGTTTCCCGGCGCCCCCTATGGCCTGAAGATGGCGTGCGGCGAGAACCCCAAGCGCGTCTATGGCGGCAAGGGGCGCAAGCCCGCGACGCGGATGGGCAACGTCGCGGTCGATCGCGCCACCTGGGCGAGGGCGGTCGCGTACAAGCGGCGGTGGGACAAGTACGAAACCGACGGCGGCGACAGCCCGCCCGATCGCGACATCGCCATGGACACGCTGCGTGGCGTGCTGGCGGGCGAGATCCGGGTGCAGAATCACTGCTACCGCGCCGACGAGATGGCCATCGTCATGGATATGGCCAAGGAGTTCGGATACAAGGTGACCGCGTTCCACCACGCGGTCGAGGCGTACAAGATCGGCGATCTGCTGAAGGCGAACGGCACCTGCGCCGCGGTCTGGGCCGACTGGTACGGGTTCAAGATGGAAAGCTTCGACGGGATCGGGGCGAACCTCGCGCTGCTCGAAAAGGCGGGGGCATGCGCGATGATCCATTCGGACGACGAGAACGGCATCCAGCGGCTGAATCAGGAGGTCGCCAAGGCGCGCGCGTCGGGCCGCAAGGCGGGGCTGGATATCTCGGATGCGGCGGCGTGGAAGTGGCTGTCGCTCGGGCCCGCCACCGCGCTGGGCATCGACGGGCAGACGGGATCGCTCAAGCCCGGCAAGATGGCGGACGTGGTGTTGTGGAACGGCAACCCGTACAGCGTCTATTCCCGGCCGGAGAAGGTGTGGGTGGACGGGGCGCTGCTGTATGACGCCAACGACCCCAGGCGCCGACCGGTGAGCGATTTCGAGGTGGGCCAGCCCGGATCGGGAGACGTCAAGTGAGGCGGCTGGCCCTGCTCCTCGCGAGCGTCATCGCGTCGCCGACCGCGGCCCAGACCGTGGCGATCACCGGCGGCACCGTCGCGATCGGCGACGGGTCGGCACCGATCGAGAACGGGACGGTGGTGTTCCGCGACGGCCGGATCGTCGCGGCGGGCGCGGGCGTGGCGGTGCCGGCGGGTGCGACGGTGGTCGACGCGCGAGGCAAATGGGTCGCGGCGGGGATCGTCGCGGGGTTGACCGACATGGGTCTGGTCGATGCGGCGGGGGTCGAGGAGAGCAACGACGTCGCCGCGCGGCAATCGCCCTTTGCGGCGGGGATCGACATCGCGCCGGCGATCAACCCCGATGCGGTCGCGATCGCCAATGAGCGGCTGGGCGGGGTGACGCGGGCGATCGTCTCGCCGGGCGCGCGGGCATCGATCTTCGCCGGCCAGGGCGCGGTGATTGACCTGGGCGTGGACCCGCAGTCGGTCACGCGGGCGCGCGCCTTCCAGTTCGTCGAGCTTGGCGAACGCGGCGGCGACATTGCGGGCGGCAGCCGCCCGGCGGCGTATGCGATGCTGCGCGACCTGCTGGCCCAGGCGCAGGATTACCGTCGCAACCCGGCCGGGTTCGACGGCCGCGGGCGCGAGGCGTTGCTGAAGCGGGCGGACGCGCAGGCGTTGCTCGACGTGCTCGACGGCAGCGTGCCGCTGCTGGTCCATGTCGAGCGGGCGAGCGATATCCGCAGCGTGCTGGCCCTGACCGGCCCGTATCCGCGGATCAGGCTGGTGCTGGTGGGGGCGACCGAGGGGTGGATGGTCGCGCGCGAGATCGCGGCAGCCAAGGTGCCGGTGATCGCGGCGGCGCTCGCGGACCTGCCGTCGAGTTTCGAGAATCTGGCCGCGACCGAAAGCAATGTCGGGCGGATGACGGCCGCGGGGGCGAGCGTCGCGATCTCGACGGTGGGGGCCAATGATGCGCCGGGCGAGCATGTGCTGACCCAGTTCGCCGGCAATCTGGTCGCGATCGCCAGGGTGCCGGGGGCGACAGGGCTGAGCTGGGGACAGGCATTCGCGACGGTGACCTCCAGGCCCGCCGCGGCGGTCGGCATGGACGGGGAGATCGGATCGCTGCGGCCGGGCCGACGCGCGGACGTGGTGATCTGGGACGGCGATCCGCTGGAACTGTCGTCGGCGACGACGGCGGTCTGGATCGATGGGCGCGCCCAGCCGATGGAGTCGCGTCAGACCAGGCTGCGCGACCGGTATCTGACGCCGGGCGAGGACGGGCTGCCCAAGGCGTATCGGTGATCGCGGCGGGCGGGGCCGATGCCGCCCCGCCCGGCTGCCTGCGCCGATCGGGGCGCGACCGGTCTGCGCGATGACTGGTCGGCGGCATGCGGATCGCGGTACGGGGTGAGATTTCACCGGCTTTTAAGACGTTTTCACGATAGCGACGTCCATGACTGCCGCTCCCTTTCACATCGCGACGCATCCTGCGCGCAAGCTGGTCGTGCTCACCTTCGTGCAGGAATTCTGGGACGAGGAGGTCGCGGACCGGTTCGCGCGCGAATGCCTGGCCGCGGTGGCATCGCTCGGCTGCGCGCCGGGTGAGCACGTCGTCCTGGCCGACCTGCACAACGCGGTGCTGCAGAGCCAGGCGACCCATGAACGGATGCAGGGCCTGATCGCCTCCGCCACCGCCGCCCGCATCGCGCTGATCGCGGCGACGCCGCTCGCGCGGATGCAGACCAAGCGATTGCAGATCCGCGACACGGTGGTGATGTTCGCGGATCGGGCGGAGGCGGAAGCCTGGCTGTTCGAGGGCGACCGGCAGGCTGCGGCCTGACCGGGTCCACGCGCCGCGGATAGGTCAGGCGGTGCCCATCACCTGCGTGGCGAAGCGCTCCATCTCCTCGGCCTGGGGACTCATCTGAAGGAGCAGCAGGTCAAGGCCGGCCGCTTCATATTCGGCGATCCGTTCCTTGAGCTGTTCGGGCGTGCCGACAAGATTGGGGCGCAAGCCTCTGTTCGAGACCGAATATTCCTGAACCTTGAGCTCGCGTTCGAGCTGGGTGCCGGACAGCCACTGGTCGAAATTGGCGTAGCCGGCGGGGAGGTCGGTCACCGTGGTGATGCGCTCGAGTTCGCGCTTCGCCTCCGCCTCGCTGTCACGGACGATCGCATAGGCGGCCATGCCATATTGCATCGGGGTGCCGCCCGCGGCTTCCCGGCGGGCGGCCATGTCGGCGATCTTGGGGGCGATCGCGGCGGCGGGATCGCCGTGCATGACATAGGCGTCGCACTGGGCGGCGATCATGCTCTTGGCCTTGTTGCTTTCGCCACCGGCATAGACGGTGGGGCGGCTGGCCGGCTTGGGGCTGACGACCGCATCCTCGGTGCGGTAGAACTGGCCCTGGTAGCTGAACCGGTCCTGCGTCCACAGCCCATCGACCACGTCGAGCCATTCGCTGGTGCGGGCGTAGCGATCGTCATGCTGGTCGAACTGGAGGCCGTATTGCCGCGCCTCGTCCGCCCACCAGCTCGACACGACGTTGAGCGCCAGGCGACCGTTCGCGATCCGATCGATATTGGCCGCAGCCTTGGCGAACAGCGCGGGGTGGTGGAAGTTGGGGCGGACGGCGACCATCAGCTCCAACGTCTCGGTCACTGCGGCAAGCGCGGCGGCGGTCGACCAGGCGTCGAGCGCGGGCGCCTCCACCCCCTTGATATCGTTGAGGTTGAGTTCGGCGACGAGGCTGAGGTCGTAGCCCCAGCGTTCGGAGGCCTGGGCGAGGCGCTTGGTATAGGCCCAGCTTGCCTCCATCCCCTCGTCGGGAACGTTGCGGAGCCAGCCGCCGAACACGGGCATCCAGTAACCGTAGCGCATCAGCGCGCCTCCATCAGGGTGACGAGGTAGTCGACGAGCCGATCGTGCGGGTCCCAGCCGAGAACGTCCAGCGGCTTCGCAACAAAGTTCGACAAGGCATTGATATCGTAGAATCGTGCAACGCCATCGCGGTCGTCGATCATCACCTCGACCCCGCCGACGTCGAGCGCCATCGCGCGCGCGATCGCTTCGGCGCCCACGACCAGATCGGGGGCGGGGCGGACCGCGATCATGGCGATGTTGGAGCCCTCGACGCAGGCGTCGGCGGGGCAGAGATCGAAGCTGCCCCCGCCCGACACCTCGATCGCGTAGAGGAAGGCGCGGTCGAGCATTTCGATGCGGGTGATGCTGCCGCCGCGGGCGGGGACGTAATCCTGGACGAGGAGGACGCCGTCGACCGAGGTCGGCAGTTGCCGCTCCGCGACCGCCCAGCGCAACTCGCCCATGTTGTCGAACCGGGTGATCCCCGCCCCCGAGCCGCCGATGTTCGCCTTCACCACCAGCGGAAACCCGACGCTTGCGGCGGCGGCCTCGACATCGGCGGCGCGGTGGACGACGCGGGTGGCGGGGACCGCGAGGCCGAGCGAGGCGATCAGCGAGAGCTGGCGCGCCTTGGACGAGTCGATCGCGAGCACCGCGGCATCGTTGACCACGCGCGCGCCGCCGCGGGCCCAATGGTCGAGCAGGGCGGTGGCGTGGAAGATCGGGTGCTCGCCGGCCCGGAGGAAGCTCGACATCGCGATGCGGTTGAGCACCAGCGGTGCAGGCGGGGCAAGATCGGCGGGGTTCCAGTCGCCATCGGGGCGCAGCGCGGCATAGTCGATGCCGCGCCGGTCGAGCGCCGCGAACAGCGGGCGAAACCATTCGGGATGTTCGTAGAGGATGGCGAGCGAGGGCAAGGGCATGTTCCGCGAAGGAGGGCAGGCCTCCAACGCATCGTCATCGCCTGAGGTCAAGGGCCTCGGCGACCAGCGCGACCTGCCGGGGCAGGCAGCGGGACAGGGCGTAGCGGTCGAGCACGGTGGCGCGGGCGGCGGTGCGGAGGGGGGCAAAGGAGGCCCGGTCCGCCAGCGCCTCGATCGCGGCGGCGGCGAGGGCGGGGGGGTCGAAGAACGGCACCAGCCGGCCGTTTTCGCCATGGGTGATGAACTCGCGCACCGGCGCGGTGTCCGACGCGACGATCGCGCACCCCGCCGCCATCGCCTCGACGCACGACCAGGAGAGGACAAAAGGGATGGTCAGGTAGAGGTGGACGGCGGAAACCTGGAGGAGCGAGAGGTAGTCGCGGTAGGGAATCCGGCCGGTAAAGTGGAGGCGACCGCGCCATGCGTCGAGCGGCACTTCGGCGGCCATCGCCTCACGCCAGGTACCGCCGCCTTTGGGCTGGGCGCCGTAGCTGACCTCGTCGCCGCCGACGATCACGACCTGCGCATCGGGGCGGGCCGACAGGATCGCGGGAAGGCTGCGGATGAAGCCGGGGTAGCCGCGATAGGGTTCGAGGTTGCGCGCGACATAGGTGACGACCTCGTCCGCGGGGGTCAGCACGCGGCCGTCGGGGAGCGTGAAGCGGGCGGCGGGATCGGGGCGGACGATGTCGGTATCGACGCCGTCGAAGATCGTCCGGATGCGCGGGTGGAAGGGCGCGGGGTGGCGGCTTTTCTGCCATTGTGTCGGGGACAGGGCGAGATCGGCGGCCTCGAGGCTGAGCAGCAGGTGCGCGTTGCGGGCGCGCAGGCGGCAGATCGTGTCGAGGTCGGGCTGGTCGTCGGGGTCGAACCCGACATCAGCGCCGATGCCGGTGTAGAAGAACTCGGCATAGGAGATGATCGCGGCGTCGGGGAAGATGTCGCGGACGAACAGCATCTCGCCCCAGCCGGGATGGCCGATGACCACCGCGGGGACGAAGCCGCGCCGCCCCAGTTGGATCAGCGCACGGGCGACCCGCTGGCCGTAGCGGACCGCGCCTTCAAAGGTGCGGACATAGCCATGGGTCCGTTCGCCCGCGGGCGCGGGTTCGGGATAGACCGCGCCCTCGACCCCCCGTGGCAGCGGGCCGTCGCGACGCGAGAGGAAGGTCACGCGGTGCCCCGCCGCGGCGAGCGCGGGGGCGAGGTGCTTGAACTGCGCGGGCATGTTCTGGTGGATGAACAGGATATTCAAGCGGGCGCCCTCGTGTCCGGTCGAGGGGGGAGGGGTGCCCGAGCGGCGCGGGCATCGCAACCACCACCGTTCGCCGCCGGTCCGGCGACGCGGCAGCCCGGGGCGTCGCGCACGCCGGGCCGTATGTCCCCCGCGCCCGCGCGCGTGACAAGGGGGGCGGGGGGTCCTAGAGGGGAGTCACGCCCCAGTAACGACCCGAAAGTCACAAAGCCTTGGCCGACGAGACCACCCTCGCGGAACCGTCCGACATCTCGACCATCTCGATCGTCGACGAGATGAAGTCGAGCTATCTCGACTATGCGATGAGCGTGATCGTCGCGCGCGCGCTGCCCGACGTGCGCGACGGGTTGAAGCCCGTCCACCGCCGCATCCTGTATTCGGCGTACGAAAGCGGCTTCGTCGCGGGGCGGCCGTATCGCAAGTCGGCGCGCATCGTCGGCGACGTGATGGGTAAATACCACCCGCACGGCGACAGCGCGATCTACGATGCGCTGGCGCGGATGGCGCAGGACTGGTCGATGCGGGTGCCGCTGATCGACGGGCAGGGCAATTTCGGGTCGATGGACCCCGATCCGCCCGCCGCGATGCGCTACACCGAGGCGCGGCTGGCCAAGGTCACCAACGCGCTGCTCGACGGGCTGGACAAGGACACGGTCGACTTCCAGCCCAATTACGACGCGTCCGAGCGCGAGCCGCAGGTGCTGCCCGCGCAATTCCCCAACCTGCTGGTCAACGGCGCGGGCGGGATCGCGGTGGGAATGGCGACCAACATCCCGCCGCACAATCTGGGCGAGGTCGTCGACGCCTGCCTGGCGTATTTGAAGAACGGTGCGATCACGCCCGAGGAACTGATGGAGATCGTGCCGGGACCCGACTTCCCGAGCGGCGCGATCATCCTGGGCAAGGCGGGCGCGCGGGCGGCCTACACGTCCGGGCGCGGGTCGATCATCGTGCGGTCGCGCCATGTGATCGAGCGCAGCCGGGGCGCGCGGGACGACGGGCGCCAGTCGATCGTGCTCACCGAGATACCCTATCAGACCGGCAAGAACGGACTGGTCGAGCGGATCGCGGAGGCCGCGCGCGACAAGCGGGTCGAGGGCATCAGCGACATTCGCGACGAGTCGAACCGCGAGGGCGTGCGCATCGTCATCGACCTGAAGCGCGACGCGACGCCGGAGGTCGTGCTGAACCAGCTGTGGCGGCATACCCCGGCGCAAGGCAGCTTCGCGGCCAACATGCTCGCGATCCGCGGTGGCCGGCCCGAGCTGCTCAACCTTCGCGACATCATCCAGGCGTTTGTCCAGTTCCGCGAGCAGGTCATCACGCGGCGGTCCAAGTTCGAGCTGAACAAGGCGCGCGAGCGGGCGCACCTGTTGCTGGGGCTGGTGATCGCGGTCACCAACCTGGACGAGGTGGTGCGGATCATCCGCGGATCGTCGTCGCCCGCGGCGGCGCGCGAGGCGCTGCTCCAGCGCGAATGGCCGGTGGCGGAGATCGCGGGGTATCTGCGGCTGGTCGAGGCGCTGGAGAGCGAAGCGACGGGCGACACCTATCGCCTGTCGGAGGCGCAGGTGCGCGCGATCCTGGACCTCAGGCTGCATCGGCTGACCGCGCTGGGGCGCGACGAGATCGGCGACGAGCTGAAAGCGCTGGCGGATTCGATCGCCGACCTGCTCGACATCCTTGCCGACCGGTCGCGCCTGTTCGAGGTGATGCGCGGCGAGCTGGTGGCGATCCGCGACCAGTTCGCGACGCCGCGCCGGTCCGAGATCGCGGCGGCGGCGGACGGGATCGACGACGAGGACCTGATCGAGCGCGAGGACATGGTCGTCACCGTGACGCTCGAAGGCTATATCAAGCGGACGCCGCTGGACGCGTTCCGGGCGCAGGCGCGCGGCGGCAAGGGCCGGTCGGGAATGGCGACCAAGGACGCCGACGCGATTACCAACCTGTTCGTCACCTCGACGCACACCCCCGTGCTGTTCTTCTCGACCGCGGGCAAGGTGTATCGAATGAAGGTGTGGCGCCTGCCCGAGGGCGGGCCGGCGACCCGCGGACGGCCGATGGTCAACCTGCTGCCGCTCGGCCCCGGCGAGACGATCTCCACCGTGCTGCCGCTGCCCGAGGACGAGACGGAGTGGGGCAAGCTCCACGTCATGTTCGCGACCGCGCGCGGCACGGTGCGGCGCAACAGCATGGACGCGTTCACCAACGTGCCATCCAACGGCAAGATCGCGATGCGGTTCGAGGAAGGCGGCGAGGACCGGCTGATCGGGGTGGCGTTGCTGGAGGAAGGCGACGACGTGCTGCTCGCGACGCGATGCGGCAAGGCGATCCGCTTCGCCGCCGACGAGGTGCGGGCGTTCCAGAGCCGTACCTCGACCGGGGTGCGGGGCATGACGTTGAAGGGGGAGGACGAGGTGATCTCGCTGTCCGTGCTCCACCGGGTCGGGCCGACGCAGGAGGAACGCGACGCGTATCTCCGCTTCGCGCCGTGGAAGGCGGACAAGGAGGGCGAACCGGACCTCGCGCCCGAGCGCTTCGCCGAGCTGCGCGATCGCGAGGAGTTCATCCTGACGGTGTGTTCGAACGGCTTTGGCAAGCTGTCGTCCGCCTATGAATACCGCCGCACGGGCCGGGGCGGGCAGGGGATCACCAACATCGACAACATCGCCCGCAACGGGCCGGTGGTGGCGAGCTTCCCCGCCGCCAAGGGCCACCAGCTGATGCTGGTCACCGACCAGGCCAAGCTGATCCGCATGTCGCTGGCCAGCCTGCGCGTGATCGGGCGCGGATCGGCGGGGGTGCGGCTGTTCAACGTCGCGGCCGGCGAGCATGTCGTGTCCGCCGCGCGGATCGAGGAAACGGAGGCGGATGCGGAGGTGAACCTTGCCGATGCGGCGCCCGAACTCGCGCCCGAGCCGGACGCGACGGTGGGCGAGGATGCGGCCGAGGGCCCGGAGGACGGCGAGTGAGCGACACCCCGACGACCGCGTACAAGGTGCTGACCGCGGACGAGATGGCGACGCTGGAACGCGACGGCGTGTTCGAGGGCGCGCCGGTGGACCGGACCGACGGGTTCATCCACCTGTCGACCGCGGCGCAGCTGACCGAAACGGTGGACAGGCATTTCGCGCAGGTGGACGGGCTGCACGTCGCGGCGGTCGACCTGGGCGCGTTCGGCGCGACGCTGAAATGGGAGAAGAGCCGCGGGGGGCAGCTGTTCCCGCACCTCTACGAGCCGCTCAGGCTCGACACGGTGGTGGCGTACGGGCCGCTGGAGCGGGACGGGGACGGGGCCGTACGGTTGCCGGTGACGGGTTAGTCCTCGGCGGCACGGCCGCTCGTGCCCCCGTGAAGGCGGGAGCCCAGGCCGGGGTTCGCGCTACGCCGGAAGAAGCGGGACCCCGGCTCAAGGCCGGGGTGACGATGGGTCGCTGGCCAGCGCCGCGGCGGCGTTGGCGAGCTGGATATACGCCGCGCCTTCGGGCACGACATATTCGTTCTCGCCCCAGAAGAAGGGCCAGTCCTCCTTGTTCTCCGGGAAGTCGGGCTTGATGACCAGCACGCCGGGGACGACGCCGCCGGCGATGTAGCTGAAGTCGGCGCGGTTGCTGCCATAGGCGACCTCCTTGGACCGGGTGCCGACGCCCGACACGAACGAGATGTCGGAGCCCGGATGGTGGCCATGGAGGTAGGCCAGCGCGCGAAACACCGGTTCCGGCCCGACGATCTGCGGAAACGCGCGGTGGAGCGCATGGCCGGTGATGCCGAAATCGAGCACGGTGCCGTTGCCCGCCCAGCCACCGGTGGTGATCGGCACCCCATAGGGATTGGCGCGGGTGAACGCGTCAGCCTTGGCCGCCCAGGCGCGGACCGCGGGTTCGAGCCCGGCGCGGAAGCCCGCTGGCATCAGCGGCAGCGCCTTGAGCACGGTGGTCGCGTCGCGATCGAAGGCCGGCGCGACGTCGGGCCACAGCCTTGCCACCGCATCGGCATAGCGCGGGTCGCGGGTGGCGAGCAGCAGTTCGACCGCGGCGGCCATCCGTTCGGACGCGAGCGGACCACCGGTGGTGTTGCCGTGACGGAAGGTGTCGGGGGCGTGGCCCTGTTCCTCGGCCCAGAGCTTCTGCGCGGTGGCGAGCGCCTTCGCCGCGAGCGCATCGTCGAAGCCCTTGAGCGCGCGCGCCGCCGCCGCCATGCCCGCCGCCGAGCCGTAGTTGAGCGCCGACGCCTTGCTGGTGAACGCCCAGCGATCGTCGGGCACGCCGCTGCGCCCGTCCCGGGGCTCGCGACCGGTCAGCCTGGCGTCGTGGATCAGGCCGTCGGTCTTGGTCGAGGCGTCGCCGAGATGGGTGTATTGCGCGACGTCCGGTTCGACGATGCCGTGGATCGCGTGGCCGACCGCATCGACCTGCGCCACCAGTTGCAGGGTGCCGTGGCGGATCTGCTGGAGCAGGTCGGGCTGGCCGTCGGGCACGTGGAGCTCGGTGCGGCGGGCGGCCTGGTCGACCATGGTGGTGTCGCGGGTCGGGCGGAACGCCTCCCAGCTATCCACCAGCGAGCGGGTCACCTGATACTGGGTCTGGGTGCGGATGTCGAAGTCGCCCGCGTCGAGCCAGCCGCCGACGGCGAGGCCGGGAATGTGCTCGCCGGGCTTGAAGGGCGTGTCGGTGGTCGGCCCCTGGCGGTACAGGTCGATATGCTCGTGGTTGACCGGCGCCTGACGCGCATCGTCGCGATGGGGATCGCCGTGCCAGACGCGATAGGCCTCGTTGACGAACATGTGGTCCATCGCGACCGGCAGGTAGACGTCGAGGCTGGGCGCCCATGCGTCGGCGTAGAGGTCCGCCGCGATGCGGAATGGCGCGGTGCGGGTGATGCCATATTCGAGCTGGTACAGGCCGGGCTCGCGCACCCGGCTGAAATCGTAGCGGAGATAATGGTAGCGCAGATAGTCGCCCCATTCGGTCGCGGGGCCGGAGGCGACGACCTGCGGGGTGCCGCTTGCCGTTACCCTGAGCAGGCGGACGGGCTGGCGGCGGCGATCGCGGCGGTCGATCTCGACGGTGGCGATCTTGGCCTCGCCGGGGGTGTAGCCGAGCTGCGAATGGCCGATCACGGGGGTGCGCAGCCAGCCGGGCGCGACCGCGGCGTCGAGGGTCCAGTCGAGCAGCCGGCCGCTGCGCCCGGCGGGGAGCAGCGAGCGGAGCACGAACCAGCCGTTCTGCGCCTGGTTGCGGCCGTCATAGAGCGCGATCTCCCCTGCCGCGGCGCGAACGGCGACGCGGCGGGCGGGATCGTCGGGGGCGAGCACGAAGCTGCGCGCGGTCGCCATCGGCAGCGGCTCGGCGCCGGGTCCGTCGCTGCGGCCGCTGGCGGCGTTGCGCTCGGGCACCCGGACCATGCGGCTGGCGGGGTGGAGCGGAAAGGTGCCGCCGCGATCGTCGGCGAGGAAGCTGCGGTGCGCATAGGCCGAGGGCAGGATTTCGAGGTTGAACCCGGCCTTGCCCGCCAGTGCCGCCGGCAGCGCGGCGGGCGCGTCCACCGTGACGCGGAGCGAGGACCCCTGCGGCACCGCGCGGACGACGTAGCGGAAGTTGTAGGCGGGGTATTCGAGCGTCGTCTCGATCGTGCCGGTCGCCTTGTCGACCCGGCGGTCGACCAGGCGGGCGGTGGGGTCCCACTGGCCGGGGGTCGCGGACAGGCGGACGTCGCCGTTGGTGACGGTGCGGACGTCCTGCTGGATCAGCTCGACGCCGCCGATCTTGGCATCCGCGAACAGGCCGTCATACCAGTTGGAGAAGACCAGCCAGTTGACGCCGGGCGCCTCGAAATAGCCGGCATCCCCCAGCGTCAGGGCCGTCGGCCCGGGTGCCCGTTGCGCGGCCAGCGGCATGGCGGCGAGCAGCGCGCCAAGGGTCGTGGCAAGCAGGTGACGCGATCGCATGGAGGCTGGTCCTCTCCTGTGTTTACGCTACCATAGCCCTTGCAGCCGGGCTGCCAAGCGAGAAGGAGAGCGAGATGGGGCGGGCCTTGATGGCGGCACTGGCGCTGTTGGTGTCGGGTGCGAGGCAGGCGAGCGATCCGGCGCCGGTGGTCGCGCCCAAGCCGACCCGCATCGCGCTGTGGCCGGACGGTGCGCCGGGATCGGCAGAGCGGCGGCGCGAGCCGGAGGTCGCGCGCGATTACTGGGTGCGCAACATCCACGATCCCTCGCTGCTCGCGTTCCCGGCGGACGCCAGGCACAATACGGGCGCGGCGGTGATCGTGATGCCGGGCGGGGCGCACCGGTTCCTGGTGTGGGAGAACGAGGGCACCAAGGTGGCGGCGGCGCTCAACCGCATGGGCGTGTCGGCGTTCGTGCTGAAGTACCGGCTCGCGAAGGAGCAAGGGTCACACTATTCGGTCGCGGGCGAGGCGGCGGACGATGCGCGGCGCTCGATCCGCTGGGTCAGGGCGCATGCGGGCGAATACGGGATCGATCCCGCGCGGGTCGGGCTGATGGGCTTCTCGGCGGGCGGCGAGCTGGTGACGCTGGTCGCCGACAATCCCGTGCCGGCGGGGCGGCCGGTGCGCGATGCGGTCGACCGGTTGTCGGCCCGGCCCGACTTCCAGGTGCTGGTGTTCCCCGGCCCGGCGGGGCAGCCCGCGGCGGACGTGGCGCATGCGCCGCCCGCCTTCATCGTCGCCGGATCGCTCGACACGTGCTGCGCTGGGCCATCGGTCGGGCTGTACGAGCAGCTGCGCCGTGCCGGCATCTCGGCGGAGCTGCACATGTATGCGGACGCCGACCATGCGTTCAACCTGGACGAGGCGAACCGTATCTCGATCCTGCACTGGCCCGACCGGCTGCACGACTGGCTGTCCGATGGCGGCTGGCTCGACGGCCGGCGATGAGGGGATCGGAGGCCGGGCGGGGGTGTCGACCGGGCGGTGTCGGGGGTGCCGCAGGTCGGCGAGGCCGCGAGGCCGCAGGTGCGCGACGCCGCCCCTGTGCCGGTGCGGTGCCCGCCACCGGCCTGGACGAGGCCCGATCGCGCAGGTGATCGTCGCTCGTCTGATCGGCCCGGGCCAGCGCGGGATCGAGGCCGGCAGCGGCGGTTCGGGCCACCCCATGGTGACCAGCGGCCGCTTGACACGCAGGCGACGGCGTTGACAAACTGACGGCGAAGGCCGGTCCCACGACCGGGACATGGGGAGAGGACCCGATGACGACCGATACACATCGCCGCCACGTGCTGGGCGGGCTGGCCGCCGGGATCGCCGCGGCGGGGCTGCCGCGGATGGCGGGGGCGCAGCCGGGGCGCAAGTTCGGCTATGCGGTGGTGGGCCTGGGATCCTATGCCACGCGCCAGATCATGCCCAATTTCAAGGGGTGCGACCATTCCCGGCTGGTCGCGCTGGTGAGCGGCACGCCCGCCAAGCTGGACAAGTACGGCGCCGAGTACGACATCCCCAAGACCCACCGGTACAGCTATGCCGACTTCGACCGCATCCGCGACAATCCCGATATCGACGCGGTGTACATCATCCTGCCCAACTCGATGCACGCCGAATACACGATCCGGGCCGCGCGCGCGGGCAAGCACGTGATGTGCGAAAAGCCGATGGCGGTTTCCGCGGCCGAGTGCGAGGCAATGATCGCCGCCTGCAAGCGCGCGAACCGCAAGCTGATGATCGGTTACCGCTGCCGGTTCGAGCCGTACAACAAGCTGGCGATCGAACTGGCGCGCGGCGGCCATGTCGGGCAGACGCGGATCATCAACACCGAGCACGGCTTCTACGCCCAGCCCGGCCAATGGCGGCTCGACCGCGCGCTGTCTGGGGGCGGATCGCTGATGGACATCGGCATCTACAGCCTCAACGCCGCCCGCTACCTGACCGGGGAGGAGCCGGTCGAGGTCAGCGCGGTGGAATCGACCGACCGGTCCGACCCGCGGTTCCGCAACGTGGAGGATCGGATCAACTTCCTGCTCCGCTTCCCGTCGGGCGCGGAGGCGGTGTGCGTGTCGAGCTACAACTCGGCGCACAATGCGTATCGCGTGGTGGGCAAGGACGGCTGGATCGACCTGGAGCCGGCCACCCCGTACGAGGGGCATGTCATGCGCATCCGCAAGGACGGCGTGACCACCCCCAGGGTGTTGCCCGCCCCGCGCCGCAACCAGTTCCAGGCGCAGCTCGACCATTTGCCCGAATCCGTCTTCGCCAACACGCAGCCGATCACCGCGGGCGAGGAGGGGCTGGCCGACCTGCGGGTGATGGAGGCGATCTATCGCTCCGCACGCGAAGGACGGCATGTGACGCTGCGCGCATGATCGCCATCGGGCGGCGCCCGCTGATCGCGGGGCTGGCGGCATCGGCGCTGGCGGGACGGATCGGCGCGCAGGCGCCCGCGGCGCGGATCGCGCCGGGGGTCATGCGGCTCGATCCGGGGCTCGACCGGATCGTCGCGCCCGATGCCAGCCTGCAGATGCTGGGGCAGGGCTATCGCTGGGCGGAGGGGCCGGTGTGGGTGGCGGACGGCGGATATCTGCTGTTCAACGACGTGCCTGCCAACACCATGCACCGCTGGACCCGCGGCGACGGGGTGCAGCCGTTCCTGCGCCCCTCGGGGCTCCAGGGGCCGGTGCCGGCGGGCATCCGCGAGGCGGGGGCCAACGGGCTGGCGCTCGACGGGCGCGGCGGGCTGATCGTCGCGGACAGCGGGACGCGGGCGGTGGTGCGGGTGGACCTGAAGACGCGGCGGCGGACGGTGCTGGCCGACCGGTTCGCGGGCAAGCGGTTCAACAGCCCCAACGATGTCGCGGTGGCGCGCGACGGCGCGATCTACTTCACCGATCCACCCTATGGGCTGGCGGACGGCGACACCTCGCCCTTGCGCGAGCAGGCGGCGAACGGGGTGTACCGGCTGGGGCGGGCCGGGCAGGTGCAATTGCTCGACGGCAGCCACAAGCGCCCCAACGGGATCGGGCTGTCACCCGATGGACGCACGCTGTACCTGTCGCTGTCCGACGAGGCGCGGCCGGAGGTGCTGGCCTATTCGCTCAATGCCAGCGGGATGCCGACCGGCAGCCGGGTGTTCCGCGACATGCGGGCGCAGTTGGCGCGGGGCTGGCCGGGGCTGCCCGACGGGATGGACGTGGGCGCGGACGGCACCGTGTTCGCAAGCGGGCCGGGCGGCATCCACGTCTGCGCCCCCGACGGCCGGCTGCTCGGCATCGTCGCGACCGGCAAGGCGGTGGCGAATGCGTGCGTCGGGGAGGGAGGACGCAGCCTGTTCCTGACCTCCTCAGACGCTCTGTACCGGGTGGCGCTGCGGGCCTGAATTGCGCATCGGGGCCGATCATGGCGCCGCCAGGGGCAGGTAGCACGCGGACCTGTCCAGGCGGTGCTAGCATCGAGGGCCAATTGCCGAACCCGCGGATCGGACGAAAGCCCAAGCTCGAGGGCGAAGTCCAGGGTGGCCCGACAATGTGGGCCGGCGTGCGGTCCGATCCCATCTGCGCCCGACGCGCCGGGCGGGTTGTCGACGCGTCGGGCGCTACTTCAGCCTCGATCGTGGCGGTTGGCCGCAGATACCATAACGTTGTTGATGCGCATCGCGTTCAGGAAATTAAGCGAGAATATCTTCTCGCATTTCCCGGGATCGGCAAAGTCGATCATCACGAAGTTGGGCATGAACTCCTTGAGGGTTCCGGCCGATGAAACCGCCGTCAGGTCGACGTTGCGTGGTACGCGCAGTTCGAACAGCTCGACCAGCTTGTCCTCGTTTTCCTCACTCCAGATGATGTCGTTCCGCTCCTTGATACTGCCCTTCACTCCCGTGGTAGTCCAATACATCATCCCCATGACCCGCGGGTTCGTGTACTGCGCGCCGACCCCAAGCCGCTTGATCTGGTTCTTGATGTTCTCTTTCAGCTTCGTTTTGGCGGAGGTCAGCTTGAACGCGCTGGTGCCACCTTTGCCGCAATATTGCAGGCCGCTGTACATGTGCTCATAAGCTCCGGGACGCTCCTTTGCGTTCTTGGCGTCCGGCTTCCCGACCAGGTTCCTGATGGGCAGGATGTATTGGGTGTAGTCTTCCGTCGCCACACCTCGCGAAACGTCCGACTGGGCCTGCGTGCGTGCCTGTTCCAGGCCGCTGGGCTGGAACAGGACGATGACCTTGCCCTTGAGCTGTTCCAGCGTCTTGAGGTTGAGATTGCCACCCCATTTGTAGATCGTGTCGCTCAAGAGCACATGGCACGCCTGCGCGATCGCGGGCCAGCTGATGCAGTGATCGAATTTGAGCAACAGGAACTCGGTGGCATTCTCCTTCACGAACTGATCGGCATCTTTCAAAATCTTGGTCAGGGTAAGGCCGAAGTTGCCGAGCGTCATGTTCTTGGTCTGCATGGTCATACCAGTGCTGGTGCTGGTGTTGACCGCCGCCTTCTTGTTGAACTCGAGTCCCTTGCCATGGTACGACTTGAGTTCGACCAGGCTGCGGTTGCCGACGACGCTATGGCCCGTCTTGCCGACCGTATCGCCCGCAATCCGGATGTCGAAGATCCGAATGCCGCACACGGCTTGCTGGTAGATATCGTAGGTCTGTGTTCGTGCCGTTTCGCCCCCGACATTGATGCCTGCATCGTGGCTACCGGCCATCACGATCTCGTTGAGCTTCTTTTGTGCTCCAAGCGAATAGTAGGTGAAGTTGGGCATGGTGTGTCCCCAAGCGTTGTAAAGGTCGGTACGAAAACAACACCTTGCCTTGGAAGGTGGCAGCCTTGGTCCGCTTGGTGCGGGCAACAAGGAGCAAGAGCAAGTGATCGTTTCAAAGATGGTCGAGGACGATGGGCGACGCCGCGAATTTGGGCGCGCTCGCCACCGTTGTTTGCGCGACGGCCAACCTCATCGCGATCCTCCCTGGGCTCGTCGTTCCGGCAACGGTGCCGATCGTCGGCCAAAGGCTAGCCAGCCTGATATTCCGGCGCAACGACTTTCGATCGAAAGCTGACAAGTCACGGGATTGCTTGACGCCCGGCCGCTGTCACGGTCTAGAGGCGCACGCGACTCGGTCGCAGGCGCGCGGGTCGCGACGTCGGCAAGGGGTGCCGTCGATGCGGCAGAGGGGGATCAGGCCGTTGCTCGACTATGATGCCCTGATGGCGCCCATCGACGACGCGCAACCGTGCGGCCCGGACCTGCGCGACGATCCCGAGTTCCGCGACATCGAGGACGCGCCGGGCGATTTCGCCAATCTGAAGGCGCCCGAGCTGACCCAGGTGGTCGCCCGCTGCGACGCGTTTCTGGCGCGGACCAAGGATCATGCACCCGCGATCGTCGCGTTGCAGGCAGCGGTCCGGATCGGCGACTGGACGCTCGCCCGGGCGGCGCTGGCGCTGGTGAAGGGGTTCGCCGAGAAGTATTGGGAAGACTTCCATCCCGGCCCCGCCGACGAGATGGCGATCGCGCGGATCAACGAGCTGACCGCGCTCGCCCGCCCCGCCGCGATGACCCTGCCGCTCCAGCGCGCGACGCTGGCGGCGTTGCCGGCGCCATCGACGATGGGGTTCACCGCGGCGATGCTGTCGACGGCGTGCGGCCCGGTCGCGTCATGGTCGAGCGAGGACGAGAGCACGCTCGCCAGCCAGGTGGAGAACGGCCAGACCACCGCCACCGCGGCCCGCGCGGTGCGCCCGACGCGCGAGGGTGCGCGGACGCTTAGGGCGGTGATGCGGACGCTGTCGGCGGATGCGCGCGCGGCGGATGCCGAGGCGGACGTCGACGTCGAGGACATCGGCATGGCGCCCGATGCGCTTCACGCGCTGGCGCTGGGGCTGCGCGCTCAGGTCGTGGAGGCGCAGGCGGCATTCTCGGCAATGCAGGACGCGCTGTACGACATTAACGCGATCTATGACTCGCGCGCGGGCGACAGCGCGAGCCTGGGGCCGGTGCTGTCGACGCTGGGCACGATCATGAAGGATGCCGCGCGGTTCCTGGAGGTGTTTCCCGATCAGGAGGCAGGCGCGGAACCGATCGATACCGGGGCGCCGGCCGATGGCGCTCCGGTCGCGACGGGGGCGGTTCCGGCGCCGCGGGGGTATGTCCCGTCCGTGCCGCGGACGCGGGGCGACGTGATCGAGGCGATCGACCAGATCGGCCGTTATTACGCGGAGCATGAACCCGCGAGCCCGGTGCCGTTGATGCTGACTCGGCTCCGAACCTGGGTGAACATGGATTTTCTCGAATTGCTGCGAGAAATCGTGCCGGGCGCGGTTGACGACGCCAGCACCCTTTTGGCAATCAGGAGCGAAGACAACTATTGACGCCGCGGCAGGTACGGTTGCGGTGTCGGTAAAGCCATATCTGTCATAATCCCGGGGGGACGTCGCGATGGCGCAAGACGGTCAGAAGTTCATCCGGCGCAATCGCGCGCCGCGCGTGCATATCGAATATGAAGTGCAGACCTACGGATCGGTGGAGAAGATCTCGCTGCCGTTCGTGATGGGCGTCCTGTCCGACCTTTCCGGCAAGTCCGAGAAAGAGAAGAAGGCGATGAACGAGCGTGACTTCGTCAACGTCGATATGGACAATTTCGGCGACTTCCAGAAGAGCATCGCGCCGCGCGCGGCCTTCTACGTCGACAACACGCTGACCGGCGAGGGCAAGCTGTCCGTCGACCTCACCTTCAACTCGATGGAAGATTTCACGCCGGGTGGCGTCGCCAAGCAGGTGCCGGCGACCGCCAAGCTGCTGGACGCGCGCCAGCAACTGTCCGACCTGCTCGCCTACATGGACGGCAAGGACAAGGCGGAAGGGGTGATCGACCAGCTGCTCCACAACCCGGACCTGCTGAACACGCTCGCCGCCGAGTCCAAGGCGCGCGCAGGCAGCGACGCCTGATCCTTTCGCCCTTCTGACAGGGAGCCTCCAGATGGCCACCAATCCCGCCGCCGCGACGCAGACCCAGACGGGCGCGGCCGAAGACATCACGATCGACGATTTCTCGGCGCTGTTGAACCGGGAGTTCAAGCCCAAGTCCGACGAGGCCAAGAGCCGGGTCGAGCTGGCGGTCCGCACCCTGGCCGAGCAGGCGCTGGCCGGGTCCGATGTGGTGCCCGGCGACGTGCTGGGCACGATCGAGAGCATGATCTCCGCGATCGATCGCAAGCTGACCGAGCAGGTCAACCTCATCATCCATCACGAGGAGTTCCAAGCGCTCGAATCGGCGTGGCGGGGGCTCCAGTACACGGTGTTCAACACCGAATCGGGCACCGACCTCAAGATCAAGGTGATGAACGCGTCCAAGGACGAGCTGCGCAAGATGTTCGGCAGCTATCGCGGCACGGCCTGGGATCAGAGCCCGCTGTTCAAGCGCGTGTACGAGTCCGAGTTCGGCCAGCTCGGCGGCCAGCCCTATAGCTGCCTGGTCGGCGACTATCATTTCAGCCATTCGCCCACGGACATCCAGGTGCTGGAGGGCATGGCCAAGGTGGCGAGCGCGGCCCATGCGCCGTTCATCTCGGGCACCAGCCACGAACTGTTCGGGATGGACAGCTGGCAGGACCTGTCCAAGCCGCGCGACCTCGCCAAGATCTTCGACACCCCCGAATATGCGGGATGGCGCTCGCTGCGAGCCAAGGACGATTCGCGCTATCTCGCGCTCACCATGCCGCGCGTCCTGGCGCGGCAGCCCTATGGCGCGAAGTCCGAGCCGGTGTCCGAGTTCGCGTTCGAGGAGGACACGGCGGGCGATCACGACAAGTACTCGTGGATGAACGCGGCCCACGCCATGGCGGTCCGCATCAACGCGGCGTTCAAGGAATATGGCTGGTGCACCCGCATCCGCGGCGTCCAGTCGGGCGGCACCGTCGAGAACCTGCCGACCGCGATGTTCCCGACCGACGATGGCGACACGGCGGTGAAGTGTCCGACCGAGATCGCGATCAGCGACCGGCGCGAAGGTGAGCTGTCGGCGGCGGGGCTGATCGGCCTGATCCACCGCAAGAACACCGACCAGGCGACCTTCATCGGCGGGCAGACGCTGCACCAGCCCAAGGAGTATACGGACAAGGGCGCGACCGCCAATGCCCGCCTGTCCGCACGGCTGCCCTACCTGTTCACCTCCACCCGTTTCGCGCACTATCTGAAGTGCATCGTGCGCGACTGGGTCGGCAGCACGCCGAGCGCGACACAGCTCGAGGGGCGGCTGATGACCTGGATCGGCGACTACATCGACGCGATGCCCGACATGTCCAGCGAGGAAACCAAGGCGCGCAAGCCCCTCAAGGACGCGTCGATCTCGCTGTCGGAGGACGAGGAGAACCCGGGCTACTACCGGGCGAAGTTCGAGTTCGTGCCGCATTTCCAGATGGAAGGCATGGACATCAGCCTCAGCATGACCTCTTCGCTGCGGCAGGGGGCAGGTTGACCACCGTCGTTACCAGTACATCCCAGGCGTAGAACACCCACATCCACAGGAGATCAATCATGGCCGTCGACATGTTCATCAAGATCGGTTCCGTTGCCGGTGAAGCGCAGGACAAGACCCACAAGGGCGAGATCGACGTTCTCGCATGGTCGTGGGGCATGTCGCAGTCGGGGACGACCCACGTCGGATCGGGCAGCGGATCGGGCAAGGTGAACGTCCAGGACATCTCGATCACCAAGTTCGTCGATAATTCGTCGGCGTTCCTGATGCTCGCCTGCTGCAAGGGCACGCACTTCCCGACCGCCAAGCTGGTGGTGCGCAAGGCGGGCGACAATCCGCTCGAGTATATCACGCTGGAGCTCGAGAACGTCCTCATCAGCAGCGTCAGCACCGGCGGATCGGGTGGCGAGGATCGGCTGACCGAGAACGTGTCGCTGAATTTCGGCAAGTTCAAGTACGTCTACACTCCGCAGGACAAGGCGGGCACGGCCGGGTCGAAGAAGCCCGAGCTGACCTGGAACATCGCCGAAAACGCCGGCGCCTGATCGACGACGCTGGAATCCACGCCGATGGACGCACAAGCGCTTCTTCGCTCGGGCGACATCGCCGGTGCCCGCAGCGCGCTCGCGGGGGAGCTTCGCCGCTCCCCCGCGGACGTGAACCTGCGCCAGTTCTTCTGGCAGTTGCTCGCCATCTATGGCGAGTGGGACAAGGCGGAGCAGCAGCTTCGCGCGCTGGCCGGTGCCGAGCCCAAGGCGATGATGCTGGGCAGCGTCTACAACCAGGTGCTGTCCGCGACCCGCATGCGCGGGCGGGTGATGGCGGGCGCGGAACGTGGCCAGTCGCTGGTCGGTAGCGAACCCTGGGTGGGCGGCTTGCTCGATGCGTTGCAGGCGCATGCGACGGGCGCGGCCGATGCCGCCGCCCGGACCGAGGCGGCACTCGACGCGGCACCCGCCACCGCGGGCACGATGGACGGCGAGCGCTTCAACTGGATCGCCGATGCCGACCTGCGTTTCGGGCCGATGCTGGAAGCGATTATCGGCGACCAATATGGCCTGGTGCCCTTTGCGGCGCTGAAGCGCATCCGGCTGTCTGAACCAGCGGACCTGCGCGATACGGTGTGGCTGCCGATCGAGTTGGAGACGCGATCGGGACAGACCTCGATGGCGTTCACTCCGGTGCTCTATCCGGGTACGGAGACGACGGGCGACCCACAGTTGATGCTGGCGCGGCGTACCGACTGGCGCGACGGCCCTGCCGGTGAGACGGGGCTGGGCCAGCGCGTGCTGGGCACGGACGGGCCGGAGAACGGCATCCTGGCGGTGCGCGACATCCGGCTCGACTGACGCGCAAGCCCATGACGACGGTCACCCCTCCTAAGCCGTCGATTCTCGACAAGCTGCTGGCCCCACTGCCGGGCGAGCGCGAGCGCCAGCCGTTCTTCGTGCCGCGGCTGGACCGGTTCGGCGAGCGTGACCTGCGCGCCACCATCCAGCGCGACCTTGCCTGGCTGCTTAACGATATCCAGTTCGGCGCGGCGGTATCGCTCGACGACTATCCCGAGGTGCGTACCGCGGTGGTCAATTACGGTTTGCCCGAGATCATCGGGCGCGCGCTCGACACGCCGTCGATGCGCGCGCGATCGGACGAGATCCTGGCCGCCGTGCGCGCGTTCGAACAACGATTGCGCCCCGAAAGCGTCCGGGTCACCTTCGACATGCGGCTGGTGGAGACCCACAACACGCTGCACTTCTCGATCGAGGGCGAAATCCGCAACGCGGTGGAGGAAAGCTGGATCGAGCTGGCCACCACCGTCGATCTGGACGACGGGCGGGTCGAGGTCGGCGAATGACCGCGGTCGATCCCCGGCTGCTGCGCCATTACAATAACGAGCTCACCTATCTGCGCCGGCGCGCGGTGGAGTTCTCCGAGGATCATCGCCAGGTCGCCGGCCGGCTGGGGATCGACGCACCGACCGATCCCGATCCGCATGTCGAGCGTCTGCTGGAGGGGGTCGCGTTCCTCAACGCGCGGGTCCAGCTCAAGCTCGACGACCAGTTCGCCTCGTTCACCCAGTATCTGCTCGACGCGCTGTATCCGCATTACCTGGCGCCGACGCCGGCAATGGCGATCATGGAATACACCCCGCGTGAGGGCGACGAGGCGCTCGCCAAGGGGATCGTCCATCCGCGCGGGTCCAAGATCCAGGCATGGCTGGACGGTGACACCCACGCCCGGGTCGAGTTCCGCACCGGCAGCGAGGTGACCCTGTGGCCGATCCGGGTCGCGGCGGTCGAGTACCTTCCGACGCGCGCGGCGGTGGCGGGCGCGACCGGGGCGGCGGCGGGGGCGGCGGGGTTGCGCATCCGGCTGGCGGCGACTGGGCCGGCACCGCTGTCGGCGCTGCCGCTCGACCGGCTGCCGCTGTTCGTCGATGGCGGGCAGGACGTCCCCAACCTGCTGTTCCAGCAGATGCTGGCGGGGTGCGTCGGGGTGCGTGTGTGTTCGCCCGATCGCGGCCGCGCGGACAGCTGGACCGAGCGCGCGGGGCAGCCCGAGGCGATGGGGTTCGCCGCCGACGAGGCGCTGCTGCCCGGCGAGTCGCGCTCGTTCCGCGGCTATCGCCTGCTTGCCGAATATTTCGCGCTGCCGCAGAAGTTCCGGTTCGTGCGGTTGACCGGGTTGCGCGCGGGGCTGGCGCGGGCGACCCGAGAAGTCGATGTCGTACTGCTGTTCGACCGGCCGGTGGACGCGTTGGTGGGCGCGATTTCGACCGACACGATCCGGCTGTTCGCAGTGCCCGCGATCAACCTGTTCGAGCGGCGGTTCGACCGCGTGCTGGTCGATCGGCGGCGCGAGGAACACCTCGTCATCCCCGACCGGGTGGGGCAGCTCGACTTCGAGGTGTACCGGCTCGACAGCGTTTCGGGTTTTGCCAAGGGCGATGCGCAGGGCACCCCGGCGCTGCCGCTCTATGCCCGGCGGACTCAGCGTGGCGCGCGGCCGCTCTACTACGCGCTCCACCGCCGGCTGCGGCGGCTGAACGAGGCGGAGACGCGGCGGCGGCGCGAAAGCGACTATGTCGGCACGGAGACGTGGATCAGCCTGAGCTCCCCCGACGAGCCCGCGCTGGCGCAGCAGATCGTCGAGCTGGGCGTGCGGGGCCTCGTCACCAACCGCGCGCTCGCCTCGCGGTTGCGGCCGGGCGCGTCCAACCTGCGGATGATGCTGGAGGAAGCGACGGGGGTCGAGGGCATCCGCATCCTGCGCGGGCCCACACGGCCGCAGCCGCCGATGGGGCTGGGCGATGCGGCGTGGCGGGTGGTGAGCCATCTTGCCCCCGGGCACAACGGCTTCGTGTCGCCCGACGGCGCGCCCGACCTGCTCGCCGACCACCTGTCGCTCTACGTCCGCAACGAGGTGCCCGCGCTTCGCCGCGAGGTGCAGGGGATCACCGGACTGACCGCGGAAACGGTAACACGGCGTGCAGGGGGGCAGGCGCGGCTCGCGTTCCAGCGCGGGCAGCGGCTGGTGATGACGCTGGCGGCGGGGGCGTACGAGGCTGGGACGGCGTATCTGTTCACCAGCGTGGTGAGCCGTTTCCTGGCCGAGTTCGCGACGATCAACAGCTTCACCGAATGCGAAGTCCGCACCGACGACGGCGCGCAATGGGGTTGGGAACCGTGTCCGGGCCATCGACCGACCATCTGAGCGCGCTCCTGGCCGACGTCGCGGCGCATCCCACCCGGTGGGAGTTCTTCGCGCTGGGGCGAAGCGTCGAGCAGGTGCGCCCCGACGCACCCCTGATCGGTACCGCGCTCGACCCGGCGGAGGAGCTGGTCGATTGGACCAACCAGCCCAGCGTCGATTTCCCGCGCACCACGGTCGCCGGTTACGAGCCCGAGGGGCGACGACCGCGGGTGCGCTCGCAACAGATCGGGCTGCTCGGCACGATGGGGCCGATGCCGCTTCACCTGACCGAGGCGGCGATCGTCGAGCGGCGGGGCGGGCAGCCGACCCCGTTCACCGACTTCATCGACCTGATCTCGGCACGGATGCTCCAGGGCTTCTATCGCGCCTGGGCGAACGGCAATCCGTGCGCGCAGGCGGACCGGCCTGCCGACGACCGGTTCGCCGGGATGCTGGCGGCGGTGAGCGGCAGCGCCGGCCTCCGCTTTGTCACCGGCAGCGAGCGGCCCGATCCCGAGGCGACCGGCTTCGATGGCTGGCGGCGGCTCGCCTATAGCGGGCAGCTCGCGGGGCTGCGCAGCGCGGCGGCGGTGGCGGACGTGCTCGCGCATGTGCTGGGCCGGGCGGTGACGGTGGAGGAAGCGGTGGGCCGCTGGCGCGCGATGCCCGCCGATGCGCGTACCCGGATCGGCGGCACCGGCGCGCACGGGCGGCTGGGGCTCGGCGCGACGCTGGGCGCACGGTTCTTCGCGGTCGAATGGGATGTGGGGCTCAGCGTCCGGGTGCGGTCGATGGCCGAACTGGACGAACTGTTGCCCGGCGGGGACGCGCATGCGCTGCTGGTCGAGGCGGCGGCGGCGGTGCTGCCGCCGTATCTGGCCTGGTCGACCACGATCGAGATCGACGAGGCGGCGGTGGCGCCGGCGCGGTTGAGCCGGGACGGCGGCGCGCGGCTGGGGATGACCGGCTGGATCGCGCCACGCGGGCGGCGACAGCTGCGACGCGACGTCAGGATCGCCGGCACCGGCCGGGCACAGGAACGCAAGCGAGGGGAAGCATGATGACGGAGATCAGCAGGGCGGCGCTGTTCGGGCGGCTGGGGCCGACGGCATTGAAGGGGATCGAGACGGCGACCGGGTTCTGCCGGATGCGCGGCAACCCCTATGTCGAGCTGGCGCACTGGTTCCATACCCTCAACGCCGATCCCAAGAACGACCTGGGCGTGATCGCGGCCAAGTTCGGGATCGACCAGGCGGTGCTGGCGCGCGACATCGTCGCGGCGCTCGACCGGCTGCCGCGCGGGGCGAGCGCGATGGACTTCTCCGCGCAGGTCGAGGAGGCGGTGGAGAAGGGCTGGCTGTACGCCTCGCTCCAGTTCGGGGCGGGCAAGGTGCGCTCCGGGCATCTGCTGTACGCGATCCTGCGTACCCCCAATCTGCGCAACGCGCTGGTCGCGGTGTCCGGGCAGTTCCGAGCGATCAACGCCGATCAGCTCGCCGAGCAGTTCGCGGCGATCACGGCTTCGAGCAGCGAGGCGAGCGAGGGCGCGGCGTTGGCGACCGCGGGCAGCAGCGGGGAGGCTGCGCCGGGCGAAACCGCCGAAGCGGGCGGCGAGGGCAGCGCGCTCCAGAAGTTCTCGGTCGACCTGACCGCGCGGGCGCGCTCGGGCGAGATCGACAAGATCGTCGGGCGCGATGCCGAAATCCGGCAGGTGATCGACATCCTGCTGCGCCGTCGCCAGAACAATCCGATCCTGACCGGCGAGGCGGGGGTCGGCAAGACCGCGGTGGCGGAAGGCTTCGCGCGCCGGATCGCGGACGGCGACGTGCCGCCGCCGCTCAAGGACGTGACGCTGCGCTCGCTCGACATCGGGCTGTTGCAGGCAGGCGCATCGGCCAAGGGCGAGTTCGAGAAGCGGCTGCGCCAAGTGATCGACGAGGTCGAGGCGGCGCCGAAGCCGATCATCCTGTTCATCGACGAGGCGCATACGCTGATCGGTGCAGGGGGTGCGGCGGGCACGGGCGACGCCGCCAACCTGCTCAAGCCGGCGCTGGCGCGCGGCAAGCTGCGCACGATCGCGGCGACGACCTGGGCGGAATACCGCCAGTATTTCGAGAAGGACCCCGCGCTGACCCGCCGTTTCCAGACGATCAATGTCGGCGAGCCCGAAACCGACAAGGCGATCGCGATGCTGCGCTCGGTCGCGGACGCGATGGTCAAGCACCACAAGGTGATCGTGCTTGACGAGGCGCTGGAAGCGGCGGTGAAGCTGTCGCAGCGTTATATCCCCGCACGCCAGCTGCCCGACAAGGCGGTCAGCCTGCTCGACACCGCCTGTGCGCGGGTCGCGGTGAGCCAGCATGGCCGCCCCGCCGAGGTCGAGGATCGCGCCCGCCGGGTCGAGCTGCTCGAAGTCGAGCGCGATATCGTCACCCGCGAGGCGAGCTCGGGACTGGGCGATCCCAAGCGGATCGCCGAGGTCGAGGCATTGCTTCAAGAAGCGAATGCAAGCCTCTCCACTGTCACGGAGAAGTGGAACGGCGAAAAGGCTGCGGTGGAGGCGATCATTGCGGTACGCAGCCAGCGTGCCGATGCCGCCGAGGACGCGCGCGAAGGTTTCGACCAGCCGTTTCGCGCCGCGATGGCGGACCTGTCGGGCGCGCAGGGCGACAGCCCGATGGTGTTCGCGCAGGTCGACGCCAACGCGGTCGCGAGCGTGGTCGGCGACTGGACCGGGGTGCCGGTCGGCCGCATGGTCAAGGACGAGATCGCGGGCGTGCTCAAGATCGCCGACAGCCTCAAGAAGCGGGTGATCGGGCAGGATCATGCGATGGACGCGATCGCCAAGCGCATCCAGACCAGCCGTGCCAAACTGGACAATCCGAACAAGCCGGTCGGCGTGTTCATGCTGTGCGGCCCGTCGGGCGTCGGCAAGACGGAGACGGCGCACGCGCTGTCCGAGCTGCTCTATGCCGGCGACGAATCGATGATCGTCATCAACATGAGCGAGTTCCAGGAAGCGCATACCGTGTCGACGCTGAAGGGCGCGCCTGCAGGCTATGTCGGATATGGCCAGGGCGGGGTCCTGACCGAAGCGGTGCGGCGGCGGCCCTATTCGATCGTGCTGCTCGACGAGGTGGAAAAGGCTCACCCCGATGTCCACGAGATGTTCTTCCAGGTGTTCGACAAGGGCTACATGGACGACAGCGAGGGGCGGCACATCGATTTCAAGAACACGCTGATCCTGTTGACCTCCAATGCGGGCACCGACCTCATCACCGACATGGCCGCGGACCCGGAAACCGCGCCCGAGCCCGAGGCGCTGGCCGGCGCACTGAGGCCCGACCTGCTCAAGGTGTTCCCGCCCGCGCTGCTCGGGCGGTTGATCGTGCTGCCCTATTATCCATTGAGCCCCGAGATGCTGGGCGGGATCGTCCGGTTGCAACTCAACCGCGTGGTCAAGCGGGTGGCGGAGAACCACAAGATCACGCTGACCTATGACCAGTCGGTGATCGACCACGTCGTCAGCCGCTGCACCGAACTGGCATCGGGGGGCCGGATGATCGACAACATCCTGACCAACGCGATGCTGCCGACGCTGTCGACCGAGCTGCTCGGCCGGATGGCGGAGGGGCGGACGGTGAGCGAGATCCGCATCACCGATCAGGGCGGCGAACTGGCCTATGACTTCGTCGAGGACGCGGCCGCTGGGATCATTACCGAGCGCAGGGTCGATGAAGCGGACAGCGACGCGACCGCCGCGATCGCTGCGGAATGAGGGCGGGCCGGGGCGGCGGATTGCGCTGCTCCGACACCCGGCCTAAGCAACCAAGGGGTTCGAGGGGACGCATGTCGGCATGAATGAGCGGCCTGTCTGGTCGGAAGGGTTGTTCCTCCGGCCGCAGCATTTCCAGGTCGCGGAACGGGCGGGCGGCGCTGCGCTTCACGCGCGGTTCGACGGCGCGTTGCCCTACCCCTGGGGTGTGGTCGAACTGGTCCTCAACCAGGATCTGGCACAGGGATCGCAGATCGGGGTCGAGCGGCTGGTGGCGGTGCTGCCCGATGGCGAGCGCGTGTCGGTGCCGGGCGACACCCCACCGCCGCCGGTGCTCGACATCGACGACCAGGTACGCGGGCGCGTCGTCTACCTGACGCTGCCGGCGGATCAGCCGGGGGCGGTCGCCTTCGCCTATCCGGGCGGGACCGACGCGGGGATCGCGCGGTTCCATGTCGTCGAGCGCGACGTCACCGACGCGACCGACCCCGACCGGGCGAGTGACGCGATCGAGGTGGCACGCGCCAATCTGCGCTTCGGGATCGAGGAAGCGGACCTGACCGGACGCACCCGGCTGGCGCTGGCGCGCATCCGCGAGGTGCAGGGGCGGCGGATCGTCTGGGACGACAGCTACATTCCGCCGGTGCTCGATATCCGTGCAAGCCCGGCGCTGACCGGATTCCTTCTGGACGTGCTCGGCCGGCTCGACAGTCGTCAGGACGAGTTGTCGATGCGCGCGGTCGAGGGGGCCGAGGGCGGCACCGAGACGTTCGCGGCGTATCTGCTGCTCCAACTGCTCAACCGCTGGCAGCCCGAATTGCGTCACCTCCAGCGGCTCGACCGGGTGCATCCCGAGCGGCTGTTCACCGCATTCATCGGGTTCGCAGGCGAGCTGGCGACTTTCACCCGTGCCGACCGGCGGCCGGAGGGCTTCCCCGATTACGATCACGAGGATCTGGAGATGTGCTTCCGCCCGGTGGTGGAAGCGTTGCGCGCAGGGCTGTCGACCGAATTCAGCCGGTCGGCGGTGCAGCTGGAGTTGAAGCAGCTTCAGCCCGGCGCCTATGCCTCGACGATCACCGATCGCGGGCTGTACGACCAGGGCCGCTTCTACCTCGCCGTGTCCAGCCGGCGGCCGGCGAACGACGTGCGCCAGTCGATCCCCTCCGTGGTCAAGATCGGGTCGGTCGCCAAGATGCAGCAGCTGGTGCAATCGGCGCTGCCGGGCGTCCCGCTCACGCCCGTCGGCGCGCCGCCGTCGCAGATCCGGGTGATGCCCAACTACGTCTATTTCGAGCTCGACCGGTCGTCGCCCTTCTGGAACGACTTCGCGACCGCGCCCGCGCTGGGGCTGCACATCGCGGGTGACTGGCCCGAGCTCGACATGGAGCTGTGGTGCGTGAGGAGGCAGTCGCGATGACCCCCGACGA
>Ga0325401_1000141_pt1 | contig 44110 bp, 18 predicted proteins | sample PopdelMetagenome_FD_205666 | JGI IMG/M metagenome (GOLD analysis project Ga0325401, IMG submission 205666) | Populus deltoides microbial communities from Bellville, Georgia, United States - Xylem-PdKOR-R2 | ecosystem: Host-associated > Plants > Phyllosphere > Stem > Wood/Secondary xylem | place...
CCCCCTAACTTTTCTAGATATTGTGTAGTTTTCCTTCCTTTATGACATGTCATCAAAAGCTGTGCAATTTATACAAATGATATGTATCTTTTAATAATTATTTTTTCGGTGTGCATAACAATAATAATAATAAAGGATTGTGGTGCACGAGATGATGAAGATTTGAATAGTCAGACTGAAAAATATAGAAGATATAATTATAGAATAATACAAGCCTAAGAAAAGAGACCGTCGAGTCAAATTACATGTGTTATAAAAACAACTATAATTTATAACAGTGCTCAAGTCTCATAAAAAATACTTTAGGTCTCGTTTTATAATTTTATAATGGACTCCAAGATGCTGGGTTGGATGGTATGATTAGATTTGTTTATGGTAACAGTCAATAGAATTATTGAGGAGAAATAAATAATTCACGGGTAAGTGGAATCAAAGAAAAGATTCTCTCCAAAACCAAATTTGTGGGGGCCTCTCATAGTAGTAGCTGGGTTTCCTTGGGCTTTGGGTCGCGGCTTCAGTGAACTACACTTACAGCTGTACAACTCCGACCAACCTGTCAGGTGACTTTATAATCATATTGACTTGCAGATTTGTGACTACAGCATATTTGTGAATACAGCTGTACAAAGACGACGGGAAAATTAGCCTCCGTGAATACAAGGACCATCTCAGGAGAAAAAAAGCCACAAACCTCACTCATCAGAGCATCTTTAGCGCGCTGGACAAGGACGGCAATGGAAGCTTGGATTTTGGGGAAGCAATCGTCTTGTTCTACCACATTAAAGGATAGTGGTGCAGGAGATTATGAAGATTTGACTAGCCAGACTGAAAAATATAAAAGATATAATTATAGAATAATATAAGTCTAAGAAAAGAGACGGTCGAGTCATTTCTTTGATTACTTGAAATGTTAAGTTTATTTCTTTCTGGCTACATACAATAGCAATGTGTTCTTCATCGTGGGGCCAATCCTATAAATCACCATCGAAAAGGAGAACTTATAATATGCTTTTCATTAAATTTGAAAAACAAGTGCGAAGAAAAGAAAGACAGAAAGCAAAGAATATTTCTGGACTGCAAGGAGCAAAGAAATACTGAGGCAATGACGTGGGTCTCTTTTTAAAGAAATTAATGGCAGAGGACGTCGGTCAACATCAAGCTACTGTTTTTTTTTCTTTTTGATAGAGAAGGGTTGAGGAGAAATAAATAATTGATGGGTACGGTGGAATGGAGAGATAAGCTTGCAAGTGTTTTTTATTGTTATTATTTTTTGCTCTCCCGTTTTTTATTTTTTTTTCTCATACGTTTTTACTGTTCACATCAGCCTTTATTTATACCAAGCCCGTGTTTGATAATACAATATAAATTATTTTTTTAAATATTTTTTATTTATAAATAAATTCAAATAATATTTTTTTTATTTTTTAAAAATTTATTGTTTATATTAACAAATCAAAATGATTCAAATATACACAAAAACTTAATTTGAAGCTACAAAAAAAATTCAAAAAAAATTTAAAAGCATGATTGAACTGCAATACTAAACAATGTCTAAAATAGATATATATCTTGCAGATGAATTCATAATCCTCATGATTTGAATTTTGTTTTATTTTAAATTTTTTTTATATTAACCGAATAAAATTTAGATGATTTAACGTATTGGTTCATTACTTAGTGAATTTAGTTCGATCTGACCGAGTCAAAGTCAAGAAATTAAAAAAAACTAAAATGATATTGTTTTGGAAATATAAAAATAGACCGGAGTTGACTCGATAATATGAGAACTAACCCAATGATCCGTAGATTAACCTATATCTTTATTTCTTGGATCTAAATATAGGTAGAATTTGAGGCTGGATTTTGATACATTTTCAAGTATCAAAAAATAAAATCAATAAAATTTCCAGCTTAACAATAAAATTGACAAAATATGATTGTTAACCATTAAATAACTCATAATTTCTTTCATTATAACACACCTAAGTTATAAAAAAGCAAATCAATTATATCAAATTATAGACAAAATAAAATTTTCTCAAATCACATATAAGCATTAAAATAAAAATTGAATTTTAATTATCTATGAAAAGATTGTAAAAAACTACACAATATACAAGCAAACCACACTACAAATATTAAAAAACAATAATATATTAACTTAATACAACACCAAACACGCTCCTATAAAAGTGCGCTGGGTCTGGCGTTGGATAGACCTAGGTCTTGATGGGTGTGGTCAATGCCAGACCCAAAGGTTGATGCGAACCTAGTATTATTAACGTGAACCTCATGATCACATAGTCACACAACTCACAATCAAGCTTGAAATCTGATCCTGGAAAGTCAAAAGAGATTTATTAGGAGTGTGAAACAATGAAAACATATCCAAATGCATCAGCACTATTAGAATTAAATCAAATGATGCCTCGAAACTAGTAAATCTTAGATAAGTCGGTTTAGTTCTTTCAAGAACCAAAAAATCCAAGAATTATTCTCACACACAAGCTGAAAAATCAAAATGATATTATTCAATGACTGCTGAATTTCAGGCTTATAGAGAGTTCAAATACTCATAAAATAACCTAAATGGATCTAGCCTTGTGGACAAAACTAACTCAGTTACAAAATTAACCCAAAACCTATATTGATAAGCCCTCCAAATAAGCCTTAGATCTTAGCTAAAAACCAAGTATTAATTAAGTTCAACAAGCCTTGGACTGTAACTAAAATAATAAAAACAAAACTCATAAGTTAATTCCCTCTATTGCCGTAAGAAGAGAAGAAAATAAAACAATACAAGTATGATATAAAGCTTATGTATAGCCTAAAATGCTGCTCAATGATCCTATAAACCAAGGGAGAAGTTGATGCCCTTAAAGTTTCCAAGATAGGAAAGGATTTTAATTGTAGTCTCATATTATCCTTTTTTTGGAAGGAAAAGTTGTTGCCTTTTATTGTTCCTCTTTGCCGCCCACTAATTGTCCTTCCATCACTAGAAAAAACAATTAAAGTTGCTGAAATATTCCCCTTACAAATAGGAAACTTTGCTACCACCTTGTTTCCCTTTTAAGTTTGGATTCTTTTTTTTTTTTTTTTGGTGTATTCTCCTCACCTGACATAGAAAGAAATTAAATAAGATATTCCAATACATAAAGAAAATAATTAATGTTTCCACACACAATAGAAAATATATAGTTAAGGCTAGCCGAAACTAGTGCATAATTGGCAGCCTTATTGTCGAAAGTTCATGGCCTAAGTAAAAATAAGGTGGGATTTGGCCCCTCTTGCACATGAATTAAATATACTAAGACCTCTTCTTGATGCTCTAATGGATCTCTAATTTCTTCCTTGGCCGAAACTTGAAAGAATACATTTAATGCTTCTTTAAATGCCTTTGTTTTAGACCTAGTGATTGGCTCATTTAGAACATGTAATGGATACTTGTTAGGGTTTGTGGGTTGATCCATATCAATTATGATCACTAGAAAACCCTAACTAGTCTTTAGAGTTCCAAGATAAGAGACTTATTACATTAAAGGAAATGTATTATTACCTTAAAGTATCCTACCTAAAGTGAATTGCATTTCTACTTGTTTTTTATCCTTAATAGTCTGTTGTGCCCAGTCTATCGATAGTGTATTTTTATGGATCTACTATAATGAGTTAAACCTACGGTAGGTTTTCTTCCTATCAATTCTAAAGTTCTGGTTATTTTTGTTACTCCCAATTTATTTCTAGAATTGATATTTCTATGCCTATTTACTCCAGATCATGACCCGTGACATTAGTTTATAAAGCCATGTCAGTGAATAATTAGATAGGCCTATATTAGGTTCATTGAACCCAGTCCAAATCTTAGAAGGAGATGTCGCCAAACAATTTGTTTATGTAACAATAGTCTATGGATAATGTCTTGTTCAATTTCATTTATCCTATAGTACTGGGGTTCACTCATAAATTTTGTTGAATAAGGGTTTTGTACCCTGGTCCTAAAATGTCCAAGCATTGACAATTATGGATTAATCTACTTGTTGGTGGGATCTAGTGGTAAAAATGCTTTAGACAATATTGGATATAGATATTTTAAAGACTTATTTTTTATTTAAAATGAAAAGAAATGGCTACTAATCTTAATATACAATGTAATGATCCATGTTGATGAGTCCATTTACCCTAAATAACTAGAGTGAATAGCAAAACATATTCTGACATGATTTTAAAACAACAAGGATGAGTGTTAAAGGCTTGGAATATAATGCCAAACATGGCTTAATATAAATATAATATCTTGTAGGTCAATTCAAAATCATCAAGATGTAGAGCTTGATTTAGATTTTATTTTATTTTAAATTATGTTTTGATATTAACTTAGTTAAATTTGGATAACTCAACATGTTGATTCATAACTTAGTTATGTGTTGGTTAGGTGAATTGTATTTTGATGCTGGAAAATGAATATGGTCTTCTAAAATTCCAACCTTCTTAATTAAGTTCAAATTGAGTTCTCAAACTTAAGTTTTCACAAATTAAGCCCTTAATAAAATTAATTTTATTTGTCCTTGAATGTGAATTTCTTCAATTTAACCCCTAATTGACCCTAAACTTTGATTTTCTTATGATTTTACCCCTGATTTCAATCAATTAACATGGTAAAAAATGAATTTGGTCTTCTAAAATTCCAATCTTCTTAATTAGGTTCAAATTGAGCTCTCAAACTTAATTTTTCACCAATTAAACCCTTAATTAAATTAATTTGACCAATTTACAATATAATAAAATCTTTCTACCTAATTAAATCCTTCAATTGGATCCAAATTAATTCTTAAACATAAAAAATCATTTAATTTGGCCCATGATTAAATCTAATTGGCTTATTAAAAATCTAATTATGTCTTTTGGACTTAGAAATTATGCATATTTGTCCAATAATGATTTGATTTGACCTTGAATCTGCATTGTCTCTCTAGGTTTGGGTATAATGAGCTACAATTAGGCTTCTAATTTGTCTAAAATTGCAGCTTGATCTTCCTATATATTTGAAATCCTTTCTAGCTTACTTTTTCAAGTCGGCAATCTTCTTATTTTCTTTACTTTATATTTTTATTTTGGAAAGAAAAAAGATGAATTTAAGAAAGGACTCAGAAATTGGTTCTTGTTGTTATTATTATTAGTACAATTATTATTATTACTAATTAATATCATCACTATCATTAATACTATTACAATTATTATTATTATTATTATTATTATTATTATTATTATTATTTATTTATTTATTTCCTGCAATCATTCATCAAATGCAAATTATAAAATGAAGAAAAAAGGAGTAATCATTCATCAAGTTCCACTAACCTCTTTACCATGTAAACGTGTTTGTTTTTTTTTTCCACGGGATACGGGCGGCATCACCCCTACTAACTTTTCTAACTTTTCTAGCATGTTCTAAGAAATTATGCAGTTTTTCATCCTTTGTGACATATCATCAAAAGTAGTGCAGTTTATATAGATGATATGTATCTTTTCATGATTATTTTTTCGGTTTGCATGTTAATCAAGTCATTAATAATAATAATATTAAAGGATTGTGGTGCACGAGATGATGAAGATTTGAATAGTCAGACTGAAAAATATAAAAGATATAATTATAGAATAATACAAGCCTAAGAAAAGAGACGGTCGAGTCAAATTACATGTGTTATAAAAACAACTATAATTTATAACAGTGCTCAAGTCTCATAAAAAGTACTTTAGGTCTCTTTTTATAATTTTATAATGGACTCGAAGATGCTGGGTTGGATGGTATGATTAGATTTGTTTATGGTAACAGTCAATAGAATTATTGAGGAGAAATAAATAATTCATGGGTAGGTGGAACAAAGAAAAGATTCTCTCCAAAACCTAATTTGTGGGGGCCTCTCATAGTAGTAGGCAGTAGCTGGGTATCCTCTCTCACTGTCTAATCAGATGCAGACCAAATTGTCTTTGGAGTGTTAAAATTGTACATCTAAGAAGAAAATAGCTATGGAGGGGAGTCGTAAGGCTGCTATGGAGGGGATTCGCCGGGCTGCTAGAGCTTATTATGATCATCTGCCCGATGGGGAAAGGAAAAACGCCACAAAAGATTTCAATGACATGGATAAGAACAGAGACGGGAAAATTAGCCTACTTGAATACGTTGACTATCTCAAGAAAAAAAAAGCCACGAGTTTCGTTCAACAGAGCATCTTCAGGGCGCTGGACAAGGACGACAATGGAAGCTTGGATTTTGAGGAAGCAATCGTCTTGTTCTACCTCATGAAGAGTGGAAGAGCTCTAATCTGCAAGGGTTGTGAGAAGTTCTTGGCAGGAGCATACTTCAGTTGCTCTCAATGTTTCTTCAATGTTTCAGTGAGCACCTATGAAATTTGTTGTGCTTGTTATCGTGGTAACAATTTCACACACCACGGTGATGCCATCTTCTGCGATAACTATACTTTACTACGTCAAAGCAGGAGCGCGATACAAGCGGCGCCCCGCCTCACAAGGGTAATTCACTGATTTGTTCACTACTTATTACTATACATTTGCCTAAATCTAATTGTTTTTGGAGCTTTACGTTTTTTTCTTTTTCTTTTTCTTTTTGATAGTCGATATTTTTATTTTTATTTTTTTTGCAATTTCAGCTGTCATTTTTTTGTGTTGAGATTTTCTTTTCTTTACATGATCTTTCTAATTCAAAGTGTCATGAAATTAAATCAAAGATCAATTTAATGAAATAGAATTTAAGGCTAGTCTTAAAAAAATAATAAAAACAATGACCAATTTGTTTTTAATTAAAACTGTGCTTTTATTCATTTTCTTGTGAAAATCTTCATTTTAGTCTATCTAAATTAATGATTTTTATTTATGATTCTGAACTTTATTTTTTAATATTTCAATTCTTTAGTGTTGAGATATGAGAAAAACTCGGTTAAAAAAAGGGAATGGTAGTCAACGATGAGTGCCATTTGAATTCCCATTTGTCGTATTGATTGAAGTTCTTTAATTCTCTGAATGAAGAGATTAATTACATTCTTAGGACTGGCTTCAAAATAACTAATAATTCCCATTTGAATCCTCATATTTTCATTGATAAAATCATTCTCTCTATCTAATTAATTAATAAATACCATAATATGTTTAAAAAAATGTTTGCGTATAAAAATATGAACTCATCCTTTATTATATGTGTATTATCTTTAATTTCAGAAGCGAGACAAGGCGGCTCAAATCCTTAATTGTAGCATTATGTGAAAGAAACCAATGATGCATTTTATCACCAGTCAAATGCTTCAATCTTACTGTAATTGCTGATGAGGTAAGAGCAAATGACTGGAAACTCTTCAAGTGAAGCTCACACGCATCCAGTAGAGAATAAGCTCAATTTACTTTTATGGAGTTGTATTTTTCTGTTGCAATTGTATTCTCATGCATTCGATCTCCATATTCTCATGTGTACTTTTGGAGGGCATTGAGAAGTTGTTAGTTTAATCTTAAGCTGCTATTATGTAAAATCATGTTGTTAATGAAGCTTATCTACCAAAATCATTCAGCATCATCACAAGTATCAAGTTTAAAGAGCTTTCACTTGAAAAGGTATGTTAGAGAATAATATAAATCATATCATAAGACCTTACCTAATAGTTTAAGCTGTTGAGTTAAGATAATTTTTTAATAAAATTAACTTTAAATAGTTATATAGACATGACTATCGGATGAGACAAGACACTTTAACTAGTTTTTCATTCCAATGTGTGTGTTTGATTTAAAAAAACATTAAATTTATGTTTTTAATGCTTTTTAGTAATCTTTATATGCTAATGTAAAAACAATTTGAAAAAAAAATTGATATATTAAAATCATTTTAACAAAACTTCATCACATTCTCAGACACTCGAGCAACTGCTGTCAAAGGTGGAAGATAATCCACAATGTTGTTTAAAACAAAACAGCACCGTTGGATTATCCCTAGCCCAAATGGGGCTCACACACCTTTGCGCCAATCCAACCCTTAATTTTTTGATATCATGCAATAAACCCCTCTCAATTAAACATAATTCTCGGGAGGATTTTTCTCAATTTCATCCCTAAAGATTCCAATTGAACCCTCAACTTTCAGCGCCCTTTCCAACTTGATCCTTGGTTTTAAGATTCATCAATTTGCCTATTAAGTAGCCTTCAAACTTCTAGTATCTTATAATTTGATCCTTGATTTCACCCAATTGAGTTTGAAAAAATTAAATTTGGCCATGTAAAATTCTAATCTTCTCAATTAAGCTCAAATTCACCTTCTAAACTTAAGTTTTCACCAATTAAGTCCCTAACAAAATTAATTTGACCCATTGAGTTATCCTTTTGGGTTCGGTTCGATTTTTTCGATGTCAGACTTATAAAACTAAAACCGAACCGGTCGGTTTTTTAAAAATTCTAATCGGTTTTTTTTATGGTTTGGTTTTTTCAATTATTTTTTTCTGATTTTCTTAGTTTAATTAGTTTTTCAATTTTTTTCTTACCTCTAATTTTATTTTATCTCAAATGATGAACCATTCTTCAGCAACTACACACTTTTATTATCTTTGTTGTATATTTCCATGCTTATCGTTTTCCCATTTCTTACTTCTTCTAATTATTTTGTTATTTGATCAACTATGTGTATATGCGCGCGCGGGGGGTCTAATTGGTATGTGAATGTGGTCCGCCTCTTATCATCCAAGATTTGAATTTTAAAAAAGATTATAAGAAAATATTTTAAAAAACAAATTCAAGCAGGGACTTGTCTCAATGTAAAAAACTAATTCAAAGATATTATTACTTTTAATGTTTAAAAACTATATATTTATATGGAGTTGACTTTCAAGAATTTTTATTTTTTCCTCGAAGAGTCAAGATAAACTAATGGCTATATATCAGTAGAATTGCATTCAAATTTAATTTATCATATTGTTTTTAAAATATTCAAGATGATGTGAATGCTTATAGAAAACTTTCAATTTAAAAAACAATATATAGAAAGTTGTTTCCAAATTCTTATTGTAAGAAAACACAAACCAGGTTTTAATTCATCTGATTTTTCGTCTTTTTATTTTTCGTTTTAAAACAAAGCTAAAAAAAACACTTTATCTTTGAAAAACTATGGTTAATAAGCATGCTTTTTTAAAATTTTCATGAAAGATTCCCTTTTATAATATAAATATAAAGTTACAAATAGAAATAAGAAATAAGAAATAATTTAAAAGTTGGTATGAAATAGGAAATATGGATTGGAATATTTGAATGCGGAGTAGTTGGGGTTGAAATATTTTTTGATAAATATATTATTTTTAATAATTTGATTGCATTTAAGAAATACGTTAAAATACTATTATTATTATTTTTATTGTTATACAAAAATTGGAACATTTATTTAATCTAGAAAATAAAGTTTCTTTTTTGCACGATATAGCAAGGTCATTTTAAAAATTAATTTTTATTTAGTTTTGTAGAAATAAAGAAATACTAGACAAAAATTAATGATTTAAATTTTAGAGTAAAAACTATATTTACAAAGATCAAATTATCTCTTCTTATTTATGCATTTATTTATTTTATTTTATTTTATAATTTCATGATTTTTTTATCAATAACATTATGTTTTGAATAAGAATTTAAATAAATTAAACTAAAAATAGATAAGAATTTAATTTTTTAAAATTTATAAGAAAAAATATATTTCTTTAGATAAAATTTCATTTTTGTTACTCATTTATTTATTTTTATTTTTGTGGAAATTTTTTTATATATATCAAAAGCCTGGTTTTTCATTTAAAAATTTATAATGATATGTAATCGATTTTCAACAAAGAAATAAAATTTTATGCAAATCAATAAAATAAAAATTAATTCAATATAAAAAATTGATAATAAAATATATTTTTATTGAATATTTATACGTATGTTAACAATATTATGGATATTAGTTTCATATATAATTATCAAAACAATTATAAATATAACCATAAAAATTTCTAAACTCATTTTTAAATATCATTATTGAATAATTTTTTAAACATGAGCAAAAGTATTTGTTTAAAGAAGATTTTATTTTAAAATATAAAGATTTTATATAAACAAAATAGAAGATAAAAGCGAAGAGAGGCCATACAGGTATGGCCTACACTACTACGCTCGAAAACATTGACAAGTATTTTTAATAAACAAATGATATATTGTTTGTCTAGGTAAATAATGTATTGTCTGTTGTAACAAATTTTAGTAATCGGAGATGGTTAAAAAATTGAGTTTTTGGGATATTTAGACTCGAAAAATCTTAAATTTCAACTTATTTTTATCTAAAAGTATCTTATTAAATTACTTAAAAGCCCTAAAACACTCACTAATGAATCTAAAATCTGAAAAACAAACTGAATAAAAAAATTATATATGAATTGTGATTGCTAGCATGAGTAAAGATCAAAACCATTAAATGAATACCATTTGTAGCTAGTTTTCTTTCCTCTCTTAATATTCAAGAATTGAAAAATAATAAAAATAAAATTTAGAACCAAAATATAAATATCTAAAACTAAAAAAAAAAATGAAGGGACAAATTATACTTTTAGGGATAATTACAAAAACAATCTTTTATAGTTTGATCATGTTTACTTGTTGTATTTGGAGATATTACACTTTACATCATAGGTTTTATATGTTAAATAGAAGTTTACATCCTCAACCTCGCTAGCAAAAAAAATTTAAAAGATGTATGAATTTTTATAAGTTTTTCATTATATTCAATTTAATGACTAAAAAACCCTAAAGCCTCAAAATAATGAATTTGTCATCCATTTTACCGTTGCTATAAATTAAAAAAAGTATTATTACCTACATTCAATTTAATTACAAAAATGCAATCAAAACATGTTTATAACAAGATTGCTTCCTTTTCCATAACCATTTGGTGTAAACCTATAAACGTGGTTTTTAATGATTTTTCATGAATACTAGATGAATTGAAGAAAATAAAAGATAAAGTAGGAATAATTTGGATCAAAAATCACAATATAGATGCCACTTTTACAAGTATTGAGTTATTGTTGATAAGTATTTTAATATGTGTGGTGTTATTATTCCTAACTATGATCTTTCTCATGTTCAACAAATGAAACATTTGTATTCTCTTTTTAACAAAATGCAAGAAATATTAATATATTATATAGAAAAAGCATGCACATCAAGGCAATAAATATCTAAAATTTAAACATGTCATTACATCCACATTGATCCATGATATTCAAGTTCTTGTTGCTTTAAGAATAAAAAAATGAGCACATAAAACAAACACATGTGATTTCATGGCCATATTGATCTCAATGCATGGTATTTGGGTAGAGTGTTAAGAAGGGAAAATGTCAGCACCAATCTACAATTTAAAAAAAATCATTGTTTAATAATTGCATAATTTATAAACTAATTGGACTAAACTTAAATATTATGAAGGACCAACATGTGTTCGTGTGTGTGTGTGTGTGTGTGGGTGGAGGATGAATCGATCCTACTTTTATCACCTCCTGAACCTCTGTCAGCCAATCTTCCACCTCTGTTAAGCCCTCTTCCACCTCTAGCAACCCTTCTTTCCACTCTGGCAATTTCTCTTTCACTAGATTTCATAGCAACCTCAGCTCTTTCCTTTTTGGAATTACAACTTTCAGCTCTCTAATCATCATTCAATCCTTTAATTTGTTCACTATTATCTCTTTGGCAGATATCTAAATTGTGGTCATATTGCTTACAAATATTGAAGGTAACTGTGGTTGCCTTTCACTATTATCTCTTTGACAGATCTCTAACACTTTTTTAAGATTTGGAGGTAAAACAATGAAATTATTTTCTTTAAGATCTAAATCAACTTCTAGTAATGGGTGAACTGTTCGAGAGTAAAACAATGTTATAGCACTTTTTTTTTATCATGTCGTTTCAATTCCTTCTTTTCTACTCCTCAATAGAACAAATAATGAATAGTAGTTATATAATCTCACTTTTGTCTATTTTGTTTTATGTAAAATCAAAGCTTAAAGCTGCTGTAATTCTTCCTTTTTAAAGGCTATGCTAATTTTGGACTAAAAAATTAACAAATACAATAGAATTACCGATGAAAAATACCCCGTTGATGAAAATAGTAATACAACATATCCATTGGACATTACTGACTTGAATAGAGATGAAATATGTGTCATAAATAATTGAAAAATCAAACCGACTTGAATAGAGATGAAGAATGTGTCGTAAATAATTAAAAACTCAATAAATATTTCATTGGCATGTAGTGATTTACCTGGACAAATAGTGGGTTTTATCAATAATATTGTGGTTACATTCATTGCTGCCGTCAGTTGTCACTACGGAGGAGTTGGAGGATGATACCAGGATAATAGCAACAATTCACTCACACAAAGGATCGTGTAGTATATGCTCACCACTAGGTACAAAACCAAAGATATATATGCACACAAACAAATAACCCGTCACTTTAAAGATACATATTTTCTCATCACTTTAGAAATACAAAAAAATATTTAGTACACGATTCAAATGATAATCAGATACTTGGAACAAGTCTAGAGAAAAAACAAGAATGATATAATTGAGATCACAATAAATAACTTTGACATAAATCTAGAAAAATAATCATAGTTGTCAAACCCGGTCTTGGGGTCGATCTAAGAAAATAAAAAAAATTGTTTTGGGTTTCAATATCTCACATAAAAAATTTAAGAAACGATCTATATGGATGTGGGCTATACATGTTGTAAATAATTAAATTTAAAAGATTATTTTAAAATATTTTTTATCCTATATTGTAACTCTTGAGTTAAAGTATTTAAATAAAAAAGTTTCTTACACAAAATTAGAAAAGCACATCTTTCTTATTGTGAACATGAAGTATATATAATAATGGGATTCAAATCTCATATTAGAAAAATAAAAGCCTTTTCTAGTGTTTATATAGTGAACTTTGATATGAATTAGTAACCAACAAGAAAATGGTGGTAGACTCGTGCGCATAAGGTTGGGTCGAGCTAGTGTAAAACCTCTGATCTCCCCATGTGCGCGAAGCAACGCCTATACTATCTAAACCTTCCATTTTGTTCTTACCTCTCCTAATTGATTTAATGTTTTTCACCTTTTTATACAATTGGGATCATTTAAACAATATCCACTAGGGAAGTTTTGTTTTTTATAGTATTGGACTAAGCTTTGTGTGTTTTACGTGGTTTATGCAATTTTATGCGTTTAAATTTTTGCATTTGGCTTATTTCTTTATTTTATTTTATTTACTCTTTAACATATTTTATCTTGTCCATGTATGTATGTTGGATACAGATGAATGTCTTCATGCATCATTAGTTTATTTGTGATAGATCGCTTCAGAATGCATACACATGGAAATTTTAGGCTAACTGAGGAACTAATAGCTTACCTTATGACATTTAGTTTGTGTAAACCCCAATTCTTCGCTGAGTGTTTAGACTGGTAATGATTGGTCTATATTCTATTTTATTACCTACTAAGCCCCCATATTGTCTTTATAAGGGTGATCACTAGAACAACAAACCCTTTTAAGAGATCAAGCCAAGTAGTAAATCTACCACCTGTCTCACGTAAAAGGATTAAAACCTACATTTATGGTGTATTGTAATCACCCAACAAAACAAAAGTAAAGCCAGAAATGACTCCACCGTAGTTGCAAATTTCTAAAGTGGCAATGACACGGTTTTCGTTACTAGTTCCCGAATCGGCAGCGACATAGTTTTCGTTGCCGGTTTCTAAATACGTAGCGCGTCATAGTTTTCGTTGCTGATTTTTTAGTCGGCAACAACACAGTTTTCGTTGCTGATTTTTGAATCGGTAGCGCATCACAATTTTTATTGTCGATTTATGAGTCGGCAGTGACACGGTTTTTGTTGTTGATTCCTGAATCAACAGCGCATCATAGTTTTTGTTATCAATTCTGGAATCGGCAATGACACAGTTTTCGTTGCTGATTTCTAAGTCGACAGCGACACAGTTTTCGTTGCTGATTTCTGAATCGACAATGACACAGTTTTCGTTGTCGATTTCTGAGTCGGCAATGACACAGTTTTCTTTGTTGATTTTTTAGTCGGCAGCGACACAATTGTTTTTACTATTTCTGAGTCAACGACGGCTGCGTGTGCCGATGAATCCATGCGTTTTGTAAAACCTAACAAAAAACTTAGTTCTTTGTCATGTAAAACCCGATGAATTTTATCTTTGGCTGATCTATATTACCAAAAACTTAGTCAATTGGGTGTTCAATCAAAGGTTTAAAGTGAAAAGAAAAACCTAGAAAGATCCTTCATCTCAACCTCTAAGAGCAAAAATCTCTTATAGCATAACATATGATGGAAGAATAGTAAAAGAAGATGAAAGGGCATAAGTGATCCTAGACCTATCAAAACCCTCAAACACCATTTGAACCTGTGAATTTCTTTTCTTTGGTAGCCATGCAACTCAGCCTCCATTATATGCTTTGAAAAGTTAATTCTAATCAAGCAAGAGGGAAAGATTGATAAATAACGCTCTCTAAACTTAAAAAATCATTTACGAGAGTCATGATGAAATGGACAACTATACGTTTTTGTTCACATTGAGAAAATCCAAACACAAGACTTCAAATGAGTATTTGATCCTTCTTGAACTCAATGCAAAATAGGTTATCTCCTAAACCAATCCCCATGATGAAATACCTTTTTTTAAAGACCGATACAAATCATGAAAGTTATATGAACATTATTATTTGACCTGTTTTTGAATGGACAGGTCGCCCGTAAAAATAAACTAGTGTTTGAATTTCAAAATGGGTAGGTTGCTCATGAAAATATTCTAGTTTTTGAATTTGAAAAGGGTAGGTCGTTCGTGAAAATATATCAGTTTTTTAATGGACAGGTCGGCCGTGAAAATAAATCAGTATTTGAATTTCAAAATGGACAGATCACTCATGATAATAGACTAGTATTTTAAAAACAAAATTCAAAAAAGGGAGGTAGGTTGTCATAGCCCAAATTTTGGTTTTTGCTTTTTTTTTTTATATGAAAAAAATTAAGATTCGGGTCGAGACAACACAAGTTGGAAGTTTTGAGGGTTTAATCATGGTGGAATTTGACTTTGGAAGTTAATTTTGAAAGAATTAACAAGTCTGGGTTTTCTATTAAACTTTGATTCAGTTTAATTAATGACATCAAGAGTTTAATTGAAGAATTAATAAGTTTGGGAACTTAATTGAGTTTATAATTAGTTTAATTAATAAAATCAGGGGTATAATTGAAAAATATTAAATTCTAAACTAATTTAAGTCAAAATCACAAGAAATTAAAGTTCAATGACCAAAATACAAAGACGGGGTACTGTAGGGAGCTTAATTGATTTATTCCAAGGGTAATTTTGAAAGAATTAAAAGTTAAAAAGTCAATTAGGGATTAAATCGATTTAAAATTGAAGTCAAGGACCGTTTTGGAAAAGGCACCAAGATCCTGGGGTCTAATCATAGTTTTCCCAGGGGGCCTGTTTAAAGAATTCCGAAAGTTCAAGGACCAAATTGAAAATGGTCATCCCAGTCCAAAACGACGCCGTTTCAAACATGCACTGTTCTTCAACTTCCTTCCCTGACGCTGAAAGTCCACCTAGGAAAGGAATTTATGAAATTCCGGCACCCCAGTCCAACCAAAACACAAATTGCAAATCCTATCTTCACGAAGATTACAACCCTGGGGAGATAAGGATGAGATTTCATGCCCTCGAGCTTATAAAAGGGAAGAACAGGGGAGATCGCAGGGGGAGAAAAAAAAGGAGAAAAAGCTGGGAAAACAAAAGGAAGAACACTAGCCAAAAGCCTAAGAAACGGAGACCAGAAATAGGACTTAACAACTTAGAATCCAGACGAAAAAACAAAAAACCCAGAACACAGACGCAAAAAACAATGAAAAGAAAAAACAGAGAAAAGAAAGGAACAGAGAAAGTAGGGAAAAAAAATAAAACAGAAGCCAAAGAAAAGAAGAGATAAAAGAAGAGGGAAGGAGCAGGAGCAGGAGCAGGAGCAGGAGCAGCCCGAGCGACAAGCGACTCCACGCCTATACCGCCAGCACAGGTAAGCTTCTTCCTCCCCCCTCTTCTTGCAAATTTAATTAACTCCTCACTGTACACGCGTGATCCTCGCGTGACTACTGCCTGGACCGGTTTCTGGTCTGTACCAGTAACAGGGCCGGGACTGCTGGGCTATACCCAGCCCAACATAAAAAAAGAGTAGCCTGGATCTCAAGCCTAGCCAGCCAGACTATGCTTTGACAAAACACACTCTTATGTCTTATTCATATATTTTATTCCTTTTTTATTATGATATTATGAGTCCCATTTAAATATTAGAAAATTTCAGAAATATTTTGGGATCTTATTTTATTTGTGGGCCCCTCACGCTTTCTTTATATTTTTTCTGTGTTTTTTTTTTTGCTATATGTTTTGTGGACCAATACTGTTAAATGCAAATTTGCTGTGTAATTTTTCTTTTTTAGGCTTGTCTAAAAAGAGTAAATAATTAAAAGGGAAAAAAAAAAGAGGAAAAGCCATAGAAAATTTATTTCTCCTTCTTAAACATTTCAAAATTTTGTGAACTTATTTACTGGTGTCAGAGTCAAGAATATCATATTCTTTTAGGTTTGTGTAATATTTACCAATGCCAGAGTTGAAAATATTCATAGGTATTGTTCATTGATGCTAGAGTCAGGAATATGATAAGAAATAAAAAAAAAAGGAAAAGTACAACTCTTTGCAATTTTAGAAAAAACCAGCAATATAGTTTGCGTCAGGTAGGACGTTTAAGGGGTGATAGTATCTTCCCTTTCGCGTAACCAGTCTTATGCCAAATAATCTTTATTGACCAGTTAGGGTTCCTAGTAACCATAATATTAGATGGCGACTCCTTGAACTAAACTTTTCCTCAAAGAACGAGATGTCAGATATTCGTTCTTTGCTCGATAAATAAACAAGAGATGGTTTTCTAATCGGTCACCACAATGTTCGGGTGTGACATAGGTCACTCGTGATAACAAGACCATTTTTTCATAACAAAAAGTGAAGTTTTTGGATGGGTGCATCACATAAAAAATATAGAAAAATAAGCATTGTAAAGAGGAGGCATGTGTTACTATCCATTTTTTACCATATAAAAAATAAAAGAAAAGTATAGAAAAAAAATAAATCTAAAATACAAGAGGATACATATGAAGAAATCCTAAAAGACTGCCCAAGTTGGTGGTGAAGGACCAAAATGACAAATGAAAAAGTTTGAGGACCAAAATGTACAAGATTGGCAAAATTAACAACCCAATTTTGATTGACAAAAGGCCCCATTGGTGAAAATATTTTTATTTGGGGTAAAGAAATGAAAATTTTGATGTTTAAGGATCCAATCAGGATTTTGAAAGACTTAATTAATTTTATTAAGGACTTAATTGCAAGGGAAATCAGTTTTTGAAGTTAATTTGGATGTTAATTGAAAACAATTGAAGTTTAGGGACTGAAATTGGATTTTGGGAATCTTAATTGGTTTAATCAAGGGCTTGATTGCATAAAATTCAAAGTTTGATGGACAATTAAGGACTTAATTGAACAAATTAGAAACCAATGACTAACTTGCAAAAGGCGTATGATTTCGAGGACTAAAATTAGTGAAAATCAAGGACTAAATCAAATAAAATTAAAAGTTTGATAGTTGTCTAGAGGTCTAATTAAACAAATAAAAAATCAAGGACCAAATTATAAAAGACGCTCAAATTTAGAGTTGGCAATAACTTGACATGGGTGAAAATGCATGAAATTAAGAGTTCATGAAGAAATTAAGGGCCAAATGAAAAGAAATTGGAAGAATAAGGATTAAATTAAATTTTTCTAAATCCCAAATTAAAAACCCTAATATGTAATTTTTAGCCAAAACAACATTGTTCAGGGTACTATGCATCTTCTTCTTCGATAGTTTTAGCTAGTTGAGTAGGTATTTTAAGATGAATGAATGTGGCATTTCCGACCACCTTTGAGGTTAAAATAACCACCATTCAACTGAGAAACACCCCCTTGATAACCCCATTTCCATGAAATTAAACATGTACATTCAATTTTCTCCAATGATCTCAACAACATCTTATCTTTATTCAGCCATTACTACACATTCAAATTCCATACTAATTGATCTGACACTTTCAAGTGGTCTCCTGCAATGTTGACATTGGAGTTGCTCCAGCAATGCCACGAAAGTGACCAACTCAGTCAGCCAAGACTGAGACACTTATTTGCACAAAATCATCTAACTTTTTGTGTGTTTATGCTTAAAAAAAATCCCCAAAGGGTTCTTATTATGGGTTTAAAATAAAACCCTTCTCTCAAGATCAAAAGGCCAAAAATACTTCACCTTAGCCTCTAAGTTAGTTACAAAACAATCTAAATCCAAAACCATTGTATAACAACCCCTCATTCATATGACTTAAACCAAAAGCAAGAACATAATAATATAGTTAAGATTTTTGTACTATCCTTGATAATAATAAAAGTCAATATTATGAAAAATTGGGGAAAATGATAAATTAAATTATAACATAATGATAGATTTGATAATTTGAAATAAAATGTTTTTGTACGAGTGTTAAAATAAAAATTTTAAAAATACAAAAATGCGAATAAAAATTTAATGAAACTGAAAGTACTAGCATGTAACTTAGTGAAATTTGAAATATCTTGAGTAAGATTTGGTATAAACAGGCGTCAAGATTTAGAAAATTTTACCTGAAAAATCATAAAAGTTACTATTGAGGGACATAGAAAGAATTTGTAAAAAAGTTATGTTTATATATATGTGCGCGCGCGTGCATAAGCGTATGTGTGTGGAAAGGAAGAAAAAAAACTAAAAAAAACTTGATTGTTTCAAAAGAGAAGGGGAAGGATTAATATGTTAAGATTACATTTGAGTTTGATTTGAAATTTGCCAAATATGGCAGCATGGTTTTGGTGTTCTTTTGTTTTAGTTAATGCATGTTTCTGAGTTTTTTTTTTGTCCTAGTTAAAGGTTTAGAAAGATTTTTTTTAATCCAAATTGCGTGAATATATAGGCTGTTTTAGTTGGTAATTTTAAAGATTGGAATTTGATGCATATTTATGATGATTTGTTGTTTTTGTGAGTTTTTTTTTTTTATTTAAGTAAGTTTGGTTTTGATAATGTGTCTTGTTGGAACCAAGAAATCATGTTTTAGAAGTAAAAAATAATCATTCTAGGTTTGGACAGTGGCTAGGTTTTCTGGGTTTGATTTTTTAGGTTTAAGGCAATGTTTTTCTTGTTCAATCTTAAACCTTTATTTGGACCATTTTTGTCCATTTATTTGAACATAAACCTTCATTATGCATGATTAACCAATAATGTGGTGTTTTTTGTCATTAACAACACGTTATGGTTTATGATTCTAGGGTTTCGGTTTCAAGTCAAAATTCATTTTGACAAAATCAAGATTTTTAAGTGAAAATCAATGTGATTTGATTGTATTTTTACCATAATATACGAGTTGTAGAAAACTCTTCCGCCTACCTCGTGTAGGGTATGTAGGTGTGATAATATCTTTCCTAGCTATAATCAATCCCTTACCCTTAAAAATTATGATAAAACCAGTACACTCAGGTCTCCAAGTGACTCTGAATCAAACAACTAGATGGCAACTTTTTGACCCCCAGATGTCAAGCTTCCACGTGAAACAATTTTTTTTTTTAAGTGATTTAATTACTATCCATTATCAAAACTATTATTATTATTATTATTATTATTATTATCAATAATACTAGTAGTAATACTACTGTTAATACTAATGATAATAGTAGTACAATTATTATAACAATGTATCCATGCATATCTTTCATAGACATAATATCTTACTTTCAAACTAAATCTCTTTGATTCATATTTTAAACAAGCCATTTAAATCTAAATCTAGCATTTATAAAAATTTATTTTCTGCAATCATTCATCAAAATAAAATTATAAAATGAAAAAAAAAAGAGTAATCATTCATCAAATTCCAGTAACCCCTCTGTCATGTGAGCGTGTTTGTTTGTTTTTTCTTGGGATGCAGACGATATCTTCCCCTACTAACTTTTCTAGCATGTCCTAAAAACTATGAAGTTTTCCATCCTCTCTGACATGTCATCAACAACAATGTGGTTTCATGATTATCTTTTTAGTGCACATATCAATCAAGGTCAATAACAATCAAGGTTAATAATGAAACCAAAGGTCATTATTAGTATTACTGTTAATAATAATGATAATAGTAGTACAATTATTATTAACAATGTATCCTTACATATCTTTCATTGACATTATATATTATTATCAAACTAAATCTCTTTGATTCTTATTTTAAACAAGCCATTTATATCTAAATCGAGCATTTATAAAAATTTATTTCCACCAATCATTCATCAAATTAAAATTATAAAATAAAAAAGAAGTAACCATTCATCAAGTTCCAGTAACCTCTTTGTCATGTGAGTGCGTTTTTTTTTTTGTAGGATGCAGAAAACATCTCCACAACTAACATTTCTGGTATGTCCTAAAAAACTGTGCAGTTTTCCATCCTCTCAACATGTCATCGAAAGCTAAGCGGTTTCATGATTATCTTTTTGGTGCACATGTCAATCATGGTCAATAACAATCAAGGTTAATAAAGAAACCAAAGGTCATTAGTGATATTATTTTTAATAATAACGATAATAGTAGTACTATTATTATTAACAATATTTCCTTGCATATGTATCATGGACAGTATATCTTATTTTTAATCTAAATCTCTTTTATTCATATTTCAAACAAGCCATTTAAATCTAATTCATGCATTTATAAAAATTTATTTTTTGCCATCATTCATCAAATTAAAATTATAAAATGAAAAAAAAAAGTAACCATTCATCAAGTTCCAGTAATCCCTCTGTCATGTCAGCGTGTTTGTTTGTTTTTTCTTGGGATGCAGACTATATCTCCCCACACTAACTTTTCTGGCATGTCCTGAAAAACTGTTAAGTTTTCCATCCTCTTTGACATGTCATCAAGAGCTGTGCGGTTTAATGATTATCTTTTTGGTGCACATACCAATCAAGGTCAATAACAATCAAGGTTAATAAAGAAACCAAAGGGCATTAGTAATATTATTATTAATAATAATCATAATAGTAGTACAATTATTATTCAATGTATACAATTATTATTCAATGTATTCTTGCAAATCTTTCATGGACATTTTATCTTATTTTCAAACTAAATCTTTATGGTTCATATTTTAAACATGCCATTTATATCGAAATCGAGCATTTATAAAAATTTATTTCCTGCAAAAATTCATCAAATTAAAATTATAAAATAAAAAGATGACCAATCATTCATCAAGTTCTAGTAACCTCTCTATCATGTGAGCACTTTTATTTTTTTTCTGGGATGCAAACAACATCTCCCCTACTAAATTTTCTAGCATGTCCTAAAAAACTATGCAGTTTGCCATCCTCTCTGACATGTCATCAAAAGCTGTGGGTTTCATGATTATCTTTTTGGTGCCATTGTCAAACAAGGTCAATAACAATCAAGGTTAATAAAGAAACCAAAGGTCATTAGTAATATTACTGTTAATAATAATGATAATAGCAGTACTATTATTATTAACAATGTTTCCTTGCATATGTTTCATGGACTATATATATTATGTTCAATCTATATCTCTTTAATTCATATTTTAAACAAGTCATTTATGTCTAAATCATGCATTTATATAAATTTATTTCCTACAATCATTCATCAAATTAAAATTATAAAATAAGAAAAGGAGCAATCATTTATCAAGTTCTAGTAACCTCTCTGTCATCTAAACGCGTTTGTTTTTTTTCCTGGGATGGAGACAACTTCTCCCCCACTAACTTTTCTGGCATGTCCAATAAAACTGTGCAGTTTGCTAGCCTCTCTAACATGTCATCAAAAGCTATATGGTTTCATGATTATCTTTTTCGTGCACATACCAATCAAGCTCAATATAACAATCAAGGTTAATAAAGAAACCAAAGGTCATTAGTAATATTATTGTTAATAATAATGATAATAGTAGTACAATTATTGTTAACAATGTATCCTTGCATATCTTTCATGCACATTTTATCTTATTTTCAAACTAAATCTCTTTGATTCAAATTTTAAACAAGCCATTTATATCTAAATCATGCATTTATACAAATTTATTTCCAGCAATCATTCATCAAATTAAAATTATAAAAAAAAAGAGTAATCATTCATCAAGTTCTAGTAACATCTCTATCATGTGAGCGCGTTTGTTATTTTTTCATGGGATGTAGATAACATCTTCCCCACTAACTTTTCTGGCATGTCTTAAAAAACCAAGCAGTTTGCCATCCTCTCTAACATGTCATCAAAAGTTATAGGGTATCATGATTATCTTTTTAATGCACATGCCAATTAAGGTCAATAACAATCAAGGTTAATAAAAAAAACCAAAGGTCAGTAGTAATATGACTGTTAATAATAATGATAATATTAGTACTATTATTGTTAACAATGTCTCCTTGCATATGTTTCATGGACAATATATCTTATGTTCAATATTAATCTCTTTGATTCATATTTTAAACAAGTGATTTATATCTAAATCGTGCATTTATAAAAATTTATTTTCTGCAATCATTCATCAAATTAAAATTATAAAATAAAAAATTGAGTAATCATTCATCAAGTTCTAGTAACCTCTCTCTCAAGTGAGTATGTTTGTTTTTTTTTCGTGTGATGCAGACAACATCTCCCCCATTAACATTTTTGGCATGTCCTAAAAAACTGTGTTGTTTTCCATCCATTCCGACATTACATGGAAAGTTATGCGGTTTCATGATTATGTTTTTGGTGCACATATCAATCAAGGTCAATAACAATCAAGGTTAATAAAGAAACCAAAGGTCATTAGTAATATTACTGTTAATAATAATGATAATAGTAGTACTATTATTATTAACAATGTTTCCTTGCATATGTTTCATGGACAATATATCTTATATCCAATCTAAATCTCTTTGATTCATCTTTTAAACAAGTCATTTATATCTAAATCGTGCATTTATAAACATTTATTTCCTGCAATCATTCATCAAATTAAAATTATAGAATAAAAAAAAAGGAGTAATCATTCATCAAGTTCCAGTAACTTCTCTGTCATGTGAGCGTGTTTGTTTTTTTCGTGGGATGCAGACAACATCTCCCCCACTAACATTTCTGGCATGTCCTAAAAAAGTGTGCAGTTTTCCATCCTCTCTAACATATCATGGAAAAGCTGTGCGGTTTCATGATTGTCTTTTGGTGTATATGTCAACCATAGTAAATAACAATCAAGGTTAATAAAGAAACCAAAGGTCATTAGTAATATTTTTGTTAATAATAATGATAATACTAGTACAATTATTATTAACAATTTGTCCTTACATATCTTTCATGGATATTTTATCTTATTTTCAAACTAAATCTCTTTGATTCATATTTTAAACAAGCCATTTATATCTAAATATTGCTTTTATTTTAATTTATATCCTGCAATCATTCATCAAATTAAAATTATATATATATATATATATATATAAAGAGTAAACATTAATCAAATTTTAGTAACCTCTCTCTAATGTGAGTGCGTTTGTTATTTTTTTCTGGGATGCAGACAACATCTCCCCTACTAACGTTTCTGACATGTCCTAAAAATCTGAGCAGTTTGCCATCCTCTCTGACATATCATCAAAAGTTGTAGGGTATCATGATTATTTTTTTAATGCACATGCCAATCAAGGTCAACAACAATCAAGGTTAATAAAGAAACCAAAAGTCATTAGTAATATTACTGTTAATAATAATGATAATAGTTGTACTATTATTATTAACAATGTTTCCTTGCATATGTTTCATGGACAATATATTTTATGTTCATTCTAAATCTCTTTGATTCATATTTTAAACAAGAGATTTTTATCTAAATCATGATTTTATAAAAACTTATTTCCTGCAATCATTCATCAAATTAAAATTATAAAATTAAAAGGAGTACTCATTCATTAAGTTCTAGTAACCTTTTTGTCATGTGAGTGTGTTAGTTTTTTTTTCATGGGATGTAGACAACATCCCCCCACTAACATTTCTGGCATGCCCTAAAAAAGTGTGCAGTTTTCCATCCTCTCTAACATGTCATCGAAAGTTGTGCGGTTTCATGAATATCTTTTTAGTGTGCATGCCAATCAAGGGAAAAAACAATCAAGGTTAATAAAGAAACCAAAGGTCATTAATAATATTAGTGTTAATAATAATGATAATAATAGTACAATTATTATTAACAATGTATCCTTGCATATCTTTCATGAACATTATATTTTATTTTCAAACTAAATCTTTTTTATTCATATTTTAAACAAGCCAATTATATCTAAATCGTGCGTTTATATAAATTTATTTCCTACAATCATTCATGAAATTAAAATTACAAAATGAAAAAAAGAGTAAACATTCATCAAGTTCCAGAAACCTCTCTATCATTTGAGCGCGTTTGTTTTTTTTTTTTTTCTTGGGATGCAGACAACATTTCCCCCACTAACATATTTGGTATGTCCTAAAAAACTATGTTGTTTTCCATCCATTCTGACATGACATGAAAAGTTGTGCATTTCATGATTATCCTTTTGGTGCATATATCAATCAAGGTCAATAACAATCAAGGTTAATAAAGAAACCAAAAGTCATTAGTAAGATTATTGTTAATAATAATGATAATAGTAGTACAATTATTATTATTAACAACGTATCCTTGCATATCTTTCATGGACATAATATCTTATTTTCAAACTAAATCTTTTTTATTCATGTTTTAACAAGCCAAATATATCTAAATCGTGCATTTATAGAATTTTATTTCCTGCAATCATTCATGAAATTAAAATTGTAAAATAAAAAAGGAGTAATAATTCATCAAGTTCTAGTAACCTCTCTATCAAGTGAGCGTGTTTGTTTTTTTCCTTGGGATGCAGACAACATCTCCCCCACTAACATTTATGGCATGTCTTAAAAGACTGTGCAGTTTTCCATCCTCTCTGACATGTCATGGAAAAGCTGTGTGGTTTCATGATTAACTTTTTGGTGCACATGCCAATCAAGGTCAAACATTCATCAAATTAAAATTAAAAAAATTAAAAAAGAAGTAATCATTCATCAAGTTCAAGTAACCTCTCCGTCATGTGAACCTGTTAATTTGTTTTTCTTTGGATGTAGACAACATATCCCCCACTAACATTTTTGGCATGTCCTAAAAAACTATGTAGTTTTCCATCCGCTCTGATATGTCATGGAAAGTTGTGCGGTTTCATGATTATCTTTTTGGTGCATATGTCAATCCAGGTCAATCATTCATCAAATTAAAATTATATATATATAAAAAAAAGAGTAATCATTCATCAAGTTCTAGTAACCTCTTTGTCATGGGATCGTGTTTTGTTTTTCTTGGGATGCAGACAACATCTACCCCACTAACATTTATGACATGTCATGGAAAGTTGTTTGGTTTCATGATTATTATTTTTTTATGCACATGCCAATCAAGGCCAATAACAATCGAGGTTAATAAAGAAACCAAAGGTCATTTGTAATATTACTATTAATAATAATGATAATAGTAGTACAATTATTATTAACAATGTATCCTTGCATATCTTTCATGGACATTATATCTTATATTAGAACTAAATCTCTTTGATTCATACTTTAAACAAGCTATTTATATCTAAATCGTGCTTTTATAAAAAATTATTTCCTGTAATCATTCGTCAAATTTAAATTATAAAATAAAAAAAATGAGTAATCATTCATCAAGTTCTTGTAACCTCTCTGTCATGTGAGGGTGTTTGTTTTTTTTCGTGGGATGCAGACAACATCTCCCCTACTAACATTTCTACCATGTCCTAAAAAACTATGCAGTTTTCCATCCTCTTTGACATGTCATCGACTACTGTACGATTTCATGATTATATTTTTGGTGCACATGCCAATCAAAGTCAATAACAATCAAGGTTAATAAAGAAACCAAAGGTCATTAGTAATATTACTGATAATAATAATGATAATAGTAGTACTATTATTATTAATAATGTTTCCTTGCATATGTTTCATGGACCATATATCTTATTTTCAAACTAAATCTTGTTTATTCAGATTTTAAACAAGCCATTTATATCTAAATCGTGCATTTATAGAAATTTATTTCTTGCAATCATTTATCAAATTAGAATTATAAAACAAAAAAAGGAGTAATCATTGATCAAGTTCCAACAACCTCTATGTCATGTGAGAGTGTTTGTTTGTTTTTTCTTGGGATGCGGACAACATCTCCCCAGCGAACATTTTTGACATGTCCTAAAAACTATGCAGTTTTTCATTCTTTCTGACATATCATAGAAAGTTGTGCGGTTTTATGATTATCTTTTTGGTGCACGTGTCAATCAAGGTCAATCATTCATCAAATTAAAATTATAAAATAAAAAAAGAGTAATCATTCATTAAGTTCAAGTAACGTCTCTGTCATGTGAGTATGTTTTTTTTTCTTGGGATGTAGACAACATCTCCCCAACTAACATTTCTGACATGTCCTAAAAAACTGTGATGTTTTCCATCAGCTCTAACATGTCATAGAAAGTTGTGCAGTTTCATGATTATCTTTTTTGTGCACATGTCAATCAATGTCAATACCAATCAAGGTTAATAAAGAAACCAAAGGTCATTAGTAGTACTATTATTCTTAACAATGTTTCCTTGCATATGTTTCATTGACCATATATCTTATTTGCAAACTAAATCTCTTTTATTCATGTTTTAAACAAGTCATTTGAATCTAAATAGTGCATTTATAAAAATTTATTTCCTACAATCATTCATCAAATTAAAATTATACAATGAAAAAAAAAGTGTAATCATTCATTAAGTGGTATTAGAGGAGGTCAACATTCAAATCAATGGAAAATTGTGAAGAGAATCGTGGAGCATTTGGTGACAATCATCTCTGTGACAGTTCTCAGGGGATGCAAGCAATTTGAGATCAGCTAAATCATCATTAGCGATAGTAGCTTTAGAGGGACAAATGCAAACTGGGTTTGGTGACATCAATACCAGAGTCGATGACCTTACAACCAGGCTTAAAGCTTTAGTGTTGCACGCAAACACGAACTAGGAAATAACAGAGGCATGCGTCTGGAATAACGCCAATGATAAACCTATCCCTGAACTAGTTCATGCAAATCATCATTGCTAGTATGACAATGGTATTCTTCTGATAAAGAAGATTGAGGTAAGGTTGCTAGAAATAATACGTATGATCAAGATTATCATATAAAAGTTGAGATTTCTTGTTTTGATGGTGATTTAGGAGTAGAGGATTTCCTTGATTGGTTAGTTGAATGTGATCGATTTTATAAGCATACAAGAGTTTCATGCTCAAGGATGATAAAAACTACAGGGTTTAAATTGAAGCATGGGGCCTTAGTCTGATGAGATAGGCTATTGGAAACTAGAAGGCAATAATGTAGAAGACCTATTAAAACTTGGGAGCAGATGAAGCAGTTGTTGAGAGGTAGATTTTTGCCTCTTGATTTAAAAGACCTTTTCCTTAAGTATCAAAGGTGTTCCTATGATTCTCAAAAGTTGCATGAATATACAACAAAATTTTTGCTCCTAACTGAGTGAAATAATCTGCATGAAACTTATTGCATGTCGAAGCCAAAATACACATATTATTGAAAATTAGAGTCCCCACCTAGAAATTAAAGGAAACTAAGGATCCTAAAAAATATAAGCATTAGTTCTAGAGATTCAGGTAAGAGGTTAGTTATGCTTAAGATAAGAACGATGTCACCCATAAAACATCATATTTTATGAAATGTTATCTTTACTAAATGTTCACTTAAATTTTTCTTTTTTATTGTCATCAATTATCCTAATTAATTGTTTTATTATTTTTTATTATTTCTAATTTTATAAAAGTTTGACATTAGTCTTCAAATACATTAAGATGTAGACATAAATTCCTAAAAGGAATGTTCATCGAAATTGCTAAAAAATAAGCATAACTAGCATTTGATTTTCACATATGAACATCGATCGTTTTTAAAAAGGACGTGTCAATTAAGTCATTTTTAAGACGTGGTTCCATATGAATAATAAAAATCAAATTGGAATTTAGCCCATTCACTATGGTGAATTGCAAAACAAAGCCGAAAATCATTATTATTATTCTATGAGCTTTAATAAAACCATGCATATTGACACAACCCAAGTTATCAATTCGTATACTTGGAAAATACAAGGAAGCATTTGTTATAATTTTTCTTTTGCATTTTGTTTTTGTACTTTTTTATAAGAATGTCACTATAAATAATATAAAAAAATTGGACTTTCATAAAAATAAAAATTAAAAATATGTACAAAATTTAAACATATAAATAGCAATAAAATATTTATTTGGATTGAAATTGGGCTTGAGCCGGAAAAACACCAAAAAATGTTTAAAAAATACCACTGGGCCACGTGGCGCGCGTGCACCCACACGCTAGCTATTTCACCAATCTTAGGATTACGCCCACGTGCCTTCACTCACCATTTATAGCCTGCAAAGGGAGTGAATTAATTTGGCCAAATCAAGACACCAGCTCCTTTTCTTCTTTTTTCAGCTGGGTTGTCATCGACATAGTTGAGTTGGGTTTGATTGGTTCAGTTTTAAGAAGTGACGCGTGAAGGGGGACCTGCCTACTAGGTTCGACAGTGGATCCTAAGGTTTGTGAGAGGGCGGTTTTCATGGTGATTGATAGCTGTAGAATGCATATGGTGGCTCAGGGCTGTGGGATTTGGAAATTATTCTTGAACTTTAAATTTCTTTAAATTTTTTTTACTTCAAATTAAATCAAATTAAACTATTTTTTAAATATTCTCTTCAATTGAGACCTTTATTATGACCAAAAAAACTCTCAAACTCAATTTGTTTTTATTTGTGATACTCTATTATCAATCTAATTTCAAACCTCAACTATTTTTATTTTTTTTTCTTTTTTTTTGACACACAAGAATTAAATAAAAAAATAAAGAAAATAACTAACACTACTTAAAAGCTATTTTTCTATTTTTTTTCAAAATATATACAAAAATTAAAGTAAAAAATTGAATTACAACAAAGGCAATAAGTTGCTTGATAAGTAAAGGGATTGAAACCTACCATCAGAGATAGAATTGGGCTAAAAAGGAGGGTTGCTGCCACGTAGCCTTGACTTACACTAGTTACACCAGTTGAGAAGGGTAAGCCACCATAAATAAACAATTAATCAAAACAAGCTAATGTTGGCTCTAGTTATGATAAAAATAGACCTCAAGCAAATTCCTAGCGAGGATAACTATAAAAAGAGATAATCCTTGTGCCAATCCACCTTTAATAAAGTGTTATCTATGCAATTAGAAAGGGCATAAATCTAATAAATCCAATGTATGTTCTCAGATGAGGCTATTTGGTCGGTCATCGGAACCTTCAAAATATAATTCTAACTATAATTATCACAAATAAAATAAATTCGTAGTATGATTTTGAAAAGCAGATTGAACCCATTGGAAATTTTGTTTAATCTTCCTATAAAATATTGAAATAAAAAAATAACTGGGGATTTAAATAAAAAAATTAAAGAAATAAAATTTTGAAAATAAAAATAATAAATTGATATGTTATTAATTCAGTTCAAAGGTCCAGACATTCATTTCTATAAATTTTTATTCCTATAAATTTGTTGATCATCAAAGTAAAACAAATATTCTTACAATTCAAGCAAATAAATTCGATGTTTCTTAAAGTTAAAGAAAATCGAGGAGATTTTAACTAAATTAATTAGATAAAGCTTTCTAATCAATTTCTTACCATCAAACGAATTTAACATTGAAAATCAATTTTAATTCACACAGCAGTAGCCTTATTAACACAGTCTGTAAAATTTATTCTAAGCAACCGTTCAAAAAATTCAACAATTTAACTTAGCTTATTCCTCCCTAATAAATTAAAGTGATAGTTGCAGCAATCAAGTTAGCTCCTTTGTTTTTTATTCTAGACCCTAATAACAATTATAAATTGAAAAAAACTAGAAAGTGTTGAAGATTTTGAAGTAATTAAGGCTGATTCGAATCTGACTTGAACCTGATTTGAACTTGATTTATAGGAAATAAAAACAAAAAATCAAATTTCTTTTCCATAAATCAGATTCAAATAATAATACCTATTTATGTGTAGTTAATAGTTTTCCTAATATAGATTTGTAGATGTTGTATATACTTGGGAATCTATTTTGAAATAAGAGGAGAAATCAGAATTTAAGAATTCTTCACATGGTATTAGATCCTTAAACTGAGCCTATCTTCTTCTTTTTTCTGAACCTACCTTCTCTCTGAACTTGGAATTCCTTCTCTTCTCTTCTCGTCTCATCTATCCTGACAACCTTAGTCACTTTATCTAGCAAACCTGTCCAAATCTGAAAAACATGTCTGAAAACACTACAAAAGAAACCTAAATATCAGGGGAATTATAGAGTTTACAGTCATCCTACCGACTGAATGGACAAAACTATCTGAAGTAGTCACAAATAGTGAAAACCTTTCTCAAAGGAAAAAGAAAGATCAGTCATTTGATGGACAGCCCTTCTAGTCCAGAAGACCCAAAATTTACACTCTGAGATGAAGAGAATCCATGATTATGCCATGGTTGTGGAACTCTATAATGCCAGAAGTCTGTGGGCCTTGCATGTTTCTGATTACAACAAAGAACATATGGGATGCAGTGAGACAAACCTATTCTAAAGTAAAGGATGTTGCGTTAATCTATTAGATTAAGACAAAGCTTTCAATGAACAAATAAGGTAATATGATGGTTATTGAATATTACAATACTATGAAAAGTTTCTGGTTGGAATTGGACTATTATCAGGATTTTAAGATGCAGTGTAGTGATGATGTTGTAATTTTAAAAAAATATATGGAAATAGAAAATCTTTGAATTTCTTACAGGACTCAATATAGAATTTGATCAAGTGCGAGTCCAAATACTTGGAAATGAATCTCTGCCCTTACTCAATAAGGTGTTCTCATTGATAAGGGTTGAAGAAAGAAGGAGAATTGTGATGCTTGATGTCCCTAATATTGAAGGGGATGATAACTAATAATAGAAACCTGAGTAATGCCATGAATGGTGCAGAAGTGGTGAAGACTGAAGGGAAAAATTCCCTAAAGATGATCTTTTTTTGTAACTATTGCAATAAGACAGGTCATACAAAGGAGACCTACTGAAAAGTCCATGGAAAACCACCAAGGATGGGGCGTAATGGAGTATACAAATGGAACTAGTCAAAGGACATGCACACTTGACAAATTCAGAAGAGCCAGCCTGTGAGTCCAGCACCCTAGAGGTTGGGGTTCAATAAGGAGGAGATTGAACGCCTAAAAACGTTACTCAACACAATGGAGAAACCATTTGGGTCATACTCTCTTGGTATGTTAACTTTTTTATTGATGGAATGGAAGAGTGTAAAGTTGTTTTTATATGGCTAGAATAACGTTGTTGAGCACTTGCACTTGATTGAAGAGTCATTAGAGACCTACAAGTATTAAAATCCTTATGATAAGGAGATCAATTACTCTTCTTTGTCTTGGAGTTTCATCAGTCATAGGCAATATTTTTTATGAACAACAAAAGGGAATGAATTAGATTTTTTATTGAGATTCTCACATGCGACTCTATTAATGAAATCATGAAAAACTTCAAACGTATTAGGCTTTCCTTAGCTAAGTACTACGTTGGTGACTAACTTACAAAACAAGTTCTCTATTAAGATAGGGGATCCTTTAATACTTAAGTTAATAAATATAATAGAAATATGTGTGTAAAAAAATATATATAATGAATGATGTAATAATGCTTAGGTGAGCTTGAGTTAACACATACGAGCTCGAATGGCTTGTCTTCAAGATCTTATAGATACCAGAGGACCATAGCTTATCTTATAGGAAGATTATATGGTGGAGGGAAAAATGACTGGGAATATTTGGTTTTCTATAAAGTTGACTACTTGATTGACATGCGAATTACGTGGATAGATTGATGCTCGAAAGTAAATCATTATTGATAAGAGTGGCAGGCCATGAAAGGCAAAGAAAGTTGGTGCAAAGTTACATATAGATCGGAAAGGTTAGCCTAAAAAGTTAATAAGAGATTGTTTATTAACGAGAGAAGGTGGTATGATGTGATGGATGGTGTATGCTTCTAGAGGAAAATATTTTAAAACATGCGCAAACAAGAAAGGGTGAAAAGAAGGGAGAGAGAGGGAGAGAGAGGGAGAAAGAGAGAAAGAGTCTAGCTCAACTGCTGCTAAGGTGACAGTCTAGATCAGGCTGTCATGATGGCAGCAACCCCTTTCTAGCTAGCCAGATCCAGCCTAGCTGTTGCAGATAACCCCAGTCTGGGCCGAAAAGGCTCTGCCAGGGGCTGCTGCATGCTACCTCGATCTGGGCTGCATCATTATCAATTAACACTAACATAATAACATGGTTAAAAACTTATTCGTTTGCATACAATGAGACAGTCAAATTTTAATCACCCCATGCATCGCCACACATTTCAAAATAATATAAGTAGAAGAAGTCACAAAGTTAGAGAAAAAGAAAATGAAAAAATAATCACCCCAGTCGACTGGGCTCTCTTTGTAAGGGTCTTTGATTTTTTTATGTTTTAATTTAAATTTATTTAAATTAATTGATTTACAATATATTTACAAAATTATTTTTTAAAATATAGTTCACCTTTTTTATATAATATTAGCTATTGCTCTTTGTTATAGCCTTTCATGATTATTTTTTAATTATTTTTTTAATATTTATTAAATCCATTCTTTAATCCAATTTAAATGAGTGATAAGTGTGTGTTCCTATAAGGCTTTGCTCGCATGAAATTAACAAAATACTAAAGATATGTTAAATCATTATAGTTATACTTGTCAAATATTATTTGTTATAATAGTGTTTTGTGTTTTTTTAGATTTTTTTTAATTTTATATTTTAATATTAGTTTTTTTAAAATTATACTTTATAATCTTTTCTAATTTTTTTTTGTTGGGTTATATTAGAATCTCATGAATTTAGTTTTTTATCCTTCTATTTCAATTGTCAATATTCGATATGTTGGAAGTGAGCTTTATAATTTTTTTCGATTTGTTATATGAATTTGCTCTAGTCTCATTAACCAACTCGTAGATTTAATAGGTTAACTAGAGTTGACTTAATTTTTTTTGTTGCCTTTTCTAATTAACTTTTTTTTTCAATTTTATCCTTCAATATTAAGTTGGTTAAAAATTGAGTTTCATAATTTTTTTATTTTCTTTCTATAAAGTTATCCTGATCTCATAACCTGAATTGTGAGTTTAGCAGGTTAATCCTTGAGTTGACTCTATTCATTTTTGTTTTTCAAATGAATTTTTTTTAATTGAATTTTTTTTTTCAATTTGCTTTATATGGAATTATCTTGATGATTTTAGTAGATTAACTCGGGTTGACTCAATTTATTTTTTTAAATCCTTTTGTAATTGAATTTTTCTTTCAATTTCACCCTCCAACAACTCAATCTTCTTCATTTTTATTTATTTTTTCTTCAATTTTATCCTTCAATATTAGGTTATTTGAAAATTGGGCTTCTTGATTTTTTTTTTCAATTTACTTTATATGGAGTTATCTTATCTCATGACTTTAATAAGTCATTTTTTACTCAATTTCAATTTTTAATAGTGGATGTGTTGGAAATAGAGTTTTATAGTATTTTTTATTTTATTTTTATGAGATCATCATGTTCTCATGATCCATTTCACGAGCTTAACAAGTTAACCCGAGTTGACTTGAGTTGTTTTTTTGTTCCTTTTTTTTTATTTTATCCTTCAACATTGGATTAGTTGAAAATTGAGTTTTATGATTTTTTTTTTCTATGGAGTTTTTCTAATCTTATGACCAAGGTTGGCTCAGATAGTTTTTGTTGTCCATTTTTTAATTTGATATTTTTTTTAATTTCATCCTTAAACATTAAGTTGATTAGGAATTAACCTTCATAATTTATTTTAATTTGCTTTTTATAAGGTTATTATGGTCTCATAACTCGGGTCACAGATTTAATAGGTTAACCCAAATCGATTTAATATGTCACTAGCTCAATATTTTTAAAAAATAATTTTTATCAAATATATCACTATATCAATATTAAAAAAAGATATCATGCAATATATATTATGTTTTAAGTTCATGATTATTATTTTTATTATAAAACATGTTAGCTTGAATATTTTTTTATGTTAAAAAAATAATTCGATTCGTAGCCTGGTACAGGCTAATGATCTAAGTAGATTTAATAAAATTTAGTTGACTTGGACAACTAATTATCTCGATTATCTTTATCAAAATCCAAATGAGATTTTTTTGTATTGTTCTCAAAATAATATAACTTCAAATAATATTAAATCAAAGCCATTTTTAAATTTATCCACCCAACCTTTATTAGTGCTTGAACTTAGCTAATTTAATAACTTCGTACTATATACCCCTGTTACCTTCCAAACAGAGAGAAAAATTGTAAACATGCATACATAAATAAATAAATAAATAAATAAATAATAAATTGAAAAAAAAAAAAAATACAAGGGGACTGCTTCGTGAAAACGTGAATAATCACTGACCAGCCTAACGTGCTGTCTAGTAGTACAAGTATATCCTCCGTTATATATATATATATATATATAGACACACAAACGCTCTTGCATCTTCTTCTGGTAGAAATTATTGAATCGCAAATCTGTCCAAACCATTTGGATCTTCTCTTCTCGTGTGATTTCTCCACCAAAGTCATCCGAAATGAACGACGCAGATGTCTCCAAGCAGATCCAGCAGATGGTCCGATTCATCCGCCAAGAAGCAGAGGAAAAGGCCAACGAGATCTTAGTTTCTGCTGAAGAAGTAATTCTTCCCTCTTTGCTTGTTTTTGCTGAATTGCTTGATGGGTTTTTCAGTTTTGATCTTATTGAGAAAATGTTTTCTTCAAGGAATTCAATATTGAGAAGTTACAACTGGTTGAGGCTGAGAAGAAGAAGATCAGGCAAGAGTATGAGCGTAAAGAGAAGCAAGTTCAAGTTCGTAAGAAGATGTAATTCTCTCCCATTTTTTATTGGTTAACTTTTTGGTAATTATGCTGTTTATTGATTGGTGGGGCTGTGTTGTGCTGTTAAATTTGATTGCTTGTAGTTGTTATCTTGTGAACAGTTAAGTGAAGTGATGCTAATCATGGAATTTGTTAGTGTTGAAATTGAATTTTATTATTTTTGTTTTGTTAAGTTTCAAACACTTTATTTATTTATTTATGAAGGGAAATTATAAAAATATGGACCGGTTTGAAACTGTGTAGGATAGGATAGATTACTAGTTTGATTTTATTGAAAGGAGATCAGGATTGGATTTTGAAATAATTTTACGTTGATTTGTGTAGGTAGAGAATGAGATTATTTTACTCAGTTCTGATCAGGAGTGGTGGTGATGAAGTGACGTTTGTTTTGTTGGTTTTTATGGGCAGTGAGTATTCGATGCAGCTTAATGCTTCTCGGATCAAAGTGCTTCAAGCTCAAGATGATGTAGTTAATTCCATGAAAGATGTAGCGGGAAAGGATCTTCTGAATGTCAGCCAACATCACCATCGGTACAAGCATCTTCTCAAAGATCTCATTGTTCAGGTCATTATTGAATAACCAGCATGCCCATTTGCTTTTCAGTTGCTTTTAAATTGAAGAAAATTGTGGAATTGCTTTGCCACGTGTAGTTCATGAAGTTTTGGTTGATGGGGCTTTTTCACTTGTGTTCGTCTGTATCTGTATCAACTCTTGATACATGCACATGATGCCTACATTTCAGTTGTTAGATAGATGCACTTGATGTTCCCTACTGAGCATTTTTGTTTTTTTTATAAAATGAAGTGAATTTTAATCTACTAACACTCTGATGATGGCTTGAGCTTTGAGGGAATCATCTGATGAAACTTTTTAACTTGCAGATACATTTTAGACGATGATTGGTTGTTTGTAAATTAGATGAAGAAATGAAAAATTGTATTACCAGGGAATGCTCAGAAATGACCATTATGATTTCATATTTAACAGGAATGCGGTGTTATATACATGAATAAAGTATTGTGCTCATAATCTGGATATTCTTTCTTCATTTTTTTCCCAGAGTTTACTCAGATTGAAGGAGCCTGCTGTCTTGCTACGTTGCCGGAAAGATGACCATCATTTGGTGGAGTCTGTCCTGCATTCAGCAAAGGAAGAATATGCTGAGAAAGCAAATGTTTATCCCCCAGAAGTCATTGTAGACCACGATGTCTATCTTCCACCTGCTCCTAGCCATCATAATGCTCATGGTCCTTTCTGGTAAATTGTTCATGAAAATCCAAGAAACTAACCTGAGTGCATATACTTATTCATTCATTAATAGCTGTTTGTGTGGGGCTTCTGTGGGTCTTATCAAGTGTGTGTTGTAGTTTGTTCTTAATTGTGGTCGCCATAGTAAATTTATACCTGCTGTTGATTTCCAAAATTTTCTAGTTGCATAATTCACGTTGCTAATTGTATCATATAACTTAGGGTTTCCAAATTGCATAATATGTAACCAATGAGTGTAAGGTTTCAAATGACTTATCTTAAAAAGTCACTCTTTGGTATCTAAGATACTGGAGATAGAAAAACAAAGTTGACTTTGGTATATTTTGTTGTGAAGCTCTGGAGGTGTGGTGTTGGCATCTCGAGACGGGAAGATTGTGTTTGAAAATTCTCTTGATGCGCGGTTGGATGTTGTATTTCGTAAAAAACTTCCTGAGGTATGTTCAATAAATTATTGTTATTGATGTTACTATTTTTTTCCTGACCTCTCCATACACTCTAATTCCTTAATAGGATATACTCATATCAATAGAATGAATGAAAGAGAATTGAACTTGTTCTTAGAAAAGGAACAATAATGAATGATTATGAAGTGCCCAATTATTATTATTTTGAAAAAAGGGGTTGTGAGGTAGCCTACAAAAAGTGGAACAACATTTTTGATTTTTTAGGCTGCTTATTTTAGAAAGAAACACAGGGTCTAATTTTAATATTTTAGTTTCCGTATGTTTTCTATTTTCATTAGGACTTCTTATTTTATTACACCCTCCGCGGACATCAACTTTAAGGTATTATTATTGAATTAAAAAATCTAATTTTTCTCCAAAATTTACTGTGTTTGTGTTGTTTGGTGATCTTGTTGGTGGATCTACATCTTCTAAATCACCACTACACTCAATAATCATTAAGAGTAAGAATAATGTTAGTTCTTAGATTTGTGTTAACTCATTCTAATTGAGTATTTCTTCTTATTATTGTTTTAGCACATTGAAATTTATAACTAATCTTCAAAAAGACGTTTAGTCCCAACTTGAATAAATTTTAGTTTTTGTTGAAACACATGGGATAATGTGAAGAGGATGGGGGCTTTCTAATGTAGCTAAGCATGCTATAATAAATGATTCTAAGCAGTCAGGTGCAAGTTTGCCACAACTAGATAAGGATTTGTCCCAGACATATTACATAGATGGCCTGACAAATATATTTATAGACTAGTGAAACAGATCCAAGTCCAAGAGGAGGTCTGGTCGCGCCAGACCAAAATAATGACTAAAAAAGGCTATAACTTTTGATTTTACCGTTGGAATCGCTACTTTGGTCATCGAATCTTTAGATTTTACAAATCTCGCCCTGGGGCCCTGGTTTTGACAGTTTCTGTGATTTTCCTTGTTATTTTTGGATTTCATGCTTCTTTCCTTTATAATTTTGGATTTTTATTTTGTTTCCTAGGTGAGGTAGGGTTTTTGGCCTATTTAAGGCTTCGTAAACCTCCTAAAGAGAGGGCTTGAGGATTGATATTTAGAGAAAATAAAACCTCCAAGCTTGGGGCTCACATTTGCAGCCCATTTTGCTCATTAAAATTCTCGTGTTCTTTCTTTGTTTGTTGTTGTCTTTAGCTTCTGCCTGTATCTGTTGGTATCAAAGCCCAACGATCCTAAGTTTATTTGTTGTTGTGTGTTGCAATCCTATAGAAGAGAATTTATTTGTTGTTGTGTGCGCTAACAAACCATGGTGGGAAAAGGTCATGGAGCCGAGTGTGGCCAAGAAGGGGATGGGGAGCTCCCCCATTGACAAGGGAACATCCAGAAGCTCGCTATCGAAGACATGCAAAGGCAGATCACATAATTAACCAGTAGGTTAGAGGAGAGAGACTTGCGAGACCAGGGATAGTGTGACCTGGGCTAAGAGAGTGATCATGGGTCCCTAGTTGGTACTGCAAACTACTAGTGTTAGCCTTTGAGAAACTATTTGAAGTAAATTGTGATGCTTCTGGAGTAGGCATTACCTTTTGCTGAAGGAGTTTATTTTAATTACTGACCATGAGGCTCTGAAGTACATAAATGGGTAGCATAAGTTGAGTCGTCGACATGCAAAATGGGTATTGATTTTGCAAGAGTTCACTTTTTCATTGAGGCACCAATCAAGCAGTGTAAATAAGGTAGATGATGCTCTCAGTTGACGTGTGACTTTACCCATGTGCTAGGATTTGATACTTTCTGAGCTGTAGTCGGGGGATGCATCATTCAGTCAGATTTATGTTGAGTTAACGAAGAGAGGTAAACGAGATAACTATGTGTTTTTAAACGGTTATCTTTTTCATGGTTAGCAGCTTTGTGTTCTAGTTTGCTTTTTGCGAGAGCATATCATTCGCGAACTACATTGTGAGGGGTATTTTGGACAGGATAGGACATTGACTCTAGTATCCACATGTTATTAGTGGCCTAAGTTACCAGGACAGGCTTCTAACTTTGTCAAGAGGTGTGTTGTTTGTCAGAGGTCCAAAGGGGCCTTATTGAATGTTGGGTTATACACCCCGTTTCTAGTTCTTGTTGCTCCATGGCTAGACATAAGCATGGATTTTGTATTGGGCTTACCTTGTACACAACGGGCTATGGATTCTATTTTTGTTGTAGACAGGTTCTCGAAAATGATCTATTTTATAGCCTGCCGAAAGACTATGGATGCATCTTGGGTAGCCTCACTTTATTTCAATCAAGTGGTTTGTTTGCATGGCATTCCTAGGTTCATCACTTCTGATAGGAATGTCAAGTTCACAAGTAATTTTTGGAAGAATTTGTGGGGAAGGATGGGAACTCAGTTGAATTTTGGCAATGCTTATTACCCTTAGACAGATGGGCAGACAAAGGTAGTTAATAGTAGTCTCGGCAACTTACTGTGAAGCTTGGTTGGAGATAAGCTAAAACAGTGAGATAAGACATTTGTCATAGGTGAAGTTTGCTTATAATAGATCTCGAAATCGGACCACCTAACTAAGTCCCTTTAAGATTGTCTATAGGTAGAATCTTTCTGGAGTACTAGAGTTAATTCACATACCTCACATCGGACACATGAGCATCCAAGCTACTGACATGGTAGATTACTTATTTGGCATTCATAGTAGGTCAAGCAGACAATTAGTGACAACAATGCCATGTATAAGGCCCTGGCTGATACTCATCATAAAAGAGTAGTGTTTGAAGTTGGTGATTTGGTATGGGCAATCCTTACACGTGACAAGTTTCAGTGTGAGTATAACAAGCCTAAGGAAAGGAAGATAGGTCATTATGAGGTGTTGTAAAAGATAAATGATAATACCTACAAGATTCGTCTTCCTCATCATTTGAAAACTTCTGATGTCTTCAATGTCCAACACTTGACTTTTTATTTAGAGGAGAAACAAAATTTGAGGATGAATTCCCTCCAACCTAGGGAGAATGATGTAGTTGGACTTGCGATAAAAGATGATTCTAAGTAGTTAAGTGCAGGTTTATCATAGCTAGATGAGGATCTACCCTAGATAAATTACATGGATGGCCTGATACATTTATAGACTAATGGGACAGATCTAAGCCCAAGAGGTGGTCTGGTTGTGTCAAATCAAAATAACGGCTTAAAATGGTCATAACTTTTGATTCTACTGTCGGATCTTTATATTTTGAAAATCTCACCTCGGGGCCTCAGTTTTAGCAGTTTTTGTGATTTCCTTGTTATTTTTGGATTTCGTGCTTCTTTCCTTTGTAATTGTGGATTTTTATTTTGTTTCATAGTTGAGGTTGGATTTCTGGCCTATTTAAGGCTTTGTAAAACTCTTAAAGTGGACTTGAGGATTGTTATTCTAGAGAAAATAAAACTTGCGAGCTTAGGATTCATATGTGCAACCCCTTTCGCTCATTAAAATTCCCTTTTTTTTTTTTTGTTTATTACTGTCTTTAGCTTCCACCTGCATCACTTTTCTTACTTTTTCTTTTTTGGCCATCAATCAATAGTCCTGCAAAGAGATAAGGACAGTTTGCTTGGATCTGAAATGCTAGGAGGTTATTTTTTACTGAAGAAAGAGTGCAGAAATGATTTTTAGATGAAACTTGCAGCATGGGCATCTGCTATTTGACTTTAAACTTCCTTTTCTAATCCTCTAGTATGAGTTCTGTGTAAGAGGTGGAAGTTCCTTTAAAGACGTAATTATTTAGTATAATTTATGGGTCAAAGTTGTTCACTAGTCTGACTAACTTCTTATGATTTTCCTTTTTTTCTCAACTTTCTTTGTCAGTTTTATGCGGGTATCTCTTTAAGAATTAGAGATTCTTTTACAAAACCTCCCTCATTCTTATTTCCATACATGCTATTGCAAACAGAGTTCTGTGAGAAGTTATATTAGTATTTTTCCCATTATATGACCTTTTTTTGTCTGCAAATTGCTGAAAATTTTAGTGCTACCTTGGAAAGGCCAAATCGAATGGCCTGCATCGGTGTAACTTGACATCTCAGGAAAGCTTTGTGATTGCGTATGTTGTTTAGCTACTCATTTGTATAACATGCATGACATTGCAGCTTTGCTAAGTATTGTTGAATTTGTTACCCTAATGCTGTCATGGCTTCTTATTGCAGATCCGCAAGCTGCTAGTTGGTCAGGTTGTATAATGGAATGGCGTGGCCTATGCATGATGGATGGTTTGTATTGTTGTTTGGTGCCTGGATAATTTATGTCCAATATTTGAAGACCAAGAGATTATCATCAATTCTTTGGTTGTTTATTTTAAATTTCCTGTTTGCGAAATACCTTTATTTCTGAAATTAGTGAAGCTGGTACCTGGTTTGGTGCTTGTATCCTCCTAGACACCTCAAGGCACTCGTTTTCAATAAGAAATAAAATATCAAGTGTTTTGATCAAGTCATACCGTTTTAATCCTTCTCCCTCGCTGTGCCAAACCTTCCTGTTCCCTAGTGTAACTTTTACCTGTTGAGTATCTGTTGTGCGGCGGCCCTTCCACTTGATGGAACTAGAGGAGCGCGGAAGGGAAAAGACATGAACCTATCAAGTTCATGCTTGAATCCTATATAGGTGCCTTTATATGTCTGTTCAATTCTTACAGAGACTTTTCAGATAGGATTTTAGGCACCCTCTGAGAAGATTTGAATCCTTGCCAACGATTGCCGTTATCTTTGGCATTAAAGGATTATTGTAATTGTTGCAATGGGGGGTGAGCGAGTGAGTTAGGACTAATTCAGATAAGAGAGAAGTAAAGGCAAATCTTTTGTTGAAAAAAGCTGACAACGATTTTAAACAGTATAAAGTGCTTGTTTCGCATTCCAGTTGTGGGTGTTTCTGAAAACCTTTTATAGAGCAATTTGAACAATGAAATGCCATGGTTGGATTCAGCATTTACACTTGTGTTCTTACCAGTTCATTAAGAAACCGTTTGGGAACGCGGTTTGCACCGAGTTCTAAAAAATTCAAATTTTTTTTTTTAAAAATTAATATGTTTTGTATGTTTAAATTGTTTTGATGTATGATGTCAAAAATGATTTTTAAAAAATAAAAAAATATCACTAGCATGCATTTCGGCATGAAAAATTATTTAAAAAGTAATCGCAACCACACTGTCAGACTAGTTTTAAATAGGCTACATTCCTATCAATTCAACCTATTAAATATTTGTTTTTTTAATTTCCATCAATTTGGGTATAATTTCTTGATTTATAGTGTAGTTGTGGAACAATTATTTCATAAACTTCTAGACCAATTTTCAGATTTCATAAGAATTCTTCGAAGAAATTGAAAATCAACTTTCTCGATTGAATTATTCCTTGTACAACTCAATCTAGTAGAAATATTAATAGCCTAGATATTAATATTCATCATCCAACAAAGAAGATCTTGGTATCAACAAACTTAGATGGGAACCATTCTTTTCTAAAATCTATTATCCAAATTTAGTTTTGTTACAATAAAAATCTACGATTATTCAGCACAAATACAATTTCAATTCTATCTGTAAATAAACCTCTATGGATTACCAGAATAATAACTTTGCAATCTACTTCAACAGATGACCATCGCGTCTAACATTTAATTCGTTATTTTAAGGTAAGCCAACCAATCCATAACGCTATCCAAAGCTTAGTAATTGTTGTTGTTGTTGATGAAAATGATCCAGACAATGTTGTCTTCTTGAGAGGAAAACAGAAGGAGGTAGAAGAAGATAAATTCTTAAAAAAACAACTTTTATGTATTACCAAACCGAGCATAAAGACAAGCGCGCACCAACCTCTTCATTTAGGTCAATAACTATGATAAAGGTAATAACGACGCAAACATGCTAAGCATAACCTGAAATGGCAGCGCTACACCTTTACGTCGGCTCCATGAATGTGTTCTTCTGATCGTTTTCCCAGTACTAGAATTGGTTCTGAAGATAGTTCACTCCCTTCTTATTCAATTGGAAGGCCTTGGCGAGAACACAGCATGAGAAAGAGATTTCATTAAGAAATCAGTAACAGAGAATGAACGTATCAGAAAGTAAAGGCATATTGAATATATTCAGGGTGCATGACATTTCCCTCCAGGACTAATATTGCTATAATTCTGGCGTGATTTTTCATGCGACTGTTAACGAATAAAAGAAACACTTTAAAAGCATATACCACCATCGGTTTCATTGACGGCTACGCATAATTAAGTCCCGAAGAGGACTAGGGTCAGAGGCCTAAAGGCAAGTGAAGAGGACCAAAGCCAAGAGGACAAAAACTAGTACGAACTTGAGTCCCTCCAACAGATACTGCAATGATTTTTCTTTGGTGAGGGGTGAGATAGCTTGCATGGATGCATGCAAGGCTATATTTATATATATATAGACTGGAGTCATTGTAATAGTCTATGTCATGTTAGGTCTAGTAATTGAAGCAGACGACGACTTAGCCCAAGTCTTCAATGTTTGCTTTATTATTCATATCTGTAACGAAAGCTAGTGACGAAACACTTCGTTAGTTAAATTAAATAATACTAATTAAATTCATTATAATAAGTTCATTGTCAATCTGTACTAGGTGATTTTATAAAATAATTATTTTTTAATTAAAACTCTAAACTTCTTAAAATAATTAAATATATCAGATTTTTCTTTTACGAGCATAGTTAAATAGAACTACATACCCCTATGTGTATCTTTTATTGGAGTTGATTTATTCTTGAAATAGATTTAAAAAAAAAAACTCTTACGAAATTGTTTGTACACTAAACATCTTTCATATAATTGATTAGGATAATTAATGGATGCTATGCCCTTCAATATCTTCTTCTGTACCATCATTTTCGAACTATCAAAGCTCACATGCCCTAGCCTCGTATGCCAACATAAAGACTTCCTTCCAGGACGAAAAGGATTTCCGTGGCATGTGGGTGAGTGTGGAGTGGGTTTAGGCCACCATATAGTGCATAATCGATGCGAGCCAAAGATATGCCAAGAGTACT
>Ga0325401_1000142_pt1 | contig 44098 bp, 39 predicted proteins | sample PopdelMetagenome_FD_205666 | JGI IMG/M metagenome (GOLD analysis project Ga0325401, IMG submission 205666) | Populus deltoides microbial communities from Bellville, Georgia, United States - Xylem-PdKOR-R2 | ecosystem: Host-associated > Plants > Phyllosphere > Stem > Wood/Secondary xylem | place...
TGGGTTCCTCACGAGGTGGGTCTGGTTGTGAGCCCCGGGGACGACGACGCCTGCCCCGCGTGCGGCTGTGAATGCCATCACAGGCTCTGACACTGGAGTATTCGGCGACTCTCCAGCCCTGTCAAGGACTGGAATTCCACACTTGTGGAGTATTAGAGCCTGTTCATCCTGTGGTTCCTCAACTACCCTGTCGCCCGTGGACCAGAGCAACCTGCCATGAGCCGACCCGACGCCCGGCACCAGGTTGTCCAGGCTCTTGCCGACGCCGGGTCAGCCTCACGCAGCGACCTGGCTCGTGCGACGGGTCTCGCCTTCTCCACGGTGTCCGCGGTCGTGGCCGACCTCCAGGACGACCTCCTCGTGGTCGAGGCCCAGCCACCATCCACGGCGGGGGCAGGCGCACCATCTATGGGGGCGGGGGCGGGTCGACCGTCGGTGCTACTCCAGCTGGGACGCGGGGCCGGGGTTGCGGTCGGGATTGAGATTGGCAAGCAACACGTGCACGCCGTGCTCTCCGATCTGGCCCACGAGGTCATCGCCGAGCGTCGCGTGGACACCGCGGTCGACCTGCCCGCCCGGGAGTGCGCCGACCTGCTTGCCGATCTCGTCGCGCAGTTGCTGGAGGAGACTGGCGATACTCGCAGCGCCGTGCTGGGTGTGGGGGCGGGGTTGCCGGGGCCAATAGGTCGGCCTGGCCTGCGGGTGGGTGACGCGTCGATCCTACCCGGTTGGGTCGGGGTCGAGGCGGAATCACTCCTTTCCAGGGCACTCGACCTACCGACCAACATCGAGAACGACGCCAACCTCGGCGCCCTCGGGGAGTGGATGTGGGGCGCCGGCCGCGGGTGCAGGGACCTGCTTTTCATTAAGGTCGCCACGGGAGTGGGAGCCGGGCTGATCGTGGGCGGACAGCTGGCCACCGGGGCGGGAGGCACGGCTGGCGAGGTCGGTCACACCGTGGTCGAACCCGACGGCCAGATCTGTCGCTGCGGGAACCGGGGCTGCCTCGAGACGGTCGCCGGCTCCGCTGCCGTGCTGGATGCGCTGCGCAATGTGCGACCTCGTGCGACGCTAGAAGACGTCGTAGCCGCGGCCGCTGCGGGCGATCCGGGATGCCGCCGCGTGGTTGCTGACGCGGGAATGGTCATTGGTGACGTGCTGGGCGCCGTGTGCAACCTCCTCAACCCCGAGCGTGTGGTCGTCGGAGGTGAGCTCAGTGCCGCCGGTACCGCGCTGACGGCGCCACTGGAGTCGGCGCTGCGACGGGCATGCCTGCCCAACGCCGGCGACGACCTGACGGTCGTCACCGGTAAGCTGGGCGACCGAGCGGTTGCGCTAGGCGGAGTGGGACGCGTGCTTAACGACGTGAGCCTCGTCGTGGATCGAGGTTTGGTCGAGACGGCGTCGGTGCACTGACGCAGCGGTAGCCTAGTCTTGCTGGTCGACCGCGGGGGCCGCGACGCGCACGATCCCGACCGCGAACTTCTGGTGCTCGAAGCCGACTCCGGTCTCGACAATGATCGCGACCTGTGTGAGCAACGTGGGGTTGACGACGGTGCAGGGGAAAGCCGTTCTGAGGGGCCGGTCCAGCACCTGGCGTCGCACCGCCTCGGGTGCTGAGCGAGGGACACCTTGCCGATCGCAGTCGCGTACAGCGGCATCTGGCCGCCGATCCACGACGGTGCGTCGGCCTGCCGGTGGCCGCCGATCTTGGCGACGTAGACGACCTCTGTGCCCGCGTTAAGACCGAGGTGCACGTTTCGCGAGGCTACTCGCCAGGACCTCCAGGAACGGGATCAGCAACCATGAACATTACCTTGAGGTCCAAGCCTGGTCTGATGGGGTGCTGCTGACCTCGGGGTGACGGTCAACAGTTTTCAAAAATGTTTCCCTCCGACCATGCCGCACGCCGGACCGTCCGACCAGGCTGCAACCCGGGCGACCGGCCCGGCCATCCCGCCTGTCAGGCTGGAGCGATCGCGGTGTCTTGGGCCATCACGCTAGTTCGCTCTGCGGACCACATGCAACGGTGGCCACGTGAACCCTTCCTGTTCCTAGTGTGGAATTGTTGCCGACGCTTATGCGAAGCTCAAGTCGTCCTTCGAGCCCGTTTACAAGAAGCGTTTATCAGGAAAAACCGAGAGAGGGTATTCCCTGGAGCTGGGAGGTGGCGATGACGAGCCACTACTCGACCTCTGCGCGGTCGGTCTCGAGGTAGTTGGCGTTGACGGCTCAGCCAACATGGTGGCCCGCTGCTTGCAGGTAGCCGCCCTTCGCGGTCTGCGCCCAGATGTGTGTGCACAGCGCTTGGAGGAACTCGCAGATCGACAGGCGCTATCGCTCGATCTGTCTGGCGGGGCCGGCCCTCAACTTGCCGCCCGGTGTCTCACGACGGTGCCGACCATGCCGGGCACCTTGGCCGCCATCTTGGCGTTGCTCGGGTCGAAGAAGTGGATGGCCCGGCTGGGAGGTGTCTCTCTGCAGCAGTCAGTTCAACTACACCTGGGGCGAGGGGAACGGGCGTTGATTCCACTGTGAATTCCTGAACCGATCAACCCCTGGGGACCTAGGAGTCACCCGCACGGCCTGCGAAGACCGTGCCGAACTTTGGTACATCCGTCTTCACGAGACTCTTGACGTCGACTCCAGAGAGCGAGTGCCGACGTCTAGGTACGAACGCATCGCGACGGGGGTTCACGACGGTGCCGACCGCGAGTGGGTCAGTCGTTGGCACACTTGAAGCGATTTCTGGCCTTCTTGCCGTCGCGCGGGTCTCAGTGTGGTGAGGCGAAGCTGGCTGACGATCATTCGGACGAAGCAGTAGAGGACGGGGCCCCTCATTTACTGTCTCAGCAGTGGTTGGGGCCAAACCGGTCGCTCGGTTCGGTCCGACTTTAGGGCGTATCTTGGGGGGGTCGAGAGTAGCCGTTTGCGGTTTGTCGAGGCTGACGCACGACCGTGCCGCTCTTCTGGCCCCGCCCGTTCGTTCCTTACCGCGACTCCCCCACGACCGTGCCGCAGCACAGGGAGAGGGCCGGGCTCGGGTGCAGCGCGCGGACGTGGGGGCAGGTGGTGCGCGCGAGTTGAACGGCAACTTCGACTGCCTGGTGCCAGCCCCCCCCCCCGGTCACGGGGAAGAGTCGGGGTCGGACGCTCTGACCGTGGCGCAGATGGTCGACACCGTCCTCGAGCGGGTTGCGAGCTGCTGCACGTGCGTCGACCGCGCCTGGGCGATCGCCGGTCACAGCATGGGCGGCAAGGTCGCCACCGTCGTCACCGCGGCCGCCGAGGCCGGCCGGGACTCACGCCGCCGGCCGCGCTCGTGCTGGTGGCGAACTCTCCCGCGAGACCTAACCAGACCTGCTCAACCCACAGGGGTCTACGACCTTTGACCTTCTCGGGGAAGTGTGCGGTGCCGGCAGTGCTGTTCCGAAGTTTTGCCGGGAACAGTGACGGGCCGGCGGTCGGGGCGTCGTCGATGGCACGGCTGCGAAAGGGTCCTAACCATGCGGTCCAGGTAGTCGCGTCACTTGTAAACCATGGACGGGACGGTGGGCAGCTGTTCTACGGGTGTTGCGATGATCTTCGCTGAGCTCGGCGTCTGGTGCCTGCTCACGGATCGCCCGACCTTGGAGCACGTCATCAGCATCCTTCTCGACGGCCTCTTCGATGTTCCTGGTGTCGCGGGGTGGGAGCTGGATGTCCTTCTCCGCGGCGGAGCCGGACTGCAGCTCGCGCCGGCGCTCGAGCTCGGCGCCGAGCTCAGCGTTCAAGAGCAACGCGAGGTTGGTCAACCAGAGCCCCAACAGGAAGACGACAACGCCGGCCAGAGCCCCGTAGGTCTTGTCGTGGGATGAGAAGTCCGCGACGTTAGAAACCGACGACGGCCGGGGCCAACGCCCAGGTGAGGTTGGCCAGGACAGCGCCGAGGCTGACCCAGCGGACCTTGGGCTGTTTGACGTTAGGGGTCACGTAGTAAAGCAGGGCGACGACGAGCACCACGACAGCGAGGATCACCGGCCACTTTACGACCGAGAAGATCGTGACCGCGGTCGAACCAATCCCGGCCGCCCACCGACTGCGTCCCGACCGGCCCGCTGAGCACAAGACCGAGCAGGGCGATCGCGACCAGGACGACGAGGACGGCGGTGAGGCCGAGCATCGCGGGCCGCAACTTCCAAACCGGGCGCCCCTCGCCAATCTTGTAACACGGTTCATTGCCCGACCGAAGGCACGAACGTACCCGCTGGCCGACCAGAGAGCGCTGGCGAAGCCGATGATCAACGCGGGACCGGCGGCCTGCGAGCTGCTCAGGTCCTGCAGCGTTGGGCCGATGCCGTCGGCCACACCGCCGGCACCGACGGTGCGCAACACGTCGAGACCTGGCCGACCGCCTCGGTTCCCCGCCCGACAAGGCCGAGCAGCGAGGTGAGCGCGATCGCAGCCGGAAACAGCGCCAGCACGGCGTAGGTCAGCGCCGCGGCGAGGTCGGTGCACTGGTCGTCGGAGAACTCCCGTGCGGTCTTGCGCGCGACGTAGATCCACGACCTCCTGTCGAGATCAGTGGGTGAGTCGACCTTCTGGTCGGCCTCCGAGTAAGGGGCGTGAGGAGTGCTCGGCACGACTGCGAGGTGCCTAGTCGGTCCGGTACCAGGCCCGACCGCACGACAGCCACCCTGTGGGGTGCGTAGCAGACCCGCTAGGCGAACTCTCCGGCAGCCACCGTCGACCGTCACTGCGGCCACTCGACGTCCTGCACGCCCCTTGATGCCGGGCGGCGCACCTACCGGTGCGCAACTGCCATGCCTCACGATGCTTGCTGTCTCTCCGTGCGATCGACCACTAAAGAACCGTGCGGCTGCCCCCGGTGCCTTCCGAGTCGCGCAACAGGTCGCCGCTCACCGGTCCACACCACTCATGCCTCAGGACGACACCAGACACAAACTGATTTACCCTTAAACTTAACGGTAGTCAGTCGAGCTGTGCGCGTATCTCGGTCGTGGGCCCTCGGCCCTCACCGCCCGGTTGGTAACCGTTGCAGGCAGACGGCCAACCCTGGAGGGGAACGAAAGCGTGACCACAGTCGCCGCGTCAAAGGGATGCAGGCAAGATCCCACCACTCTTGCGGGGCAGCTGCCGCACTCGCCGCAGCGCGACTTCGGACCCACGGGCGGACTTTCGGCACCGGCAACCATTCCACTTTCGCCCGTGACCGGCCTCGACCTCGGCGGTCTTGACTTGTCCTCGGACGTCGAGCTCGTCCAGGGCCTCGCGATGCTAGCCAGGGACATCGCAAAGACCGCAGGTTTTGGCGTCGTCGTCTTCTCGCTCAGGAGTTCGGAGGCGGAGTTGACTACCGTCGTGTCCGTAGGCGACGACCGTGCCCGAGACAGTCTACTCGGAACGCGCCTGCCAATCGACGTCGTCGACGCTCTCCTCGCGGCGAGCCAGGCGTGGGGGATCCTGCATTTCGTGCGAGACACGAGCGTTGTAGCTGGAACGAAAGAGCCGTGGCTCTGGACGGATCCGGACCACACGACACAGCCGATGACCGACTGGTGGGACGAAGAGCACTGGGAGAGCGAGAACGCCCTGGTCGCCCCACTGGTCGGCGAGCACGGTGAGGTGCTCGGTCTGTTGTCGGTCGATCTCCCCGCTGACGGGTTGCAACCCAGCGAAGCCCAACGTCTCGCCCTCTCGACAGGTGCGCGACAGGCCGAACGTTCACTCGCGGCCGCCGCTCTGCGAACGATCGAGTCACACCGCCTGAGTCTCATGCAGGCTGCTCGACTCGTGGTGCGCGAGGCGGGGATGGAGCACCACGTCTCGGAGCTGCTCCCCCGAGCGCGAGCCGCCCTAATCGCCAACTTCGAGCTGCACGACGCGTGGATCAAGTGCAGCCCTGCCGACATGTACAACTGCGGCCCGCAACACTTCGCAGGCGGCGACCCGGCCCCGTTGATGGCACCACCCGCCGGCTCGGCTAGTGCGTTGACTCCGTCCCTGCTTGCCGGTCTGTCGAGCGCCGCGCAGCGATGCTGGAATGACCAGGCAGCGGTCGAGCTGTCCGCCCGCACGAGAGCCGTGCCCGGCATGAGCCCAAGAGACACAGCAGATCTCTTGGCGTTCCTCAGCGCCCGCGGGGTGAAGTCCGCTCTAATCGTTCCTCTAGGTTCTGGCGGAACGCGGCTGGGGTCGATGACCCTGGGGCGCGGCGAGCAGGGCCGGCCGTGGACCGAAGCGGAGAAATCGGTCGCTCTCGACATCGGCCACGACCTGGGCCGAGCTCTGGTGCACACCCTGTGGTTCGAGGAGCGCGAACGCGCCGAGGCCGCTTCACAGGCCAAGTCGATGTTCTTGGCCAACATCAGCCACGAGATCCGAACCCCACTGACGGCAGTGCTTGGCGCTTCCAGGTTGTTGCGCACCGGCCCCCTGGACGAGCGCCAGCTCAGGCTGCTCGACATGATGGACCAGTCAGGAGGCCAACTCCTGACCTTAGTAGAGAGCATTCTGGACTTCTCCCGAATGGAGGCTGGCCGACCCGCGCTGGTCACAGCGGCATTCGACCTGCGCGCCGCCCTTGAAACGGTCACCCATGCCCAGGGGCCGCGAGCCGTCGCACGCGGTCTCCACTACCACCTGTCTGTCGATCCGCAACTACCACACATGGTGATGGGCGATCGGGCCCGCATCATGCAGGTGTTGACCAACCTTGTCAGCAACGCCATCAAGTTCACCGAACGAGGCGGGGTCACTCTGACCGCGTCTCGGGCCGACTCCGCGGACCAGGCGATGGTGAGGTTCTCGGTCACGGACACGGGCATCGGCATTACCGCTGCCGATCAGAAGTCGATATTCGGTTCCTTCACTCAGGTCGACCCCTCCGGCACCCGTCGGTACAACGGAGTGGGGTTAGGGCTTGCTATCTGCAAAGAGCTGGTCTCTGCGATGAACGGCAGCATCGCGGTCACCAGTGAACCTGGCTGCGGCACCACCTTCCTCATGACACTGCCGCTACTCAGGCCCTGACGGGAGCCTGTCCCGGGGCGGTTCTGAGCAGAAGTCGACCGGGAGTCCAGGGCGACCCCTGCGTGCTGTTCGGACCGACGGCATACCCGAGACCGGGGAACGTGGGGCCCGCGCAGTTCGTCAGGCGCTGAGGAGTCGAGTCCATTCGAGCCGCACGACCCTTCAGACCCACCTCGACCACTCACGTCAACGCCTCAGTGACAGCTCCACCCTCTGCAGAGGAGAGCCTGCTTCGGGACCCGTCAGGTGCGGCGTCTGCACGGGCCAGCTGGCGCTCGAACAGCGTCTCACCCGCCAGAGCGACCCTTTTCTGCACCCCGGCCCGGCGACCGCGACGCGACCCGTACGCTCATCGTCACGGAACCACCAGGTGAGTAGGTCACTTGTCAGGGCGCCACGTCTGCCGACGCCAGGCCCACGCCTGCAGACGCATAGCGATCAACGGGCTCGACCACGGTCCGCCTCACCCCGGGCGACAATCCGACCATCCAACCTTCCGTCCGGCCTGCCGCTCCGAGGCCTCCGGCTCCAGAACGGCACGGCCGGCACATGGGAGAAGAAACCCAGGATCGCTGTCCGGCCAGAGTTCCGCGCTCTCTGCGTTCGCGGTGTCAAAGGTCTGGAGCCCCACCTCACGAGGGTGGCTGGATCCCCAGGCACGAGGCACTGGCACCCAGTCCGTCGCGAGGGCACAGGGGCCGGAACCCCGGCAAGTGCTCGCCCTGAGCGACGTACTCCCGGGGCAGCGTGTCCAAGGACCACCACGGCTGCTGGGCGACGCGGGCGAGCTGGTCGGTGGTGAGCGGCGGGGAATGTCGCACGACGTGGGTCTGGTCTCCCGTGCTGGCTGATGCCCACAGGAGCACACGCACCCCGCGCGCCTGGTCTATGAGCTCGGCGACGTTGCGCCGGTATCCTGCGGCGCTGACGCTCACGGTGTCCACGTAGGTCCGCAGGGTTGCCCCGCTGGCGAGGTCGGTGACGCGGCACTCGCCCATGTTCGTTTCGCAGACATAGGAAGGCGCACCGACCGGCCCGCCGCTCAAGTCACCGTCGTGTTCTAGGGGTTGCAGGCTGAGCTGCACCAGGCCGCCGTCCTCGCTGTCGTCGCTGAAGAGAAACCTGGCCGTCGGCTCCAACCCGGCAGACCCGCCCAGGGCGGCGAACCGTGCGTCGTTGCTACTGATCTCGTCGACGCTTGCCGCCAGAGCGGCCACGACACCCCGCTCCGTCAGCGGCCTGGTGACACCAGAGAGCGCTTGCGACGGGTCGACCGGCGCGGTCGCGTAGAACGTGTCCTGCACCGTCCTGCCTCCGCCGTCTGCACCCGGCAGGATTTCCCATGCCATGCCTCCCACAAGCGCGGTGGCAGCGACTGCGCCCACAGCGGCCATCGCGCGGCGGCGGCGACGCGCGGCGAGGCCGGCGCGTCGCGCCCGCCAGGCAAGGTCGGGTACGTCGGTGACCACGTCGGCTACTGCGGCCTCGAGCGCGCTCTTCAGGTCCATGGTTCAGCTGTCGTCTCTCTGTAAGGTCGGTGACGTCACTCGGCCAGGTCAGGAAAGTGGAGTCGGAGCCGGGCGAGGGCGCGTGAGGTCCGGGTCCGGCACGCTCCCTCGGACACGCCGAGCTCGCGCGCGACCTCGACGGCTGGTAGGTCGTGGAAGTAGCGCAGCACCAGCACGGTGCGGTCCGCCGGCGACAGCGTGGCCAGCGCCTCCATCAGCGGGAGCCGCAGGGTCGGGTCGGGCGCGAGTGAGGAGGACGGATGACCTGCGGTGGCGTCCCAGGCGACTTCACTCACGCGGCGACGCCGTTGCTGGGCGAGGAACAGCCGGGTCAGAATGGTCCTGGTGTACGCGACGGGGTGCTCAGCGCGCCGCACCCGACGCCATCGCGAGAAGACGTGAGCGAACGTCGTCTGCACCAGATCCTCGGCCGCATGACGGTCACCGGTGAGCAGAACCGCCGTCCGGGTCAACTGCTCACCCGTGGCTGCCACGAACTCCTCGAACCCCCCGAAGGGCAGGCACCCGTCGGGAGCACCAGATGGGCGGGTCGCGTCCACGGGTTCCTCCCGCAACTCGAACATCACACCTTTCTAGATGCGCACAAGGGGCGCCACCGTTACAGCCCAGTGCTGATCACTTGCCCACTCATGTGGGGTCTTTCAGCCGGAAACGCCTGGCGACTATTCATACTCCTGCGTCGTCTGCGCGGACGGCCCTCGCTGCACCAAGGAGTGAAGGCCCAGGACCAACTCGCCGGCCAGAGGGGTCGGCAACTGGGGCACGTCGACTGCGAACCCACCCGCTTCAGTGACCCCGGCCCCTTCGACGCGCAGAACAAATCGTCGCGTGCCGGGTTGAGTGGAGGCTCTGGTCTGGAGTGACGCGCTGAGGGTCGTCGGCGCGGGGTTGTGTCGGTAGTGATCGTCCTCGAACTCGAACGGTAGGACGGGGCCGATCTCGCCATGCAGGCGTTGGTGGTTGAACCAGTCGATGTACTCCGCGTCCTCGATCTCGAGGTCGACGACATTCTTCCAAGGCCCTTGGTGCCGACCAGCTCGGCCTTGAAAAGCGAGTAAAACACCTCGGTCAGTTCGTTGTCATTCGAGTCGCCCGCCTATCCCGCGGATGTGACGGCGCCGGCCTCGGCGAATTGCTGGGTGTAGCGCACCGCGAGGTACTAGAGTCCCTTGTCGCTGTGGGCGATGACGCTGTTGGTGTCCTGGCCGGCCTGAGTGGGTCCACAGACCCATCTCGAGGGCGTCGAGGGCGAGGTCTGTGCGCAGGTTCTTCGACGGCTGCCAGCCGGCCACTCGGCGGGAGAGGACGTCGATGACGAACGCGGCGTAGACCCAGCCGGCGACGGTCCGGCAGCAGGTGACGTCCGCGACCCAGACCGGTCCGGTGCTGGCGCTTTGAAGTCGCGGTCCAGCAGGTCCGGCCGGGTGTCCGGACCGGTGCCCTGCACGGTCGTGCGGGGTCCTTCTTCGGCCCGGCCGATCCCGCGTAGCCCGTCGGCGCGCATCAGTCGATGCACGGTGCACCGTGCGATCCGGTGGCCGCGCCGGTTAGCTCGGCGTGCATCTTGCGGACCCCGTGGACGCCGTAGTTCTCCTCGTGAACCCGACGCATCACCTCCAGGTGCTGCTCGTCGGCGACGGAACGTGCTGAGAGCGGCCGGGTCTTGGCGATAGATGCTCGGGGCGATCTGCATGTCCGCTTTGCAGATGACGTTGCAGATCGGCTCGACCCCGAACTACCCGCGGTGCTGGTCGATGTAGTCGACCAACACCGCCGTCGGCACCTGGCTACTACAGCTTGCGGTCGATCTCCGCCGCGGCGAAAAACGCCGACGCCGTCAGCAAGATCTTGTTCGCACGCCGCAGCTCACGGACCTCTCGTTCGAGCTCGTTGATTCACTGCGCCTCTGCGGACGTCACGCCGGGACGGCGGCCTTTGTCGACCTCGGCCTGCTGGACCCAGTTGCGCAGCGTCTCGGGGTTGATCCCCAGCTGCTCGCCGACCCGGCGCAGAGTGCCGGACCTCGTGGCCGGGTCACGCCGCAGATCACCGAAGAAGTACCCCGAGGAGCTTCGGCGGCACATTCACCTACGACACACTCATGCCACCCTGCTGCCGGCCAGTGGCACACCTGAGCACGACGCTGCTGATCGACTGGCCGTCCGTACACCACAGTCACCCTTGCCACGTGGGCGGATGTTCTCCAGCAACCTCGAACTGCTCTCGCGGATGCCTTCGCGTCAGCAGGTCGAGATTCGTCCGTCGACATCGACAGCACCGTCTGACGCCTCACATTGGCGCAAGCGCGCCCGCCATCGACCGCTTGATGGACTCCGGCCGGCGCACGGCGACCAGAGATGAGCGATGCTCCTCGACAAGGACTGCCGACGCGAACCGGTGGAGGAGACGGTCGAGGGTCTCTTCCTCTGCTGCGAGCAAGCTGTTGGCTACACCAAGCCAGAGTGCGCCCTGGTCACCATGACCTGGCGAACAACCTCGGCGGGCCGTTGGCTTTGCACGGTACGCCGCGTGAACGCCGTCTCCACCAGGTCCAGTCCTCGTGGCCCGGACCTTCGTACCGTGGATCGGCACGGTCGCCGCCGGCGTCACCGAGAGGGACACGACAACGCTCTTGTCCCTGGCACGCCTCGTGACAGCTGTCGCCGCACCGGTGTCTGGCCGGGCCAGCGGCCTTGGGGCGGGATCACTCGTCCGACCAGAGGGATGACACCTCGCCCGAGCCGTCTTCGCCGCTTCGCCGCCTCGTCGGGTCAACCTGCGCCGCGACCCCCTGGGACGCACGGTCCTGCTGGGGCAGCGACGTCGCGCAGACAGGCGGTTGCCCTACAGCCAGGTCGTTCGGTAGGGCGCGGATACCGTGATCTGAGGCGTGTCGACCCGGCGGGTCTCGAGGGGGGCGATCGCGCCCGGCTGTTCACAACACTCGCGCAAGTTCGCCTCGGCCGCCGGCACCAGCGCCAGCACCCACGGCAGGAGCAGCATGGCGAGGGAGCTCAACGTCAGACTCAGGGCGAAACTTCCCTGCAGCGTCGGCGCAGAGGGCTGTGCGAGGCGTCGTACGCGCGCAAGCGCGGCGACAGAGCCCGCGGCGAGCCCGGGCGTGGTCCTCGACCAATCCGTGCTTGCCATCGCGACCAGAGCGCGGGCGAGGTCGCGCCGGTCAGACGCGGACGTCGCGCTGTCGTCGGCCTGCATCTCCACCAGCACGGCAATCTCGTGTCGCGCGACCGCGAAGACGGGCAGCCGGAAGGTCCGGTGGAGTGCGTCGGCCAGGGCGAGCGGCAGATCGTGTCGTGCTCGCAGATGAGCACGTTCGTGTCCGAGCACGAGCGTCAGTTGGCGCGAGGTCAACGACTGCTGTGCCCCTGTCGTGACCACCACCGTCCGGGCTCTCCCGGGTAGGCAGTAGATCTCAGCTCTCGGGTGGTCGATGACCAGGTAGCCATCCGGGTGTGAGGCCGCTATGAGCGCGATCCCGTCGACGTGTCGCGCCCGCTGGCGGCGTTCGCGGAACAGACGTGCGGCAATCAGCGCAACCAGGCGTACGACGATGAGCACGGCGACCGCGCAGCCGACCCCGGCCAGCACCGCCCCTACCGGCGTGAGGTAGTGCTCATCGATCTCCCGGGGGGTGATACCCGCGATCCGAGCGAGGTCGCTGCGCATCGGGAGCAGCGGGAGGGCAAGGGTCACGGCGGCCAGCAGCAGGGAGGTCGCAACCGACAGTGTGAGCGCCTGCCACGCCAGGATCCCCGCGCGCGGTGCGCGTGAAGGCCAGTCCGCAGCCTGCAGCAGCCGCACAGCACCGAAGGCCAGCACGAGTGCGAAGCACACCAGTGCCAGCGGCGCGGTCACGCTTCGTCTTCCATGGCGTCGAGAGCCGAGCGGAGCCCGTCCAAGTCCTCGTCGGAGAGACGCTCGACGAAATGCATGAGCGCCGCGCTGCGGTCGGGACTGCCCGCGAGGACGTCGTCGAGCATCCCGGCCGTGTGCTCCTCACGACTGACTGCCGCGCAGTAGCGGTACGCCCGGCCGTCCTTGGCCCGGCTCGCGAAGCCCTTGCTGTGCAAGTTGTCGAGGACGGTCATCACCGTCGTGTATGCGATCTCGCGCTCCTCGGTGAGCTGCTCGAGGACCGATCTCACGGAAACCGGTCCGTCCGCGGTCCACAGCCGCTCCATCACGACGGCCTCGAGGGTCCCGAGTCGCTTCACGCAGCAGAGCCTAGCGGCTTGGGCGACCATCTACGATGCTGCCTAGTACTTGCCTGCTGACCTACATGGAGTTCACATGCGCCGCCAGCTCGCCGTCATCGCCGGCATGTTCGCCCTGCTCGCCGTCATCGTCGCCGGCCTGATGGCCTGGGGACCCGGTTCGGACGACGCGCCAGCCGAGGTGGCGCTCGACTCGGCCGAAGGGACCTCGACCCTGGTCCGCGACGACAGTCGCGTGGTGGGTGAGCCCGGATCGTCGGGCGTGACGTTCGTGGAGTTCCTCGACTTCGAGTGCGAGGCGTGCGGCGCCGCCTACCCGATTGTCGAGGATCTGCGGGAGAATTACGAGGGCGAGGTCACGTTCGTGTCCCGCTACTTCCCACTCGACGGTCACTTCAACGCCGAGCGGGCTGCCCGCGCCGTCGAGTCCGCCGCCCGACAGGACAAGTTCGTCGAGATGTACCAGATGATGTACGAGACCCAGTCGGCCTGGGGCGAGGGCCGCGAGCCGCTCGACGACCTGTTCCGGTCCTACGCCGAGGACCTCGGTCTCGACATGGCGACCTACGACGCTGACTACGCCTCCGAGGAGGTGGCCGCCCGTGTCGAGGCCGACCGCCAGGACGGTCTGTCTCTCGGCGTGCAGGGCACTCCGACGTTCTTCGTGGACGGCAAGCGCTTCGAGCCGGAGAGCATCGACGACTTCGACGCCGCCCTCGACGAGGCGTTGGCCGGGGCGAGCAGCTGACCGCCTTACCCACCCGCGACCGGGCGCTGGGCTGGCTGCTGCTCGGGGGCGGACTCGTCGGCGCAGTCGCGGCTCTCACCCTGCTGCTCGAGCGGATCGCACTGCTGCGCGACTCGACCTACGTCCCGAGCTGCAGCATCAGCCCGATCCTCAGCTGTGGTTCGGTCATGACCACCGACCAGGCCTCGCTGCTCGGGTTCCCCAACCCGATCATCGGCGTCGCCGTGTTCCCGGTCGTCGCCGCGACCGGCGCCGTGCTTGTCGGCGGCTCCCGGTTGCCTCGTTGGTACTGGCTCGCCCTGCAGGCCGGGGTCACCATGGGCGCAATTCTCGTCGGCTGGTTGTTCTTCCAGAGCCTCTACCGCATCAACGCTCTGTGTCCTTATTGCATGGTGGTGTGGGTCGTGGTGCTGCCGATCGCCTGGTACACCACGCGGCGCAACCTGCTGGCAGCCGCACTGGGTGGCGTGATGGCCCGAAACCGACTCGCCCGGGTCCTGACCGAGTGGCACGTGCTGGTGATCGGGACGGTCTTCCTCGCCATGGTCGTGCTGATCCTGCAGCGGTTCTGGGACTACTGGGTGACGCTGGTGTGAGCGTCGTGCAGGACACCGTGCTGTCCGGGTCGCTGGCGCTGGCCGCGGTCGTCGCCATGGTGGCGGGACTAGTGTCGTTCTTCACGCCCTGCTCGCTGCCGCTCCTGCCGGGCTACCTCTCCTACGTCGCAGGGGTGAGCGGGCAGGACTCGAGCGTCACCCGCGAGCTCCGCGGGGAACCGGTGCACGGGCGGTCGCGCGTGGTGCTCGGCAGTGTCCTCTTCGTGCTCGGCTTCGCCGCCGTGTTCACCAGCTACGGCGCCCTGTTCGGTGCCCTCGGCAGCCGTCTGATCGAGCACCAGGAGAGCGTCGTACGGGCATCGGGGGCGCTGACTGTGCTGTTGGGGATCGTCTTCGCTCTCGGCTTGGGGCCTACGAGGACCCCCCGGTTCCGACCCCGGGTGGGGCTGGCCGGCGCCCCGCTGCTCGGCGTCGTCTTCGGCATCGGTTGGACGCCGTGCATCGGCCCGACGCTGGCCGCCGTGCTGGCCCTCGCGACCAGCTCGGCCACCGCCGGCCGCGGCGCCGTCCTGGCGTTCGTCTACAGCCTGGGCCTGGGCCTGCCGTTCGTGCTCGCGGCACTGTCAGTACGCCGTGCGGTGGCCCGCTTCGGCCGGCTCCGCCGACACCTGCGCACCATCTCCCGGGCGGGCGGCCTGGGTCTCGTCGTCCTCGGGGTGCTGCAGCTGAGCGGGGCGTGGTCGGATGCGCTCACCGCGGTCCAGCGTCTGATGACCGGCTGGACGGCGCCGCTGTGAGCGTCGGGAACCGTGTGCTGGCAGTCGCGGTCGCGCTCGTCATCGTCATCGGCGGCGGCTGGTGGGTGAGCACGCTAGGCGGGGAGGACGACCGGCGTGGGCCGACAGCTGCCGGCGAGGCCGTGATCGAGGAGTTCGCCCCCGCCGACCGCGAGCGCCAGCAAGCAGTCACCGCCCCGCTGCTGACGGGCGCGACCTACGACAGCGAGGCCCTGCTCGGGCAGGTCCTCGTCTACAACGTCTGGGGCTCCTGGTGCGCGCCGTGCGTCGCGGAGGCCCCCGACCTCGTCGAGGTGGCCACCGAGCTGGCCGGCCAGGTCTCCTTCATCGGGCTCAACGTGCGCGACAATGATGCCGCGGCCCGCGCGTTCGAGGCGGCCCACGACGTGCCCTACCCGTCCGTGTCGACCTCGGACTCCGGCCGGGTGATGCTCACGTTCGGCAACGCCCTTTCCGCCGCAGCCGTGCCCAGCACCTTGGTGGTCGACCGAAAGGGTCGCGTCGCGGCCCGGGCCACCGGGCAAGTCAGCGCAGCGACACTGCGCGCGCTCATCCAGCCCGTCCTGGCCGAGGGCTGAGAATCAGATCAGACCCAGCGCCGCACACGGCCGGCGTAGCGCCGGTACTCGCAACCGAACGTGTCCGACAGCAAATCCTCCTCGGCCGGGATCTGACTCAGCTCCAGCCACGCCACGAAGGCCACACCCGGCAAGATGGCCGACGTCGACCGGCGCCCCACTGCGTGCCCCAGGAGCACCAGCACCATGCCGACGTACATCGGGTTGCGAGTCCATCCGTTCAAGCCGTCGGTGACGAGCACGGCTGGCAGCGCGTCGGACCTTGGATCAACGGTCGTGCGCCGTGCCCGGAAACGAAGCACCGCATGAGTGATCATCGTCGAGCCAGCCATGGCACAGGCAGCGCCAGCACCCCGGGCAAAGCGAAGAGCGGGCCGGCGCGGAAGCAGCGTCTGCCCGCCCAGGGCGGCTCCCCACATCACAACAGGTGGGGGCCTCACGGCGTCTCTTCGGCGTGGCGGTCGCGAGCACTCGAGGCGAGCCGGCCGAGGCGGTTGTTGTACGAAGCCAGCTCGGCATCGCCGTCTCGGTCCGCACGGCGATCGAGCCGGCGCTGCTCCCGGTGGTCATCGCGCGCCCACTGCACGACCAGTGCCACAGCGAGGATGGCCAGCGGGTAGTCGCCGAGCACCCAGCCGATGAACGCGCCGCGGTACTGGTCGTCGATGAGGCTGTCGCCCCAGGTCCGGCCCAGGGCGGCGTACCAGTCCTCGGCCAGCACCTGGGTGCTGGCCATGAACGAGACCGAGAACAAGGCGTGCGCCCCGAAGACGAGCATCACGATGAGCGCGCGTATCGGGTAGGCCGGTCGCAGGACGCCCGGGTCCCGTCCGATGAGGACGCTGGCGAAGAGGTAGCCGGTGGTCAGGAAGTGCACCATCATCAGGTTGTGGCCGGTGTGGGTCTCCAAGGAGAGCTCGAAGGCGGCTGAGTAGTAGAACGCGACGAGCCCGATCAACACCATCGCAGCAGCGACGACCGGGTGCGCCAGCAGCTGCAGAGGTAAGGACTCCACGGCCCGCTGGAGCCACTCACGCGGCCCGCTGGAGCCGTCGCGGCGCCGTGGGAGCGTGCGCAACGCGAGGGTGATCGGTGCGGCGAGCACCAAGAACGTCGGCACCGCCAGCGCCACGGTCATGTGCTGGACCATGTGCATGCTGAACAGCACCCGGTCGTAGGCACCAGGCGCTCCGCTGGTCGCCCAGGTGAACAGCGCCCACCCGAACACCCAGCACACGATGCGCCCCACCGGCCACCGGTCGCCGCGCACTCGCATCGCGTGCGCCGCCGCGACGTACCACGCAACGGCGAGAACGGCGACGACCAGCCACAGCACGTTGAGGTTCCAGGCGGTGAACCAGGACGCGAGGTCGGGCGCACCGGGCAGGTCACGACCCAGCATGGCCTGCGCCGGGGTCAGCGGGACCGGACGGCCCGGCGGTGACGGGGTTGCAGTGCGGCTCAGCGCGACCCCGGCGCCGGCCGCGAAGGCGAGCACCGCCACCTCGACACCGAGGAGTCGGCCGAGCACGCGACGACCGTCGGCGATCTGGTCCACCAGCCGTCGGCGCTGCCACCAACCCAGTGCCACCGCAGCGCTCAGGGCTACCACCTTGACCACCACCAGGGCGCCGTACGGCGTGGCCAGGGCCGACCAGCGCCCCAGCCGCAGCGCCGCGCCCAGCACCCCGGGCCCCGTCACGAGCACCAGACTCCAGGCCGCGAGCCGTGACCAGCGCTGCAGGGCGACGGCCAGGTCGTCGCCCGAGCGCCGGGCGACCGCGAGCACGGTGGCCAGCCCCCCGAGCCACACGGCGACGCCGGCCCAGTGGAAGAGCTGGAGGTCGACGGCAGCGTCGTGGCGCAGCGTGCCGGCGGCGTGGCCGGTCAGCGCCATCGGCCACAGCCCGACCAGGGCGATGATGGTCGAGACCCCGAGACCCACGCTCCCGCGGGTCGCCAGCCCGAGGACGACGACGAGCGCGGCTATCGCCGACTCGGCTGCCAGGTAGCGTCCGAGCTCGAAGTTCTGCGCGAAGTACCACGAGCCGTCGAAGAACCCGCTGCCCAGCACCTCGGTGCCAGTGGCGTCAGCGAAGGTGAGCCCGACCAGAGCCGCCGCGCCGGAGCCCCAGACGAGGGCCGCGGTCGTGGCCAGGTCGCGCGCCGCGTCGCGAGCCGCTCCCGGTCGCAGACAGCACGAAGCGACCACCAGCGCCCCGACCGTGAGCACGGCGCCGACGCTGCGCAGCGCCTGGACAGCGGGCAGAGCGACCTGCACGACGTCGTCGGTAGCGGCCAGCCCGGTCTGAACGGAGAGCGCCAGCCCACCGGTGACCGCGAGCAGGGCCACCGCGACCACCGGCGCGCCCAGGAGCACGACGTGCGCCGGGCCGAGTCGCGCTGGGTTCCTCATCGCGATCTCCGCGATCGCAAGCGCAGTCGGACGGCGACCAGGACCGCAAGGACGACGACCGTCACGACGACCACGCTCCCGGTGCGACCGCTGCCGCGGCCCGCACCGGCGGGAGGGTCTCGGTCAACGGCTTCCATCACCGGGCCCGAGGTGACCTGGAAGTCGACCTGGCCCTCGATCGTGTGGCCGTCGACCGAAGTGACGCGGAAGTCCGTGCGCCACCGGCCGGCCGCTCGCAGCTCGTCGACGTCCACCACCACCGTCTGGGGGTCCGCGCCCTGCACGACCTCGAGAGGGGGACCGAGCACCCCGCCGACGGTGACCGACGCGAATGCGTACTCGGCCGAGACCGCCTCGCTGAACGTCAGCTGCACACCAGACGGCGCGCGTGCCAGCGTGTCGCCCTGAGCCGGGGACGTCGCCACCAGGTCCGCGTGCGCTAGCGCGGGGCCCGCCGCAGTCAACAGCAGCGCGGTTCCCAGGCAGGCGGCGCTCATCCAGACGCAGAACCGGCGCACGTCAGACCCCGGCGTAGGAGTGCAACCCCGGCAGCCAGATGTTGACGCCGAAGAAGTTGAACAGGAAGGCCGCGAACCCGGCCAACGCCAGCACCCCGGCACCGCGACGCCACCGCGGCGTCGAGAGCGCGTGCAGGTACGCGGCGTAGAAAACCCACGTGATGAACGCCCAGGTCTCCTTCGGATCCCAACCCCAGTAGCGCCCCCACGCGTTCTCAGCCCACACGGCGCCGGCGATCACCGCGAACGTCCACACCGGGAAGGCGATCAGGTGGACGGTGTGGGAGACCCGGGCCAGGGCCGTGGTGTCGCGCCCGCGGCGTCGACGGAGCAGTTCCACGCCCACCACGACGGCACCGAGGGTGAACAAGGCACCGGCCGTGATGGCGGCGGCCACGTGCACGACCAGCCACAACGAGTCGAGCACCGGCACGAGGTCGTCCACCGGGGTGTAGAGCAGCGTGATGGAGATCCCGAGCAGCAGTAGGGCCAGCGCCGTGACCCACACCCCTACGGCCGGGACCGGCAGGTGTCGTCCCCAGACCAGGAACACCACCCCGACGGCCGCGGCACCGGCCAGGCCGAACTCGTACATGTTGCCCCACGGCGCCCGGCCTGCAGCCACAGCGCGGGCCAGGACGGCCGCCACCATCAACGCTGTGCCGAGGCCGACCAGCGCGATCGCGACCCGGCCGGTGGTGGCCGCAGGGTCGGACCGATCCGATCCCGATACGCCGGCCGGCACCGGCACCCTGGTGCGGACCAGAGCCGCGGCGGTGGCGTAGGCGAGGAGAGCCAGAGCCAGGACGGCGATCGCGGAGGCGACGAGGCTGTCGGAGAGGCGGGCGGCGTCGGTCATCGGGCCAGTTCCTTCTCGGGTGGGTGCAAGGCGGCGCGGAGCGCCGCGAGTTCGGACTCCGGGGCCTCGCGGCGCGCCATCGAGCGACCCGCGACCTCGACTGTGTGCGGGCCCGTCCGGCGCACCCACACCCGACGGCGCGGCACGGCCAGCGAGACGGTCAGGCCTGTGAGCAGGAGGATCGCGGCAACGAGCGAGAGCTCCTTGCCGGGGTCTTTCGCGACCTGGAAGTTGGCGAATCGGCTGACTCCGTCGAAGCTCACCGAGCCGAGCCCGTCGGGCAGGGTGACGCTCTGCCCGGGCTCGAGGGTGGCCCGCCACGGTCGGCCGTCGAGTGTGACCTCGGCGAGGTCGTCGTAGTCCAGGCTGAACACCGACTGCGGCGTCCCGTCACCGAGGCCGAGGTCCCCGGTCCAGGCCGAGAGCTGCAGCTGAGGTGCCACGGTGTCGGGGAACACCGAGGTCACGGCGCCCGCGGATGCCGCGGCGGTGGGGGCGAACAATCCCTCGAGCGCCAGCTGCTCCGGTGCCGCGTCGGGGGCCTTGATGACGCCGTCGGAGGTGAAGTCGGCGTCGCGCGGCAGGAAGATCGTGGGTCCTGAGGCGACGATGGCACCGGTGCCGTCGCGCACGGTCACCAGCGGCGCGTACCCGTGGCCGGTGAGGAAGAACTTGGTGCCCTCGACCTCGAGCGGCTGGTTCGGGCGGACGACGGTGGTCGCCTCGCCGTCAGGGGTGGTGACGCTCAGATCGGCTACGAACTCGCGCGGCTCGCCCATCCGGGCGCCGGCGGTCTCGAAGCGTGCCGTGAACGCCTCGAGGGTGAAGCTCAGCGGCTCCAGGTCGCCGAGGTCGGCCCACGGCGCCGGCGAGAGCGCGTCGTAGGACGACGCTACGTTGGTGAAGCTCTGGCCCTCTGCGACCGCGACGCGGCCTTCGTAGCCGAGCAGGCGGCCGGAGGCGACGCCGAGCAGGAGCACGAGCAGGGAGAGGTGGAAGCCGAGATTGCCGAGCTCACGGACACGTCCTCTCTCGGCCCGGACCTCGCTCGCGGTCCGCACGACTCGGAAGCCTCGGCCCCGCAGGTGCCGCTCGGCACCGGCCAGCGCCACGTCCGCCCTGGCAACCGGCTGCTCGGCGTACCCCTGCTCGAGGTGAAGGCGCTTCGGTGCCGCCGGCGGGTCGGCTCGGTAGTCGCGCCACAGCTTGGCGCACCTCGGCAACACGCAGCCGGTCATCGAGATCAACAGCAGGACGTAGATCGCTGCGAACCACGGGGCGGAGTAGACCTCGAACAGCCAGAGCCGATCCAGCCACGGCGCCACCACGGGGTGGTCTCGGACGAAGAACGCGACCGCAGCCGGGTCGGTCGCCACACCTCGTTGCGGCAGCAGCGAGCCGGGGACGGCGGCCAGCGCGAGCAGCACCAGCAGCACCACCGCCGTGCGCATCGAGGTCAGCTGGCGCCACGCCCACCGGCACCACCCGAGCGCTCGACGTGTCTCCACCCGCCGAATACTATGTGACTTAGTAGAAAGGCGGCACCATGGCGACTGGTCAGCGATCACTGTATGGTCACTACGTGCTGACCATTGCTTCGCGCCTCGACGTGATGAACCGACTTGGGCGCGCCATGGCCGACCCGAGCCGGGCCCGCATCCTGCTCGCACTGCTGGATGGCCCGGGATACCCGGCTGTGCTGGCCCGTGACCTGGAGCTGAGTCGCACCAACGTCTCTAACCACCTCGCATGCCTGCGCGGGTGCGGACTCGTCGTCGCCGAGCCGGAGGGTCGCCACACCCGCTACGAGATCGCCGACCCCCACCTGGCCCATGCCCTCGGTGACCTCGTCGAGGTCGTCATCGCCACCGACGGGTGCGCCGAGGAGGGCGAGCAGTGAGCCGGGAGTGCTGCGAGCCCGACGAGGCCGAGCCGACGCGGGCGCCGCTGACCCTCAGCCTGACCAGCACACCCTCCTCGCCGACGAGTTCCCGCACCCCCGAGGACGACTGCTGCGCGCCGAAGGTGACGCCGCCAGACGAGCCGGTGGTGCTCGAGCCGGCCACGCCGTGGTGGAGTGATCGCACTTTGCTGCTGCCCGTGCTCTCGGGCGTGACGTTGACGGCGGCGTTGCTGCTCGGGCGCACCGGGCTCCCAGACCCGCTCGTCCTCGCCCTGGAGGCCGCTGCCCTCGCCATCGGCGCCTGGACGTTCGTGCCCGGTGCGCTGCGTCGACTCGCCCGCGGCCGGCTCGGCGTGGGGCTGTTGATGACGATCGCAGCGGTCGGCGCCGTGGCACTCGGCCGGGTGGGCGAGGCTGCGGCCCTGGCCTTCCTCTTCTCGATCGCGGAGGCGCTCGAGGAGCGCGCCATGGACCGAGCCCAGCACGGCCTCAAGGCCCTGCTGGCGCTGATCCCCGACTCGGCCCGGATCGAGAGCCGGACCGGTGCTGAACGCGACGAGGTCCAGGTGCGAGCGGCCGACCTCCGCATCGGTGACGTCCTGATCGTCGGGGCCGGCGAGCGGGTCTCCACCGACGCGGTCGTGCTGAGTGGTCGATCGACCCTCGACACCTCGGCCATCACCGGTGAGTCCATCTCGGTGGAGGTCGGCGAGGGCGACGAGGTCGCCGCGGGATCCATCAACGGCTCCCGGACCCTGCGGCTGCGTGCGACCGCCGACGGACGCGACAACTCACTGACCCAGATCGTCCGGTTGGTGACCCAAGCCCACGCCCGCAGGGGCGAGCGAGCCCGCTTGGCCGACCGGATCGCACGCCCCCTCGTCCCAGCTGTGCTGCTGCTCTCCGGGCTCGTCGCACTCGCTGGGCTGCTGCTCAGCGACTACCCCGCATTGTGGGCCGAACGCGCCCTGGTCGTCCTGGTTGCTGCGTCGCCGTGCGCGATGGCGATCGCGGTCCCCGTCACCGTCATTTCGGCCATCGGCTCGGCGTCCAGGCTGGGGGTGATCATCAAGTCGGGCGAGGCCTTCGAGGAGCTCGGCGCGATCCGGACGGTCGCGCTCGACAAGACCGGCACGCTGACCCGCAACCAGCCGCAGGTCGTGCGCGTCGCCGGCGAGGAGGCCGCGCTGGGACTCGCAGCAGCCATTGAGGCGACGAGCACCCATCCCCTGGCTGAGGCCATCCGAGCCGCGGCACCCGGCACGCCGGCCGCGCAGGACGTCGAGGAGACCGCCGGCCACGGTGTCACCGGCCGCGTCGACGGACGCCGGGTCCGGGTCGGCAGCCCACGCTGGGTCGAACCCGGCGCGCTGCTCGTCGAGACCGAGGCGATGGCGGCCGAGGGCATGAGCGTGGTGGTCGTCGAGGTCGACGGCTCGGTGCTGGGGGCGATCGGCGTGCGCGACGAGCTGCGCCCGGAGGCGGCCGAGGCGGTCTCGATGCTCCACGAGCGTGGCGTGCGCCTCGTGATGCTCACCGGCGACAACCGCCGCACGGCAGCGGCTCTCGCCGAGCAGGTGGGCATCGAGGACGTCCGCGCCGAACAGCTGCCCAGCGACAAGGCCGACGCCATCACCGCGGCAGGCCCGGGGACCGCCATGGTCGGAGACGGCATCAACGACGCCCCCGCTCTTGCTGTCGCCACCGTCGGCATCGCCATGGGCGTCACCGGCTCGGCCGCCGCGGTCGAGTCCGCCGACGTGGCTTTCACCGGCACCGATCTGCGCCAGCTCCCACTGGCTCTCGACCACGCCCGCCGCGGACGCCGCATCATGACCGGCAACATCGCGCTGGCCCTCGCCATCATCGTGGTGCTCGTCCCGCTCGCCCTGGCCGGTGTCCTGGGGCTGACCGCCGTGGTGCTGGTCCACGAGCTCGCCGAAGTCGTGGTGATCTTCAACGGTGTCCGCGCCGCCCGCATCCGACACGGTGACCTTTCGGTGCCGACCACGGTCGCGAGCAGCCCTCGGGTGCCCGCAGGCACGGCCGCCTGACCTTGCGCGAGGACGACACCCGTGACACGCGCCCGCTTGGCACATTGGTGTCCGTCATCTCGCCCGAAACGCCCACCAACGGCATCCTCGACCTCGATGCGCTGTGCGCTCCCCCAACGGCCACCAGGCTTCGGTCGAGCCATTCAGGCGCCCGGCGAGGCGAGCGAACAGCTCGGCACGCAGTAGCGCTTTGGCGAGTTGAACACCGTGTCGAGGGTGCATCGTGGCGCGCTCCTGCGCGATCGGCACGGCGAGCACGGTGTGCGCGAGGCCGTCGGTGAAGCACCGTCGCGCGAGCCGCTCGGCCCCGGCCGGCGTGGTGCGCTCGCCGACGCCGACCGCGATGACGCCGGGGGCGAGCAGCAGGACGTCGCCGCCCTCGACGTGCTCGAGGTGGGCGCCGTGCATGCGCGGGGTGCCGGCGAAGCGGGGGTGGCGGCTGTAGATCAGCTCGGTCAGCCCGGTCTCGCGAAGGTAGGTCCGGAAGAGCGGCAGTGAGCCACCGTCAAGTACACGACGGAGCTCGCCACTACGCTCGACGCCGGCGCGAACCTGCGACTTGTCCGAGCTGGCTAGTTGCACCCGGGCGCGGAAGGCAGAAGCGCGCTCGCACATTCTTGCTCGCGTCCCTCGAAGCGTTGGGCGGGTATCGACACCGAGACGGCCTTGAGCATGGAGGACAGCGCCGGGCTCGACGAGAATATCTACCTCACTCGAGGGCAACATCGCGCAACGTCACGCGTCACCCTCTTAGGCGTCACTGACTACCCCGCGCGCCTCTAATTCAATGGTGAGGCGCGCATCGTTGACTTGAGGAGATGCCTATCCGCGCCAACTGTCGATGAGGACCTCGTAGCGACTACAACCCAACAGTTCGGACACGCGCCGGGCGGCATCGACGACCTGCTTCACGTGGTCGTCCTGGGCTGGCTCCACCCGCTCCAGGGGGCCGGATATGCCCAGGGAGGCAACCGGGCGGCCGTCCGCGCCCAGCACCACGGCGGCGACTCCTCCGACCGTGTCGCGCCACTCCCCACTGTTGACGGCGTAGCCGCGCGCGCGGGTCGTCGCCAGACAGTCCAGAAGCGCTGCGCGTGAGTCGAGGGTCGAAGCCGTGTGCGACTCGAGGCGTTCCGGAAGCGCCGCGAGGACCTCGTCAGGTTGGTACGCCAGGAGGGCCTTACCGGAGGCCACGCAGTGCGCGGGCGCCCGACCACCGACTTGGGAGTAGGCGCGAACTGGCTCGGGACTCTCGACCTTACGGAGGTAGAGCACCTCGAGACCGTCGAGGACGGCCAGGTGCGCGGTCTCGCGGGTGACCGAGACCAACTGTTGCATCTGGGACTCGGCCACGGCGTAAATGTCTACCCGCGCGGACACCGCACTACCCAGTTCGAACAGCTTGAACGAGCAGTCGTAGCTGCCGCGGCCCACCGCGAAGACGTACCCGGTCTCGCACAACGTCTGCAGCGTGCGGTGGATGTTGCTCTTGGGCAGAGCAAGTTCCGCGGCGAGGTCGCTGACCCCACGAGGTCCGCGACTGTGAGCCAGTGCCTCCAGGACCTGCAAGCCCTTCGCGAGCGTCTTGTCCATGCCCCGACTCTAGAACGCCGTTCCGAATCGCCACAGTTCTCACCCTGACTCGGGGCCAGCCCACATCGTGGCAACTCTTGCTAGTCGTGCATCAACGACTCCACGTCGAGGTGAGCCTTGACACATTGCCTGACTTCAGGTGAACTTTCCACAGTGCATAACACGGTTCCGACAATTAGAACACGGAAGCGAATGATGACAACGCCTCTCGCTGAGCACCCGACCAGTTCCTCGCTGGCCGCTCGCACCCTCGAATCCATTGAGATCGCGGGCGCGTCCAAGACCTATCCGATCGCCGGAGCACCCCCTCTCCGCGCGTTGATCGAGACCGACCTCGACGTGCGAGCTGGAGAGTTCGTCTCCCTCGTCGGGCCGAGCGGCTGCGGCAAGACCACGCTGCTCAAGATGATCGCCGGGCTCGAGGCGATCACCCAGGGGTCGATCCGGGTCGGCGAACGCCAGGTGACCCGCCCCGTGCCCTCCGTCGGGCTGGTGTTCCAGCGTCCTGCGCTCCTCAAGTGGTACACGGTGTGGGAGAACATCCTGCTGCCGGCCAAGGTCAACAAGAGCCTGAACCGTGCGGTCACCGAGCGCGCCGCCGAGCTCTTGGACTTCGTCGGCCTGGGCCAGTTCCGCGACCGCTATCCCGCCGAGCTCTCCGGCGGTATGCAGCAGCGGGTCTCCATCGTGCGAGCGCTCGCCGCGGAGCCGTCCGTGCTGCTGATGGACGAGCCCTTCTCGGCCCTCGACGAGTTCACGCGGGAGTCCCTGCACGACGAGCTGCTCCGGCTCTGGCAGCTGACGCCCAAGACCGTCGTCTTCGTGACCCACAACATCAGCGAGGCGGTCTACCTCTCGGACCGGGTGGCGGTGATGGCCCCGCGCCCCGGACGCATCCAGCAGGTCGTCGACATCACCCTGCCCCGGGCCCGCGACGCCGCTGTCCGCAGCACCCCCGCTTTCTTCGAGCACATCAACACGATCCGTGCTGAGTTCACCCAGTCCGGCGCCCTGGGAGGCGACGCATGACCACTGTCCTGTCCACCCCGGACCTCGACCAGGAGCCAACACCGGCCGCACCCCCGCGCGAGGAGCACGCCGGAGCCGACCGGCTGCGGCGCGTCGTGCGCACGATCGGGCTGCGTCTGGTCGTACCGGTGGTCGTCCTCGCCCTGTGGTGGTGGGTGACCTCTCGCGAGCTCGTCTCCGCCCTCATCGTCCCCCCGCCCTCGGCGGTGTGGCAGGCCCTGCAGGACTACCTGTTCGCCGGTCTGTGGAACGACGACCTCGTGGCCACCGTGCGCGGGACGCTGCTGAGCGTCGTCGCCGGCCTCGCCCTCGGCGTCGCGATCGGAGCGGTGCTCGCCTACGTCGCCTCCGTCAAGACCGCGACCTACCCCTACGTGCTCGCCTTCCAGGCGTTCCCCAAGATCGCCGTCGCTCCCCTGTTCGTGGTGTGGCTCGGCTACGGCGACACGCCGAAGGTCATCATCGGCGCTTCCATCGCGTTCTTCCCGGTCGTCAGCGCCACGATGGCGGGTCTGGTCGACGTCGACGCGGACGAACACGGCCTCATGCGCAGCATCGGTGCCTCTCGCCTGCAGGAACTGCGTCACCTGCGCCTGCCTCGCGCGATGTCCTACATCTTCCCGTCGCTGGACGTCGCGGTGGTCGGGGCCTTGCTGGGCGTCATCACCGTCGAGATCGTGGGCACCGAGTTCGGACTGGGACGCGTCATCGCCGAGCGATCGTCGTACGGCGACTCGGCCTCGGTCTACGCGGTGCTGGTCATCCTTGCCGCCCTCGGCGCAGTCCTGCACACCGCCGTGACGATCACGCGACGCGTGCTGCCGCGCTCCATCTCACCTCGCTGACCCGACTCCCCCAAGGAACGAGGCTGCACCTTGACCACCCAGACCGACCCGACCGACCAGCTCACCACAGCCCCGAACGGCGCCGCAGCGGACGACGTGCCCACGCCTCGTGTGATCGAGGTCGCCGGCGTCGACATCAACTACCACGACGTCGGCACGGGCCACCCTGTCGTCCTGCTGCACGGGTCGGGCCCGGGGGCGACTGCGAAGAGCAACTTCTCCCACAACATCTCCGTGCTGGCCAAGAGCCTGCGCGTCATCGCGCTCGACGCGCCTGGTTGGGGTGACAGCGGCGCCTGGGGCGACGCCCTGCCTCCGACCGTCGCCCTCCTCGAGCACCTCGGCGTCGAGCGAGCCGCCCTGGTGGGCAACTCCATGGGCGGCATGACCGCCCTGCGGATCGCGGTCCACCGACCCGATCTGGTCAGCCACCTGATCACGATGGGGGCCCCCTGCCCGGGCACGAACGTCTACGCCGCCGGCGACGGCCCCAGCGAAGGCATGAAGGCGCTCATCGCGGCGTACCGGGACCCCTCGCCCGCGCGAATCCGGGCGCTGGTCGAGATCATGTGCTTCGACAAGGCGCACGCCACCGACGAGCTGAGCGAGATGCGGTCGCAGGCCGCGCGGCGCCATCCGGAGCACCTCCAGGCCTACCTGGACAACGGTGGGTCGCCCGCCAAGGCGGACTTCGGCGCCCTGGCCGGTCGCCTGAGCGGGGTCTCAGCGCCGCTCCTCGCCATCCATGGCCGCGACGACCGCGTCGTCACCTTCGAGAACAGTCTGCGCCTCACCGCGTCAGTACCGGACTCGCGCCTGTTGCTTCTCAACCGGTGCGGACACTGGGCGCAGATCGAGCACGCCGACGTCTTCAACCGCGCCGTGCTCGACTTCGTGCTGCACCACTGATCCGCACTTGAGCGGTCGCGGCTACCGCACCCCTGGCTGCACACCGCCCGCGGGTCACGCACACGACGGAGGACGTTCGTCCATCGGCTCGACCGGCACCGGCTGGTCGAGCCGGTGGTCGTTCTCGTCCCATCGTCGAAGAGGACGGTCAACGGCGGGCAGAGCGCAGAGGCACATAGACACCGTCCGGGTCCGACTGACCTCCCCCTGGCGCAGGTCCGCGCGCGGCGAGACCGCTTGGGGCCGGCCGCAGTGGACAGGACCTGTACCGCGTGCGGATGAGTGGACCGCGTGAGGCTTCGAACTCCGGATGCCCGGGACGTCTCGACACCCCGGTCCTGCAGGCCCGTCCCGCGAAGACTGCGAATTGTAGTCATGACGTCACCAGTGCCGCTGTCCCCTTGACGCCCTCGGATCGTGGGTGCAAACGAGGTCAGCCGACCCGGCGACCAGGGCGGCGTGTCGTCGAGGGCACAGCACGCCGTTCGCAAGGAGCGGTCCTCACCATGGCGCAAGTATGCGCGCGTCGAGACGGCCCGGGTCAGGCGCGCTGGTGGACATCGACACCGGTCAGCGGACGGTGGGAGAGCATGAGACTCCAGCCGGCCGGAGACCGGTTGTGCACCGTCATCGTCGAGCTGAGGAGCGCACGCACCGAGGCTGCCCGGGGCCGGTCGCGGTGGTAGTCATCGGCACCGCCCAGCGGACGGTCGAAGAATGTGAGCCTCTGGTCCCCTGAGTGCGTTCGTTCTCGAAGGACGTGGGAGACGAAGACGCCGACGTTGAGGCCTTCTCACAGGTCGAGTACGACGCCCGGGTTCAGCAGACCATCCGGATCCAGCGCGAGCTTGATCGAGCGCGAGACGTCGAGCACGTCGCGGCCGGCCTGGGCGCGGAAGCCAGCGACCTTCGTGCGACCGACCCCGTGCTCGCCGGTGACGGTGCCGCCGTACGTCAGGGTCAGCACCATCAGCTCGTCGAAGGCACGCCACGCGCGGGTCCTGGCCGCCTCGTCGCCCGGCGGGTAGACAATGCCCGGGTGCAGATTGCCGTCGCCGGCGTGGGCCACGACAGGGATCTCGAGGTCCCACCTCACCGCCAGCTCGGAGATGTCGGCGAGCACGTCGGCGAGCGTGTCCACCGGCACGCAGATGTCCTCCGACAACAAGGTGCCTCGAGCCTCCACCGCGTCGCCCGCTGCGCGACGTGCCTCGACGAACAGCTCACCCTCCGACGGGTCCTCGGTGACGTGCACCTCCGTCGCGCCGGCGGCGCGGCACGCCGCCGCCATCAGATCGATCTCGTGGCCGCGGGCCGCGCCCGGGGCGTCCGACTGCGCCAGCAGCAGGGCGCCGGCGGCACGGTCGAGGCCTCGGGGGGCGTGGTCCTCGACCGCGTTGATGCTGACCTGATCCATGATCTCGAGCATGGTCGGCCGTACCGCTCGGCCGATGGAGACGACGGCCTCACCTGCGTGCGGCAGGGAGGGGAAGGACGCCACCAGCGTCGCCATGCCATCGCGCGCCGGGATCAGTCGCATCGTCGCTGCCGTGATGACGCCGAGCGTGCCCTCACTGCCGACGAAGAGCTGCAGGAGGTTCAGCCCGGCCACGTCCTTGAACGTCTCGCCACCCAGCCGCAACACCCGCCCGTCGACCAGGACGACCTCTAGCGCGGTGACGTAGTCGGCCGTGACGCCGTACTTCACGCAGCACAGGCCCCCCGCGTTCGTGGCGACGTTCCCACCGATGGTGGAGATGCGGTACGAACCTGGGTCGGGCGGGTACCACAGGCCCTGCCGCGCGGCAGCCTCCTTGACGGCCGCGTTCAGCACGCCCGCCTCCGCACGCACCAGGCGTCGGTCGGCGTCGACCTCGAGCCCGGTCATCCGCTCGAGGGTGATCACCAGGCCGCCGTCGACCGCTGTCGCCCCGCCGGCCAGCGACGTGCCCGCCCCGCGCGTGACGACCGGCACCCGGTGCCCGGTCGCCCACCGCATCGCGACCTGCACGTCGGCGGTCTTCTCGGCGCGTACGACGGCGCAGGGGACGCCGGCACTGAGGTCGGGGAAACGGTCTCGGCGGTACTTCTCCGTGCGATCGGGGTCGGTGACGACGACGCCGGGGGCGAGGGAGCGCTCGAGCTCTTCGACCGCCGCGGTCGTCTCGGGTCCTCGGGTCAGTGCCTGGCTCATCTCAGTCCTCCGGTTGCCGCACGACGAGCGGTTGCTGCAGAACAAACGCGGCGGCACCGGCCCGGAGCCAGTGCTCGGGTGCCGGCGCCGCCGCGCCACAGGATCACGAAGCGCTGTACTCCTCGGCCCACGCGGCCACGTCGACGCCGCCAAGGGCCTTCTCCGTCAGGGAGGTGTCGACGACGCTCTTCCAGTCGACCTCGCCGGGCAAGACGCCGTTCTCGATGTAGAAGTCGTAGAGGTTCTGCAGCTCGCTCTCGCTCAACGTGCCCACGGTCCCGGTCTCGGCGCCGGGCTCGGAGCAGAAGCTGTAGAAGTCCTGGAAGTAGCTGGCCAGGTTGGCCAGGGTCTCCTCACGCTCGGCCGCCGGCGGCACCAGCTTCGGGTTCTGCTCCCAGTGGTCCTGCACCGCCCGCTCGGGGTCGACGGCGCCCAGCGCGCACATCTTGTAGAAGTTGTCGAGCCACGCCTGCACCTCGGCCGGGTGCTCCTCCAGCACCTGCTTGGTCGAGACCACCGCGACCTGCCCCGGCAGCTCGGACATGTAGGTGTTCACCCGCTGCAGCGGGGTGTCGGTCAGGGCGGAGATGCTCTGCCACATGCCCTCCCAGCCGGCGATCGCGTCGATCTGGCCGGAGTTGAGGGCCTCGGCCATGGGCGCGCCCACGCCGGAGGCGACGAAGGTGGCAGCAGTCTGGCCGTCGAGGCCCTCCCGCGTCATCGAGCCCTGCACCATCAGCTGCGAGGCCGACCCCAGGGCCACCACCCCGACGGTCTTGCCCTCGAGGTCGGTGGCCGAGGTGATGTCGCCACCCTTGGGGGCCAGCACGTTGTAAATGGGCCCGTTCAGGAACCCGATGATGCGCAGGTCCGGATCGGTCTTGGCCGTCGCCAGGGCCAGCGGGGTCGAGGTCTGCGCGAGGTCGAGCTTGCCGGCGCTCAGCAGCTGCAGCGCGGTCGCCGCGCTCGAGGCCGGGCTCCATTCGAGGGTGAACCCGCCCTTCTCGTCGAGGCCCTCCTGGATCTGCATCGAGCCGAACGGCGCGCTCACCGGCCCGTTGCTCGGGTCGCCGTCAGCGCCGCGCAGGACGACGCCGCCGCCGCTCCCCGCGTCGGAGTTGCCGCCACCGCAGGCGGCGAGCAGAGAGGTGCTCAGGAACAGGGCGACAGCGGCGGCAGCGAGGCGGTTCGACCGCCGGGGCCGACGGGCGGAGTGGCGGAGGCTGTCTACGTTCACGGGTCATCCACTTTCGGGAGCGGGCAATGTGCCCTGGGATGGAGGGGTGCTAAGGCTGTTCTAACATTCAGAACTGCATTACGCTACGTGGAACATTCAAAACCCCGAGGTACGGAGTGTCAATGGTCACTCCCGGATGGATTCCCTGGTCTTCCCGGAGCCTCGGCGAAGTCCTCGACCGGTGGTGGGCAGGCCGCATCAGCACACGGCCGTCGTACGCCGTGTGCCGTCGTGGGGCGCCTCGAGGAGTCGCCACGTGCTCACCTGACGCCCGGGACCTCGCTCGGGTCCAGGACGACGTCGACCAGCGCGGGCCCGGACGTCGTGGTCGCGGCGCCGAGTGCTGCGATGAGCTCCTCGGCGGTGCGCACCGTGCGGCCGCACCCGCCCATCGCCGTGCCGACCGGGCCGAACTCGGGCCACTCGAACTGGGATCGCTTGGGGTCCATCTCGCGAGCGACGAACTGCATGTACTCCGCGCCGTAGGCACCGTCGTTCATCACCACGACGACGATCCGCAGCCCGTAGCGGGCGGCGGTGACGAACTCGGCCAGGCCCCCGTTGACGAAGCCGCCGTCGCCGGTGACAACCAGGACCGTACGGTCCTCGCACGCGGCAGCAGCGCCCAGCGCGTAGCCCATCGAGAGCCCGATCGAGGCGAAGCACGCACCGTGCACGTAGTCCCCGGGAGCCTCGACGCGGACCTCGGTGAACGCCGAGAGCATGAAGCGCCCGTCGTCGATCACCAGGACCCGGTCGCGCGGCACGAGGGAGTCGACCAGCCGGAGCGCTTCGAGGGTGCCGAGCGACGCACCGTCGGCTGCCTGCTCACCGTCGACGTGGCGTGCCGCGAGCCGCTCAGCCAGGGCCGGCGAGGCGAACCCGGAGGCCGGGACCTCCGCCTCGTCCAGGAGTGCCTCGAGCAGCTCCGCGGTGGCGGCCGCGTCACCGAGGACCGCGACGTCGGGCGTCGACCAGCGCCCGAGAGCGCGGACGTCGTCGTCGACCTGGACGACGCGCTTGCCCTCGAGCCAGCCGCCTCCGGCGGTCGTGTACTGGTTGAGGGAGGCGCCGAAGGAGATGATCACGTCGGCCGCGGCCAGTACCTCCGAGGCCACCGGGTCGGACAGCGTGCCCATGATCCCGAGGTCGTGCGGATGGTCGCGGAAGAGCTCCTTGCCGCGCACGGACGTCGCCACGGGGGCACCGATCCGCCGCGCGAGCGATTCGAGCGCCGCGCGGGCGTGACGGGCGCCGCGACCGCCGACGACGACCGGACGACGGGCCGAGGCCAGGACGCCGGCCGCCTCCTCGATCGCCGCGGGGTCGGGGTGGGCGGGTCCGATCGGTGCCGGGGCGGCCGTGGCCGGCGGCACCGGCACGTCGGACCACTGGACGTGGGCGGGGACCTCGAGCACGACGGGGCGTCGCTCGGCGTGGGCCTGGGCCAGGCAGCGGAGCACGTCGGCCGTGACGCGCTCGGGGAGGACGGAGCGCTCGTAGGCCGCCCCGGTGGCCGCGACCAGCGCCGCCTGGTCGACGTACTGCAGGTGCCCGCGGTCGGCCGGGTCGGTGCTGCCGGCGAGCACCAGGACCGGGAGCCGCGCCCGGACCAGGTCGACCAGGGCCGTCGCCACGTTGGTGACCGCCGGGCCGTGGGTGATGCTCGCGACGCCGACCCGGTCCTCGGTGCTCGCGTAGCCGCCGGCGGCCAGCACGGCGGCGTTCTCGTGCGCCACCCCGATGTAGCGCCCGCCGTACCTGGCGATCCAGTCGTCGACCATGAAGAGGTTCGCGTCGCCCATGAGACCGAAGACGACGTCGACGCCGACTCCGCGCAGGGTCGCGGCCAGCGCCTCGAAGTGCCGTACCGCGGCGTCGCCCTGCGTCACTGGGCCGTGCGCGGGCGCGCGGTGGTGATCGAGAACCCGGCGATGAGCTCGGGGATCGCCCGGTAGTAGCGGTAGTCGACGGTGTAGGGGCCCGCGACGGACAGGGCGCCGTACGCTGCGAGCCAGGTGCGCACCTCGTGGGCGGCGCGGCCGGCCCGGGCGGTGATGTCGGCCGGTTCCCACAGGTCGAGCGCTGCGAGCTCGTTGCGCTCGACGTGGTCGAGGAACTCCGCGTCCCACTCCGCGTTGAGGGGCAACATCGTGGTTTCCTGGCCGGTCGCGAAGGCGTGCGCCGCCTCGGCCAGCCGCTCGCCCCGCGCCTGCTCGCCCTCGGGCGGCCGCGTGCCGCCGGCGATCATCCGCTCGCGGACGTCGCCCGACGCCTCGAAGATCCGCGGGGACGGCGGGTCGTGCGAGAGCCCGCCGGAGCCGAGCAGCAGGACCCGCTGGTCGGTGCGCGCGGCCCAGCGACCGACCGCCTCGCCGAGCAGGCGGATGCGCGCCATCGGGCTGAACGGCGGCGAGACCGAGTTGACGAAGAACGGGATGATGGTCGGCGCGGAGATGTCGCCCCAGAGCAGCTCGAGCGGCTGCACGGCGCCGTGGTCGACCTCCATGCGCAGGGAGACGGCGAGGTCGATTCCGTCGTCCAGCACGCTCTGGGCGAGGTCCTGGGCGAGCTCGGTCGGGACCGTGAGCGGACCGGCCGCGCTGCCGAAGTCGCCGATCGAGGTGGCCTCGAGCCCGATGGCGCACGTCGGCATCAGCTTGTAGAAGAACCCGTTGTAGTGGTCGGGCGCGAACGAGATGACCAGGTCCGGGTCGTAGTCGCGCACGAAGGCGCGCGCGACGTCGAAGGCCCCCTCGATCTCGGCGCCGAGCTCCCCGGAGAGCTCGGAGTACTCCAGCAGCGGGCTGTGGGACATGCAGCAGAGGGCGAACACGGGTTCCTCCAGTCGGTGGCCCGGTCGGCGACCGGGTGCGGTCGGTGCGGGGGGGGTCAGCCGCGGCGGCTGAGGACGAGGTCGAGGACCTCGCTGAGGTGCTTGCGGGCGACGTCGACCTCCCAGACAGGACCGAGGTGTCGCCAGGCGATGTAGGCGTCCGGTCGCACGAGCAGACAGCCTGCCTCGTGGACCTCACGGCGCCGGTGCCAGGCGTGGTGCAGGTCCTGGCAGTCCGGACGGCCGATCACGAGTGGACGCAGCCACGGCTCCTCGAGCTCGGCGAGCGCCGTCTCCCACGCGGTGCCGGCCAGACCGGTCACCAGCGTGAAGCGGCCGTGGCCGACGACGTCGAGCACCGACTGGCGCCGGCCCCGTGCGTCGAAGAGCCACACGTGCGGGAGCTTCGCCCCGGGCCGGGTCGTGGGCTGGTCGTACAGCTCGATGTCACGCGGGAACTCCTCCGGCGCGGCCTCGGTGTCGGGCAGGACGGCGGTGGAGACGTAGCGCTGGTTCTTCTCGACGCCCGCGGCGTTGAACTCGTGGTCCTTGAGCCGCAGCGCGTCGTCTAGCCGGTCGCGCAGCTCGACCCCCTCGGGAGTCGGGGCGAGCAGCCGGTCGATCGGGTCGCGGTCGTCGTCGGGATCGACCAGCACCGATCGCAGCGCGGCGTAGTCGTGGCGCGACTGGTTGGCCCGCAGCACGATCTGGCGCCCGACCGGCGCCCGCTCGGCCGAGTAGGTCTCCAGCAGCCCGGTCCCGGCCTCGCCCTGGATCACCATGGCCAGCTTCCAGGCCAGGTTGAACGCGTCCTGGACGCTGGTGTTGAGCCCGAGTCCGCTGCTCGGCGGGTGCCGGTGGACCGCGTCGCCGGCGCAGAGCACCCGACCGCGCGAGTACGCCGTGGCGTACTGCTGATTGACGTACCAGATGCTCACGTCGAGCAGCTCCACGTCGACGTCGGGGTCGCCGATGATCGTGCGGATCGTCGCCGTCACGGCTTCCGGGCTCGTGTCGGGCTCACCGTTGGCCATGTCGAAGCCCCAGCTGGAGAGCCACTCGGTCCACGGCGTGACCGCTCGGATCATGCCCATCCCGATCTCGCCGACGGCGGTCCTCGGGTTGAAGAAGAAGTTGAGGACGCTGGGCCTGTGGGAGACGTGCTCGGTCAGGTCGGCGCGGTAGCGGGCGTAGACGGTGCCGGCGCGAGCCAGGTGCCCCTCGAGCGGCAGTCCGAGCGCCTCGACGATCGAGGACCGGGCGCCGTCGGCGCCGATCATGTAGCGACAGCGCACCTCACGCTCGGAGCCGGTCGCGCGCGTCCGCAGCCGTGCCGTGACCCCCTCGTCGTCCTGCTCGAAGGACACGAGCTCGGTGCCCCAGGTCAGCCGAGCACCGGCCTGCGCCGCCGCGGCGAGGACGATCGGCTCCATGCGCGGCTGGATGATGTCGAGGTACTCGCACGGGCTGCTGGCGACGTACTCGCCGTGTCGCTCCTCGCCCACGCCCCACGAGGGCAGGCGCGCGAACTCACGACCCACCAGGCTCTCGCCCAGCACCATGTCGCCCATCAGCTCCCACGGCACGCCCTGGCGGCGCAGCTCGTCCTCGATGCCGAGGTCGCGGAAGACCTCCATCGTGCGCTGGCTGGTGACGTGCGCGCGGGGCGAGTTGGCGACCCAGTTGTACATCGTCGCCACCTCGACGGAGACGCCCATGCGGGCCAGGGCCAGGGCGGCGGTGCCGCCGGTCGGCCCAGCGCCGATCACCAGCACGTCCACGTCGCACGAAGTCATGCTCGGGACACTAACATGCTAGCATTCCAGTGTGTCAACGGTTACTCCGGGAATTTCGCCCCGACGTCCGATGACCCGTGGCCGCCGGTGGGCGACCCATCTCGGCGGCACCCTCGGCCCGTTCGGCAGCTACCTGGTGATCCCGGTCCTGCCGGAGATCGCCGAGCGCTACGACGTCTCGCTGGTGGCCGCCGCCTGGTCGGTGTCGGCCTACACCTTCGCCCTGGCCGCCGCCATGTTCCTCACCGGCGCGGCGGCGCGCCGGTGGGGGCTGGCCCGCACCATCCGGTTCGGCTACGTCGGCTTCGCCCTGGCCACCGCCCTGTGCGTGCTCGCCCCGACCATGCCGTGGTTCCTGGCTGGGCGCGCGCTGCAGGGCACGGCCAACGCCTTTACCACCCCGCTGCTCGTCGTCGTCCTCCAGCGGGCCGTCACCCCCGACCGGCTCGGCCGTGAACTCGGCCTCTTCGGCAGCGCCCAGGCCGCGGGCATGGCCGCGGCACCGGCACTGGGCGGGGCACTCGCCCTGGTCGACTACCGCTTCGCCCTCGCGGTGACGCTGGCGGCCTGCCTGCTCCTCGCGGTCACCGCCGAGCGACCCGGCCCCCGAGAGGTCGCGCCGCGCGCCACGCCGCGCGGGCCGCGGAAGGGCTTCGCGCCGAACCTCCTCCTGGCCCGGGCGTGCGGGATCGCGCTCGTCTTCAACCTCGCCGGCTCCGGGATCCTGGTGCTCTCGGCCGCCCTGGGCGAGCACCAGCTGGGCATGGACTCCTCGGCCCGCGGCGCGATCATCGGCTGCTACGGCGTCGCGGGGCTCCTCGCCGCGCCCCTCCTCGGCGGCATGATCGGGCGGTACGGCGTCCGGGCGGCCGGCGCGCTCTCCTTCTTGGCGCTCGCCGCGGCGGTGACCTTCTCGGGCTGGGCGACAAGCGAACTTGCGCTGGTCGTGGGGGTCACCGTGGCCGGAGCCGCTTCGACGGCGTCCCGGGTCACCGTCAACTCCCTCGCCCTGGCCAGCACGCCGCACGACCCGGCCGGGGCGGCCTCGGCCACGATGGCGACGATGTTCCTCGGCGCCGCCCTGGCGCCCCAGGTGCTGCTGCCGATGTACGGCGTCGAGCCGCACGGGGCGTTCGTGGCCTCGGGCGCCGGAGCGGCGCTGGCCGCCGTGCTGCTCCTGCCTCGACTGGCCCGCGAGACCAGGCGAGGCGCGCCGACCGGTCTCAGTCGGCGAGGGCGGCCATGGCACGCAGCACGCGGTCGCGGCTCTCGAGGATGTGCCGCTCGGCCACCCGGCGGGCCACCTCGGCGTCAGCCGCGACGATCGCGTCGAGGAGCTCCTCGTGCCCGCGGTCCATCTGGGCGACGTCGTGGGCGTGATAAGCGCCGAAACACGCCATGAGGAAGTCACTGCGGTCCCACGACGCCCGGGCCGCCGACGCCGCCACCGGGGAGCGCGCCATGTCGTGGATGGCGCCGTGCACCCTCTGGTAGAGCCGGCGGTACGCCGCCGGCGACTGCTGCGTGTCGCCGCTGATCCCCTCGCTCATGGCCGCGGCTTCACGGCGCAGCCAGGCGACGTCGGCGTCGGTGCGCCGCTCGGCGGCGAAGCCGGTGACCACGGCCTCGAGGGCTGCGAAGACGACGTAGAAGTCCTCGACGTCGTGGCGCGAGGGTGCGACGACGCGCACACCCACCTGCGGCACGACCTCCAGGAAGCCGCTCTCGCTCAGTCGGCGGACGGCGTCCATCACCGGCTGCTTGCTCACGTTCAGGCGTGCCGCGGTGGCCGACACGGACAGCTCGGTCCCGGGCCGGTGCAAGCCGTCGACCAACTCGCTGCGCAGGGTCTCGAAGACCAGGTCGGCCTTGCGGCCGATGGCCGGGCCGCCGAGGGCCGCGACGGCCGGCGACCAGGAGCTCACGCCGACATGCTAGCCACGCCGGACCCGGTGGCCGTCGGTCGACGACGCGAGCGGCACCTCGACACTGTCGTGTTCCGAGAGGCTTGACGCGCCACGGGCGGGCCCGGTTACATTGTCCTTCAGAACGCCGTTCCATTTGTCAGAACAATTATCTGCCCCCTCCGGCCCTGCGGGCTCGGCAGTGCCGCACACGACACATCGATGACTGGAGACACTGAGAGCTCATGCGACGCCCACTCGAGAACGTGCGGGTCATCGAGGTCTGCAACGTGGCCAGTGGTCCCTTCTGCGGGCTGCTGCTCGCCGACATGGGGGCCGACGTCCTCAAGATCGAGCACCCCGTCCACGGGGATTCGATGCGGGCCTGGCCGCCGCTCACCGGGGGGTACAGCGAGAACTTCGCCTCACTGAACCGCAACAAGCGCTCGGTGACACTGGACCTCAAGGACCCGGAGGGCCGCGACGCCGCGCTGCAGCTCATGGCCACCGCCGACGTCGTCCTCGAGAACAACCGACCCGGGGTGATGGACCGCCTCGGCCTCGGCTACGAGGCCGTGCTGCGGCTCAACCCGGCGGTCGTCTACTGCTCCATCTCGGCGTTCGGCCAGGACGGCCCCCGCCGGACCGAGGCCGGCTTCGACCTGACGGTGCAGGCCATCAGCGGCATCATGAGCGTCACCGGCCCCGGCGACGGCGCGCCGGTCAAGTGCGGCGTGCCGATCTCGGACTTCGCGACCGGCCTGTACGGCGCCTTCGGCGTGGTCAGCGCCCTGCACGAGGCGCGGCGCACCGGGCACGGCGTGCACGTCGACGCGTCCATGATGGGCTCCAGCCTGGCCATCGCCGCGCTGCAGACCAGCCAGTACTACGGGACCGGCGCGGACCCGGTGCGACTCGGCGCCGCCCACCCGCGCAACGCGCCCTACGAGGTGTTCGCGTGCGGCGACGGGTTCCTCGCCATCGCCGCGGGCAACGACAAGCTGTGGGCCTCCTTCTGCGGTGCGGTCGGCCGCACCGACCTGCTCCTCGACGACCGCTTCGACTCCACCTCGTCGCGGGCAGGGCACCAGGGCAAGCTCAAGGAGATCCTCGAGGCCGAGTTCGCGTCCTGGACGCGCGAGGACCTCATCGACGCCCTGAGCCTGGCCGGCGTCCCCGCCGCCCCCATCAACTCCTACTCCGAGGCCCTCGCCGACCCGCAGGTGGAGGCAATGCAATGGGTCGTCCCCCTCACGCTGCCCGACGGCAGCGCGACCCGGACGGTCCTGAGCCCGCTGCGCTTCGACGGCGCCGGCTTCCCCCTGCTCCGGCGCCCGCCTCGGTTGGGCGAGCACACCGCCGAGCTCCTCGAGGAGCTCGCCGACCGCGGCGCACCCACCGCGGACGGCACCCCACTTACCGCGCGGGAGGCGTTCGCGACGGCGTCGCCGCTCGCCGCCGTGCCGACGGAGAACCGATGACCACCTCACTGCTGCACGCCCCGCCCCCGAGCACCGACGACGTCGTGGAAGGCGTGCGTGTCGTCGACCGCGGGCCGGTGCGCGAGGTCGTCCTGACCCGCGACGAGAAGCGCAACAGCCTCTCCGCCGCGGTCGTCGAGCGACTCCTGAGTGCTGTCCTCGAGGCAGCCACGCGCGGGACGCGGCTGCTCGTGCTGCGCGGCGAGGGTCGCTGCTTCAGCGCCGGCTTCGACCTCACCGACCTCGAGACGAGCTCCGACGGCGACCTGCTGCTGCGCTTCGTGCGCATCGAGCGGCTGCTCGCCGCCGTCGAGGCGTCCCCGGTCAGCACACTCGCCCTCGTGCACGGCAACACCTTCGGCGCCGGCGCGGACCTGGCAATGGCCTGCACGCAGCGCGTCTTCGACCCTGGCGCACGGGTCCGGATGCCCGGTCTGCGCTTCGGCCTGGTGCTGGGCACCCGCAGACTGGCCCGCATCACCGGCCCGGAGGTCGCCCACGAGATCCTCCAGACCAGCCAGGTCCTCGACGCCCCCGCCTCCCTGGCCGCCGGTCTGGCCACCAGCATCGTCGACGCCTCGGAGTGGCCGGTCCTGGTGGACCAGCACGCCGAGGCCGCGACCCGGCTCACCCCCGAGGCCGCCGCGGCCATGCGGCGCGCGATCTCGATCAGCGCGCCGGACACTGACCTGGCCCACCTGGTGCGCTCGGCCAGCGAGCCCGGTCTGGGCGACCGCATCCGCGCCTACCGATCGGAGTCTCGATGACGCAGCACCCGAGCAAGCGCACCGAGCTGGCCGACCTGGTCGCGATGATTCCCGACGGTTCCTCGATCACCCTCGGCGGCAGCTTCCTGCACCGCGGGCCGAACGCCGTCGTCCGCGAGCTGGTGCGCCAAGGCAAGCGCGAGCTGGAGATCATCAAGCAGTCTCCCGGCTACGACATCGACCTGCTGTGCCGCGCGGGGGTCGCCTCGCGCGCCCGCACCGGCATCGTCGCCATGGAGGGCAACTACGGGCTGGCCCCGTGGTACCGCAAGGCCGTCGAGTCCGGCGCGCTGGATCTCGAGGAGCACGCCTGCGCGACCCTCACAGCGGGACTCCGCGCGGCGGCGTTCGGCAACCCCTTCCAGCCCTGCGCCGGCATCGACGGCTCGGACCTGCCCGAGCTCAACGGCTGGGTCCAGGTCGAGGACCCCTACGGCTCGGGCAAGGGCGTGTGGGTGATCCCGGCGATCCGCCCGGACTTCGCGGTTGTGCACGTCAACGACGTGACCGCCGATGGCGACTGCCGCGTCACCGGCACCTCCCACTGGGACCACATCATGACCCGCGCCGCTCGCCAGGTGCTGGTGGTCGCTGAGCGCGAGGTCGACCGCCTGGAGTTCCAGAAGCAGCCCGAGCTCACTCTGGTCCCGCACTTCATGGTCACCGCGTTCACCGTCGTCCGCCACGGCGCCTGGCCCGGGTCCTGCTGGCCCGAGTACGAGGTCAGCTATCCCGACATCGACGACTACCTGGTCGACGCCGAGCAGTCACTGCAGCGCCACCTCGCGGCGGCGCCCGAGGCGAAGGAGCGCCGATGAGCACCGGATCGACGACCGCATCGGCGAGCGTCCCGGCGCCCCCGGCGGCCGCGGAGCTGTCGCCGTTCGCCTACCTGGTGGTCAACCTGTCCCGGTTCGTCCGGCCGCACGAGGTGACCTTCAGCGGCGTGAACTCCTCACTCCCGATGCTGGCGTGCCTCTTGGCCAAGAGGGCCTACGATTTCGACTTCACCTACATCAACGTCGCCGGCGGGGTCGACCCCGAGCCCCCGGTCGCACCCATCTCGAGCTCCGACCCGGTGCTGACGACGGGCACCGCGTCGATCTTCGACAACGAGGACTTCTACGACCTGTGCTGCCGGGGCGGCATGGACCTCTGCTTCCTCGGCGCCGCCCAGATCGACGGTGCCGGCAGCACCAACGTGTCCGCGATCGGTGACTGGCACCACCCCAAGGTCCGGCTCCCCGGCGGCGGTGGCGGCGCGGTCATGCTCCCCACCGCCCGCCGCGCAGTGACGTGGCGCACCGAGCACAGCCCGCGCACGCTCGTCGAGAGGCTCGACTTCACCACGGCGGCGGGCGGCATGCACGGCCTGGTGACGCCGATCGCGGTCTTCACCTTGGTCGAGGGCAGGCTCCGGCTGACCTCCCACCACCCGGCGGTCACGCCCGAAGACGTCGCCTCGCGCACCGGATTCGCGGTGGACGTCGCCGGCGTGCCCCCGACGGCGCCGCCCACCGAGCGGGAGCTCGCGGCGCTCGCCGAGCTCGACCCCGACGGTCACTTCGAGCGCGACGCCGACCTCCGACTCACCTGATCGCACATGGACGCCACGACACGGAGAGCCGTGACCAGCACGCTCACCCAGCTCGGCACCACCGACCTGAGCGCCGACCTGCGCACCAGCCTGCTCGCCGCCTGGCGCGGCCCCGAGACCAGCGCCCTCGTCGCCCTCGTCGACGACGTCGACGGCGCAGCGACGACGTACGCCGAGCTGGCGGAGCTGGTCGAGCGACGTGCGCGGCGTCTGACCGAGCTCGGTCTCGCGCCTGGCGAGGTGATCGGCGTGCTCGGCGAGAAGTCGACCGCCACCGTGAGCGTCCACCTGGCCGCCATCGCCGCCGGCGGCTGCCCGGTGTTCCTCGACCCGCGCTCCGGCGACGACGATGTCGCGGCGCAGCTGACCCAGGTGGGCAGCAGCCGCGTCGTCGTGCTCGAACCGGGGCGCGAGCCCGCGCTCGCCCACGTGCACGCGATCGCCGACCTCGACGCCACGCCCGCCGCGTCGACCGCGCTCCCGGAGATCGCCCCGTCGGACCGGGCGATGCTGCTGTTCACCTCAGGCAGCACCGGCGCCCCGAAGGGCATCGTCCTCACCCACCGCAACCTGCTCACAAACGCCGCCGGTGTCGTCGAGCGCACCGGGCTCACCCGCGACGACACGCTGCTGCACGTCATGCCGCTGCACCACACCAACGGGGTCAACAACCAGGTGATCGCCCCCCTCCTGGCCGGCGCCCGGATCCTGCTCGCCAAACGCTTCTCCCCCGAGACGGCAATCGCCGCCCTGCGCGACCAGCGTCCGACGTACCTCACCGGCGTGCCGACGATGTACCTGCGGATGCTCGACCTCGTGCGACCGGGTGAGCGGTTCCCGGGCCTGCGGTTCCTGCGCTGCGGCTCCGCACCGATCACCGTGGAGCAGCAGCGGGCCGTCGAGGAGTGCTTCGGGGTGCCGCTGGTGCTCTCCTACGGCATGTCCGAGGCGACCTGCACCTCGACGATGAACCCGCCCGACGCGCCTCGAGCGGGCACCGTCGGCGTAGCCCTGAAGGGCCAGCAGGTGCGCGTGGTCGTCCCCTGCACCCTGGACGACGTCCCGGTCGGCGCGGACGGGGAGGTCGTCATCGGCGGGCCAGCAGTGATGGCCGGTTACCTGTCGGGCACGATCCTCACCCACCCCGGCGACCTCGGCTGGCTGCGCACCGGCGACCTCGGTCGCCTCGACGCCGACGGCTACCTCACGATCTCCGGGCGGCTCAAGGACACCATCATCCGCGGCGGCGAGAACATCAGCCCGGTGATGATCGAGCGCGCTCTGGTCGGCCACCCCGCGGTGCGCGACGTCTGCGTCGTCGCGCAGCCCCACCCGGACCTCGGCGAGGTGCCCGTCGCCTTCGTCAGCCTCGAGCCCGGGGGTGCCGTCACCGCCGAGGAGCTGCGCTCCTTCGCCGCCGAGCGCCTCCCGCGCTACTGCGTGCCGGCTGAGGTGACCCTGCTGGCGGAGCTGCCGACGAACGGCGTGGGCAAGCACGACCGGCGGCGACTGAAGAGCCTGGCCGGCGGCTCGCCCGGCTGAGGGCTACCGGTTCGCCTGACTGACCTGGTCCGCCGCACCGGCGGCGATGCGGAGCAGCTCGGCGACCGGCCCGGACATCCGCACGTCCTTGGCCCACACCGCCGTCAGCGGACGCAGGAGGTCCAGGCCCGTGCCCACCTCGACCAGGCGTCCGGCCTCGAGCTCGGCCGAGACCGCACGGGCCGAGACGACGGCCGGGCCGACGCCGGCCAGCGCCGCGCCGACGAGCGACGTGGTCGACGACGTCTCCAGGGCGATCGAGGGCACGCACGCCAGGGCGGACTCGAAGGTGCTGCGGGTGCCGCTGCCCGGCTCGCGCAGCACCCACTCGGCGGCGCGGAGCGCCTCCAGCGGGACCGGACCGCCGTAGCGCGCCCACGGGTGCCGGGGCGCGACCACCGCGATCGACCGGTCCGAGCCGACACGCGGCGCTCGAGGTCGACCGGCCGGACGACGGTCTCGATGAACCCGACGTCGGCCTGCCCCGCCCGCACCAGCTCGCTCACGCTCTCGCTGTTGACGACCAGCAGCCGCGGCCGCACATCCGGCATCCGCACGTGCATCTCGCCCAGCCAGCGCGGCAGCAGGAGCTCGGCGACGGTCAGGCTGAACGCGACCACCACCTGACCGGCCCGGTCGACGCTCGGCGCCGCGAGCCCAGCACGCATGGTGTCCGTGGCGTGCAGCACCGTGCGGGCCCACGCGAGCACCGCCTCGCCGTCGGTCGTCAGCACCGAGCCGGGTGGCGACCGCTTGAGCACGGAGAGCCGCAAGCGGGCTTCGAACGCCGCCACCCGGGCCGACGCTGCGGGCTGGCTGATGCCGAGCTCACGGGCGGCCTTGACGAGGCTGCCGTGGTCGTGGACGGCCACGATCAGCCGCAACGTCTCGATCTCGACGTCGGGAGTCATAACCAACGGTTATCACCCATCCCCGTCTTGCTGTCTACTGCCGGGGCCGCACGACCGCAAGGCTCGGTGCATGACCTCGACGACGGTGGCGCACCCCCGCAGGCACCGCCCCGCCGCGCTCCTGGTGGCCGGTGCGGCCGCCGCGGCGGCCGTGCTCCTCGGCACCCTCGTCCCGCTCGCCGGGCCGCTGCTCACCGCGATGCTGCTCGGCGCGGCCGTCGCCAACAGTCG
>Ga0325401_1000145_pt1 | contig 43919 bp, 27 predicted proteins | sample PopdelMetagenome_FD_205666 | JGI IMG/M metagenome (GOLD analysis project Ga0325401, IMG submission 205666) | Populus deltoides microbial communities from Bellville, Georgia, United States - Xylem-PdKOR-R2 | ecosystem: Host-associated > Plants > Phyllosphere > Stem > Wood/Secondary xylem | place...
TTTTCAATCTATTTTCAACTTCTCCTCTCCTATTTCATGGTAGTATCCACTACGCGTTTCTACCGGCTGCGCGCTTGGCCGTCGGTACCACGCCTATCCCGTACCCTAGGTGCTGGGCTCCTGCTGTTGCTGGGGCCGACAGGCATCATTGAGGCTCAAGCGCAACTTCTCGTAACGAGTACCACCCCCGCTGCCAATCAGGTAGCGGCGGCGCGCACCACGAACGTAGCAGCCACTTTCAACCAAACCCTGAGCAATACCCCAGCTACGCAAGGCGCCTTGAAGGTATTTAGCCAGCAGGCAGGCGGGCGGAAAGCGGGTAGCGTCACGGCTACGGGCAGCACCCTGATTTTCGACCCTACTACCGATTTTAAGGCGGGCGAAACGGTTTTTGGCACCATCACCACCGCAGTGCAAAGCAGCGGTACCCTCGCTTCGCCCAAGGTGTTCCAGTTTACGACTGCTACGAGCCCCAGCACCGGCACGTTTGGCGCACCACAGACACTGGCAACCAAGGAAAGTACCAGTAGCCTAGCCGTAGGCGACGTGAACGGCGACGGTTACCCCGACCTGCTCACCGCCAACAGCAGCTTCACGCCCAGTAGTACCGTATCGGTGCGGCTGAACAACAGGCAAGGAGGCTTTGGCAATAGCGTGCAGGAAGTAACCGCCGGACCAGCCATCAACGATATCACTTTAGGCGATTTTGACGGCGACGGTGACCTAGACCTGGTAACGGCCAACTTCGAGAGCAACACGATCAGCCTCCTGTTTAATAACGGCAGCGGCTTCTTTTCTGGCCTTCGCAACCTCACTATTGATGTTTATTTAAAATTACTTGCTGCTGGCGACTTAGATGGCGATGGTGACCTCGATCTGGTAGTGGCCAATACCTTTGGCAACATCTTCTTCCGGCTCAATAACGGCAACGGCACGTTTGACGAGGGCTCATCCGTCAGGATCAACGGCAACTTGCGTAGCTTGAAGCTAGCCGATATCGACAACGATGGCGACCTGGACCTAGCTACTTTTGCGACGCTTGGGGGGGATTTTGTTGCGCTGCTTCGAAATAATGGCAGCGGTTCATTTAGCGCTACCGAGCCGCAAATCGAGGTAAACAGCAGGCCGTTTGTTGGCTCGCCGCAGATCGATTTCGGCGACGCAGACGGCGATGGTGACCTAGACCTAGCTACCTCCCGAAGACTATTTGTGAACGCCGGCAACGGTACGTTCACCGGCACCAATCAACTCACCGCTAACGGTTCGCTCTTCGGGGATGTGGACGGGGACGGGGACCTCGACCTGGTTCTACCAGCTGGCAGCGCCTTGTCCGTACAGCTAAACAACGGTAGTGGCATCTTTTCGCAAGCACAGCAACTCAACCTAGACGTCAGCGTCGAGCTAGCGCTGGCCGACCTGGACGGAAATAACACGCTAGACCTGGCCGCCGTCGGACTCTCTTCGACCAGCGTCCTCCTAAACCAGCCTACCGCATCCAGCGCCGTTCCGACGCTGACGAGCGTGTCGCCGAGCATTAGCCCCGTGGGCAGCAGCGTGGTGCTAACGGGCACCAACTTCACGGGCGCTACCCGCGTCGCCTTCAACGGCGTGGCCAGCACTTTTGTCGTCAATTCTAGCAGCCAGATTACGGCGACCGTACCTGCCGGCGCGACCAGCGGCCTACTGGTCGTCACGACGGCTAGCGGTAGCAGCAATGGGCTCACCTTCACGGTAGGCGCTCGTCCGACCGTCGTCAGTACGTCGCCTACCTCGAACACGCCTTCTGCCTCCCGCACAACGCCGGTGGCCGTTACCTTCGATCAGCCACTGATAGCTGGCTCGGGTATCGAGCAAGCGCTAAATGTATTCAGCCAGCAAGCAGGTGGCAAAAAGGCTGGTACCCGGACCATAAGCGGCAACACGCTCACGTTCACCCCGGCCGCTGGCTTCAAAGCAGGCGAAACCGTATTCTCGACTGTCACTACGCCCGCCAGCATGTCGCGCGTGTTTGGATTTACGGCGGCTACTGCGCCGAGCACCGGCACCTTCTCCGGCGGTTCGGAAATAACAGTTGGCGGGGTGCTTGGTCGCACTACTACCGGCGATGTGGACGGTGATGGCGACCTCGACCTGGTTGTATCAACAACTAACGGCACGACTACCAGCGTGGTCGTGCGCCTGAACAATGGAAATGGCTCCTATAGCGCGGGGCAGGAGCTAGGCGGGGCTGGCCCCGTCACCCTCGCCGACGCTGATGGCGACGCAGACCTAGATTTACTCACCGGGAGTGGCTCGTCGGGCTTGGGTTCGGGCGTGCTGGTTTACCTCAATAACGGCAGCGGCGCCTTCACCTTCTTGCAGGCCGTGACGGTACTTGACGGACTCACCGACATAGCAGTGAGCGACGTGGATGCGGATGGCGACCTGGATTTGATCACAACAGCAAACGGCATCCGGCCGGGCACCGCCAGCATCCGCCTGAACAACGGCAACGGCAGCTTCAACGGCGGACAAGACATAACTTCTAATATTGAAAGAACCTTCAACGTGGCCGTAGGTGACGTGGATGGCGACGGGGACGTGGATTTTATAACGGGCAACAGCTCCGCTAGTCCTGGCAGCACGCTAGCTAACTCCATCACCATTTACAGCAACAACGGCAGCGGCGCTTTCGACAATGGCCGTCTTATCTTGCTGGGCAGTGGCAGTGGGGCAACAGACGTTGTGCTAGGGGACCTCGACAAAGATGGCGACTTGGACTTTATTAGCACAAATGGAAATATTACCCAGATAGTTGTGGGGTTGAATAATGGTAATGCCACTTTCACAACTCGCCAATTCGCAGTTTCTCTTTTCAGCGCTGGCACTCTCGCGCTGGGTGACGTCGATGGTGACGGCGACTTTGATTTTACGGCTAGCTCCCCCTCGGGTACCCTCGTGTGGGTCAATGATGGCAATGCCGTTTTTAGCTCAGCGCAACTGGTTTCGGTTCGAGAAGGTCTATTAAGTGATATTGATGGTGACGGTGACCTCGATTTATTGGGCGCCAGCGGCACCAACACGGTCGGTATCCGCCTGAACCAGAATACGGCGTCGCAACCGTTGGTTGTTACCAGCCTAACCCCTGCTCGCAACGCAAACGCCGCCTCGCGCACTACCGACGTGGCCGTGACCTTCAACCAGGCCCTCGCTAACACCGCGGCCACGCAAGGCGCCCTGAAGGTATACAGCGCCCAGGCCGGGGGCCGCAAGGCGGGAGCCGCCACGATAAGCGGCAATACGCTCACCCTCAACCCCACCACCGACTTTAAACCCGGCGAAACGGTATTCACAACTGTAACTTCGGCCGTGCAGAGCAGCGGCGGTGCTAGCCTAGCGGCGGGGCAGGTATTCCAGTTTCGAACTGCTACCACGCCTAGCTCTGGTACGTTTGGTGGGGGTTCTAACCCGACCGTGAGCAATGCCACCCCTTCCATCGGGGACGTCACCTTCGGCGACGTAGATGGTGACGGCGACCTTGACCTGCTCTCCATTAACTCAACTAACTTCTCTAACCCGGGCTCCGTAGGGGTGCGGCTGAACGACGGTACGGGCACTTACGGCACCAGCCAAGTAGTCCCTACTGGCGTTGTTACCCAAGCCTTGGCGCTCGGGGACATCGACGGCGACGGCGACCTCGATTTCGTGACCACCAACCTGGTTAGTCCTACCAGCAATGGCGTCGTGAATGTGCGCGTGAACAATGGCAGTGGCAGCTTTAGCGGCCTGCAACAACTACCGGCAGCCATTAGCGGCTCCCTTGAGGACGTTCAGTTGGGCGACGTAGACGGTGACGGCGACCTCGACATCGTCATCATTGGTGCTAGCCCTAGTTCCAACAGCGCGGGCGTGTTACTCAACGACGGCGCAGGCAACTTCAGCAACGGGTCCACCGTCGCGGTTAGCCCGAACCCTAATCAACTAGAACTAGCCGATGTGGACGGTGACGGGGACCTCGACTTGCTTACCCTCAACGGCAATAGCAGCAGCGTGAGCGTGCGCCGCAACAATGGCCAGGGCTCCTTTAGCGGTACCCAGGAAATAACCGTGGCCAACTATGCTCGCGGCTTGGCCGTGGGCGACGTGGATGGCGACGGTGACCTCGACTTGCTCGTGGCTCGCTACGGCGATGACCGCAACGGCCAGGTAGATGTGTTTACCAACAACGGCAGCGGCAGCTTCAGCACTTCCCAAAGCGTGGCTGTTGGCCCGGCACCCCGCCGGATAAAGCTCGGGGACATTGACGGCGACGGCGACCTAGATTTTGTGGTTGGCAACGTCTACAATGAAATGGGCGAGGCTAACAACACGGCAACTGTGCGCCTGAACAACGGAAACGGCGTTTTCAGCGGCAACCAACAAGTACCCGTGGCGCAGTACCCTGGTAGCCTAGACCTCGGGGACGTGGATGGCGATGGGGACCTTGACCTAGCCACGGCGAACTTCAATGGGCCTGAGCTTAGCATCCGCCTCAACCAAAACACGGCACAAGGCCCACTTGCTATTGTGGGTGTTGCACCGGCCCGCAATACTGTAGCCGCCCCGCGTCCAACCGATGTAGTTGTCTCTTTCAACCAAGAGCTGGCTAACACTGCTACCACGCAAGGCGCGCTGAAAGTATACAGTGCCCAGGCGGGCGGCCTAAAACCAGGCGCCGCTAGTGTAACTGGTACGACGCTCACCTTTAACCCAACCGCTGACTTCAAGCCCGGCGAAACGGTATTTGCTTCTATTTTGGCCTCCGCCCAGAGCAGCGGCGGCCAGAACCTAGCCAAGGGCCAAGTATTCCAATTTACCACCGCTACTGCTGCCGCTGCCGCTACTTTCAGCGGTACGGACGTAGCGGCTGGTGCGGGCGCCAACGGTACCGCCCTCGGGGACCTAGACCGGGACGGGGACCTCGACCTGCTCACGGCCAACACCAATGCCAGCTCCGTATCCGTGCGCTTCAATAATGGCAACGGCACCTTCTCCGGCACGCAGGAAGTGCGCGTAGACGATGGTCCCTATGCCATAGCCCTGGGCGACATAGACCGGGATGGGGACCTCGACTTCGTGACTGCCAACGCCAACCGCCGCACCGTCTCGGTGCGCTATAATGATGGCCAAGGCAGCTTCTCGGGAGCTTTTGAAGTACCCGTAGGCGTGAGCCCGCATGCGGTGGCCTTAGGTGATATTGACGCTGACGGCGACCTCGACCTGCTGGCGGCCAACTACACCGACGGCACCGATAACAACTTGCGCAGCACCGTCTCGGTACGCCTCAACAACGGCTTTGGCGGCTTCTCAGGCACGCAGGAAGTGAGCATTGGCACCCGTCCCTTGAGCCTAGTATTAGGCGACGTGGATAACGACGGTGACCTGGACTTCGCTACCGCCAACTCCAACTCGAATACCGCCAGCGTACGCCTCAACGACGGTGCGGGTACCTTCTCGGGCACCCAAGACGTGCAGGTTGGCTACCAGCCGCACGGCGTAACCCTGGCCGACGTGGACAAAGATGGCGACCTAGACCTTTTGGCCGCGCACTTGGTAGACAGCGGCGTGAGTGTGCGCCTGAACAATGGCACGGGCACTTTCAGCGGTTCACAGGAAGTACCCGTGAGTGGGGCGCGCAGCCTGGCAACCGGCGACGTGAACGGCGACGGCAACCTCGATCTGCTAGTGGGCAACGTGTGGGGCAATACGGTTGCGGTACGCCTCAACAGCGGCATCGGCACCTTCACGGGCAGCCTGAACGTGCCCGTGGGCACAGCCGCCTCGGACGTGCGCGTGGGTGACCTCGACGGCAACGGCACCTTGGACTTCGTGACGGCTAATGCCAACGCGAATACGGCGAGCGTACGCTTGAATGCTGCTGCCGCGACAGCTGCGCCAGCTAAGCAAGTGCTAGCGTACTCGGCCCGCCGGCCACAGGAGTTGAGCGTGTACCCCAACCCCGCCCACGACCGCGTGCAGCTCCAACTGCCGCTCGACCTAGCTACTCAGTCGGTGCAGGTGAGCGTCCGCAATTCCTTGGGTCAAGTCGTGCTGGAGAAAACACTAGCCCCGCAAGCAGAGGCGCAGCTTTCCCTCGTCAACTTGCCCACGGGCGTGTACAACGTGCAAGTTCGCTCTACCCAAGGCGTGTTGAGCCAGCGCTTAGTAATCGAATAGCACCTCCCTTTCCTAAAGGGCAAGACCCGGCTACTCCTAGTGGCCGGGTCTTTTTTGTCGGTCAAGAGTAAATGACCCGCAACACAACAGGCGTGCGCGCTAAGCCGCTGCGAATTGATACCCATTCCTCAACCTAGCTTTCACCCTTTTTGGACATGGCATAGAGGAGCTTATTGTTTTACTGACCAGCTAATAAAATTCAATTACCCTTACATTGTATTGATTACAGATTTTTTAGCAAAATTTCAGCACAGAATAATTTTAGATTATTAGGAGCTAACACGCTAATAACCAGCATACATCTGATTACAAAAAATAATTTCTCTTCTTTTTTGTTAGATAAATTACATTTATTACTAGTACTTTTATATTAACTACAATTCTGTACTCTTTGCACGAACTTTTACTCATTCTATAGTAGACCGAACGTACTGCTTGATCAGTCAAGATTCGGCCAGATAGCGTCCCCTCCTCCCCTCCCATACCATCCCTAGCTTATTCGCATGCCCGTTTGCACAAAACGGGTAACTAACTCCGTCTGCCTTTCGCAGACTGGCTTTGCTCTGCCCACAGTATTCCGACTTGCACGCCTATTACCCCACACTATATGAAGCAAAAAATTTTACTCATCTTATTTTTTCTTGGATTAATTAGCTGGCAACCGCTGCTTGCCCAAGCACCACCAACTGGCTTCTCTACCACTACCGTCTCCTCGAATTGGAACGAAGCAGTAGGGCTTACCTTCAATAAGGCAGGCACCCACATGTTCGTTTGGGAAAGACCCGGCAAGGTGTGGACAGAAGTTAACGGCCAGCGGGCCTTGCTGCTCGACATCAGCGAGGAGGTAGGCGCCTGGCGCGACCTAGGTCTGCTGGGCTTCGCTTTGCATCCGCAGTTTGACACCAATGGGTACATTTACCTGCTGTACACCGTCGACCGGCACCACTTGCTGAACTACGGCACTTCCCGCTACAACCCCACTTACGACGAGTACTACAACGCCACCATCAACCGTGTAACGCGCTACACGGCCACCAAAACGGCTACGGGCTACACCGTTAATCCCGCCAGCCGCAAGGTGCTGATCGGCGCCACGAAGGAAACAGGGATACCAGAGCTACATATGAGCCACGGCCCTGGCAGTCTGGTGTTTGGCACCGATGGCAGCCTGTTTGTTTCCGTGGGTGACGGCTCTAGCTACGAAAGCGCCGACGTAGGCAGCGCCAGCGAATCGTATTACCAGCAGGCCCTCGCCGACGGCATTATTCCGGCCGAGCAGAACGTAGGCGCACTCCGCGCCCAACAGCTTGACAGCTACAACGGCAAGATCCTGCGGATAGACCCCGAAACCGGTAACGGATTGGCCACTAACCCTTTCTACCAAGCCAGCGCCCCGAATGCGGCGCGCTCGAAGGTGTGGGCCCTAGGTTTGCGCAATCCGTTCCGCATCACGTTAAAGCCAGGTTCGGGCAGTGCCACCGATCCGGGAGTGCTGTACATCGGCGACGTAGGCTACGATACTTGGGAGGAAGTGAACATTGTTGTGCGTCCGGGCATGAACTTCGGCTGGCCCTTGTTCGAAGGCTTAACCAAGCAAGAGGTTTACTGGGCCAAGAAAACAGCTAACCCGTACGCCCCTACTGGCGCGACGGGCTGCGCGCAGCCTTACTTCTACTTCCAAGACCTCATTCAGCAAGAAACGCCTACAGGCACTGCTACCTTCACCAACCCGTGCGGCGGCGCCGTACCGGCTGGCGTTACCACCTTCGTGCACAGCCGGCCGGCTATCGATTGGTTGCACCAACCCGCTGGGCCAGCGCGCACGGGCGTATTCTCGGGTGGTACGGCCAGCGAAATCAACATCGGCGCCCCAGGTTCTCCAGTGACGGGGCCACAGTTTGGCGGTAGCTCGGGTATGGTGGGGGCGTTTTACCCGCACGCTGATTTTCCACCGGAATACCAGAACGCCTGCTTTTTCGGCGACTACGCCAGCAGCTGGATTCGCACCCTGAGCACCGATATTAACAACAAGCCCGTCGCCGTGCAAAACTTCATCGACGAGGGGGCTATTGTGGTTGGTATGGCTACGCACCCCACGGAAAACGGGCTATACTACGTCAACTTCTGGCCGGGCGAAATTCGCAAAGTGGTATATAATGCGCCGGCGGGCGTGGTGCCAGTGGCCATTGCCTTGGCCGACAAGACGTATGGCCCCGGGCCGCTAACGGTACAGTTTACCGGCAGCAATTCGCGCGACCCCGAAGGCCAACAGCTTACTTATTTGTGGGATTTCGGTGATGGCACCGCCAGCGCCCTCATGAATCCTACGCATACCTTCCCAACGGGTGTGCCCACCAACTATACCGTTACGCTCACGGTGCGGGATAACGCCAATAGTGGACGGACAACATTGGTGGTTTCGGCAAACAACACGCCCCCGCAAGTCACCATTACCAGCCCGGCACCCGGTACCAAGTACCCCCTGACGGCCCAAACCATCTATGACCTCAAGGCCAGCGTAACGGACCAGGAGCATAGCGCCGCGCAACTTTCCTATCAGTGGCAAACCGTTTTGCACCACGATAACCACGAACACCCGGAACCCGTGGTGAACTCGCCAGAAGCGAAGGCCACTATTTCGCCCTTGGGTTGCGGCTCCGAAACGTACTATTACCGCATTCTGCTAACCGTGACCGATGCCCTGGGGCTACCGACCACGCAGGAAATGCAGCTGTACCCCGATTGCACCTCGACGCCGGCCAACCAAATGCCGGTTTCCAATGCGGGCCCAGCCCGCAGCATCGCGCTGCCCACCGACTTCACGACGCTGACTGGCACCGCCACCGACCCGGATGGCACCATCACCGGTTATTTGTGGCAACAACTGAGCGGCCCTACGACGGCTAGCTTCAGCGATAGTACCGCGGCCCAGACCACGGTGAGCGGCTTGGTAGCCGGCAGCTACGTGTTCAGCTTCATGGCTACCGACAACCTAGGTGGCACTAGTCACCCGGCTCAGGTAACGGTGACGGTGACCCAAGGCAACGGCCTGCGCGAACCCGAAAACCCAGCCAACACCGTGGGGGGCCTAGCTTATGCGTACTACGAAGGCGTTTGGAATGCCCTACCCGCTTTCGGCACGCTCACGGCTACCAAAACTGGCACCGTAACGGCGCCCACGTTGGCACCCGCCCTGCGCGACAACGGCTACGCCTTCCGCTACACGGGCTACGTAACGGTGCCCACCGATGGGCAGTACACCTTCTACACCACGTCCGACGACGGCTCACGTTTGTTTGTTGGCTCGACACTGGTGGTCGACAACGACGGCCTGCACGGCGACCAAGAAAAGGCGGGCACTATCGGCTTACAAGCCGGTACGCACGCGCTGACCATCACCTTCTTCGAGAATGATGGCGGCCAGACCCTCAACGTGAGCTACGCCGGACCTAGCTTGGCCAAGCAGCTTATTCCGGCCACCGCCTACAAGCGTGTGTCGAATACCACAGCGCCCGCTAACCAGGCGCCCGTGGCCAATGCGGGCGCCGCCGTAACCATCACGCTGCCCGCCAACTCCGTGGCTTTGAGTGGCAGCGGCACGGACGAGGACGGCACCGTTGCCGCTTACGCCTGGACGCAAGTGAGCGGACCTAGCACCGCAACCTTCAGCAACGCCGCCGTAGCGCAGCCAACCATCAGTAACCTGGTGGCCGGCAGCTACGTCTTTGGACTAACCGTAACCGACAACCAGGGTGCCATCAGCACGCCGGCCCAGGTAACAGTGACGGTGAATGCCGCCCCTTCCGCGGGGTTACGCACCCCCGAAAACCCCACCAACACCGTGGCGGGCCTCGACTACAAGTACTACGAAGGGTTCTGGGACTTCTTGCCAGCCTTCAACACCTTAGCGCCGCTGAAAACCGGCACCAGCACCACCCCCGTGCTGACGGTGGCAGCGCGCGACTACGGCTACGCCCTGCAATACACCGGCTATATCACGGTACCGACGGATGGCCAGTACACCTTCTACACCAGCTCCGATGATGGTTCCAAACTCTACATCGGCTCCACGCAGGTGGTCGATAACGACGGTGGGCACGACTTCCGGGAGCAAACCGGCACCATCGGCCTAAAAGCCGGTACACACGCTTTCACCGTAAGCTTCTTCCAGAATGGCGGCGGCCAGAACCTGCAAGTGAGCTATGCCGGACCTGGCTTGGCTAAGCAGATTATTCCGGCCACTGCCTACAAGCGCATCTCCAATACTACGGCGCCCGCTAACCAGGCACCTGTGGCGAATGCGGGTACCAACCAGAGCATTACGTTGCCTACCAGCAGCACAACCCTAAACGGCAGCGGTACGGACGTCGATGGCACGGTGGCTAGCTACTTGTGGGCGCAAGTGAGCGGACCTAGCACGGCAACCTTCAGCAGCAAGACCATCGCCCAACCTGTGCTCAGCAGCTTGGTGGCCGGCAGCTATGTATTTAGTCTGGTCGTGACGGATAACCTAGGGGCCGTGAGCCAGGCAGCGCAAGTAACGGTGGCAGTGAATGCCGCCTCTAGCCTACGTACGCCGGAAAATCCCACGAATACCGTGGCGGGCCTCGACTACAAGTATTACGAAGGCTTTTGGAAAGCCGTTCCAAATTTTACTACCCTTGCGCCGACCAAAACGGGTAACGCCACGGCCTTCGAGCTCACGGCGCAGCAGCGCGACTACGGCTTCGCCTTCCAATTCACGGGCTACGTAACGGTGCCCGCGGATGGCGTCTATACCTTCTATACGAACTCCGACGACGGCTCGCTCCTGTACATCGGCAATACGTTGGTAGTCAACAACGACGGCACCCACGACAGCCGGGAAGTCAACGGTAGCATCGGCCTGAAAGCCGGTACGCACGCCTTCACCGTGGCCTACTTGCAAGATGCCGGCGGCCAAAACCTACAAGTGAGCTTCGCCGGACCTAGCTTGGCCAAGCAACTCATCCCGGCCTCAGCCCTGAAGCGGATTTCGGGAACTGCCAACCAGGCGCCGGTTGCTAACGCGGGCGCCAACCAAACCATCACGCTGCCAACCGCCACCGTCGCCCTAAACGGTAGCGGCACGGACGCCGATGGCACCGTAACTAGCTACTTATGGACGCAAGTGAGCGGCCCCAACGCCGCAACCTTTAGCAGCAAGACCACGGCAGCCCCGACCATCACTGGACTAGTAGCCGGCTCGTATGTGTTCAGCCTGGTGGTCACCGACAACCTAGGTCTGGCTAGCGCGGCCGCGCAGGTAACCGTTATGGTGAACGCAGCACCTAGCAGCAACCAGGCACCGGTGGCCAATGCTGGTCCCGCCCGGACCCTGACCTTGCCATCGGCGTCGGTGACGCTGGCCGGCAGCGGCACCGACGCCGATGGCACCGTTGCCGGTTACCTCTGGAGCCAGACGAGCGGTCCGAATACGGCTACGTTCAGCAGCAAAACCGTGGCCCAACCCACCGTCAGCGGCTTGGTGGCGGGCACCTATGTGTTCAGCCTCGTGGTGACGGACAACCTAGGTCTGGCTAGTGCAGCCGCCTCAGTATCGGTGATGGTGAATGCCGCTTCCGGTTTGCGCGTCCCAGAAAACCCAGCTAATACACTGGCCGGCTTAGACTACAACTACTACGAAGGGTACTGGAACGCGCTGCCTGCTTTCGGCACGCTAACCGCCACCAAGATCGGAACTGTACCTAGCCCGGTGCTCACACCCGCCCTGCGCGACAACGGCTACGCCTTCCGCTACACGGGCTACGTAACGGTGCCCGCCGACGGGCAGTACACCTTCTACACCACGTCCGACGACGGCTCCCAACTCTTTATCGGCTCGACGCTGGTGGTGGATAACGACGGCTTGCACGGCGACCAAGAAAAGGCGGGCACTATCGGCTTACAAGCCGGTACGCACGCGCTGACCATCACCTTCTTCGAGAATGATGGGGGTCAGACGCTCAACGTGAGCTACGCCGGCCCTAGCTTGGCTAAGCAGCTCATTCCGGCCACCGCTTACAAGCGCGTGGCCACGACCGCCAACCAAGCGCCAGTAGCCAACGCGGGCGCCAGCCGAAGCATCACGCTGCCCACCAACTCCGTGGCCCTGAGCGGTAGCGCTACGGATGCCGACGGCACCGTTGCCGCCTACCTCTGGAGCCAGGTGAGTGGGCCGAATACGGCTACATTCAGCAGCAAGACCGTGGCCCAACCCACCGTCAGCGGCTTGGTGGCGGGCACCTATGTGTTCGGCTTGGTAGCCACCGACAACCAAGGCGCTGCCAGCGCCATGAGTCAGGTAACCGTGACGGTGAATACGGCTTCCAACCTACGCACCCCCGAAAACCCCGCCAATACGGTAGCCGGCCTCGACTACAAGTATTACGAAGGATATTGGGATGCTTTACCAAACTTCGCTAGCCTAACGCCGCTACGGAGTGGCACCTCCACCACGCCCACCTTGGCGGTAGCTCCCCGCAACTACGGGTACGCGCTACAATACACGGGCTACGTGACGGTGCCCACCGATGGACTGTACACCTTTTACACCAGCTCCGACGACGGCTCGCAGCTCTTTATCGGCTCTACCCTGATTGTCAACAACGATGGCGCGCACGACACCCGCGAGCAATCGGGCACTATTGGGCTGAAGGCTGGCACGCACGCTTTCACGGTTACGTATTTCCAGAACGGCGGCGGACAGGTGTTCTCCGTCAGCTACCAGGGACCAAGTATTGCCAAGCAACTCATTCCGGCGACGGCCCTACGGCGCGTAACTGGTGCGGCCGCCGTGGCGACTACGTCTGGGGCGGTGCTTGCGCAAAAAGCGTCAGTTTCTGATCGTGCTGCGCGCAATGTGCTCGAAGTGTACCCCAACCCGCTGACGGAAACGAGCACGGTGCACTTCCACACCCGGCAGGGCGGCAAAGCCCAGGTATACTTGTACAATGAGCTAGGCTCGCTCGTCTCGACGCTTTACAACGCCGAGGTGGTGAGTGGCGAAGAGTATTACTTGCCGCTGCCCGTAGCCGATTTGGCCAACGGCATGTACGTCTGCCGTCTGATCAGCAATGGCAAGGTGGAAAACCTGCGTATCACGGTAATCCGCTAAGCCTAGCTTTTACTTACCCTACCAAATGCAAAAGGGTGGCCGAGCTTAGCTCGGTCACCCTTTTTGTTTATTGCAAGTTTAAACGCGGCGGGCTAGCCTTTACACGGCCAGCAGGTGGCTTCCGGCCCGTCGTACGGTTTCTTGCAGGTGGGCATTGGCGGGCAACACCAGCACCGGCACGGGGCTATGCAGCACCAAGTACGCCGTTACGCTGCGGTGAAACAACGAGCCCAGGAAGGTGTGCGGCCGGGCAATAACAGCCAGCCAATCACCGCGCTGCTCCGTTACCGCCTGCAAGATTCCGTCTCCGGGTTCCTGCTGGCACAAGTGGCAGGTACGCACCGCCGGCAAGTCGCGCGTGAGGCCCGTGCGCTCCACCGACTCCCGCGCTTGCGCCGCCGTGTGCCGGGTAGCCGATTGGGTGATGTGCACCACCGTGAGTTGCGCTTGCAGCGTTTGCAGCAGCTTGCGCACCGGCTCTAGGTGAGCACCTAGGTTGAACCGGCCGCCATCAACGGCGAGCAGTACGCGCTGTGGCAGGGTGTCAGGGAAGGCCGTGGTCGGCGGCACGACTAGCAACGGGCACGCATGCAGGCGCAGTAGGTTTAGGGCCGTGGTGGTAACTAGTTCGTCGGGCGTGTTTTCGGTTTCTGGCCGGCTCAGCACGAGCAAGGTTGGGTGGTGCCGCTGCACGGCTTCCTGCACCACTTCTTCCACGCGCCCAATGCCTACCTCAGCTACCGCAGGCACTGGTAAATTGCGGATCAAGCTGTTCAGGGCAAGGGTCGTGGCTTCCTCGCTTACGTTGGAGAGCTTACCGGTCAGCCGCTCAGGGTCGAGCCAAGAGGTGCGCTGCACGTGCAACAATACCAGCCGGGCGCCTACAAGTTGAGCCAGCGTGGCCGCATAGTCCAGCGCCCGATTCGCGCCCGCCAAAAAATCAGTCAGGATAAGCAAGGATGGCTTCATAGCTAGGTAACGCGTTGATGAACAGCCAAATTTGACTGTTCTTCGAAGCCTTATTCCTGCGCTCCGTCAGGCCACTTCCTGACTTTTATCAGGTGCATACTTACTACCCGACCCGTGCTGTTTCGCCTACCTAGCTAGTTGTTGTACGTCGAGTACCTCGTGCACTAGTTGCCAGGATTTGTTCGCCTCGCGCTGCCAGATGCGCAGAAAGGGACCCTTTTTGTCTTGTAGCTGAGCGTAGCCGTAGGTGAAACCTAGGTCGCCGGAAGCCGCCACCACCGCCCGGGCGTCGGAGTACGTGGCGGGCTGGGTTTGAGTGGCGGCAAATGCGGTAGCCGCCGCGCCCACGTAGGGTAGGCTCCCGGTCCGGTAGAGCCGCACGGTGGGGCTGGCTGGCAACACCGCTTTGTAGGCTGCCTGCAATGATTGGGTAGCCAGGCGACCTAGGTTTGCTTCGGCGGTGAGCAGCTCTTGGCGGCGGGCGGCGGTATCGGCCGGCGCTACTTTCCGGGCAGCGGGCGGCGCAAGCAAGCTAGCTTCGCTTGGCTGATTAGTCGCTCCGTGCGTGATGCCTACATCGGCTACCACTTTCCACTCGCCGGCGCTGGTTTTGCGCCACACGCTGGTAAACTGCCCAAAGCCCACCGGCGCATCGGTGGCCGTGCCGGGGCGCACTTCAAACGGACCCGTGGTGTAGCCGAAGTCGCCGGAAGCGGCAATGCGGGCGTAGTGAGGCTGCCAGGAAAGTACGCCGGGCTGCACGGGCATCTTCTCAAACAAGGGCTTGCCCAGTTCGTAGCGGCCCTTGACAACCACCAAGGCTTCGTCGCCGAGAAAGCGCGTGAAGCCCGCCTTGATGCCGTGCGCGCTGGTGAACTCAGCAAACGCTCGTTCGGCGGCCACCAGCGTCTGGTAGTCACTGGGAGTAGGTTCGGGACCTAGGCCGATGCGCCACCAGGGTGCACCTAGGTAGCTGGTAGCTGCAAGTAGCAGCGTCGCGAAAAGTTTGTTCATAGAAGTAGGAGAAAGTAGTACGTGAGGCCCGGGGCAGCCTAGCTTGCGGCAATGCCAGCGAGCTTTGTATCAGCAAGTTCTTTTCTCCTGCCGCTGATGGAAAGCAAAAAGTGACCGGTTGAGGAAAGCACGGTTTCAATCCTCCTTTTTTGAGCCTCAATTGTCTGCATTGCTCATGACTGTCATTCCGAGCGGAGCGAGAAATCTGGGTAAACTGGGGTGGCAATAACCTCAGATTCCTCACTGCATTCGGAATGACAGACGAGGTTACACCACCGCCGGCCTTCGGAAGCTGCGAAACAGGGCGCGCGGTTGAAACGGGGTTTTCCTCAGTTCAACCTAGCCTTTCGTCAAGCCAGGTGTTTTAGGTTTTTACTTCGCTTTACGCAGCGGCTATATTTGGTAAATAAGCCTCCCTGCGCATGAAAGCTCAACGAGTAGAACAACTGGATGACCGATGGATTCGGGTGGGCGGCGTCACCTTTTTCGTGGTCCTGACGGTGTACACCTATAAGGCTTACGAGAATCCGTTTAGCCTTGCCACGGCCAATCTGCTGTTGGAATCCATCGTCAATTCGGCGGCTACTTGGGAAACCGACCGCTGGATTTTGATGCGGTTTCAGCGGCGCTATCCGCTCTTGCAGCAGGCGCGCAAGCGGCTGTTGCTGGCCATTACGCTGTGCTGGCTGGCCAACGTGGCCATCGATTGGCTGGTGATGTGGGTAGTTGAGGTAACGGGTTTGCGCCCAGCGTACCCGCGGGCCGTGTACATCCAAACCATATCGAGCAGCCTAATTACCGCTTTTCTGATTACCGGCATTCAGGAGGCGGTACACTACTTTTCGCGCTTGCTCCAGGCCGAGAAGGAGAAGGAGCAGCTGCAAAAGGAAAACTTACAAACCCAGCTCGATAGCCTCAAAAAGCAGGTCAATCCGCACTTTCTCTTCAACAGCCTCAACACCCTCTCCTACCTCATCGGCGAGGATGCGGAGCGGGCCGAGGAGTTTTTGGATGAGATGTGCAAGGTGTACCGCTACCTGCTGCGCAACAACGAAAACGAGCTGACCAACCTCGCCACGGAGCTGCAATTTATCCGTTCCTACTTTCACCTGCTCAAAACCCGCTACGGCGACAGCCTGCACCTCGACCTAGCCATTGAACCTAGCTACGAGCAAAGCCTGCTGCCCTCGCTCACCTTACAGCTGCTGGTGGAAAACGCGGTGAAGCACAACGTTATCCACAAAGATTATCCACTGACAGTGCACATCAGCACCCAACCCAACGGCCTGCTGATGGTGCGCAACAACCTGCAAAAGAAGGTGCAACACGTGGCCTCCAACCAAGTCGGCCTCAGCAACATCGCCAGCAAATTCAACCTGCTGAAGCAGCCCGAAATTGAAGTAACGCAGACGGCTACCGAGTTCATGGTGACCGTGCCGCTCATTCAACCCAAGCCGTAAATTTTCCCTTTCGCCCCTGACTTTTACGCGTCGATTACCATGAAAATCCTAATCGTTGAAGACGAAGAAATGGCCGTGAAGAAGCTCACCAAAACCCTGACGGCCGTAGAACCCGACGCGGAAGTGGTGGGCGTGGCCGGCAGCATTCGCGAGACGGTGGCCTGGCTGAAAGCGCACCCGGCGCCCGAGCTGATCCTGATGGACATTGAGCTAGCCGACGGCCAGAGCTTTCAGATATTCGAGGAAACGGAGGTTAAAAGCACCGTCGTATTCACCACCTCCTACGACGAATACGCCATTAAAGCGTTCAAAGTCAATAGTATTGACTACCTACTCAAACCTATTCAGAAGGACGACTTGCGAGCGGCGCTGGATAAGTTTTCGCAGGTAAAAGCCTTGTACCAAGGCCCGTCGCCGGAACCTAGCTTGAACGTGAGCAGCCTGATTCGGGAGTTGCAGCAGCTTCAGCCCAAGGAGTACCGGCAGCGTTTTTTGGTGCAGTACGCCCAGAAGCTGATTTCGGTGGAAACCCAACAGATTGCCTACTTCTACAGCGACGAGCGCCTGAACTTGTTTAAAACCTTCGATGGCAAGAAGATGGCCGTCGACTACTCGCTCGACGAGCTGGAAGCCATGCTGGACCCGGCTAGGTTCTTCCGCATCGGCCGGTCGTTTCTGGTTTCCATCGACAGCGTGGAGCAGATTGAGCCATACTTCGGCAACCGTTTGGCCCTGCACCTGAAGCCCGCTATCGACAAGGAAGTGGTGGTAAGTCGGGAAAAGCTGACGCCCTTCAAAACCTGGATGGGCAAGTAGTTACGCCTAGCTAGCCAGCCTTTAACAACCTCGCTACCTTCGCTAAAAAAGCCCGCTGACGCGGGCTTTTTTGTTGCGGCCTGGCTACGCTGTTTTCCTCAAGAAGTCAGAATTCCGCAGTTCAGACAGCGCATTCCTCAATTCAGACAAGAAGTCGTTTCCGGGCGCGAAGGCACACCATAGTTTTACAACAGTCAGACACACAGCGGACAACAGCAAGCCAAGCACCTAGCTACGCGCCGCATCCGCCAGCCTGACGGCTGCCTTTTATCGGTTCTGGTCTCTTCTTCTTTCTGCTATGAAAACTCTGCTACTTCCGCGCTTTTCCGTACCGGCTGGTTTGCCTTTGGCCCTTGTGCTAGGCACCGTAGCTAGCTCAGGCGTGCAGGCCCAAAGCTCGGCGACTATCACGGGCACCGTGCGTACCGCGGCGGGCGCGCCTCTCGAATACGCCACCATCACCCTGCACCGCGCCGCCGACTCGTCGGTAGTCAAAACGGAGTTTAGCGATGCCCAGGGTACCTTTCGAGTGGAAGCGGGCGGCGGGCGCTACTTGGTTTCGGCTTCGCAGGTGGGGTTTCGGCGGCAATGGAGCCAAGCGTTTGAGGCGCAAACCGCCACGCAGCTGCCAGCCCTAGCCCTGCCCGCCAGCACGGCTACCACGCTGAAAGAGGTAACCGTAGTCGGCCAAAAGCCGCTGTACGAGCAGCTCCCCGACCGCACCATCGTGAATGTGGAAGGATCGACGCTGGCCGCCGGCAATAACTCTTTGGATGTACTCACCCGCTCGCCGGGCGTGACGGTGGACGGCAACGACAACCTAGCCTTGCGGGGCAAACAGGGCTTGTTGGTGCTCATCGACGGCAAGCGCCAGCCCATGACCGGCACCGAGCTAGCCGACTACCTGCGCGCCTTGCCCGCCGACCAACTTAAGAACATCGAGCTCATTACCAACCCACCCGCTAAGTACGAAGCTCAGGGCAGCGCCGGCATCATCGCCATTAACACTAAAAAAGACCAGCGCCAGGGCACCAACGGCAACGTGAGTTTGAGCTACGGCCGGGGGCAGTACGGCAAGTTTACTTCGGGGCTGACGTTGAACCACCGGCATAAGAGCCTGAACCTCTTTGGCAACTATGCCTATGCCGAGCGCAACGGCTTTGATAAGCTCGACATCATCCGGCGCTTCTATCAGGAGCGGGACGGCGTGCGGGAAGAATCGGACCACCTGGTGCAGCAGAGCGTGCAGCTGGTGAGCAGCCAAAGCCATACGTGGAAAGCCGGCGCCGATTATAGCTTAGGAAAGAATACGGTGCTGGGGGTGGTGGCGAGCGGCTTGTCGGACCGCGGGCCAGAGCAGGCAAGCAACACAAGCGTCACGTTTTTAGACCCAAGCAATCAGCCGATTGACGTTTACCGCACCGTGTCGCGGCGGAGCTACCACCTGCCTAATACCGCGGCCAATATCAACTTCAAGCACACCTTCCCGAACGACTCTAGCGGCACCCGCGAGCTGACCGCCGACGTGGACTACGCCCGCTACGACACCCACCGGCCCCAGGCCCTGACCACCGACTTCGAGCTCTCGGGACGCCCGACGGTGCTGGTGACTGGCAACCAGCGCGGGGAGCTGACGATCCAATCGGCCAAGGCCGATTACACGCACCCGCTCTCCAAAACGGCCCGCCTGGAAGCGGGCGTGAAAACCAGCCACGTGCGCTCCGACAACGATGTACGCTTCGAGAACACCGTGAACGGCGAAACCTCGGTGGACCTAGGTCGCACCAACCGGTTTCAGTATGACGAGGATATTACGGCGGCTTACGTGAGCTTCAACCAGACCTTGGCGAAGCTGAACATCCAAGCGGGTTTGCGGGGCGAAGAAACCAAGACCCGCGGCCAACAGCTCATGAACGACGGCGGCGATGCTAGCTTCCGCCGCAGCTACGTGCAGCTGTTTCCGAACCTAGGTTTGAAGCAAACCCTCAACGACAAGCACGAAGTGGCCGTGTCGGTGAGCCGCCGCATCGACCGGCCTTCGTATAGTCAGCTCAACCCGTTTCGCGTCATCATCGACCCGACCACTTCTGGCGCTGGCAACCCCAATCTGCGCCCCCAAACCAGCTATAACCTGGAGCTGACGCACACTTACAAGCAGAAAATCAGCGTGGGGCTGAGCTACAGCAGCACCAACCGGCCCATCGTGAACACGGTGCAGCCCGAAACCGACAGCACCGTGGTGGCCCGGCCCGCCAACCTAGGTCGGCAGCGCTACGTGGGCCTGACCCTCACCACACCCCTGCAACCCACCAAGTGGTGGACTATGCACAACACCGGCGTGTTCTACCGCAACCAGTTTGTGGGCACGTTGGCCGGCACCGCCCTCAACACTAGTCGGGCCACCTTCAACCTGACCAGCAACAACACCTTCACGCTGGGCAAAACGTGGAGCGCCGAACTCACGGCCCGCTACCAGGCCAAGAGTCAGTATGGTTTCTTTCTGGTTCAGCCCTACGGCCAGCTGAACCTAGGTATTCAGAAGAACCTGTGGGACCGGAAAGGCAGCCTTAAGCTGAACCTCGGCGACATACTCTACACCCGCAAAGTGCGTGCGGCCTCCGTGTATGACAACTATGCCGAAACCATCTACCAGCGCCAGGACACGCGCGTGGCTACTTTCTCCTTCTCCTACCGCTTCGGCAACGACAAAGTAGCGCCCACGCGCAAGCGCCAGGATGGCGCCGAAGACGAGAAGCGCCGGGCCGGCTAGCCAGCCTTTGCCCCCAGCGCACCACCCGCTTGAGGGCTCACTCACATCAATATGCGATTGTGCCCCCTTCCTCCACACCGGTACTTTGCAGGCGTCTGACAGGCCTGCAGCAATTGCCACTTAACCCGTTAGCATGCGACCTATCCCCGAGTCATTTTCCGAACCCTAGCTCCTTTCCGCCATGAAAACATTCTTCCTTTCCGCGCTCAGTCTTCTTCTGTTTTCGCCTTGCCTTTCTACGCAGGCCACGGCCCAAACACCTTCGCCCACCGCAACGCTGCCCGGCTACTGGAACGTAGAAGCCAACCGATGCACCCAGAAGTACGCCATCGTGCGCTTCTACAACGGCCAGGACGAACTGGTTCATGAAACCCGCCTAGCCAACCAGCACCTCGCCCTGAACCGCCGGCGTATGGGTGCCCGCACCGTGCAACAGCTCAATGTTGCCCTGCAAGAAGTACTGCGCAAGGCGCAAGCAAACATCAACACCGCCGTCGTGCCGAATCTGCCGCACTGAGAAAGTGCGAACTCCTAGCTTCGGGTAAGAGCCTTTTTGTGCTCACTATAATCGCTAAAGGGCTCTTCCCTACTCTACCCTCTTCTTCTGCCTCATGAAACTCTTTGCGGCCTTTTTGCTCCTTCTTTCGCTCACAACACACGCGGCTAACGCCCAAGAATTGCCGCGCCGCCCGTACGTGGGCATTGGCTTACAGGGCATCAACGACAGTCTGCAACAGCGCTACAAGCTGCCCAACAAGAATGGCATTTTTGTCCGTGACGTGCGGGCGCAATCCTCGGCCCAGGCAGCGGGCCTGAAGCCGCACGACATCATTGTGCAGGTAGATGCCAAGGAACTAGGTCCAGAAGTCGGGCCGTTTGTCAGCCTGCTCAAGCAGTACCGCACCGGCGACAAGAGCACATTTACGGTGCTGCGCGACGGCAAGAAGATTCGGAAGCAGGTGGTGTTCACGGCGTTTCCGCAGGAGAAAAGCCCGTTGTATGAGGCGCAGTATTCGTCGGTGCAAGTAGGTGGCAACCAGCTCCGCACCATCATCACCAAACCGAAAGGCACGAAGCAGCAGAAGTTTCCGATGGTGCTGTTCATTCAGGGCGTGGGTTGCTTCTCGGTAGATAATCCGCTGACGCCCACCGAGACGACCAACCGCATCATCGACTCGCTTTCCCGCCACGGCTACGCCACCATGCGCGTCGACAAAACCGGCATGGGCGACAGCAAAGGCCAGCCGTGCTTGGGGTCTGATTTTCAAACCGAAGCTAACGGCTACAAAGCGGGCCTGGCGGCCATCCAAAAGCTAGCTTTCGTCGATCAGCAAAACATCTTCATCACTGGCTTCAGCATTGGCGGCATTATGGCGCCCATCGTAGCGGAAGGGCAACCGGTGAAAGGCGTGGTGGTGTACGGCACCGCCAGCCGCAACTTCATCGAGTACGCCTTGCAAAACAAGCGCAACCAAGCCCAGCTCCAGCAGCTCCCCTACGACTCCATCACGAACCTGATGAAGACCTACGCGGCGGCGCTGCACCTGTTGCTCACCGAGAAGCAAACGCCCGCCCAAGTGCTGGCCAAGTACCCCAGCGCCAAGCCGTTGATTTCTTTCCCACAGCACTACACATACATGCAGCAGTGGCAGGAAGTGAACCTAGCAGCCGCCTGGAAAAAGCTCAACACCCACGTGCTGGCCCTGCGCGGCGAGGCCGATTATATCTCCTACAACGAAGACCACCAGCTGCTAGTCGACATCGTGAACCGCGAGCACCCTGGCCAGGCGACGTTCCAGCTCCTACCGAATGTCGACCACGGCTTCGCAAAAGCGAAGACTCAGCAGGAAAGCATGCGCCTAGCCGATGCGGCTAATCCGGAGCGCAATTTTGAGTTCATGAATGTGATTCTTCGCTGGCTGGATAGTCAGCGCCAAGTGCAAGGCTAAGCACTGCGCCGAAGCAATACCCCAACAAACTGATTTCCAACCACAAGCTAGGTCCACTTTTGGACTGAAGGGCGAAGCTAGGTCTGTCGCCCTCCGTTGGCTTGCTCAAAACGTCCTATCTACCTCTCCACTCTTCCTTCTTCTTTTTGCTATGAAAAAGACTTTGTACCAACTCACCCTTGCCGCGCTGAGCCTCTGCGCGACGGCTACAGCTTCTGCCCAAAGCTTGCCCAACGGGAACTTCGAAAACTGGGCGGAGCGCCACGGCTCCGAGCAACCCGTCGACTGGTCGACGACCGACGACTGGCTGCACGAGCTAGGAACGCCGGTGGTCACGGAAACCGTGAGCAAAACCGCCGAGAAGCACAACGGCAGCTTCGCTGTGAAGCTAGAAAACAAGCTACTGGGGGGCTTGGTGCCCGTGCCAGGCATGCTTTCGGTGGGCAAAGTGCCTGATTTTGGGGCCGATGAACTAGGGGGTATTCCGTTCACGAGTCGCCCCTCGCACTTCCAGTTTCACTACAAGCAAACCGGCACCAACATCGCTGCCGATTCGGCGCACGTGGTAGTGGCCCTTACGCGCACTGTGAACGGCCAGCGGGTGGTAGTAGCCGGCGCCGATTCTCTGCTGCTGGCCGGACCTAGCACCTACACTCTCATGCGGCTGCCGCTTCAGTACCAGTCTAAGCTAACGCCCGATTCTGTTTTCGTTCTGTTTCAGTCGGCTATGGGCGAAAATTATACGGTGGGCAATGCGCTTTACCTCGATGGCATCGCCTTTACCAGCGACGTGACGGCCGCGCACGATGCGAAGCTAGCCGCCGCTCTCCAAGTGTATCCTAACCCGAACACGTCGGGCCTCTTCACGCTAACCACGCAGGGCCACGACGCCAATTTTGCCCAGGCCAGCCTCACCGTGACCGACGCGCAAGGCCGCACCGTATTGCACCAAGCTGCCGCCGGCGCCCAGTCGCGCACCCTCGATTTGCAGCACCAGCCCGCCGGCTTCTACCTGTTGCGCCTCGAAACGCCCCAGGGGTTTGTCGTGCGCCGCTTGGTGAAGGTTTAGGTTCTCGCACCTAGGTAGTTGTACGTCCTTTTTGCTCAGCTACCTAGGTACCTAGCCCCCACTACTCCTCGCTTTTCCACTCTTCCTGCTTGCCCCGACACCCGCGACTTGCGAGCCGCGCAGGGGCGCTTTTGCCTTACTCGCCAACCTTTCCAACCTGTTTCTGCTATGAAAACCATTGCAAAGCCGCTCCTCTTGCTGCTGACTTCCCTTACTTTCTTTGCGAGCTCCTGCAAAGACGACCCCGCCGTTGAGCCCGCACCTAACGACCCCACCATGGAAGAGCCGGCGGTAATACCCAACACGCCCGTCACGCCCATTCCGGAGGAAATGGCCGGCACCTGGTACGCCGACCTCAACGAAGGACCACTGACCCTGAACTGGGAGCAAGGCACGTTTCAAGGCGAGCAAGGCTTCAAGGAATTTCGCACCATGGTGTTCACCGCCGACGGCAAGAACGCCGTGGAGTACACCACCGAAGTCATGAACTCGGGCGACGAGGTGAAACGCTACTTCTACAAGCTCACCGGCACTCTGGAGTACAAAACCAACCCTGGTACGTTGCGCTTTCACGCCCAATCGGGCAAGATGCGCGTGTTCAGCAACAAGTACTCGGGCTACAAGGAATCGAGCATCATCGCCAAAGACCTGAAATCGTACTTCAGTCTTTTGATTGACCCCGAGGCCACTACCTTCACCTCGGCTACCAACTACCTGGATGCCAAGCGCAACGATGGCGGCAACCAGTATTCGGTGCGCTACCGCAAAGTGGGCAGCGGCACCACCCCTACCCCCAGCGGCCCCTTGTCGCAGCCACCGGCCACGGGCACGTACGTGAAGATCGGCAACCTCTACTACCCCACCGTCACCATCGGCGACTTGGAGTGGACGACGATGAACTACGCCGGCCCCGGCGGCATCAAGGACTCCGACAAGCCGCAGTACGGCACCTTCCTCAAGTTTGCCGACCTAGGTAACATCCAGGTGCCAGCCGGCTGGCGCATCCCCACCAAGCAAGACTACGTGAAGCTCATCAAGTCGCAGGGCATTCCGTACGACGAATACCTAGAGTCGACGGACGGGGAAGATCTGCAATCGAAGCGCTTGCTCGGTCAACTGATGGCCAGCACGGGCTGGCTTAAACAAGACGGGTACGCCAACAACAAGTCGGGCTTCAATGCCGTGCCCGGCAACCTGCGCGTAACTTCCGGCAATCCGCACGGCGAAGGCTCCAACTGCCTGCTCTGGACCTCCGAACGGCAAGCCGACGATACGCCAGTGGCGTTCAAAATCATTCAGCTGCCGAGCGATACGTATGCTAGGTTTGGTGGGTATCCGGTGGGCTACAACCCGCCCCACCTGCCCGTGCGATTCGTGAAGAATAAGTAAGAAGAATCCGTACCAACGAGCGCCACTTTCCGCTGCTAGCTTCTACCGCAGGCAGTGGAAAGTGGCGCTCGTTGTGCTGTTTGAGTAGCGGCTTACGTGGTCGGCCTTCACTTTTAAACCTAACACAGGCGAACCTAGCTTCTAACCGGTACTCCGAGTATAGGAAGAGGCTAGCTCCGGCTGCTCCTTTTATTCCATTATGTCTTTGACCAACAACTGATATGCACGGGTTACCTCCACAGTATCCATGCTGGTTGCTACGCTGTGAAAGCCTTGGGCAAACCGCTGCCGCGCCCGGGTGCGGTCGGCATAGATGAAGCAGAACTTGCCGGCCGCCTGGCACGCGGACAGGATGCGTTGAAGGGCCGCTTGCATCACATCGGCCTCAAACTGGGCGGGTATGCCGAGGGCGATGGAGAGGTCAAACGGGCCAATGAACAGGCCATCTACCCCGGCTAGGTTTACTATCTCCTCCACGTTGGCTAGGCACTCGCGCGTTTCGCACTGGGGCAAAATCAGGGTTTCGCGGTTGCAGCTTTCTAGGTACTGCGGGAGGTCTTGCAGGTCGGGCGAGTAGGTGAAGGCCGAGGTCCGCGACGGGCCGAAGCCTCGCTCGCCGAGCGGCGCGTACTTGCCAAAGCGCACCACGTCCCGAACCTCCGCCACCGTTTTGATGGCGGGAATAACGAGCCCCTGCGCGCCTTGATCCAGCAGACTCATCACCGACGCGCGGGAGCTATCCTTGATGCGAACCAGCGGCGTGAGGTGGTGCCGCTCCGCAGCCAAGATCTGCGCGGTGGCATCTGCTACGCTCCCGGTGCCGTGTTCTAGGTCCAGCACCACATAGTCGAGGCCGGCGAGGGCGAGGCATTCGATGATCGTCGTGCCGCCGAGCTGCACGAAGGTGCCTAGGGCGGGTTGCCCCTGCTGCAATTTTGCGCGAAGTGTGTTGTGCATCCGGGTTCGGTAGCTGGTGTTGGTGGGCGTAAGATGGTGATTTACCCCCGACCCTTTGCTACCCTAGGTCTGTTTGTACAACGTACGGCGCAACCCGCCTTGGCTCTTATGAATTGATTTTGCGCAGCAGCAGGGGCGCAATGGCTTCGTCGTCGGGCAAGCCTTGGTGGCACCACAGCTCAATGCCTTGGCGCAGAAACACAAAGGCTGGCAACTCGGTGGCGTGAAAGCTGCTCACCACGGCCGGGTGGCTCGCTTCGTTGATACGCAGGATGCGAATAGCGGGCTCCAGCAGGGTTTGGAGGCGGTCGAGGAAGGCGTTGGTGCTGGCGAGCTGCGATGCTATACCTTCGCCGTGGGTTGGGGGCAGCAGCACCAGCAGCACGTCGGTGGAGGCTGCTTGCCGCGGTGGTTTGAGTTGGGAGAAGGGCATCGGTTTTCAGGAATCTTGGTTGGGCAAAATTGCGGGCGTGGCGGCCCCTTTTCCCTGATGCGCGTCAGGCAAATAGCTGATATTTGTCAGGCGCCGGCCGCGGCGTTGTGCGGAACTTTGCCCCACCTAGCCCCGGCAAGCCTTTATCGTCTTCTCCTTGCTTCCTATGTCTCTCGCCCCGTATACGAATGCCCTCACCGACATTCTGTTCAACCAAGCCAAAGAGTTCGTCGGCATTTATGACGTGACGCTCGGCTGGTTTGTGCGAGTCAACCAGGCGGGTATTGCGCTGCTCGGGTACCCATCGGAGCAGGCGTTTCTGGCCGAGCCCAGCCGAACCTTGCGCACCGAACCGCTGTCGGACGCAGGCTGGGCTAGTTTGCAGCAGACGGTGGTGGAGCTAGGCCATTATGAAACGGAAGCTGAAATTAACCGACAAAACGGGCCGGCGTTTTGGGGGTGTATCGAGCTGACGTACTTCGCGCTGGAAAACCGGCCGTTTTTTCTGGTGCGCCTCACCGAGCAAAGCCGCTTGCAGCAGGCCGAGCGCGAGCTAGCCCAGAGCGTGCGGCGCTTCGAAGCCGTGGTGGCTAATGCGACCATCGGCATCATCGTGTGCGACCGGCAAGGGCTGATTGTGTCGGCCAACCGCACTTCCAATCAGCTGTTCGGCTACGGGCCCGACGAGCTGCTGGGCCAGCCTATTGAGCTGCTGGTACCTAGGTCGACGCGCCACCACCACGAGGCCCTGCGTCACTCCTTCAACGCCCACCCCTCGGTGCGGGCCATGGGCGCCCACAGCGGCGACTTGCTGGCTTCTCGCCAAGACGGCTCGGAGTTTCCGGTCGAGGTCAGCCTCAGCTACTTCCACCTCGACGAGGAGCTTTACGTGGTGTCCTACATCGTTGATATCACCTTTAAAAAGAACGCCGAGCGCGAGCTGATTGCCCAGCGCCAACGCGTGGAGCGCCTAAATGCCGAGCTAGAACAGAAAGTCGTGGACCGCACCCACGCCCTCATGACCACGCTGGAACAGCTCGAACAGCGCACCCAGGAACTGACCAAAGCCCTGGCCGCCGAGCAAGAGCTAGGGGAGCTAAAATCGAGGTTCGTGTCGATGGCATCGCACGAGTTTCGCACCCCGCTCACGGCCGTGCTGACCTCGGCCACGCTCATCGAGAAGTACCCCGGCAGCGACCAGCAAGACAAACGCCTGAAGCATTTGCAACGCATTCGCGCCTCGGTGATGCACCTGAACGATATTCTGGAAGAGTTTCTGTCGGTGGGCCGCATCGAGGAAGGCAAGATCGAAGCGAAGCCCATGCACCTGTCCATCGACGCGCTGCTGAGCGACACGATTGCCGATGTGCAAGGCTTGCTAAAAGCTAGGCAAACGATTGATAAAGAGGCTTTCTGTAGCAAACCCGTGTGGCTCGATCCGTCGCTGCTGCGCAAGATTTTGGTCAACCTGCTTTCCAACGCTATCAAGTATTCGGGCGAAGGCTCGGTGGTGACGGTGCGAGCTAGGTGCACCGAGCAACTGCTGACCCTCACGGTGCAGGATCAGGGCGTGGGCATTTCGCGCGAGGATCAGGAGCACTTGTTTGAGCGGTTTTTCCGGGCCCGCAACGTCACAAATATTCCCGGTACGGGGCTCGGGCTGTACATCATCGGCCGGTACCTAGAGTTAATGAACGGCGCTATTTCTTTGCAAAGCGAGCTGAACGTAGGCACCACCGTCACCATCACCATTCCCTATGAAAACCATTCTGCTGATTGAGGACAACGAGCTGATCCGGGAGAACACCGCCGAGATTTTGGAGCTAGCTGGCTACGCGGTGCGCACCGCCGAAAACGGCAAGCTAGGAGTAGAACAAGCCCTAGCCCAGCGCCCCGACTTAGTCATTTGCGACATCATGATGCCGGTGCTGGATGGCTACGGGGTGCTGAATATCTTCAACCAAAACTCGCAGCTAGCGGGCGTGCCGTTCATCTTCCTCACCGCCAAAACCGAGCGCACCGACATGCGCCGCGGCATGGAGCTAGGTGCCGACGACTACCTCACCAAGCCCTTCGACGAAACCGATCTGCTCAGCGCCGTGACGGGCCGCCTCAACCGCTTCCGCCACCTCAAACCCGACTACGACCTGCAAGCGGAAGGCCTAGACGAGTTTCTGGAAGACGCCAAGCAAGTCGCAAACCTGGAAAGCCTGTCGGCCGACCGCAAAGTGCACGTGGTGCGCAAGAAGCAGGATATTTATGTGGAAGGCGACGAGCCGTCGCGGCTCTACTTCGTAAAATTGGGGCGGGTAAAAACGGTGAAAACCACCGGCGCGGGCAAGGAGCTGATTACAGGTATTTATAACTCTGGCGAGTTTTTCGGCTACATGGCTCTGCTCGAACAAACGCCCTACAGCGACTCCGCCGTAGCCGTGGATGATTCGGAGTTGGTGTTCATCCCGAAGCAAGATTTCCTACAATTGCTGACGCGCAACCCTGAAGTGGGTCAGCATTTCATTCGACTCTTGGCCGGGCGCGTGAGCGAGCGGGAGAAGCAGCTGCTCGACATGGCCTACAACTCCATCCGCCGCCGCGTGGCCGATACGTTGCTGCGCCTGCACGAGCAAGCCGACCTAGCTTCGCCCACCATTCAGCTCTCCCGCGAAGACATGGCCGCCATGATCGGCACTGCCTCCGAGTCGCTGATTCGCACCCTAAGCGAGTTTAAGCAAGCTGGCTTCATCGAAGTCACGCCAAAAAGCATCCGGGTCTTGCAGCCGGAAAAGCTACGTTCGGCGCACTGGTAAGCTAGGTCTACGCCTGCCGGTCCGACGCCCTAGGCGTTAGACCGGTTGTCGGCTGCGGGCGTCTGCCTGAGCTAGGTGTACAATGGTCGTTCTGGCGAGCCGTTCTCACAACAACCGGTCGGACGCCTAGGGCGTCGGACCGGCAGGCGACATTTACAGGATAGAGAGCGAGTTGTATTTGCGGATGCGGTACTCAAACATGGTAGCAATGTTGAGGGCGCGCACCTTGGCTTGCTCGGCATTGGGGCCGGTGAAGTTCTCTTCTACCGTCGCGTAGAACAGATTTAGCCAGCGCTGAAAGTGGGTTGCATCGACGGGCAGCGGCAGATGCTTGGGAAATGGCCGACCACGGTAGCGCGAAGTGCCGAGCAGCAGGCTGCTCCAGAAGTCGTACATGGCTGGCAGGTGCGCGTCCCAGTTGACGTGCGCAAACCCGTTGAAGATGGGCGCCAGCAAGTCGTCCTGGTTTACCTTATCGTAGAAGCTATCGACCAGCGTTTTGATGTCGGCTTCGGTTTGAATATCAGCTAGCATAAAAGCAACGTGAAGACAGAAAAACGTCATGTCGACCAAGGGGAGAAATCTCGCGTGCTGACGTTGCACTGGTAGACTTTACAATCGAAGTTACCATGACACGCGAGATTTTTCCCGTTGGTCGAAATGACAGCTTACTTGGATAAACTGTAAGTGTGTGGCTCAGGTGCGGAAGTGTGCTGGCGCGCTACCTGCAAGGCCCAACTGTGTGCCCAGATTCCCGTTAGCAGCAAAAACACCAGTTTCAGTACTTCCAGCCCGATGTAGAGCATGTGCAAGGAACCCGGTGGCGCCGTGCTGCCCGCCAATACAGCCGTAGCGCGCACATCTAAAGCCGGTAGCAGCCAGAAGGTTTGGGCGAGCAAGATGACGCTCAGCACCGCTAGCCCAATGCCCACCCGCCTCGGCACGCGCAAGTAAAACGCACTCACTACCGCTAAAATACCCAGGGCCAGTTCGGCTTTGTTGAGCGCGGCAAACACGATGCGACCGATGCCTAAGCCGAGCGGCACGGTGATGTGCGGGGCGGTGAACTTCAGCGGCGCTTCCAGGAAGGAAATACCCAGCACCATACCCGCCCACACGAACAAGGCCAACGTCAGCAGCAGCGAACCGGTAGTGTGCGAACGACGCATACAAACGAAATCAACAGCACAAAAAAAACGGGGCCAGGAGCAGCTCTGACCCCGCGAACGGAACAACGATGCAAAGATACTACAGTTGAGGGCCGGATGAGATTTAAAGAGTGTTAAAACTTCATCTTTCCGTAACCTATCTCAACTTTTATTTACATAGTCCTTAAGAGACTGCTCAGCGTACGAGGCGGGCGCTTCTCAAACATCCTGGCAATTTCCTGAACCCGCAGTTTGGCCGCTTCGGCAATGGGCCCGGTAAAGTTGTCCTCGACGGCCGCCAGGAACAGTTGCTGCCAGCGGCGGCAATGCTCGGTGGTGTTGGGCATTACCAGGCCGCTCGGGAACGGCCACCCCTCGTGCCCGCCGGTGTTCAGCAGCACCCGCTTCCAAAAAGCGCCCATGGTGTAGAGCGGCTGCGGCCAGTGAATCTGCACGTCGGCGTCGAAGAGAGGACCTAGAAGCTCGTCGGGAAATACTCTAGCGTAGAAGGCATTGATCAGCGTCGTGATATCGGCCTCGGTGCGGATGTCGGAAAGCGTTGGCATCATGATAAGGGGTAGAAGCTATTGCGGGGTTAAAAAGCTGAGCGCTTTTGGACCGATACAGCATCAGTCGGCGAGTCAAAAGTCCGGCACCGTTCGCCGAGATGCCCTGACGTTAATCAGGACCTAGCCCTGACGTTCGTCAGCCTTTCCGTCGACCGCAAACCAGAGCTTTGAGCTTCTCTTAGCGCTCCTTTCCCGTGCCTACGACTGCTACTGCCATTCATACCCACGTTGCCTGCACCCACTGCGGCGACGAGTGCCCCGACGAACCGCTTCTCTTCGCCGAGCAACCGTTTTGCTGCCAAGGCTGCCAGGCCGTGTACGAGCTGCTGAACGCCAACAATCTCTGCACCTACTACCGCCTCGACGAGCGCCCCGGCCAGAAGGTAAGGGAAGTGGAACTACCCAGCCGCTTCGACTACCTCGACCAAGAATCGGTGCAGGCGCAGCTCCTGGCTTTCCGCAGCGACACGCTGGCCAAGCTCACGCTCACCATTCCGCAGATGCACTGCGCCTCGTGCATTTGGCTGCTCGAAAACCTGCACAAGCTCAATCCGGGCGTGTCGGAGTCGCGGGTCAATTTCTTGCGCAAGGAGCTTACTGTGAGTTACCTACCGAGCCAAACCAGCCTTAAAGACGTGGTAAAGCTGCTGGCTGCCGTGGGCTACGAGCCGCAGATCACGCTGGCCGAGCTAGGTGCCCAGTCCCACCACGGCAACCGCACGCTCTACTACAAGCTAGGTCTGGCGGGCTTCTGCTTCGGCAACGTCATGCTGCTAGCCTTTCCCGATTACCTGTCGTTCATCGAGCAGCTTCAAGCGGAGTTCGGGCGGTTCTTTGGGTACTTGAGCTTAGTGCTAGCGCTACCGGTGCTGCTGGTGAGTGCGCGCGGCTTCTACGAGTCGGCGTGGCAAGGCTTGAAGCAACGCTACATCAACCTCGACTTCCCAATTAGCCTAGGTCTCACGGCGTTGTTCCTCACCAGCCTGTTCGACATCCTGACCCAGCGCGGCCCCGGCTACCTCGATTCGTTCACGGGCTTAGTGTTCTTCATGCTGATCGGCAAATGGGTGCAGCAGCGCACCTACGAAGCCCTGCGCTTCGACCGCGACTTCACCTCCTACTTCCCCGTGGCCGTCACGCTGCTCACGACGGAGGGCGAAAAGTCGGTATCCGTCAAGGAACTGCAAGTCGGCAACCGCATCTTGGTGCGCAATCAAGAAGTCATTCCCGCCGACGCCATACTCATGCGCGGCACCGGGCAGATCGACTATTCCTTCGTATCGGGCGAAAGTGTGCCGGTGGCCAAGCTCACGGGCGAGGTAGTGTACGCCGGCGGCCGGCAAGTGGGCGAAGCGGTGGAGCTAGAGGTGGTGCGCGAAGTATCGCAAGGCTACCTGACCCAGCTGTGGAACAACCCTGCTTTTCAAAAAGCTGAGAAGCAAACCCTGGAAACATACGCCAACAAAGTCGGGCGCTACTTCGTGGCCGTCACGCTGGTGCTGGCCCTAAGTTCCATTCTGTATTGGTACCCCAAAGACACGCACATGGCCATGCGCGCCTTCACGTCGGTGTTGGTTATTGCCTGCCCGTGCGCGTTGTCGTTGGCCACGCCGTTTGCCATGGGCGCGGCGTTGCGGGTGTTCGGACGACGGAAATTCTATCTCAAGAACTCCGCCGTGGTCGAGACCCTAGGTCGCGCCGACACCATCGTGTTCGACAAGACCGGCACTCTCACCGACACCCACCGCTCCGAGGTGCGCTACGTAGGGCTGCCGTTGCAACCAGCGGAAATGCAGTTGATAGCCGCCTTGGCGCAGCAATCCACGCACCCGCTCAGCCAACGCTTAGCAAAAGAGCTAGGTAATGGTGAAGTTGTGAAGGGTGAAATTTTGGGAGAGGGCACAGAAGAAGGGAATCTACTGAAGGAAAACTCACCCTTCACAACTTCACAAGTTCACCATTTCACTGAGCTGCCCGGTCAAGGCTTGAGCGGCGTAGTAGCAGGCCGCGAAGTGAAAGTAGGTTCGGCTGCTTTTGTTTGCGCTAAGCCGAAGGCGCAGCAAGGCCCGGAGCACTCGGCTGACACCCGCCAGTCGCGCGTATACGTGGCCGTGGATGGCGAGAACCTAGGTTGCTTTGTGTTCTACAACGTGTACCGGGAGCACATGCAAAAGGTGTTGCAAACGCTCGGCAAGCGCTACCACCTAGCCATGCTGTCGGGCGATAACAACACTGAGCAAGAGCGCCTGCGGGGGCTATTTGGCCCCAAAGCGGAACTCCGCTTCTGGCAGTCGCCCCAAGATAAGCTCGACTACGTAGCCGCCCTGCGCCAACAAGGCCGCACCGTGATTATGGTCGGTGACGGGCTGAACGATGCCGGTGCCCTCCAGCAAGCCGACGCCGGCATTGCCCTCACCGATACGCTCAGCAACTTCTCCCCCGCTTGCGACGCCATCCTGGACGCCAGCAGCTTCGGCCAGTTTGCCACCTTCCTGCGCTTCTCCCAAAACTGCCTGCAAGTGGTGCTAGCCACCTTTATCCTCTCTTTTGGCTACAACGGCATTGGGCTAGGTCTGGCAGTGCAGGGCAAGTTCACGCCCATCGTGTCGGCCATTCTAATGCCTATTAGCTCGCTCAGCGTCATGCTGTTTGCAACGCTGCTGGTGCGCTTCACCGCTTATCGAAACAAGCTATGAACATCATTTTCATTCTGATTGGCATCAGCCTTTTGGTGGCTGTTACCTTCCTAGGCGCTTTCCTGTGGGCCGTGCGCTCGGGCCAGTACGAAGACGACTACACGCCGTCGGTGCGGGTGTTGTTTGACGATGAGGAGTAGCGTATCGGCTTGAAGAATGTCATGCCTGATCTGGCGTCCGTTTGTCGAACCGAAGGAGGGCGTAAGCCAAGCATCTCGCGTGCAATAGTGACTTTCTGCTGATCGGTGTTACCATTGCACGCAAGATTCCTCCTGAACATCGGAATGACGTTCTAGTGAAGCACGTGTTTACCGCCCAGGCACCGGCAAACTTTCTACCCCGCGGCGGGTTACTCACGCATTGAATTTTACAAGCAACCCTGCTATGACGACGACCGCACTTACTACGCTTTACCAGGAGTTGGCTCCTTGCACTAGCTCCGACCTGAGCAAGCTGCTGCCCGGAGGAATCCAGCGCGAAGTCGGCCATTTCAATGTGTTTAATTTGGCCGACTTCTGGGAGTCTACCTCGCTGCGGCCCGGCGTACCTTACTCGTGCCGCTCCTTCTATAAGATCAGTTTGTTACGTAGCCGAAGCCGCGCCGAGTACGCGGATCAAATTATCGACATCGAGCCCGACGCGCTGGTGTTTTCGACGCCTAAGGTGCCGTTTCAGTGGCAGCCTGCCGAGACGCAGCAAGGGCATTGCTGCCTCTTCACGGCCGAATTTATGCTGCCTGTTCTTGGCGGGCTTACGCCGGATGAACTGCCTCTGTTTCGCGCCGACGGCTACCCCGTGTTTCAGCTCACGCCTGCCGAAGCTGCACGGGCAACAGTGCTGTTTGAGCAAATGCACGAGGAACTGGCCTCCGACTATGCCCACAAGTACGACCTGCTGCGGGCCTACGTGTTGGAGCTGCTGCACCTAGGCCAAAAGCGGCAGCCCACCACTACGCTACACCCCGCGCATTCGGCGGCGGCTCGGCTTTCGTCGCGGTTCGTGGAGCTACTGGAGCGGCAGTTTCCCCTCACCACGCCCCAGCAGCGCGTGTCGCTGCGCACGGCCAAGGACTTTGCCAACCACCTAGCTGTGCACGTCAATCACCTCAACAAAGTACTTAAGGACAGCACCGGCCGCACCACCTCCGACCTCATCGGTGGCCGGCTGGCCCAGGAGGCCAAGGCCCTGCTTCGCCAAACCGATTGGACGCTGTGGGAAATTGCCGACAGCCTAGGCTTCGTCGATGTGGCGCACTTCTCGCATTTCTTCCGTCGCCACACCGCCGTGAGTCCCGGCGCATTTCGCGCGTTGGAAGCCGAGCTAGTTTGATTTATACAATAAGCTGATTGGCGGGTACAACAGTGCTGGAAGCTAGGTAGGAGACCTTTGTCGTGTTCAATTAATGCGACAACTACACTCTATATGAGCACCAACAAAATTGCCCTCGTAACCGGCGGCAGCCGCGGCCTGGGCAAGGATATGGCCCTAAAGCTAGCCCAGCAAGGCATCGACGTTATCCTGACCTATCGCAGCCAACAAGCGGAAGCCGCCGCTGTGGTAGCCGAAATCGAAGGCCTAGGCCACCGCGCCGTGGCCCTGCCCCTAGATGCCGCCAACATCAGCACGTTTGATACTTTCTTCGCCCAGGTTACCACGGCCCTGACTGATACGTTCGGCACCGACCGGTTCGACTTCCTCGTCAACAACGCCGGCACCAGCCTCACCGCCCCCATTGCCGAGGCTACCGAGGCGCAGTTTGACGAGATGCTGAATATTCATTTCAAGGGCGTGTACTTCCTCACGCAAAAGGCGTTGCCGCTCCTGCGCGACGGCGGCCGGATCATTAATATTTCCTCCGGTACCACGCGGGTTGCTTTCGCCGGAAGCTCGGCCTACGCTAGCATGAAAGGCGCGGTGGAAGTATTCACGCGCTACCTAGCCCTGGAGCTAGGCCCACGAGGCATTGCAGCCAATGTGGTGGCCCCTGGGGCCGTATTTGGAGGAGGCGCCATGACGGATACGCCTGAAATTCGCGCTTACGTGGCCCAGATTACGGCCTTGGGCCGCGTAGCCGAGCCCGACGACATCGGTGGCATTGTCGCCTTCCTCTGCACGGATGCCGCCCGGTGGCTCAATGGCCAGCGCCTCGAAGCAACCGGCGGAATGATGCTGTAGAATCGATAGTTGTGGTCGGTGACGGACTGGACGATGCCCGTACAGATCTCCAACGACATCTTCTCCTAGGTCACAACCTAGCATTTCGGAAGCTTACACGGAAGCCTGCTAAACTCCTAAGCGAGTTTGGCAGGCTTTATACATTCTACCTGCCTGAAGCGCCAATCAACTGCGCGGAGAAGCGGCTAGCGCTTCCAAGGCGGCTTTAAACTCAGGCGTGTCGTAGTCGGCCATGCCGTCGTGGCGGGCCGCGACTTTGCCGTCGGGAGCTAGGATGACGGTGGAAGGAATAGAATTAGAATCGAAGGGCGCAGGTAGCGGCCCGGTCGGAAAATACACGGGGAAGGTGTAGCCTTTGCGCTGAAGTAAGCGCTGCGCTTTAACCGGATTCTGGTCGAGGGAAATCATCACAAACGCGACTTTGGCCGGGTCCAGCTTCTTGTACAGCGCATGAATGCCCGGCATTTCGGCCACGCAAGGCGGGCACCAGCTAGCCCATAGATTCACGAACACAACTTTTCCTTTCAGGTCGCTCAGGTTTATCGGCTTGCCACTTAGGTCCACCAACGGCAGATTGTGCGGGTACGCCGAGTTGCTAACGGGCATTGTGGGCACCTTGGCAGGTGCTACCGGAGCCTCGGCCCGCCACAGACCCGTAGCCAACAAGCCGCGCTGTAGCTCTCCAAGCACAAGGGGCCGCAGGTCAGTAAACATGACCACGGCGAAAATGGCCAGGGGCAGCCACTCCAACAGGTTCTTACGATTCATAGGAAAGTTGCGCATGCAACTAGGGGTATTGCTCAACTAACACCGGCGAAGGTACGGCAGTTTCCAGTACCGATAAGTAAACGAAAGCTGTCAGCACTATTCCGCGGCAGGTGGTTGAAGAAGGTCATAGGTTAACCTTAGAGCAACAGCATAGCATTACCTAGGAGCGAGTTACCAAGCTTATAGCAGCAGCTACGTACGGCGAATAAAATCTTTTACACGTACTATTTTATTAAAGCCATTTTAAGCTTTAACCCTGATTAACAAGACAAAACAATAGAACTCAGCTTCATTCAGCTATGCTCTGCTCAACTCTGGTACCGGCAACTATTTTTAATAGAAATCGGGCAGACCTGAGCTATAGTCAATAGTTTTTGCAACATTTGTGCAAAACAAGCGTTGTGACCTGCACCACCGTCACCGGTAGTCGTGCAGATTTGCACGCGTTTAGTTGCTTGTATGCCCGCATTGCGCTCTTATATAGCCCTCGTGCTCCTCACCTGCTTTATGCGGGTGCTGGTTCCCGATGCGTGGCTACTGGCGTTGCATTCGCACAAGCACACCGAGCAGGAAGTTGCCGGCAAGAAAGCTCCCCTGCTTTCGGCGAAGCACCAACACTGTAGCGTTGACCACTTCTACGACGTGCCGTTTCAACCGTCGGCGTTCGTGGTCTTTGTGCCCATCTCCCCGACTTATGCGCGCGGCTGGCTGATGCCGCGGCAAGCGGGGTGGCGCCATACGTTTGCGGCTACTACTTATCTGCGTGGCCCCCCGGCTCAACTACGCCTTGGCTAGCGCAGTATTATCATCGTTTTAGTAACCTCGTTTTCAGGCCCTAGCGGCCTGAGCCGATGATGCCTGCGTTGCTCAACAGATAGCCGTCTGCTTGATGGCTGTTCGCTTTTTCGTATGCATTTTCAATTCCAACGCCATGCGTAGTCTGGGCCTTCGGCTCCTGCTAGCTACGCCTTACGCCCGGCCCACTACTTAGGCCTCTGCCACTTGCGGCTAGCGAAGCTTTTGGAATAACTTCCTTTTTTTCATGTTGTTTCGATTTGTTGCAGTCTTGCTATTAGCGGGGCTGTGCCTAGGTTTTGCGCAAGTTGGCGCGGCCCAGAACGGGTGCAGTCTGTCCTTAGCGGGTCGCGTCACCGACCACGAGTCGCGCCAGGGTTTGGTGGGCGCGACGGTGGTGCTACGCCCCGGCGAGCAAGCCACCCAGACCGACGCCGACGGCAACTTCCACTTTCACGTGTGTGCCGGCACTTACCAGATGGAAGTGCGCTTCATTGGCTACGCGACGGAGCGGACCGAAGTGCGCGTGGGGGCGGCCGTGATTCGCAACTTCCAGCTTCACCCCGATGCGGTTACGTTGCGCGGTGCCACCGTGCGCGGCGAGCGGGTACAAGCACCCCTCGCCCAAGCTAGCAGTACGCTGACGGGCCAAGCCTTACAACAGACGCGCGGGCAAGCGCTCGGCGAAGCGTTGCAAAAACTGCCGGGCGTGACGGCCATCCAAACGGGACCTAGCATTTTCAAACCCATGATTCATGGGCTGCACTCCAACCGCGTGGCCATTATGAACAACGGCGTCCGGCAAGAGGGGCAGCAGTGGGGCCAGGAACACGGCCCGGAAATTGACCCCTTCGTAGCCTCGGAGCTAACGGTGGTGAAGGGCGCGGCCAGCATCCGCTACGGCACCGATGCGGTGGGCGGCGTGGTGCTGGTGCAGCCCAAAGCCCTGCGCGACTCGGCCGGTGTGGGAGCCGATGTAAACGTGGTGGGGATGTCGAACAACGGCCTAGGTGCCGTTTCGGCCGCCGTCGATGGCAACTTGGCTCGCCTGCCGGCCCTGAGCTGGCGCTTGCAAGGCACGCTTAAGCAGGCCGGTAACACCCGCACCCCCGACTACCGCCTAGATAACACCGGCTTTCAGGAGCGAAACTTCTCGGCGGCCGTGGGCTGGCGCAAGGATAACTATGGCGTAGAAGCCTTTTTCAGTCAGTTCAATTCGCGCTTGGGTATTCTCAGTGCGGCCATCGTAGGCAACCGGACTGACCTAGAAGCCGCCATTGCGCGGGGTCGCCCGACTACCGATGCGGCGTTCAGCTACCAAATCGACCGACCTTATCAGCAGCTCCAGCACAACCTGGCGAAGGTGACGGGCTTCCTGAAATCCGCCAACGGGGGCCGCTTCACGGCTACCATTGCCAACCAGCAGGATTTCCGCGACGAGTACGACGTGATTCGGGCGTCGAGTGACGCGGGGCGCCGCAACCTCCCCCAGCTCAGCTACCAAAACTACACCACCACCACTGACCTCGTGTGGGACCACCCCGCGGCGGGGCAGTTCCGCGGCAGTGTGGGCCTGAGTGGCACCTACCAATATAACCGCTACGCCGGCGGCACCCGCCAATTTATTCCCTTCTACACCAACTGGACCGGGGGGGCGTTTGTGCTGGAACGTTGGCAACACAAGCGTCTGCTGCTGGAAGCAGGCCTGCGCCTCGACCGCCGCGACCTCAGCACCCGCCGCCTCACGCGGGGCTACGTGACGGACTCTAGCTCCTACTATGGCGTGGAGCGCAACCGCTTCCAGTTTTGGACTCCCTCGGCTTCGGTGGGTGCCGTGTACGATGCTAATCCCCACTTCACACTGCGCGCCGACGCCGGCTTGGTGCAGCGGGCGCCGGCGGCCAACGAACGGTACTCGCAGGGCGTGCACAGCGGCATTTATGAGGAAGGCTACGACATTTCGCGCCCCGCTGGCTCGCCGCCCCTTCAGCCCGAAACCGCCTACAACCTAGGTATCACGACTACCCTGCACGATAATCCGCGCCTGAATGGGGAAGTGACTGTTTATCAGAATTTCATCAACGGCTATATCTATCAAGTCATTGGGGAGCCAATTACCACGATTCAGGGTACGTTTCTGCCGTGGCGCTTTCAGCAGACGGATGCCGTGTTTCGTGGCGTCGACGCTACACTCGACTACCAGCTGGCTGCCAACTGGCTGCTCAACGGCAAAGCGGCTCTGATTCGGGCCCGCAACCGCACGCTCAATAGCTACCTCATCTACGTGCCCGCCGACCGCTTTGAGTTGTCGCTGCGCCGTGAATGGGCGGGCCAGAGCACAGCCCGCACCGGCCACTACTTTGCTCTGCTCCGCGGCACCGCCGTGCGCCGCCAAACGCGCGTGCCCAGCAACGAATACGATCCGCAGCCCGCCCCCGATGGGTATGCACTACTCGGCGCCGAAATAGGGGCCACGGTGCGCCTCGGCAACACACCGGTGGAAGTGAGCCTGACGGGTGCCAACCTGCTCAACGAGCGCTACCGCGACTACCTCAACCGCTTCCGCTACTTCGCCAACGACATGGGTCGCAACGTGATTTTGCGCCTGCATATCCCACTGAATTTCAGCTCAACAGCTTCTACCAACTAACTTTTTCACACTTTCTTTTACCATGAAGACTACTCTTTTCCGCCCTTCTTTTGCTGCCGCGTTGCTGGCCTTGCCGCTACTATTTGCTTCCTGCAAAAAAGACAAAGACGACCCCAAACCCGAAGACGACAACGAACTGATTACCACCGTTCGGTACACCCTCACACCCGCGAATGGCGGTTCGGCCGTGACGGTTGAGTGGAAAGACCTCGACGGCGACGGCGGCACTGCGCCCACCATCGGCACCCTTCGCCTCGCGCCGAACACAACCTACACGGGCGCGGTCACCTTCCTCGACGAGACAAAGAACCCCGTGGAGAACACCACCGACGAAGTACGGGAAGAAAGCGACGAGCACTTGCTGGTTTTCACCCCCAACCCGGCTAGCCTCATGACCATCACCCGCACTGATAAGGATAAAAATGGTCTGGAAGTGGGCTTAGCCACGCGGGTACAAACCGGCGCGGCCGCCAGCGGTACCCTGAAGATTCAGCTCCGCCACCAACCCGACGGCAAGGACGGCTCGGCCACGCCCGGCTCAGACGACGCCAACGTCACGTTCCCGGTGGTGCTGCAATAAGCATTTGGTATTCAGCCCGCCATGCGGCGCGGCTACCCTTTTTATTCTCTGTTTGGTTTTGGAGAATACGCGCAAAGGTGCCGGCTAGTAGCCGGCATTTTTGTTTTTAGGTCTCACTGTACTACACCTGTTGCTAAGTGCGCCACTTGATCAGTGGGTAGAAAGTGCTAAACAACTCTCAGGAAGATGCTGTGTAGAAATGTACTAGGCACTCTTGGATAGCAACTTGTCTTGGATAGCCTAATCATCATTGCTTCTGCCTAGCTAGGGTTGAATAAAGCTTGCTTTTGGCCTTATACAACGGCCTTCCACATATGCAACAATGTTGCATATGTGGAAGGCCGTTGTTACTTTTACAATCCCAGACAAGAAGACTCTGCTCCATTCACCCCAATGATTATCCTCTTACACGTGTCGCTCGCTGACTTGCCTTTTCGCTTTTTACAACACCTAGCAGCTGTCTGATAGCCAGCAAAACCATCCTGCTCAATCACGTACTGCATAATAGAACAGGACTGCACGTAGCCGTTTCCGTCAGCAATAGAAGGAGCAACTGCGGGCTGCGCTGAAAACTGCCACTGTCCGGCAGCCGAAACCTTACTCTGGCAACGTAGCGGCACTTTTTACCAGCCTGTGGCCTCAATTATAAGCAAATGAAAACCTTATGGATTCGATTGGCCGCCGACTATGGCGGCGTGCTTAACAGTGGCCTTTGCCTGGTGCATTGCGCGGCTAGCCCCTTGCTACTCACGTATTGGGGCGCGCACGCACATGCTTCCGAACAGTGGGAGCGTGTATTTCTGGTCGTAAGCGGCGCGTTGGTGCTGCTGGCCACTTGGCGCATGTCGTCTGCTAGCTTGCGCGTGGCACTTTGGGGCTTTTTCGTGCTCTTCGCTGGGGCTGGGTTATTGGAGGAACACTACCCTTGGCTGGAACTAGTGCAATACGCCGCTTCACTAGGCTTGATAAGTACTCACCTACTCAACGTACGCTACTGCCGCCGGGCGTGTCACCTAGGTTGATACCGTAACTTCGATAGGCTCGCTCACTTATCGGCATGGAGGCAGCGTGGAGCATTACAACCGCCTGACATCAATCACCCGCCCGCCTGACGTTCGTCATGCTGCCGGCCGTAACTTTGGGGGACCTTTGGGATAGTAAACAACTACTATTCCTCGTTATGGAAGTCGCTCCACGTCCACCGGTTGTTGCGCCTGAGCCGCCCCAGGTGCTGCAGAACACGCTCAAGGCGATTGACACCTTTTTCTACGATAACAAGATCGTTCGCGACTTCGGTATTGCCACCGTTTTCTGGGGCATTGCTGGGATACTCATTGGGGTAATTGCGGCGTTTCAGTTAGCTCAGCCTGAGCTGAATATGGGTACGCCGTACACCACGTTCGGGCGTATCCGGCCGCTGCACACCAACGCCGTGATTTTCGCCTTCGTTGGCAACGGCATTTTCACTGGGGTGTACTACTCGCTACAGCGCCTGTGCAAGTCGCGGATGTACTCCGATGTGCTGAGCAAAGTCCACTTCTGGGGTTGGCAGCTGATTATCGTATCGGCGGTAGTTACGCTTCCCCTAGGTTTCACCACCTCCAAGGAATACGCGGAGCTAGAGTGGCCTATCGACATCCTGATTACGCTGGTGTGGGTGGTGTTTGGCTGGAACATGTTTGGCACCATTGCCAAGCGGCGCGAGCGGCACCTGTACGTGGGCATCTGGTTCTACATCGCCACGTTCCTGACGGTGGCCGTGCTGCACATCGTCAACTCGATGGAGGTGCCGGTGTCATTCCTGAAAAGCTACTCGGCTTATGCTGGTGTGCAAGATGCGTTGGTGCAGTGGTGGTACGGGCACAACGCGGTGGCCTTCTTCCTGACCACGCCCTACCTAGGTTTGATGTACTACTACCTGCCCAAGGCAGCGAACCGGCCGGTGTACTCTTACCGCCTGAGCATCATTCACTTCTGGTCTTTGATTTTCATTTACATCTGGGCGGGTCCGCACCACTTGCTGTATACCGCCCTACCCGACTGGGCGCAGAGCCTAGGTACGGTGTTCTCGGTGATGCTGATTGCGCCAAGCTGGGGCGGTATGATCAACGGCTTGCTCACGCTGCGCGGCGCCTGGGATAAGGTGCGCGAGGAGCCGGTGCTGAAGTTCATGGTGGTGGCCGTGACGGCCTACGGCATGGCGACGTTCGAAGGCCCGATGCTGTCGTTGAAAAACGTCAATGCCATTGGTCACTTCACCGACTGGATTGTGGCCCACGTGCACGTCGGTGCCCTCGGCTGGAACGGCTTCCTGACCTTTGCGGTGCTCTACTGGCTGTGGCCCCGTCTGTACAAGACCGAACTCTACTCGAAACGCCTCGCCAACACGCACTTCTGGCTCGGCACCCTAGGTATCCTGTTCTATGCTATTCCGATGTACTGGGCCGGCCTGACCCAGGGCCTGATGTGGAAGCAATTCAACAGCGAAGGCATGCTCCAGTACCCCAACTTCCTGGAGACGGTGCTGCAAATCGTGCCGATGTACTACCTGCGCGGCATCGGCGGAGTGCTCTACCTCAGCGGCGTGTTCCTGATGGTGTTCAACCTGGTGAAAACGGCGAAGTCGGGCACGCTGCTCGAAAACGAGAAGGCCCAAGCCGCCCCGCTCATGCCCGCCAACTTGGTGGAAGAGCACCTAGGGGGTCACTGGCACCGCTGGATCGAGCGCCGCCCCGTGCAGCTTAGCATCGGCGCCACCATCGCCATCCTCATTGGCGGCGCGGTGGAGATGATTCCGACCTTCCTGGTGAAACCGAACGTGCCCACCATTGCCTCGGTGAAGCCTTACACGTCGCTAGAGCTCGAAGGCCGCGACCTGTACATCCGCGAGGGTTGCTCGAACTGTCACACGCAAATGGTAAGGCCCTTCCGCTCCGAAACCGAGCGCTACGGCGAGTACTCCAAAGCCGGCGAGTTTGTGTACGATCGGCCCTTCCTGTGGGGCTCGAAGCGCACTGGTCCCGATTTACACCGCGTGGGCGGCAAGTATCCGCACTCCTGGCACTACAACCACATGATGGACCCCACCAGCATGTCGCCCGGCTCAATTATGCCGCCTTACCCTTGGCTGTTCGAAGACAAAATTGACTACTCACATACCGCCGACAAGATCACGACGCTGCAAAAGCTAGGTACGCCCTATCCCGCCGGCTTCGATAAAATCGCGGTGGCCGAGGCGCAGAAGCAAGCCCAAGGCATCGTGAATGACCTGAAGAAGGAAGACATCGACGTGAAATCCGACAGGGAAATCGTGGCCCTCATTGCCTACCTCCAGCGCCTAGGTGCCGACATCAAAGTGAAGCCTGAACAAGCCGCTGCCGTGGCAGCCCAGTAGTTTACTATCATGGATAAGAACGTCTTACGATCAATTGCCGGCGTCGAGATTTACCCGCTCATCTCCTTTGCCATCTTCTTTCTCTTCTTCCTGGCGCTGCTGGTCTACGTGTTCGTGATCAACCGCCAGCACGTGGACACCATGAAAAACATGCCGCTGCTCAGCGATGACCAACTAGAGG